>Ga0208048_1000557_pt1 | contig 20045 bp, 18 predicted proteins | sample Malawi_45m_30L_FD_184163 | JGI IMG/M metagenome (GOLD analysis project Ga0208048, IMG submission 184163) | Freshwater microbial communities from Lake Malawi, Central Region, Malawi to study Microbial Dark Matter (Phase II) - Malawi_45m_30L... | ecosystem: Environmental > Aquatic > Freshwater >...
GTGTGACCATGTCCCCCGCGGAACAGTTGAAGGTCATGAGATCCCGCGCCGATAAGTTCATCGGTGAGGCGGAGATCCTCAAGCGCCTCGAAGCCGGCAAGACCCTGCGCGTGAAGCTCGGCGTCGACCCCACCCGCCCCGACCTGACCTTCGGCCACATGGTCGTGTTCAACAAACTCCGCCAGTTCCAGGAACTCGGCCACCAGGCCGTCCTCATCATCGGCGACTACACCACGCGCATCGGCGACCCCACCGGCAAGTCCGAGACGCGGCCCGTGCTGTCCGAGCAGGAGATCGAGGAGAACGCCAAGACCTACCTCGAGCAGGCCTTCAAGATCCTCGACCCCAAGAAGACCGAGGTCCGCCGCAACAGCGAGTGGTTCGGGAAGATGTCGTTCCTCGACGCCCTCCAGCTCAGCCGCCGCATGACCGTCGCGCAGATGCTCGCGCGCGACGACTTCGCTGAGCGTCACGCGTCCAACACCCCCATCTCGATCGTCGAGTTCCTCTACCCGCTCCTCCAGGGCTACGACTCCGTCATGCTCAAGGCCGACCTCGAGATCGGCGGCAGCGACCAGCTCTTCAACATGCTCGTCGGCCGCGACCTGCAGGAACAGGACAAGCTGGCCCCGCAGGCCGTGCTCGGCATGCCCCTGCTCGTCGGCCTCGACGGCAAGAAGAAGATGTCGAAGTCCCTCGACAACTACATCGCCTTCAACCACGGCGCGAAGGACATGTTCGGCCGCATCATGTCGGTGCCCGACGCCACCATGTGGGTCTACTACGACCTGCTCCTGCTCTCGACGCCGGAAGAGCTCGCCGTGCTCAAGGCGGGCCACCCGATGGAAGCCAAGAAGCAGCTCGCCGCGCGCCTGACGGACAGGTTCCACGGCGCGGGCGCCAAGGAGCGTGCCGAGTTCGAGACCGTCTTCTCCAAGGGCGGCGTCCGCACGGACATGCCCGAGTTCGCCTGGGCCGCCGTCTCCGGCGGCGCAGCCGAGGTCAGCATCGTCGACCTCCTCGCCGCGACCAACCTCTTCCCCTCCAAGAAAGAGATCCGTCGCCTCATCGAGGGCGGCGCGGTCAAGCTCGGCGACGCCAAGGTCTCCGACCCGTCCCTGAAGGTCGCACAGCCCGCCGGCGAGCTGATCATCCAAGCCGGCAAGCGGACCTTCGTGAAGGTCAAGTAAGCCGGCCGGTCAGGCCGCCTTCTCGGCGCGGGCCTTGATGATCCGCAGGATGTAGGACTGCAAATCGTTCATGAGCCAGACGGTCCACCACTGGGAGTAGAAGTTGAAGCCCGTCGAGAGGCGCTGGTCGCTCGCGAGGTGCAGGATGACGCGGTCCGGACCGCGCGCTTCGATCCAATAGGAGCCGTGCAGGACGTCGAAATACGGCCCGCCGATGGTCACGTGCTCGTCGAACGTCGTGGGCGGGATGTTCTTCGTGTCGGCCTCGATCGAGAACGACAGGCGCCTGTTCTCCTCCCATTCGGTCACCTTCTCGACGAAGAGCACGCCGCCCTCGAAACGGGCGTAGCGGACGGAGCCGACGCCGGTGCCCTCGAGCAAGGCCTCGGTCGGACGCGGGAAGCCCAGCCGATGGCTCCACGAAGGGCCGTGTTCGGCCTCGGTGATGCGCGGCACCGAGCGGATCTGCCGCCAGACCTGCGCCGGCGAGGCCGCGATCTCGATCGACGTATGGGCCGTGCGGATCTCGGTCTCGCGTTCGCGGAGGGATTCCAGCGGTCCGGCGACGAAAGGGAGCAGCGCGACGGCCGCGACGCAGAGGCGCTTGGACCCATCCGACGCGCGGGCGTCGCGGAGAAAGCCCGCGAGGATGCCGCCGAGCGCGGACATGAAGAAGACCAGCGGCAGCCAGAGAATCACGCAGATGAGCCCCTCGAGATGGAAGACGATCGCCGCCGCCATGAAAGCGAGGCCGGCGAGCCAAGGCTGGAAGACGCGGCGCACCCAGCTCTTTTCGGACTCCCCGAACCAGATCACCAGGAAGCCGAGCGCCAGCGGCACCAGGAAGATGAAGCTCACGCTCATGATGGTTAAGAGCACTCCGAGCGAATCCGTCGAAGGGGTCCCCTTTGAGTCGAACCCGAGCCGGCAGACGAGGCCGTAGACGACGCCGAGCGCCAGTCCGAGGAGGGCCTGCCGAAAAGGAGTCAGCCGGCGCGAGGTCATGCGGGCGATTCTGGCCCGACCTTGCCGAGGGGGCAAGCCCCCGCTGTGCATAAGTCCGCCGATAAACCGCCGGATTATGCCCTTCCCCTGCCCTCCGACGGCTCCCTATTATCGCCCTCCCGCATGGCCGACCCGGAATCCATCAGCCGAGACTTCGTGCACCTCCACGTGCACACGGACTACAGCATGCTCGACGGCTGCAGCCGCATCGACCGCCTGATGGCGCGCGCCTGCGACATGAACATGCGCGCGGTGGCGATCACCGACCACGGGAACCTCTTCGGCCTTTTCGACTTCTGGAACGAAGCCCAGCAGCGCTCCAAGGGCGGCGTGAAACTCAAACCCATCCTTGGCTGCGAGCTCTACCTCGTCTGGGACCATGCGCTCACCGACAAGCCCGACCGGCGCGAGCACAAGTACTACCACATGGGCGTGCTCGCCCGGAATTTCAAAGGCTACCAGAACCTCACCAAGCTCGTCTCCGACGCGCACGTCCGCGGCCTGCACTACAAGCCGCGCACCGACCTCGAGCAGCTCGCCAAGCATGCCGACGGCCTGATCGGCTTCTCCGGCTGCCTCCAGGGCGTCATCCCCCAGGCCCTCCTCCGCGGCGACTACGAGGCCGCCCGCAAGGCCTGCGGCAAGTTCGTCGAGATCTTCGGCCGCGAGAACTTCGTCATCGAGCTCATGGACCACGGCCTCGAAGAGCAGAAGCGCATCATCGCCGACCTCCTCAAGCTCGCCGGCGAGTTCCAGCTGCGCGTCGTCGCCACCAACGACGTCCACTACGTCGACGCCGGCGACTCCGTCGCGCACGACGCGATGCTCTGCATCCAGACCGGCGCCCGCCTGTCCGACGAGCGCCGCATGCGCTACTCGGCCACGGAGTTCTACCTCAAGAGCGAGGCCGAGATGCTCCGCGTCTTCGGCGAAGTCCCCGAGGCCGTGAACAACACCGTCGCCATCGCCGAGATGTGCGACGTCAAGCTGCCGGTCGACCAGAACAATTACCCGGTCTACATCTTCAGCGAAGGCGTGAGGCCTAAGGCCTCCGAGAAGATCGACGCCATCCTCGACGGCTACGAGCAGCTCAAGAACGGCCTGCTCGTCGCCGCCGGCAAGCCGGGCGACTTCGTCATCGACCCCGAGAAACGCAAGGCCATGCGGGCCAAAGGCTCCTACCTGCTCGAGCAGGTGAAGGCCGGCCTCAAGGAACGCTACGGGATCGATTACGACGACCCCAAGGCCCGGCGGGACGAGAAGATCCCCGGCCCCGGCCAGACGAGCCCCGCCATGCTCTGCCGCCGCGTCGACTACGAGATGGGCGTCATCGCCGGCACGGGCTTCGTCGACTACTTCCTCATCGTCTGGGACTTCATCGACTGGGCGCGCAAGCGCGACATCCCCGTCGGCCCGGGCCGCGGCTCGGGTGCTGGCTCGATCGTGGCGTACTGCCTCAAGATCACCGACATCGACCCCATCCGTTTCGGCCTGCTCTTCGAACGCTTCCTGAACCCTGAGCGCGTGTCCGCGCCCGACTTCGACATCGACTTCTGCATGCGTCGCCGCGACGAGGTCGTCGGCTACGTGCGCAAGAAGTACGGCGAGGACCGCGTCGCCAACATCATCACCTTCGGCACCTTCGGCGCCAAGATGGTCGTCCGCGACCTCGCCCGCATCCGCGATCTCCCGTTCGTCGAGACCAACCGCCTCGCCAAGCTCGTCCCCGACGACATCAACATCTCGCTCGAGGACGCCCTGAAGAAGTCCAACGAGCTCCGCGAGGAGGTCAGCGTCAACCCGCAGGCCGCCAGCATCATCGAGACCGGTCGCGTCATCGAGGGCATGGTGCGCAACTCCGGCAAGCACGCGTGCGGCATGATCATCGCCGACCGTCCGCTCACGGACATCATCCCCGTGACGATGCAGGAAGGCGACCTGACGACCCAGTACGCCAAGGACCCGGTCGAGAAGCTCGGCCTCCTGAAGATGGACTTCCTGGGCCTCAAGACGCTCACCATCATCGACGACGCCCAGAACCTCGTCCGCAAGCATCGCCAGCAGCCGGACTTCGACATCGAGAAGGTCGGCTTCGAGGACCCCAAGACCTTCGCCCTGCTCAACGAGGCGAAGACTATCGGCGTGTTCCAGCTCGAATCCGGCGGCATGCAGTCGCTCTGCCGCAAGTTCAACATCACGCAGATCGACGAGATCGTCGCGCTCATCGCGCTCTACCGTCCGGGCCCGATGCAGTTCATCCCCGACTACGTCCGTGGGAAGAAGGACCCCTCCATGGTAAAGTACGCCCACCCGCTCCTCGAGAAGGTGGCCAAGGAGACCTACGGCATCCTGGTCTACCAGGAGCAGGTGATGGAGGCGGCCCGCGTGGTCGCCGGCTATACCCTCGGCAGCGCCGACATGCTCCGCCGCGCGATGGGCAAGAAGATCCGCGAGGAGATGGAGCAGCAGCGGTCGGTCTTCGTCGAGGGCGCCAAGGCGACCAACGGCATCGACAAGAAGAAAGCCGAGGAGATCTTCGCCACCCTGGAGAAGTTCGCCGAATACGGCTTCAACAAGTCGCACTCCGCCGCCTACGCGATCCTCTCCTACCGCACCGCCTACCTGAAGGCCAACTACCCGGTCGAATTCATGGCCGCCGTGCTCACCTCCGAACAGGGCAACGCCGACAAGCTCGCCGAATTCATGGCGGAGGTCGAGGTGCTCGGCATGAGGGCGCTCGGACCGGACGTGAACCAGTCGGACACCGACTTCACGCCGGTCGTGAAGGACAACGCCATCCGCTTCGGGATGGGCGCCATCAAGGGCGTCGGCGAGCAGGCCGCCCGTAATATCGTCGCCGAGCGCGAGCGGAACGGCCCCTTCAAGGACTTCGCCGACTTCGTGGGCCGCATGGGCGAGACCGACCTCAACGCCCGCACCCTCGACTGCCTCGTGCGCGCGGGCGCCTTCGATTTCACCGGCGAAGACCGCCGTCACCTCGTCGACTCCATCGAATCCGTCCGCCGTCACTTCGCCGGCGAGCGCAAGGAGCGCGCCAGCGGCCAGGGTTCGCTCTTCGACATGCTCGGCGCCGAGGACGCCGGCACGGCCCGCCCGACCGACCTGATCCTCCGCAAGTCGGAAAAGATGCCCAAGCTCGAGATGCTCAACGGCGAGAAGTCGCTGCTCGGCTTCTACCTGAGCGGCCACCCGCTCGCCGACTACCACGGGCTCGACGAGGCGATCGCCACGCTGACCGTGACCCCGGACCGCATCGACCTCGACAAGCAGCAGCGCCACACCGTCCGTATCTGCGGGATCGTCGGCGGCCTCGAGAAGAAGATCTCCAAGAAGGACAGCCGTCCCTGGGCGCTCTTCACCGTCGCCTCCCGCTCGGTGACCATCCCCGTGATGATGTTCTCCGACGCCTACGACGCGGCGGCTCAGCTCAAGGATGGCGAACTCCCCCTGCTCATGGACGGCTCGCACGTCATCGTCGACGCCCGCCTTAACTGGCGCGAAGAACGCGGCGAATGGTCGCTCAGCGCCCACGCCGTCAGCACGCTCCGCCGCGCCCCGAGCCTCATCAAGAAGATCCTCTTCGCTCTCAAGCCCGGCCCGGACGCCGGCGACTTCCTCGAGAGGATCGTCGCGCACACGCGCAAGGTCGACGGCCCGACGATCGTGCAGGTCGGCTTCATCCAACCCGACGGCCGCGTGCTCGTGGCCGAGGCCGCGCGCGGCATGACGACCCGCTTCGACACCGATAGCTACGGCGCCTTCGGCCGCCACCCGGCCTGCGCCGGCGTGCAGATCGAGCCGGTGCCGCCGACCCAGCCCCCGCAACGAAAGTTCGGCCCGCGTAGCTGAGCCTGAAATCACCGTCGCCAAGGACGGGCGACGAAGAGCCGGTCGAGTGCAGGAAGATAATCCGTGCCGCCCTAACCTGATACCAAAAGTACGGAGCCTCCGGTGAGTACGATTAGCCTGAGGACATAGGCCGGGCTATCACTGTCTTAGGCTTCTGGGCCGTCATTCATGCCCTGTTAGGGCGGATCGGCCTGATTAATGAGTCGCCGCCGGCCCGTGCCTGGAACCGCCGCGAAGCGCCTAAACGCCGCCGAGCAGTTTCAGCATCCAGCGGATCAACCCCGTCAGCCTGACATAGACGACCCGGTTGTTCTTCACTCGGTAGAAGAGAGACCGTTCCTCCACCATGCGGCCGAGCAAGCGGCTTGCGGCGGGCCGCCGGATGACACGGTCGCCGGCTGGATCCGTAGAGACCTGCCTGGCCTCGAGTCTCTGCCAATAATCGGCATAAAGGTCCAGCAAGACCCTGTTCGGCCTCACATGGTAGAGTCCAAAACCGTTGCCGGCCCAGCGCGCCGAAAGCTGCTTAAACCCGTGGAAGTGGTAAACGATCAACGGCCGGCCATCGACCTCATACCCGCTGGCGGACCGGGTGAACTTGAACTGATCGACATTCCAGGCCGCCAAGCCGACCCCAGGATGGTTGAAGACATGAAGCTGGGCACCAAGCAAGGCCGGCCAGCCGTCCAAGTATTTCTGGTCGGCGAAGCGATCATGCGCCTCATCGTAGACATCTTTGCACCATTCGAGGCATTGGTCACGCCACCGTCCTAGACAACCGATGGCGATGGGATCATTCCTGAAGACCTGGAAGCTGACATTGAACATTCCGAATTTCCGTGACGTCTCCAGCCCCGGCGAGAAATTATGCGCCGTCACCATGACGGCATGATTCGACAGCAACGAGAAGAGCGGGGTCGGGTCGGAATAGAAGAGCTGGTCGGCATCAAGCGTGCAAACATGAGCGGCGCCGAATTTCTTCAATACGTACAAGGGAAGGCACGGGCTCAGGGTGAAATAGTACTCGACCAGGCTCCGATTCTTCCGCGCATCTGACAGGGCCGGGTCGTCCTCTTCGAGCTCCGCGAGGCTTATGGCGATTAGGCGGGGTTCGGCACGACTGGCCTCGGCAATCTGACGATAGGCGCGCCCATCAAGACAGAGGGCGTAGAACTTGAATTCCGGGCAGTGTTTCTTGAGGCTGTCGAAGAGGGCCTCCCCCCGAGCCAGATAGTTTTGGTCGAATAGGGAGGCGAAATGAAGCGTCATCGCTTCACCGCCTCCATGAATAGGGAATCCGGCTTCCTTACTTCGCCGCCGACAGTATCGAGGCCGAACTCGCTCCAGCCCGCGACGTAGCTCTCCGAAGCCCGGCGCACGACGATGTCCTTGCCTCCAAGCCCCTGCAAGGCCCCAGCCAGGGAGTACCTGTCATACATCCACTGATGCACCTCGCCGCCAAGGCGGAATCTTCCGATCTTGGCTTGCCGCGCCGAATCTCCGCGGACCGCCGATTGGATGCCTCGCCAAAATGCCTTCCACCAGACCCGCAGGCTGCTGGCCTTCCGCCTTTTTTCGGCATGCTCCAAGAGTATGCGGCGGATCGACCTTCCTTCCAGGCCGATTCTCCCGAAGACAAATTCCTCGTTGGCGATTTCGTCCTGGGAAAGGTAGGCCGCCATCTCGCCACCGCTTCGGTTGCGTGCAGCTTGGTCGAAGAGCTCCAGCAAGATCCAATGATAGTCTTTCCTTGCCTTATCGTCATCCGGGTCGGCAAGGCCGACCTCGAGCAGCCTAAGGTAATGCCTGACAATCTGCTCCAAATCGGGGACAGCGATGCGCAAGACGCCGCCAGGCTTCAGGACGCGCAGGCATTCGGCGAGGAACTTCTCCCCGTCGGCCTTGGTCATGTGCTCCAAGACGTGCGAGTGATAGACCAGGTCAAACGAGTTCCCTGCGAAAGGGACTCCGGCCAGCAGATTGTGCGCGATGACTCCTTTGCCGGTCTCGATGAAATCGAGATTTGTCCAACTGGGATCACAGGAATAGTGATGTCCGCACCCGAGGTTGAGGTATTTCATGACGGCATCAAGGCAACGAAACGACTGCGGAATGATGAGGGTTTTCATGCTATCCTCTGCCGACACCTTGGCAAGCATTCAAGGTCGAGGAAATGCGCCGGCGGCGACGTCACGGCCGACGGCTTACACGTCGTCAAACGAGCCGACGGCGCTCAACGGCTCGGTGGCGTTTTCTTCACAAAAATAACTCCTTCCCAGCTGGCCAAGTGTACGGAGTTAATGAACGCCGGGGAAGTGCACCATGGTGGCGTCCGCGCAAGCAGGTCATATCTGGCCTCAAAATGGCGCTCGAGGCCTTTTCTTGAAAAGAACCAAGCCGGGTAGCTCGCCTGATAGATGCGGGCGGGCACGGTCTGAACGGTCAGCAAATCTCGCTCAGACGCGATGAAGGGCGTCCGGTCCAAGATTACCACGTCGAAGTCATGCGCGATGATTTCTTCAAGTATCGCGTGCGGATCCGGCAAGTACTGCAGCGAACTGCTGAGCACCGCCACGTTAGGCCGTCTGGCTTTCACGCATTCGTCGATCGAATGGTAGAACCGGAGGGCTTCGTCCTGGAAATCCGCCCGGCCCACGCGGACGAACTGAGCCTGCTCTACGATGTTCCACTCGAAGCGAGAGAGCCGCTCCAAGAAAAGCAGGTTTTGGAAATAAGTGCTCCCAAGGCTGCCGCCGAAATCCATCACCGAAAGGCGCCCGGCATTGCGGGCTGCGCCCAGCTGCAGGCCGGCGAGCAGCCCCCAGCTATACTGGACTTGGTCGAAAAGCACGCTGTCTCGCTCATAGGCTGCCTCGCCCCTTTTTACTTTCAGCCCCGCCGTACGACATTTTTCGAGGATAACTTCGGCATCATACCCGTGGCTGGATGCTTCGGCCGCCTTCCATGAAGGGTAATCTCCCCGCCAAATCTTGGAATTCTTGGGCTGGTGACGACGTTGGAGGAGAAGTCGCCAGAAAGACTTCCATCTTTTCCGGAAGCTCATCGTGATGCCATCCTCATTCATGGGCCTTGCTCCTCGCGGAGAGCGACAGCTCGAAGTCGGCTAGCTTAGCCCGGGCGACCTTATCCCAAGAGTAGGCGCCGGCGACCTTCGTGCTTCCGCGTGCGCCCAGCTCCCTCCTATATCCGGAGTCTGCCATCTTGAGCAAGGCCTCCGCCAACCCCGCAGGACTACCATCGTAGGTCAGTCCACTGCCTTCTGTTCTCCAACGATCTTCCACGGCTGCATCGAGGATCAGGGGTAGCCCGCAGGCGGCGGCGTCGAGCTGACTGGTCGATTCCTGCTTTGGCCAGACTCCTATGTCTGCTGCGTTATAGATTTCCGCCAGCCTGGGCTGTCCGACGAATGGGTGGGTCTGACAACCTGACACGCTTGATAGTTTCTCGATCATCGCCTGGTCGCCCTGTCCCACAAAAATCGCCCTGTAATGAGCGAAGCCCCGTTGACGCAGGAGACGAATCGCCTCTGCGAGGATAAGCGGGCCTTTCTCCGGCACGAAGCGTCCGGTGTAGACGCACACGACGTCATCTGACGCAAAGCCGAGTTCATCCCGCCAGCGTGACCTAAGCCCTGGCGTTTCGATTATCCTGAAATTGCCTACGTCCACCGCTAGGCTGGCCTGTTTGCATTTGGCCTCAGGTATTCCCAGCAGGCTGACGATGTTCTTCATCACGTCCGGAGCGATCGGGTAGAACAACGTCACTTCTTCTGCCAACCTCCTGCTGCGCCTGCGCCGAAGCCAGGCACGAAACGTTTTCCAAGGATTCGTCCGCCTGCCGAGCACTGATGTATGCAGGCGGCTTTCGCAAAATATCCGGTACCCTAGGCGCAGCCTGTTCTCCGCCACCGTCTGATAGTCCGAATCCATTATCTCGAAACAGTAAACGATGTCCGGCGCCAATCTTTCCAGCGTCGCCGCGAGCCCGGGATTGCTCAGGCCGCCGCGCCTCGAGTGCGGCAGCCGGTGCAAGGTGTAACCATCACAGGGGAAGACTCCCGTGGGCACGGACGGCGAACCGAGATGGGCCCGATAGACACTGTCGTACGTCTTCGGATAGGTCGCATAGACCTGTAGGTCGGTCGTCACGAGATGGACTTCATGTCCCTGCCGGCCAAAAGCCGCCGGCAGGTGGTTCTCGGCGTACCCCATTTTTTCTGAGAACCACTGCGAGATGACGGCGATCTTCATGACTTTCTCCAGATGAGGGTTTGGCTCGGCCAACGGCAGCAGGGGACGCTTCCGGGCATGTCCAGCACGACCTCGAAGCCTTCCCGGCACAGCGCCACGGCCCGCGCGTACGTCGCGCGCTCGGCATTATCCAGGATGGCCAGACCCCCGCGGCGCAATTTGGGGATCGCGAGCGCCAGGCAGGAGGGTCGGGCGCGGCCGTCGACACAGATGAGGTCGAACGAGGCGTCCGGGTAGCTCCGGATCGTCTCGGCATACGCCTGAAAATCATGCTCGCGCAGGCGCTCATCGGAGGTGCTGAACCCCTGCGGGTCCGCGGGATCGCCGGGGATGAAGCCAGCGGGACGCCGCGGCGTAACCAGGGTGCCGGTCCAGGAAGGGTGATCGGCCACTTTCCGGCGGAGGAGATCGAACCACTCCGGGTCATGCTCGACGGTGGTCAGGACGGCGCCGCGATCGAGGAAGAACAAGGTACTGCCCCCGCCGCCGTATTCGAAAACCTTGGCCCCGGCCTCCAGATGCGCGGACAGCCAATCGATCGCCTGGAAAGTCAGCCAAGGCCGCCGGACGTCGATGGGGCTGCGCCCGGGGCGCAGGGAGTCCCGCCACGTCAAGAAATATCGCCATTCCAGGAACAGCCGGCGGGCGGGCGCACCCATGTCCACCGCCTGGCTGACCACCCGCATGAAGACCCGCGACGGTTTGGCCCAGACGACGATCGGCCAAAGGATACCCTTGAATAACATTCTCATGTTGGCGCGTTGATCTGGGATTATCGGGCGACCAGGCCTGAGGAAAGCCTGAAGCGATTGGCGGGGGTATTTAGGGGCGGCCCGGCCACCGTCCAAGGGACGCCGCTCATCGGCCAAGGTCCGCGAGGATTTCCCGGACGAGGGTCTCCGCGAAGTGTTCGCGGGAGAATGGGCGAGCACGCTCGGAGCGCAGGAAGGCCCGGATGCGCTCCTGATAGCCGCGGTAGGCGTCGTCATCGATCGTGCGCAGGAAGGCGGCGAGCTCCGCCGGCGTCGCGAAGGCCCGTCCGTCGATGAAGCAACCCGCCGACACGAGCTCCGTGATCTCCTTGGGGCCGACGTAGACCGGCACGCAGCCGGCCCGGAAGCTGTCGAAGAGCTTCTCGGTGACGTAGCCCGCCAGGTCGCGGCAGTTCTCATGGGCGAGGCAGAAGCGGGCGCGGGTCAGCAGCTCGATCTTGTCGTCCACCGGGCCGCGCCAGGTGGCGTAGGGCGACTTCACGGGCAGGAAGCGGGCGAGGACTTTGCGGAACTGGTTGCGCACGCGGCCCCAGCGCCCCGGTAGCGCGGCGGGTCGCTCCCAGCCCCGACCGAAGAGATGGAAATCAGTCGGCGCGTGGCGCTCATACCAATCGAGGATCCGGACGCGGGCCTGGTACTGGTCGCGCGGGTCGAGCACCGTGAGCGCCTTGTTGGAGGCGACGAGCACGCAGAAAAGTGGGCGTTTTTCCGGGCCGGGCCATGGTCCGGCTTCGAGCCGGTTCGGGTAAAGCAGCTGGACGGCGCGAGGGTCATCGAGCAGCTCGCCATCCCAGGCGAACCACTTCGCGTAACGGGCGAGCGCGGCCCGGTCACGATTGAGCGGGCGGATCAACGGGTTCTCGTACAGGTAGACATACGCCCGGGCGGAGGGGTCCTGGCGGCGGCAGTTGATGTGCAACTCGAAGGCGACCGGGCGGCCGGCGTTGACGTCGGGCGTGTTGAGCTCGATGCCGGCGGCGAGGAAGCGTTCGCGCAACAGGACGTAGGGAAGGTAGAATTCCCCGTTGTTTTCCCCCGCCCTGGGCGTGAACAGGGAGTTCGCGGCGTAATCGCGGTAGATGACCGAGGCGACGCGCATGCTCAGGCGGCCCGGCGGCGCAGCACCGACACCTGACCTCGCCGGGCCAGCAGGTCGAAGCCGGCGGCGACCAACGCGTCCAACCGGCCGAGGATGATCAGGGACGGCACGAGCGCCAACGGCACCTCCACGCCGAAAAGCCGCGGGTTCCCCCGATAGCCGCAGGCGCGGGCGAGGGCGAGGGCTCGCCAGCGGAGGAAGGACCAGATGCGCATACTTATCGTAAAGGTTGATAAACGGGGCGGAGCATTTATCCATCCCATTTATCGTCGCCCCATGCCGCCCATCTACGTGATCAACCTCGATCGGGACGTCGAACGGATGGCGTCGCTCGCGGGGAGCCTGCAGACCCTCGGCCTAGCCTACCAGCGCATCCCGGCCATCTTGGGCAAACAAGTGCCAGACTGGGAGAAGCTGGTGGATGCGGAGCTTTACGGGGCGCGGAACCGACTCCCCATGCCTCGCGCCGGCGAGGTGGGCTGTTACCTCAGCCACCTGAAGGCCATGGAAGAGTTCCTGCGCTCCGAAGCGCCCTGGTGCGTGATCCTGGAGGACGACGTGGACATCCGCCCCGAGTGCGTCGAAGTCCTGACCGCCCTCGGCCGTCACGATGACTGGGACCTGGTCAAGCTGTTCTGCTTCCACTCCGGCCTGCCCGTGCGCAAGCGCGCCCTGACGGCGGAGCACCACCTCGTCGTGCACCTGACGCGGACGACCTCCTCGGCGGCCTACGCCATCAACCGCAAGGCCGCCGCGACGCTCCTCCGGTCGATGCGGCCGATCACCGAGCAGGTCGACCACGCCTTGGAACGCCCGTGGGAGACCGGCCTGCGCGTGCGCGGGGTCCGCCCTTTGCCCGTGGTGCTGGCCCCCGTCGCCGCCACCACCACGATCGGTTACGACGACCGGGGTGCCCGGCGACTGACCTTCGGGCGGGCGACGCGTCTTTTCAGCGCCCGCGCGGGGAAGGAAATCGCGCGGTTTTTATGGGGGCTGGGACAACTACGCGGGTGACCTTAAGCACCCCAGTGGCGTAACGCCCGGGGAAGGGACCGCCGCACTAGACACTTCAGGGTCAGGGTGAACTTTTCCGCGATCCCAAGATGGGGCGTGGCCCAGGTCGCGCCCAACAACCGGATGAACACCACCCAGCGCGAACGCGGGTGCAAGGCATGCAGTCTAAGCCGGTTGACGATCTGCATCTTCCGGGCGGCGGACAATATCCCGGTGATTTCCGCCGTCGAACGCAGGCCCAGGTCGACGGCCCGACGGGCATCGCGCTCCAACTGAAAACCATCATGGCAGGCTCCTTTCGCCTTGCGCAGCTTGGACTTTAAGCGGGCGACGCGCGGCACGGCGGCGGTGACACCGCCGTGAGAGAGGTTGGCGCCATGCCAACGCCAATCCACCTGGATACCAGGCAAGACCGCCGCTTCGCCCGCCAACTGGGCGCGCATCAAGGAGGAGACATCCTCGGTCCCGCAGCGACGGTCGATGGGCCCGAACGTCCGCAGCAGGGCGGCGCGGTAGGCGGCCGTGGCGCCGTTGAACGGAAATCCTTTCCACAGATGCCCGGGACCGAGGGTCTTCCTGATGACCTTCGCGGTCGCCCGCCACTCCGGGACACGCACGCGCCCGGCCTCGTCGATGATGCGGCAGTTGCCGTAAACGGCGCGGACGGAAGGATTGTCCGCGAAGAACTCCATCGCCTCCCGGACCCGCGTCGGCCTGGACACGTCGTCGCCGGCCGCGGCGATGAGGATATCACCGGCCGCCGCGGCGACGCCCCGGTTCCAGTTAGCTGCCAGCCCTTGGTTACGTTCCGCGGCCATCACCCGGACGCAACCCTGCCGGGGGTGATCACGCAGGGTTTCCCTCACGATAGCCAGCGTCCGGTCCGACGAGGCGTCATCCAAGACCAGGATCTCCAGCTGAGGGTAGTCCTGCTCGAGCAAGGAAACCAAGGCCGACCGCACGTATGCCTCCTGCTGGTAAGTCAGCAACAAGACCGAGGCCAGGGGCCGGTCCGCGGGCGGCATCGCGACAGGGTTAGGCACGGCAGGCCGCCAGGGTGGCGGCCACCTGAGCGTCGGTCATCACGGGACTGATCGGCAAGGAGACCACTTCGCGGTGCAAGGCTTCGGTAAGCGGCAACTTGAGATGGCCGAGCTCCTTCGCGTAGGCCTGCTGATGGTGCGGGGCGATCGGGTAATGGATGGCCGTGTGCACGCCTCGGTCGAGCAGGCGCTGCTGGAAGGCGGCGCGGTCCGGCACGCGGACGACGAAGAGGTGCCAGACGTGCGAATCCTCGCCGGCGCGGACGGACGGTAGGCGCACGGCGGGGTGCCTGATCTCGCGACGGTAACGTGCGGCGATCTCGCGGCGGCGGGCGTTGTCGGCGTCGATGTGCTTCAACTTCACGCGCAGGAGGGCCGCCTGCAGTTCGTCGAGCCGGTCATTGGGGCCCTGAACGAGGTTCTTGTATTTCTCGTGCGAACCGTAGTTGCGGAGCGCGCGGACCATGTCGGCCAGCTTCGCATCCTTGCAGGTCAGCGCGCCGGCATCGCCGAGGGCGCCGAGGTTCTTGCCTGGGTAGAAGCTGAAAGCCGCGGCGTCGCCCCAGGCGCCGGCCTTGATCCCGCCGAACTGAGCGCCGTGGGCCTGGGCGGCGTCTTCCAGGAGCAGGAGACCGCGCTCACTACAAAAGCGGGCGATCGCCGGCATGTCGGCGAGCTGACCGTAGAGATGGACGGAAAGGACGGCCTTGACGTCAGGTGTCAGCGCGGCGGCGAGCTTGCCCGCGCCGAGATTGAAGGTGTCTTCGTCCGGCTCGACGAGCACCGGGCGCAGGCGGTTCTCGGTGATGGCGAGGACCGAGGCGACATAGGTGTTCGCCGGGACCGCGACGGCGTCGCCATCCTTGAGAAGTCCGAGCTCCTTCCAGCCACGCAGCGCGAGGATGAGGGCAGAGAGCCCGTCGGAGGTGCCGACGGCATGCGGCGAACCGACCCACGCGGCGAATTCGGACTCGAAGGCCTTCACCTCTTCGCCGAGCACGTACCAGCCCGAATCGATGACCCGCGCGACCGCCGCCTTTAACTCGGCGGCGTGACGCTCGTTGATGGCCTTGAGGTCGAGGAAAGGGACTTTCATCGAGGAGCTGGAGGATGCGCCCCCGGGAGCGAATAGTCAAACCCCGCGACGAGCCGGCCCGCCGCGTCGATCTTCAGCACGTCGTCTTCCAGGAAGTCCTCGATGTCGTGGACGAACCGGCCAGGATTGAGAAGCCGGCTCGGCCCGATCCGCAAGCCGGCGCCCCGGCGGCCGGCGAGCCACATGCCCCACCAGCTGAAGCTGCTGTTCGCGATCACATGATGCGAACACCGCGCGAACAGCGCCATATCCTTCCAGGCGTCCGCCTTGAGATTGCCCTCGACCGGGATAAAGCCGCGGCCGGCGAAAACCTGCTTGCACCAGTCGATGTCGTCCGAGAACAGGAAGACGCGGGGACGGGGAATCCGCGCGTGCACCTGCCGCAGGGCGGCGTCATAGTAAGCCGGCGTACAGATGCCGGCGAAATGCGGGGCGTTGTCCGCGGCCAGGTAATCGCCGCGGCGCACATGGACGCCGACGGCGTCGGGATGGCTCATCTGCTCGAGCAAGGCGTCGACGCCTTCGAGCCGGCGCGTGAAGGTGAAATTACGCCGCAAGGTCTCCTCCACCTGACGCGAGTACTTATAGCTCGGCCAATAGCCCCGGATATAGCCGTGTTGCGGCGACCCTAGCAGTTCCTCCTTGTATGAAAGGTCGTCGACCTCGCGGGTGACCTTGCGAAGCCATTTCGCCAGGCGGTAAGCGACCCGGCCGCGCACGGGGGAGATTTCAGGGAAGCGGTCGGGCATCGAGAAGACCCGGCAGATCTCCCAGCCGTTGTGATGGGCGTAGGGACCGTAGCACCGGATATCCACGGCGACGCGGGCGGGCTGCCGGGCCTGGAGGGCTAGCGCCAACGCGTACTGGAACATCTGGTTGCCAAGCCCTCCGTTGAACTCGTGGACGCGCTCGTAGCCCAGCCACCGCGAGACGGCCGTCCAGCCCGCCCGGCTGACCGGATGCTCGGAGCTATACTTTGTCCGGACCATGGATGCGGGCGGGATTTCCAATAACAACAGCGCCCGCGGGGACATCGCGTGTGACGACGGCGCCGGCGCCAACGGTAGCACCTTCGCCGATTGTCAGCCCTGGCAGAATCGTCGCATTCGCCCCGATCGAGGCGCGCCGGCCGACGACCGTGAGCAGCGGCTCGAAGCCCGCCTTCTTGGAGCGCGGGTGAAGGTCATTGGTGAAAGTAGCATTAGGACCGACACAGACATCATCCTCAAGCGTTACTCCGTCCCAGAGCTGGACGCCGCATTTGACGGTGACGCGGTCGCCAATGGCGACCTTGTTTTCAATGAAGCAGTGTGAGCAGATGTTGCAGTCGCGGCCGATAACGGCGCCAGGCAGCACCACTACGTACTGCCAAATACGCGTTCCCTCGCCAATCTGCCTGGATTGAACGTCAGAATTCGGATGAATAAACATGGTTTACGAAATTCTCGCGGTTCCTGACATAATCGGACTCGTTGTATTCGCCGTCCGCAAGTACCGATAGGACGCAGTCGGAGGAAAAGTCGTGCATCTCGTGCCAGAGCCACGGAGGAATGATCAGGCCCCCCATGCCGGGCAGCAGCTTGAAAGATTCCTCACGCCGTCCGTCGAAGATCACAATCCTGACGCTCCCGGCCATGCAAAGACAGATCTGGTTAAGGAGGCGGTGCGCATGGAATCCTCGGGCCACGCCTGGGGCGGTGCCATAGATCCAATAGGCTCTCCTGACCTCGAACGGCAGGGTGGAACCCATCTCGAGGAGGGAAAGACCTCCGCGGGAATCGAAGCGTTCGGTCGCTTTCACGAACTGGGCCAGCCGGTTATCCATGACGGCAGTCCCTCATGTACGCCGCGAAGTCACGGATATAATCATCCTCCTCGTACTCTCGATCCGCGAAGACCATGAGCACGCAGTCCGGACTAAACTCTGACATCACCCGCCAGAGACCTGGCCCTACCACCAATGCCTCCGAAAACGCATCGAAGACGAATTCGTCCCGACGTTCGCCATCGGTGAACATCATGCGCACCGATCCAGCCACGCAGACAAAGACCTGCCGAAGCCTCTTATGCGCGTGGAAACCTCGTCTGATTCCCGGCTTCGTCCCATGGATCCAATACACTCGGCGGACAGGAAAAGGCAAGTTGGACCCGACTTCGGCGACCGCAAGCTGCCCGCGAGTATCGCCCTTCTGCATCAAAGGCACCCGCTGTACGAGCTGTCTCATACTATTTTTGCCGGATGAGGGCCTTTAGGTATTCGCCGTAGCCGGACTTGGCGATAGGCTCGGCCAGCTTCAGCAGCTGGGCGTCGTCGATGTAGCCGCGACGCCAGGCGATCTCCTCGACGCACCCGATCTTGAAACCTTGGCGGGCTTCGACGATCTGTACGAACTGCGAGGCTTGGAGGAGCGAATCGAAGGTGCCGGTATCGAGCCAGGCGGTGCCGCGGGGCAGGACCTTCACGCCGAGCTTACCCTGGCGGAGATACTCGCGGTTGACGTCGGTGATCTCGTATTCGCCGCGCGCCGAGGGCTTGAGCGCCTTGGCGATGCCGACGACGGAGTTGTCGTAGAAATACAGGCCGGGGACGGCGAAGTTCGACTTGGGGGCCTTGGGTTTCTCCTCGATGGAAACGGCCTTGCCGGCGGCGTCGAACTCGACCACGCCGAAACGCTCGGGGTCCTTGACGTGATAGGCGAAGACCACCCCGCCCTGCGGCTGACGGCAGGACTTGAGGAGCTCGCCGAAACCGGCGGAGTAGAAGATGTTGTCGCCCAGGACGAGGCAGACGTCGTCGGACCCGATGAACCTCTCGCCGAGCACGAAGGCCTGGGCGAGGCCGTTGGGGACGGCCTGCTCGACGTAATCGAAGCGGCAGCCGAGCCGTGAGCCGTCGCCGAGCACCTCGCGGAAGCGCGGCAGGTCCTGCGGCGTGGAGATGATCAGGATCTCCCGGATACCCGCAAGCATGAGCACGGACAGCGGGTAGTAGATCATCGGCTTGTCATACACCGGCAGGAGCTGCTTGCTCATGACCTGGGTCAGAGGGTGCAGACGGGTGCCGGAGCCGCCGGCGAGGATGATGCCTTTCATGAGGGTCAGAGCTGGCCGAGACGCTCGAGGCGATAGGAGCCGTCGAGGATGCCTTGGATCCACGCGGGGTTGTCGAGATACCAGCGGACGGTCTTGCGGAAGCCGCTTTGGAAATCCTCCTGCGGGGCCCAGCCGAGCTCGGCGCGGGCACGGCGGGCGTCGATGGCGTAACGGAGGTCGTGGCCGGGGCGGTCGGTGACGTAGCTGATCGCCGACTCGTGCGGTTTGCCGTCGGCGCGCGGACGGAATTCGTCGAGGAGCGAGCAGAGCAGCTTCACGAGGTCGATGTTCCGGCGCTCGTTGTCGCCGCCGATGCAGTAGGTACGGCCCGGGCGGCCCTTCTCGACCGCGGCGAGGAGCGCGCGGGCATGGTCGTCGACGTACAGCCAGTCGCGGATGTTCTCGCCCTTGCCGTAGACCGGGATGGCCTCGCCGCGCAGGCACTTCAGGATGACGACGGGGATGAGCTTCTCGGGGAACTGATACGGGCCGTAGTTGTTGGAGCAGTTCGTCACGACCACCGGCAGGCCGTAGGTGTCCATCCAGGCGCGGGCGAGGTGGTCGCTCGAGGCCTTGCTGGCGCTGTACGGGGAGTGCGGGTCGTAGGGCGTCGACTCGTGGAAGGCCGGATTGGTCGGGCCGAGCGAGCCGAAGACCTCATCGGTCGAGACGTGCAAAAAGCGAAAGGCATCCCGAGGGGAACCGGATAATTGCCGCCAATAACCGAGGGCGGCCTGCAGGAGCTGGAAAGTGCCGGTGACGTTGGTGGCGATGAACTCCCCCGGGCCGTCAATCGAACGGTCGACGTGGGATTCGGCGGCCAGGTGCATGACCGCCTCCGGCCGGGCGGAAGCGAAGATGCGGCACATGGCCTCGGCGTCGCAGATGTCGGCCTGGACGAAGGTGAAGCCCGGCTTGCACTGGAGGTCAGCGAGGGAGGACAGATTACCGGCGTAGGTGAGCTTATCGACGACCGTGACGACATGTCCGCCCGCGACCAGGAGACGGGTCAGATTCGACCCGATGAAGCCCGCGCCGCCGGTGACCAAAATACGCATAAGCAGTGGTGGGTAATTTCGGGGAATCAGGGGGGTGAAGCCAGAAAAAAGCCTTCGTAACCACTAGAGACCCGGAGGCCCAGAGGCTCGGTTGACCAGAGGGACGCAGACTAGAGAGAAGCTTAGTTGACCAGAGGCTCGGAGGCTAAGAATAAAACAGGCTTTAGGCCTTAGTCGCCTCGGGTCGGCTAAAGCCACTGATCTATGCACAGAAGTTGAATCGTCTGGTCCACTGAGCCTCTGGGCCTCAGGGTCTCTCTTCATGTCCCCTTGCCCCTTTGACCACTTGTCCCCTAACTCCGCCCATGTCCCAGCGACCCCTTGGTTTCGGCATCTGGGGAACCGGCATGATCGCCGAGTTCCATGCGAAGGCGCTCGCGGAGATCGCCGGCGTGAAGCTCGTAGCGGCCTATAACCGCTCGCCGGCCAAAGGACGCGACTTCGCCGCCAAGCACGGTATCACATTCGCCGAGACGCCCGAAGCGCTGCTGGCCCACCCCGACGTGGACATCATCTGCCTCTGCACGCCGAGC
>Ga0208048_1000562_pt1 | contig 19949 bp, 18 predicted proteins | sample Malawi_45m_30L_FD_184163 | JGI IMG/M metagenome (GOLD analysis project Ga0208048, IMG submission 184163) | Freshwater microbial communities from Lake Malawi, Central Region, Malawi to study Microbial Dark Matter (Phase II) - Malawi_45m_30L... | ecosystem: Environmental > Aquatic > Freshwater >...
GCGGCTTTCAAAACACTTCAGTCAGACCCCCTGGGTTGCCGCAACCGGCAAGGCCACGGTGGGCGCCTTATTTATCGGATTTGCCGTCAAGCTTGCGCTGTGATTAATCCGTGAGCTGCGGCTCATTGCGGGCCACTGCCACGATGGTGCGTATCAATAGCCAAAGAATCAGCAGTGTTGAAAATGCCACCATGGCCACTGCAAAGGCCTGGTTAAATGCGCCGCCTTCAAACTGGGCATAGACCAATGCCGCATTGGTAAACGCCGCACTCGGAAATGAAAAGGCCCACCACGACACATAAAACGACAGCCGCAGAAAGCGCCGAATCTGTGTGAATAAAAACAGTGCAAAAAATATCGCAATGCCAAACAACACATGGCCCATCGCGTCCAACGGGGCCGATCCAGGATGCTGGCCGGTCAGCTGAAGCCAGGATAAAAACGCAACCGCAGGTGGGGCCAGCAAGATGCACAGTGTTGGCACCAGACGCTCAGGCAGTGCGGGCTGCACAAACAATAGCCGCTGCAGCACCACGGTCAGCAGCACCAGCCAGAACAAAATTCCGACTGCAAAAAACCACCAAGAGATTTCTAAAAAACCGAGCCGTACCCCTGCAAGTGGCAGCACCACATTGGCCACAGCAGGAATAAACCAGGCCGGCGTGGCATGCGGGGGCTGAAGGCCCTCGCGATGAATCCAGGCGTTGAGCACCATCACCATCGCAATGGCTTGCAGCACAGCACCTATCACCCACAAGGGCAGCGCCAGCGGCGCAAAGGCCCCGAGCGCCACGGTTGCCGTCAGCGCAAAAGAAACCGAGACCGCTGCAAAAAATGATGACTTCACCGGATGCTGCCATTCCTCGTAGACCCGCTGATGATTGCGGGCCCACTTCTTGGCGTAGAGCGCCAAAAGCAGCACAAAGGCCAGGCCATCGATTGCCGCAAACACCACTGCCAGCGGCCCGGCAACGCCCGGCAGCCACCCGAGATTGGCCAGCTTGCCCCAGACCAGGGCCAGGCCCGATAAGCCCATCACCATGGCAAAGGCGCCGATTGGCGTGGCATCTAAAAACGGATTGCCGGAGGGGCTATGGGGGGCTGCAGATGGCGAATTTGGTGTGGACATGGGGGAAATGAGCGGAATCGGGATAAGGGAATCCAAAACAAGCGTGGACGGGACGCTTGCAGTTTATCCATGAACCCAGTACTGTACGTCTATCCAGTAACCGATTTCGGACCCTATGAAGACTCTGACCCCCCGACAGCAGGAAATTCTTGACCTGATCAGCGCCCACATCGCCAAGACAGGCTTTCCCCCAACCCGCATGGATATCTGCAATGCCCTGGGCTTTAAGTCCCCCAATGCGGCCGAAGAGCACCTGCGGGCCTTGGAGCGTAAGGGCGCGATTAGCCTCAGCTCAGGCACTTCGCGCGGCATTCGCCTGCTGCATGCTGCACCCCGCAGTGCTTTTACTGAAGCGTCCGGCCTGGGCATTCCGCTGATTGGCCGGGTGGCAGCAGGCCAGCCCATGCTGGCCCAGGAACACATCGAGGCCCACTACAGCATTGATGCCGGCTTATTTGCCCAGATGCCGGATTACTTCTTAAAAGTCCGCGGCATGAGCATGCGTGATGCCGGCATCCTGGAAGATGATCTCTTGGCGGTGAAAAAAATCTCTGGCTTATCGCAGCTTCGCAATGGCCAGATCGTCGTGGCCCGGCTGCACGATGAAGTCACCGTCAAACGCTTTCAGCATCAAGGCCGCGAGATTCGTCTTCTGCCTGAAAATCCTGCATTCAAGCCCATTGTTGTGCCCGACAGCGATCCTGATTTGGCCATTGAGGGCCTGGGCATTGGCGTGATTCGCAACCCCAGAGTCTTATCGTGATTCATCCGGCGGTCTGGAAGGGCCAGTCACTGCATCAGTCGGGCATCAGCAGCGGCATCAGCAGCAGTTTTCGTCTGCTGGATCGTGAGCTGCCCGGCAATGGCTGGCCACGTGGCAGCCTGACTGAACTGCTGGTGCAGCACATGGGCATTGGTGAGCTGAGATTTCTTGCGCCCACACTGCGCAGCCTCACGCAGGCTGGGCAGCATATTGTGCTGCTCGCACCACCCCATACACCTTATGCGCCTGCATTTGAGGCCATGGGCATTGATCATCGAAAAATTCTGGTCGTGCAGGCGGATCGGCCTATCGATAAGCTCTGGGCAGTTGAACAATCCATCAAAAGCAATCAATTCGGCGCCCTCATCACATGGCTAGACCATCAGGGCAGCACCCGGCCTGAACTGATTCGAAGGCTGCAGCTGGCCGCCAGCACCACCCAGGGCCTGGTGTTTGTGTTTCGCCCCTTTGCAGCACAGGACCATCCCTCTCCTGCGCCACTGCGTATGTTGCTGCTGCCCCGCCGTTATCCAGATTTGGCTGTGCAAATCATCAAACGCCGCGGGCCAGTGATGTCAGCACCGATTGATATTGCAATTCCCGTACCCGGCAGCGGCCTGCGTCCACTGCAAGACCACGACGCCATCATCGCCGCCCCATCAGCAGCACCAACACGACAAACAGCCCATCACCATGCTGTGGATCGCATGCATTCTTCCCCGTCGTTACCTGGCTCCCTTTCACCAGCCACTGCCTCCCGGCGTTCGCCAGCACACCGCTGAAACCGCGCAGCAGGCCGCTGGCAGACTCGCCCAGTGGGCCCTGCAGTTCAGCCCCTGCGTCACGATTACCGGATGGGCCCATGCAGTGCTGATGGAAGTCAGTGCCAGCCTTCGGCTCTGGGGCGGCGAAAAACGCCTGATGTGCAAAGTCATTCACGGCAGCGAAGGCCTGGGATGGTCAGCAGACGATGCGCTTGCGATTGCCAGCGGGCCAACCGGGCGCGCAGCCTACTGGCAGGCCCTGGGCCTGCAAGAGCACTGCTGGAATCTGCCCAATGGCCTGGAGGCCTTGCCGCTAAGTGTCATCGAAGAGCTGCATCCGCATCTGGAAATTCTTGCCCGCATGGGCATACACACCATCGGCCAATTTAAAAAACTTCCGCGCCATGGCATCACACGCCGCTTTGGCGCATCAGTACTAAATGCCTTAGATGCCGCAGAGGGCCGACGCAACGAGTCTTATGCCTGGATTGAGCAGCCGGCAAGGTTTCACTTAGAGCGCGAACTGCCTGCCCGGGCAGAACAAAATGAAATGATTGAGCGTGCATTTCTGCCCTGCCTGCATGCCTTATCGGCCTGGCTGCTGGCACGGCAGGCCGGTGTCATGGCCATTGAACTGCAGCTCTTACACGATGGCCCGCCGCATAGCCGATTTGAGCTTCGCTGCGCAGGGCCAACACGTGATGTGCGGCGGTTTTCCCGCATTCTGAGTGAGCGGCTGATTCGATTTCGTCTGCCACGTCCGGCCTATGGAATTGCCATCACGGTCAATGAAGTGATTGATCTGCCACACCGGACAGAAGACTTTCTTGGCAATGGCCATGAATCAGAGCAGGCCATGCATGAACTGATCGAGCGCCTGCAGGCCCGGCTGGGCACCGATCGGGTCTGTCAGCTCTCGATTGAAGATGAGCACCGCCCAGAAAAAGTGGTCCACTACAACGTGATGGAGCCTACATCGGCATCATCACTTCGGCGCACTGCCGCCCGGCCGCTGCATGACATCGGCCAGATGGCCCATCGGCCCGCCTGGCTGCTGCGCCAGCCACTGCCCCTGGCCATGCAGCAGCATCGGCCGGCTTATCACGGGCCACTGCAGCTGCTGTGCGGCCCAGAACGCATTGAGGCCGGATGGTGGGAAGAAACACCCGGCAGCATCGTGCAGCGTGACTACTTTATTGCCCGATCTGCCCAGCAGTCTTTGCTGTGGATTTTTCGTACCCCTGCCCATGACTGGTATCTGCATGGATTTTTTTCTTAAGCCCTCTGCGTCATGGAATTTGCTGAACTCATCTGCCGCAGCCACTACTCTTTTCTGCATGGCGCCTCAGCACCTGCTGAGTTAATTGATCGGGCCCATCACCTCGGCTATCGGGCAATCGCCATCACCGATGAGGCCTCGGTAGCCGGCGCAGTTCAGGCCCACACGGCGGCCAAGGCCCTTGGAATTCAGCTGCTGATTGGGGCCCAGTTCTCCTGCGCGGATCTGGCCGGACGAATTGTGGTGATCGCCATGTCACGTCGGGGCTATGCCCAGCTGGGATGGCTCATTACCCAGACACGACGCCGTGAGATCAAGGGCCACTACCGGCTTGGCGTTGACGATCTGCAAAGCGGGCTGCCCGACTGCCTTGTGATTTGGATTGGGGACTCCAGTGATAGCCCTGCCCGGCATTACCCGGCAATCCAGCGGCTTAAAGAATTGTTTGCTGATCGTCTCTACATTGGCTGCGCGTTGCTGCTGCGTGGCCACGACAACACCTGGCGTGATCATCTGCAGACCCTGGCAGCACTGCATCGGGTGGGCCTGGTGGCCACCAGCGATGTGGTCATGCACCGCCGCTCACGCAAACCACTGGCCGATACGCTGACGGCGATTCGGCATGGCCTGCCCATTGCTGCCTGCGGCAAACGGTTTACCCCAAATGCCGAGCAGCATCTGCGCAATCGTCTGCGATTGGCCCGCATTTATTCCCCCGAGCTGATGGCCGCAACAGTGATGCTGGCCAAACGCTGCCAGTTCTCTTTGGATGAACTGCGCTATGAGTATCCCGAAGAAATTGTGCCGCCGGGACTCACGCCCACCCAGTGGCTTCGGCATCTGACCGAAGAAGGCGTGCGCCGACGCTTTCCCGAAGGCATCAATCCCAAGGTCCGCCAGCAAATTGAGCATGAGCTGCAGCTCATCCATGAGCTGCGTTATGAGCCTTACTTTTTAACGGTCTATGACATCGTGGACTTTGCCCGCAGCAAAGGAATTCTCTGCCAGGGCCGTGGATCAGCCGCCAACTCTGCGGTCTGTTATTGCCTGGGCATTACCGAAGTCGATCCGGCCCGCATGAGCATGCTGTTTGAGCGCTTTATTTCTAAAGAGCGCAATGAGCCGCCCGATATTGATGTGGATTTTGAACATCAGCGGCGCGAGGAAGTCATTCAATACATTTATCAAAAATATGGCCGCGAGCGGGCTGCACTGGCTGCATCGGTGACCACCTATAAGCCGCGGTCTGCGCTTCGCGATACCGGCAAGGCCCTGGGCATACACGCTGCCTTAGTCGATCACGTGGCCAAGCACCATCAGTGGTGGGACGGGCGGCAGGTCGATGCCAGCGTGCTGGCTGCCCACCTGCAAGAGGCCTTGGAAAGCCCGGCGCTGCTGGCCTGCCGCCATGAAATTCCCACCCCATCTGCTGCCCAATGCGAACGCTGGGCCATGCTGTGCAATCAATTAATCGGTGCGCCCCGGCATCTATCGCAGCATGTCGGCGGATTTGTGATTGCCCGCCATCGGCTCTCTGACTTGGTGCCGGTGGAAAACGCTTCGATGCCAGAACGCAGCGTTATTCAGTGGGACAAAGATGATCTTGAGTCACTTGGACTGCTCAAGGTCGATGTCTTGGCACTCGGCATGCTCTCGGCCATTCGTCGGGGGCTGGAATTGATTGGCCAAAAGCTTGGCCGTGATTTTCAGATGCAAGATATTCCTGCTGAAGATCCGGCAACCTACGACATGATCTGCGCAGCACAGACGGTGGGCGTATTTCAGATTGAATCCCGGGCCCAGATGTCAATGCTGCCACGGCTAAAGCCGCGATGCTTTTACGACCTGGTCATTGAGGTGGCCATCGTGCGGCCTGGACCCATTCAAGGCGGCATGGTCCATCCTTATCTGCGCAGACGTCAGGGGCTCGAGCCGGTGGAATATCCCAGCCCCGCAGTCCGCGAAGCACTCTCGCGCACACTTGGTGTGCCGATCTTTCAAGAGCAAGTCATGCAGCTGGCGATTCTTGCAGCAGGCTTTAGCGCCGGCGAGGCCGATCAGCTGCGCCGCTCGATGGCGGCATGGCGCCGTAAAGGCGGCCTTGGGCAGTTCTACGATCGAATCGTTAACGGCATGCTGGCCCGCGGCTATCCCCGTGAATTTGCAGATCGGGTATTTCGGCAAATCCAAGGCTTTGGCGAATATGGATTTCCAGAGTCCCATGCCGCCAGCTTTGCGCTGCTGGTCTATGTCAGCTGCTGGATGAAGCATCACCATCCCGATGCCTTTCTGGCTGCCCTGCTCAATGCACAGCCGCTTGGGTTTTATTCGCCCTCACAGCTGATTCAAGACGCAAAACGCAATGGTGTCCGTGTGCTGGCGGTGGATGTTCAATTCAGTAGTGTTGAAACTCATCTTGAGCCCCACGGAGTCCGTCTCGGATTCAACAGAGTCGCGGGGCTCTCTGAGCAGGCCATGCAAGACATCGTGCTGCATCGGCCCTATACATCGGTGGAAGATCTGGCGCTACGTGCCGGCCTGGATCGGGCAGACCTCAATGCATTGGCTGCTGCGGGCGCGCTGCGATCCATTGCCGGCCATCGCCATCAGGCGGTCTGGGCCACTAGCGGCCAGCACCGCAGGCCCGCACTCCTCATGACCGCCCCAATTCACGAACCTGTGCCTGAACTATCTGCCCCCACAGAAGGCGATGACATCGTTGCCGACTATGCAAGCCTTGGGCTCACACTTGGCCGCCATCCGCTTGCGGTGCTGCGGCCAACACTTACACAGCTCGGCACCCAGCCGGCAGAAGTCTTAAATCGCTATGCACACGGCCGGCTAGCACGTGCGGCAGGCCTGGTCACCCATCGGCAGCGGCCCAGTACTGCGCGCGGCACACTCTTTATTTCTCTGGAAGACGAAACCGGAATGATCAATGTGATTATTCAGCCCGAAGTCTTGGAGCGCTTTTATAAAGCGGTGCTGTATTCCCAGCTGATGCTGGTCTATGGCACCTGGCAGCGTGATCAGCATATTGATCCCCGTGCGGCCGGCCAGGTTCGTAATCTTTTGGCCCAGCGGGTTGAAGATCAATCTGCCCTGCTCAGCAAACTAATTGGGCCGTTAACGACAGCCTCGCGAGATTTTCATTAGCCCTGATCGCGCTTAAGGCCATAGGGCTTCACCAGCCGCCAGACATGCTCCGGCACCATCGACTTCATCCGCCGCGGCTCTTCACGCCGCAGATGAATCACGCTCTCGATGGCCTTCATCTCCACACGGGCCCGGGCAAACTCAAGGCCCCGGGGTCCAATCTTCGGCATCAGCCAGCCCACGATCGGCCGCAGCCATGATGGCATGCTGCGCAGTGGCAGCCCGCCTGCGGCCCGCTCTGTATTTTGTAAAAACCCTTTCACCGGGCCCTGCCGCTTGCCGGCGCTTCCTGGTGCTGACAGCCGAATTTCATCACCCAGCAGGCTCAGTAATTCGGCGCCCGTGTCGTTGCGCACGATCAGCCACTGCTGGCCCTCGCCGCCCATGTAGCCCACCGTGATGTCTGACAGCACATTGGTGTAATCCACACAGGTACGGCATGTCAGCGGAAAAAAATCCTGGGGCAGTTTGGATAAGGGCAGCATCAGAAACGGAATGCGTTTTTTCTTGCCGCTATCAAAACGAATCTCGACGTGATAATCCGCACAGAACTCGAGATAGGTGATGGTCTCGGGCTTGGGTGTCAGGAGTTTTAAAAACTCATGAAACCGCTCAGTGGTTGTGTTATCCGAGCACGGCGTGCCAATCACATAAATTTTTTTAAAGACCAGTTCTTTTTCAAGGGCCCGCAGTGCATAGACCTGGCACGGAATTCCAATCACTGCGATGCGCTCAATGCCTTTTTGTAATGCCGGCTCGAGCAAGGCCAGTAGCGGTGCATAGCCCATGCGCATGCCGCGGCAGCGCTCCATATCTTGGGGGTCCGTGATCAGCACCGGCACCGGCCGCCAACGGTCCTCTTCATCCGGTGCCATGGTAAGCACGGCATCGACCATCTTTTCTTCTAAAAGCCGCTGCGCGATTCGAGTGGTGATGCCTGTCCACTGGGCGCCCGCTGCAGGCGTTTTCAGTGCGGCCCGATTCAGAATCTGATACGGGCCAAAGAATTGTTCATCCGCCTGATGGGGCCTGCGGGCACGGCCATGCACCTGCCGCTCCATTGCCGGATAGTCGGGTGCAATGAACTGGCAAGCGGTCGCGCAACGCTTGGGCTGCGAGGACCGCGATACCCCACAGTCGGTGCAGAGGTCGCGATGCGGCGGTGGATCTTTCGCTAACAACCGATCCATCGGCAGGCCCTAGGCGGCCAAGCCAGCGTCGAGATCTGCCTTGAGATCCTCGAGATCTTCTAGGCCCACCGCAATGCGGACTAGGCCCTCACGAATGCCAGCCTGCTCGCGGGCCTGCGGGGAGATGCGGCCATGGGTGGTCGAGGCCGGATGGGTAATGATCGACCGGGTATCACCAAGATTGCCGGTGACCGACATGATCTGGACTGCATTGATGAGCGAAAAAGCCCGCTGTCGCTGCTCGGTGGGATTCGCGCCTTTTAATTCAAAAGACACGATGGCGCCGCCTGCACTTTGCTGCCGCATGGCCAGCGCATGCTGAGGATGCGAGGCCAATCCCGGATACAAAACACGCGCAACATGCGGATGCTGCTCAAGCCAGCCGGCCAACGCGAGAGCGGATGCACTGTGGGCCCGCATCCGCAGATCTAAAGTCTCAAGCCCCTTGTGCAGCACCCATGCATTAAAGGGTGATAACGAGGGTCCGCAGGTGCGGACCACCTGAAAAATCGGCTCGATCAACGCACTGCGGCCTGCGACAGCGCCCCCGAGGACGCGGCCCTGGCCATCGAGATACTTGGTTGCCGAATGTAAGACCAGATCGGCGCCCAGCGCCAGCGGCTGCTGCAAGGCGGGTGTGCAAAAGCAGTTGTCCACGACCAGCGTGATGCCGTGCTGCTGCGCGACCGCCGCTATCGCGGCGATATCGGCAATCTCAGTCAGTGGGTTAGACGGTGTTTCAAGATAGAAAAGTCTTGTCGCCGGCGTCACGGCCTTGGCCCAGGCCTGGGAATCAGTGAGCGGCACATAATCCACCGGCACACCGAACTTACGCAGGGTATTGTCAAAAAGCTGAATCGTTGCGCCAAATAGGCTGGGGGTAGATACGACATGATCACCGGCCTTCAGCAAGCCCAAGCAGGTGGCCAGAATTGCCGCCATGCCGGAGCTTGTCGCCACACAGCGCTCTGCGTTTTCCAAAGACGCAAGCCGCTCCTCAAACATCTGCACCGAGGGGTTGGAAAATCGCGAATAGACCATGCCCGACTCGCGATTCTGGAAGCGATCTGCTGCCTGCTGGGCATCATCAAAGACAAAGCTTGAGGTGAGATACAGGGCCTCGGAGTGCTCACCAAAATCAGAGCGCTGCGTACCGCCACGGACAGCCCGGGTTGCAAAGCCCAGATCACGGCGTGATGCAGAAGGCGGATTTTTCTTATTCGTCATGGTTCAGATTTAAGGCAAGCTGATTGCGTGTGGCCTCCGCATCGCCATAGATACGGGCATATTCCAGGGAGTCCAGCACGCGATCGTTGATATCGCCTGTGATGTAATTGCCATCAAAGCACGATGCTTCCAGCCCCTCGATATTGGGGTTCAGATTCATCACATCGGAGCGCATCGATTCGAGATCCTGATAGATCAAGGCATCTGCGCCGATGGCTTTGCAGATCTCGTCATCGCTGCGGCCAAAGGCGATCAGCTCACCACGGGTGGGCATATCAATGCCATAGACATTGGGGTAGCGCACCGGCGGGGCCGCCGAGGCAAAGATCACCCGCTTGGCACCCGAATCCCGCGCCATCTGCACAATCTCCTGGCTGGTGGTCCCCCGCACAATCGAGTCATCCACAATTAGTACGCTTTTATTTTTAAATTCATACGGAATCGCGTTGAGCTTTTGCCGGACAGATTTTTTGCGGGCGGCCTGGCCGGGCATGATGAAGGTCCGGCCGATATAGCGGTTTTTGATAAAGCCCTCGCGATAGTCGATGCCCAGCTGCATGGCCAGCTGAATCGCAGCAGGCCGGCTGGAATCGGGAATCGGCATCACCACATCAATCTCGCCAGTTGGGAACTGCTTGCGGACTTTATCGGCCAGGGTCTCGCCCATGCGAAGCCGAGCATCGTAGACGCTTACCCCATCAATCACTGAATCGGGCCTTGCAAAGTAAACGTATTCAAATACACAAGGATTTAGGCGGGTATGCCGGGCGCAGACTCGGGAATGCAGCCGGCCATCGAGCGTAAGAATGACGCACTCGCCCGGAGCAACATCGCGAATCGGTGTAAAGCCCAGGCCATTAATGGCCACGGTCTCCGAGGCAATCATCCACTCTTCGCCCCGCGCATCTGCGTGCCGGCCCAGGGCAAGGGGCCGAATGCCGTGGGCATCGCGAAACGCCACGATGCCAAAGCCCGCAATCATGGCAACACAGGCATAGGCGCCACGAACCCGCGCATGCAGGGCCGAGACGGCAGCGAAAATCGCGGACTCATCCAACGAGAGTCCCGATACGGCCTGCTGCAATTCATGGGCAAAGACATTGAGCAGGACCTCGGAATCCGACTCGGTATTGATGTGGCGGCGATCCCGACGGTACATATCCTGCTGAAGCTCCTCGGCATTGGTGAGGTTGCCGTTATGGCCCAACACGATGCCAAAGGGTGCATTCACATAAAACGGCTGGGCCTCTTCAGAATTCGAGGCGCTGCCTGCGGTCGGATAGCGGACATGGCCGATGCCCATCTCACCTTGGAGATTGCGCATATCCCGGGTGCGAAATACATCGCGGACCAAGCCATTGCCGCGGTGAATATGGATGCGCTTACCTTTGGCGGTGGAGATGCCTGCGGCATCTTGGCCGCGATGCTGAAGCAGCAGCAGGCCATCGTAGAGCAGCTGATTGACTGCCGAATGTCCAACTACACCGATCACGCCACACATACTGGGCTCCCCGAGGGATGGGTCTTGGATGTTGGTGAAACCGGAAGTCTAAGCCGATCTCCCACAGTCGGGGGCAGCCAGGGCGCGGCGGTGCGGATTCCGAGCTCTAAAAACGGCCGGCTCTGGGCCTTCTGCCAGGCAGGCTGGCTGGGCAGCGCCGTCATCGCCCCAAGGATGGCCAGCACGATCACCAGCAAGGCCCCGCGTGCCAGGCCAAAGCCAAGGCCCAGCAGCCGATCCAGGCCGCTGATGCCGGCCGCGCTGACGACCTCTCGCAGCAGCATCGTCAGAAGCCTTCCCAGCAGCAGAATCAGCAGCAAGATGATGATGAAGGCGGCGGTCTGCTGTAGCGGTGGCGCAAGCCACTGGGGCAACAAAGCGGCCGCAGGCGATGCGAGTCGGCTTGCACCAACAATGGCCAAGACCCAGATCGCTAGCGAAGCGATCTCTTTAATCAATCCGCGAAATAGCGATAAGAGCGTTGACAGGACAATGATCCCGATCACCAGCAGATCAATCCAGGTCAGCGTCTCAAGCCACTGCATCAGGGCGTGACCACCATAGCATCGTAGCCCTGTGACTTGGCACGGTCTCGGACCTGGTTGGCAAGCTCACGTGTCTCAAAGGGCCCAATGCGCACACGGTGCCGCTCCGATCCGTCGTCGAGTTTGATGGTCTCGACACTGACACGATGGCCGCCTGAGGCAAGCCGCGCCTTCACGCCATTGGCCGCCTCGAGCTTGGAATAGGCACCCACTTGCACGAGAAAGCCCGCCTGGGCGGTGGACTTCTTGGGCTCCGCCTTGGCTTCGGCTTTTGATTCGAGTTTTGATTCGGCTTTTGCCTCTACCTTTGCCTCTACCTTTGGCTCAGGCTTTGGATCGGGGGCCTTCGGTTTTTCCTCTGCGGCCGCCTCTGGCGGTGGCGTGGCCGGACGCAGGGATTCAATTTTTGAAAACACAGAGTTACGCGACGGGATCTCGATTAATAAATCCTGCGATAGCGGTCTGGCCTGATCTTCGAGTAGCAACGGCGCAAGCCCAGCGACTGCAGCGACAATGATGAGAGCGCCAAGCAGTCTCCAGCGGGCCCGGCGCTTATGATCGGCCATCGGATCTGACGCCTGTTCGTCGCGCTGGTGGGAACGTGTTTCGCGATCAGCGGACATGGCGCAAGAGTGGGAGTGCAGCGATTGTCAAGAAAGATCCGAAGACCACAATTCTATCATTTGACTGCACCATCGATTTGGCAGCGGCGAAGGCATGCCCCACATCATCATGGCAACTTAACGCCGCATTTGGAATTGCAGCTTTCAGTGTTTCCGCAAGCGCCTCTGCCGACCGCGCACGCGGCCCAGCATCCGGCCCGGTCAGAGAACACAGGCACCAGTGATCGATGCGATCGGCCAGCCGGGTAAAGATCGCTGCCGCATCCTTGCCCGCCACAATGCCCACCACTGCAACGGTCTTCGGAAAAAACCCCATCTGATCCAAATTGACCGCCAATACTCCGGCCGCATGCGGATTGTGTGCAACATCCAACACCACCGCCGGCTGGCCCGGCAGCACCTGAAAACGGGCGGCCAGTTCGACCAGCGCAAATCCCTGCCGAACGGCGCCCTGTGTTACCGGCAGCTGCTCTTTTAAAGAAGACAGTGCCGCAAGCGCGGCCGATGCATTAATTAACTGATTGGCCCCGCGCAATGCCGGATAGGCCATCGCATTTCGGCGCTGGCCCCGGCCTGCCCAGCTCCACTGCTGCCGATCGCCCTGAAAATTAAAATCCTGGCCGAACTGCCAGAGATCAGCAGCCTGCACCTTAACGACCTCAGCGACTGACTTCGGCGGCTCAGGATCAGCGCAGATAAATGGCCGATCGGGCTTGGCGATATGGGCCTTCTCCCAGCCAATCTGCTCGCGGGTTTCACCAAGAAACTCCTGATGATCCAAATCCACCGATACAAGAATTGAACAGTCGGCATCAACAATATTGACCGCATCAAGCCGGCCGCCCAGTCCAATTTCCAGCACTGCGATATCGACACCATGCCGCCAGACGATGTCAAAAATTGCCAATGTTGTGAATTCAAAATAAGTCAGTGATGTCTCTGCCCTCGCCTGCTCAACCCGCTCAAATGCAGCAATCAGCTCGGCATCGCTGATGGCTTCGTTATTGATGCGAAGCCGCTCGTTAAACCGCAGTAAATGCGGTGAGGTATAGACCGCGACCCGATATCCCGACTGCAACAGAATCGACTCCAGCATGGCGCAGGTCGAGCCCTTGCCATTGGTTCCGCCAACGAGAATGGATGGGCAGCCCAGTCGAATGCTTGGGCCGCTGAAGGATCGCCCTTCGGGAAACCCCATGGCCTGCGCCACGCGGACCACCCGGTCCAGGCCGAGATCAATCGGCCGGACATGCTGGGAGGTGATTTTTTCTAGCCAGTCAGAAAGCGTCAACTTTGGCGGGCTGCATCAGCGGGCTGCCGCAGCAGCAGCGTCAGCAAATCAGCAAGCTCGTCGCGCATTTTTCGTCGATCAACGAGTCGGTCGACCGCGCCTTTTTCCAAGAGAAACTCGGCCCGCTGAAATCCGGCAGGAAGCTTCTCGCGCACCGTCTGCTCAATCACACGCGGCCCTGCAAAACCCACCAAGGCCTTCGGCTCGGCCATCACGACATCGCCCAAAAAGGCAAAACTAGCGGATACGCCACCCATTGTGGGATCCGTAAGAATGGAAATGTAGGGCAGCCGTGCATAACTTAACCGCTGTAGGACCGCCGTGGTGCGGGCCATCTGCATCAGCGACAGCAGGCCCTCTTGCATGCGGGCGCCACCACTTGCGGCGATGCTGACAAATGGCACCTTACTTTCAAGCGCCACTTCAACAGCGCGCACAAACCGCTCACCCACCACCGAGCCCATTGAGCCGCCCATAAACTCGAACTCAAAACAGGCCACAACAACCGGCACTGACTTAATTGCACCGCTGATCGCGATTAAGGCATCGGTCTCACCGGTCTGCTCCATGGCCTCGGTGAGCCGCTCGGGATACTTACGGCTATCTTTAAATTTCAGGGAATCGACCGGCAGGACCTCTTGGCCAATTTCAAAACGGCCCTCGGGATCCAGAAGCTTATCTAGCCGATCACGGGCACGAATCCGCAGATGGTGATCGCACTTCGGGCAGACCTGCTGGTTATTTTCTAAATCAGTCCGATACAGAACCGACTCGCAGGAGGGGCACTTCAGCCACAGGCCCTCGGGCACGCTGCGACGTGGGCCTTCGGAGCGCTGAATCTTTGGGGGGAGAATCTTGTCAATCCAACTCATGCGGCCTCCGAGTGCAGTTTCTTGGGCATGCGATCCAAGGCCTGCCGAATGCCTGAGATAAATCCCGCCGCCGCTGATAGCGTGTCCGACCCTGTCTTCACTGCATCTTCCATTACCCGAATCAGCGCACTGCCAATCACCACCGCATTGGCATGCTGGGCTACTGCCACAGCCGAATCCGCATCACTGATTCCGAAGCCTACTCCAATCGGCATTGATGTAAAACGCCGAATCTGCTGCACACGATCGCCGACCGCGGCCGGGTCCAGATGGCCTGCCCCGGTGACCCCCTTTAGTGATACGTAATAGAGATAGCCTGCGCCAAGCCGGGCCACATCCCGCATGCGCGACTCGGTTGAAGTCGGCGCCAAAAGAAAGATGGGATCCATGCCACGGGATTTCAACGCATTACTGAATTCTTCGCATTCCTCCGGCGGATAGTCCACCACGATCGTGCCATCGACACCGGATTCTTTTGCCTGAGCAACAAATCGATCAATGCCAAAGCGCTCAACTGGGTTGGCATAACCCATCAACACAACCGGCGTGGCTGCATCGGAGGATCGAAACTCACGTACCCAGCCCAAGCAATCGGCAAGCGTGACATGCCGGGCTAAGGCCCGCTCACTTGAACGCTGAATCACCGGCCCATCGGCCATGGGATCAGAAAACGGCACGCCCAGCTCAATGACATCTGCACCGTGCTTCACCAGGGTGTGCATTAAGCGCACCACAGATTCGCGGGCGGGATCGCCCGCCGTGACATACGGGATTAAGCCCGTGCGGCCCTCACGGGCAAGCCAGTCAAATTTTTGTTGAATACGCGACAAGTCGATTTCCGAGATTTAGAGATGCATTCCGGAGCGCTCGGCTACGGTATGCATATCCTTATCGCCACGGCCCGAAAGATTCACAAGAATGATCTGATCTTTTGGCAGTGTGGGCGCGATCTTTGCGGCATAAGCCAGGGCATGGCTAGACTCCAGCGCCGGAATAATTCCTTCAATACGACAACAAGTATGAAAGGCCTCAAGGCTTTCCTGATCCGTGATGGCGACATAGCGGGCACGGCCCGAGTCTTTTAACCACGCGTGCTCGGGACCAACCCCCGGATAATCTAAGCCAGCCGATACCGAATGGGTCTCGGCGATCTGGCCGGAGGCATCCTGCATCAGGTAGGTGCGATTGCCATGCAGCACACCCGGCGTTCCCGCTGACAGGGGGGCCGCATGCCGGCCTGAAGCGATGCCCTCGCCGGCGGCCTCAACCCCAACAAGCTGCACACCCGGGATATTGAGATAGTCATAAAAAATTCCCATGGCATTGCTGCCACCGCCCACGCAGGCCACCACCATGTCGGGCTGCCGACCCACCATCTCGGGCATCTGCCAGAGGCATTCTTTACCCACGACCGAATTAAAGTCGCGCACCATCATCGGATAGGGATGGGGGCCCGCCACCGTACCGATAATGTAGTACGTGTTTTCGACATTCGTGACCCAGTCACGCATGGCTTCGTTTAACGCATCCTTGAGCGTTTTCGAGCCGCTTTCGACTGGCACCACAGTCGCACCGAGAAGCTTCATGCGATAGACATTGGCTGCCTGACGCACCACATCGGTGGCGCCCATGTACACCACGCACTCCATGCCGAATCGGGCGGCGACCGTGGCGGTTGCAACGCCATGCTGGCCAGCGCCAGTCTCTGCGATCACACGGGGCTTGCCCATGCGACGGGCCAACAAGGCCTGGCCGATCGTGTTGTTCACCTTGTGCGCGCCGGTGTGATTGAGATCCTCGCGCTTAAAGTAAATCTGCGCTCCACCGCACATCTCGGACCAGCGGCGGGCGTGATACACCGGGCTTGGCCGGCCGACAAAATGCTTCAGTTCCCGATGAAACTCCTCGATGAACTCGGGGTCCTGGCGATAGCGATCGTAGGCCTTACGTAATTCCTCGAGCACATGGGTCAGCGTCTCGGAGACAAAGCTTCCCCCATAGGGTCCAAAGTGGCCCCGTGCATCGGGAAATGCATATGCCTGCTGGCCTGAACCAGGGGGCTGCTGAGGAAGATCGTTGGGCTTCATGAATTGTTTTTTAAATGTCGGACTGCATCAGCGGCCTGCACGGCGGCCACAAACTCCCGAATCCTGATTGCGTCTTTAATTCCTTTGAGCTGTTTTCCGTTTTCCCGGGCCTCTACCCCGCTGCTGACATCCACACAGGGAGGCGCCAGCTGGGCAATCGCCTGGCCTACAGACCCCGATTCTAGCCCCCCCGACAATACCCAGCAGGCCTCATGCCGCGGGGCCTTCGCAAAGGCGCCGCCGAGCCTGGCCCAATCGAAGGCCTGGCCGCTACCGCCAAAGCCGGCGCTGTCAGCATCAAATAAGACCGCATGGCAATCCGAATAGGCGGCGACCTGATCCGCAAGTGCGGGCGCTGCAGGGCTGGCCGCCGTTTCCGCTTTGGCCGACAGCCGAAGGGCCTTGATCACCGGCCGGCCCAGGCCGCGGCAGTCCTCGGGTGACTCATCACCATGCAGCTGCAAATGCGACAGGCCAACCGCATCAGCAACCGACGTCACAATGCTGCGCGGCGCATTGACGAAAAGGCCCACAACAGCCACCCATGCGGGGACACGTCGTATCAGCCGCTGGGCCTGCTGGACGGAGACCGAGCGGGGGCTGGGCTCGTAGAACACAAAGCCCAAGGCATCCGCTCCGGCCTGTACAGCGGCCTCGACATCTGCCTCGCGGGTTAATCCACAAACTTTGATTCGGGTACGCATAACAACTGAGAATCGTACTCGACATGCGCAAGGCAGAGGCCCTGTGCGGGAAAGGTACGGGCGGCCTGTGTCCGATCCCGGCTGGCCAAGACCTCTTGGGCCCACTGCAGTGTCGCCGCGCCCCGGCCAACTTCCACCACGGTGCCCACCAGATTACGCACCATGTGATGCAAAAACGCATTGGCGGTGAGATGAAACTCAATCACTGCGTCTGATTCAATCACATCAAATTGATACAACTCCCGAATCGGAGAACTGGCCTGGCATTCCGATGACCGAAAGGCACTGAAATCGTGTTTACCGATATAAAGCGAACAGGCTTGCCGCAGCAACTCACGATCAATCGGCCGATACCACCAGGCCGCATAACGCTGCATCAGCGGTGAGCGCGTGGGCGCACACAGCAGTCGATAGATATACGTGCGAGAGCGGGCCGAAAATCGGGCATGGAACTCCGTGCCCACACGGCAGGCCCAGCGTACGGCAATGCTTTGCGGCAAAAGCGCATTGAGTCCGCGGACCCAATTCCATTCGGCCCGCTCAAGCGCAGTATCAAGATGCACCACCTGGCCGCGGGCATGCACGCCGGCATCCGTTCGGCCCGCACAAATGGTGGGATGTGGGCTGCCCGTAAATTTTAAAAGGGCGGCCTCAAGCTGATCCTGAATTGTGTTGCCGCCGGGCTGAGTCTGCCAGCCACTCCAGTCCGTGCCGTCGTACTCCAGCCCCAGCGCAAGCCGCATCAACGTTCAAGCAAGATGCGCAGCATGCGCCGCAGCGGCTCGGCAGCGCCCCATAGCAGCTGATCTCCGACCGTAAAGGCGGCGAGATACTGCGGACCCATGGCCATCTTATGGAGTCGGCCCACGGGAATCTGCATCGTGCCACTGACGGCGGCAGGGCTTAACTCACGCTCAGAGCGCTCGCGCTCATTCGGAATTACACGCACCCAGTCGTTTGCGCTGGCGAGAATCGCCTCGATGTCTTGCACAGAAACATCTTTGGTGAGCTTGACGGTAAGCGCCTGCGAATGACAGCGCATCGCCCCCACGCGAACACAGAGGCCATCGATCGGAATCGATCCCGGCGAACGAAAAGCGGGATTGCCCAGAATTTTGTTGGCCTCAGCGCCGCCCTTCCACTCTTCCTTGCTCTGGCCATGCTCCACCGGAACATCAATCCAGGGAATCAGGCTGCCGGCAAGCGGCACACCGCGAAAATTCTCCACCGGTAATCCCGAGGCCGCCCCGTTGCGCAAAAGTTCACTAATTTTTTTGTCAATTTCAAGAATCGCCGAAGAGGGATCGGCAAGCTCTTGGGCAACCGACTGATGCAGCCTTCCCATTTGCGCGAGCAGCTCGCGCATGTTCTGCGCGCCCGCACCCGATGCCGCCTGATACGTCATGGCGCTGACCCACTCCACCAGGCCCTCGCGAAATAGTCCGCCCATGGCCATAAGCATCAGGCTTACAGTGCAGTTACCATCGATCCAGTTTTTTCCGCCCGCCGCCAAGGCCCGGTCAATCACAGGGCGATTCACCGGATCCAGAATAATCACGCAATCGTTGTCCATGCGCAGGGCTGAGGCCGCATCAATCCAGTGGCCCGACCAGCCGCTTGCCCGCAATTTGGGATAGATCTCTTTGGTGTAGTCACCGCCCTGGCAAGTGATCACGATATCCATTGCCTTTAAGGCCGCAATATCGGAGGCCGACTGCAGCGGCTGCTGGGTCTTGGCAAAGGCCGGGCCAGCACCGCCAGCGTTTGAGGTGCTGAAAAATACAGGGTCAATCCATTTGAAATCATTTTCCTGCTGCATGCGCTGCATCAGGACCGATCCCACCATGCCCCGCCATCCCACCAGACCAACTTTTTTCATCACGATTTCTCTTTTCTAAACTAGGCTAAAGCGGCAATTACCGCATCCCCCATCTCCACGGTTCCCACCCGTCTGCAGCCCTCGCGAACAATATCGGGCGTGGCAATACCACTCGATAGTGTTTTACGGACGGCTGACTCAATCTGATCAGCCGCCTGCGCCAGGCCGCAGGAATAACGCAGCAGCATCGCGGCCGACAGAATTGTGGCCAAAGGATTCGCGAGATTCTTTCCTGCAATATCGGGCGCCGATCCATGAATCGGTTCATACAGGCCTTTGTTGCGGGCATCAAGTGAAGCTGAAGGCAGCATGCCGATTGAGCCTGTCAGCATGGAGGCCTCATCGGAGAGGATGTCACCGAACATATTTCCTGTCACCAGCACATCAAATTGCTTTGGGTCCTTTAAAAGCTGCATAGCAGCGTTGTCCACGTACATGTGGGAGAGCGCCACATCGGGATATTCCTTGCCCAGGGTGGTCATCACATCACGCCAAAGCTGCGTGGTCTCCAGCACATTGGCCTTGTCAACCGAGCAGACCCGACGGCCGCGCTTTCGTGCGGCCTCAAATGCCACCCGGCCGATTCTGATAATTTCACTTTCGCGGTAGACCATCGTGTCAAAGCCCTCGCGCTCACCATTTTCGAGCACGCGAATGCCGCGCGGCTTACCAAAGTAGATATCCCCGGTGAGCTCACGAATGATCATGATGTCCAGGCCTGAGACCACCTCAGGCTTCAGTGTCGATGCCCCAGCAAGCTCGGGGTAGATAATCGCAGGCCGCAAATTCGCAAACAGCTCAAGCGCTTTGCGCAGGCCGAGAATGGCCTGCTCGGGCCGAAGTTCACGCGCTAAGTGATCCAGGCTGAAGTCGCCCACCGCGCCAAACAAAATGGCATCGGCTGATTTTGCCAGTCGCAGCGTTGCCTCAGGCAAGGGA
>Ga0208048_1000564_pt1 | contig 19903 bp, 16 predicted proteins | sample Malawi_45m_30L_FD_184163 | JGI IMG/M metagenome (GOLD analysis project Ga0208048, IMG submission 184163) | Freshwater microbial communities from Lake Malawi, Central Region, Malawi to study Microbial Dark Matter (Phase II) - Malawi_45m_30L... | ecosystem: Environmental > Aquatic > Freshwater >...
CTAGTTGTGATGCTTGGCTTGGAATCGCTGCTGCCGGTGGCCAACCCAGTCACCTTGCAAAAGCTCATCGAAGCACTTTGCCAACCTGTGCATCGTGCACTTGACCAAAGCCTGCAAAACACCATCGAACGCCTTGAGCAATTGCTCGATGAGGTCGACACTGTCGCAGACCAGTTGCGTGCTGCCGAACAAGCGCTGGATGCGCAAATTCAAGGCGCAGCGTCAGGCTTAAAGCGGCTGCGCAGTGCACCCAACACCGAGGCAGGTTTGTTATTAGGTCTATGGCAGAGCGCATCGGGACAGCCCCAAGGCAGCTTGACCGGACACGATGGCACGGCTGATTTAATTCAGCGAATCTCCCAAAAAGCGCAACAGGCAAAAGGCCCCTTGCAATCGCTGCAATCGGATTTAAGACAGTTTAGGCATATTGCAGGCGCAAGCAGAAAGCTTGCCCGCGAACGCGCAAGTGGCTCGCAAGCCTCAGCCTCGGCAATGAAAGCTGTAAGCCAGCAAATGATTCGCCTGCGTACCCGCGCGCTTCTCGATCAGGCGCAGGCCCGGGGCTGGATGAAAACCGTACCCGAAGGCAGTGCCCTGGAGCGCGCCATCATGCAGGCCGTCTTGCAACGCCTTACTTAAGCCTAAATCCCATCGGGGCCGGGTTCGAGTGAACGGCATCGGTACATCCCCATGCCTTTAAAGGAAATGACGATTTCCCCTTGTTGATTAAGCCCTTGTTGGACAAAGTGAATCAGGCCTCGATCGGGCTTTGATTGCGAGCGCCGTTTGCCAACAACCTCTACCCTGGCATGCAGGCGATCGCCAGGCTTCACAGGCTTGTGCCAGCGTAATTCATCGACGCCGGGCGATCCCATGGATGCCAGCGGCGAAACGTAGTGCTCAACCAGCAAACGCATTAGCACGCCAGCACTCATCCAGCCGCTTGCAACCAAACCGCCAAACGACGATTGTTTGGCAGCTTCTGGATCGGTATGAAAAAGCTGAGGGTCATAGCGTTTGGCAAAGTCGATGATCTCTTCGCTCGTGATGTGATAGTCACCAAACTCAGCGACTTCGCCAACGCGATAGTCTTCAAAATAACGTGTCTTGAAGCTCGCAGCAGGTATTTGAGACATTCGCACTACACTCCACCTTAATGTTGAAGGCTTGATCCAGTGATTCAAACCCTAAGCGCTGATGCTGAGTTTGATCAAGACCTCGCAACTTCGCTGCAATCAACGATTGACGAGAAGCAAACATGAGCATGGCAAGGCCAACGCAAGATCAAAACAAAGCATGGCTTGATGGTATACGTACGGTGAAACATTGGCCCAAGCATGGGGTGATGTTTAAAGACATTACGCCACTTTTTCAAAACCCGGCTTATTTCAAAAGCATGATCGATACGCTCAAGCAGCGTTACGAGCCCATGAAACCCGATGTCATTGCAGGCATCGATGCACGCGGCTTTATGCTTGGAGCAGCACTTGCACAGGCCATGGGGCTCGGTTTTGTGCCGATCCGCAAAGCTGGCAAGCTGCCCTTTGAGACCATTAAAGAAGACTATGCACTCGAGTACGGTCAGGCCAGTATTGAAATTCATATCGATGCATTGAAAGCAGGCGATAAGGTTTTGCTGGTTGACGATTTAATGGCAACCGGAGGCACGATGCTTGCCGCCGTACGCTTGATCAAACGCTTAAAGGCCGAGGTGCTGGAAGCTTGCGCGATCATCGATTTGCGCGACCTCGGTGGCTCGGCGCTCCTGCGCAACGAAGCGGTGAGGGTGTTTAGTCTTCTGGCGATTGATTCGGGCGATGACACGCATTGATAAATGGCTGTGGGCAGCCCGCTTTTATAAGACCCGCTCGCTTGCTCAGGAGGCGATTGAAAAGGGCCGGGTTAAAGTCAATCGAGATCATGTAAAACCTGCAAGGACGCTAAAACCCGGCGACAGCGTGCAGCTCAGTCAGGGCGATAGCTTGCGTGAGATTGAAGTCATCGCGCTATCCGAACAACGAGGCCCAGCACCGGAAGCGCAAAAGCTTTACCGCGAAACCGAGGCCTCAATTCAAGCGCTTGCGCTTGCGAAAGAGCGCCGCAAGCTATTTCCTGAACCAGCGCATGCGATTGAACAAGGTCGACCCACCAAGCAGCAGCGCCGAGCGCTTGATCGGCTTCATGGCTCAAGCGATTAAGTCCGCGCTGAGCCCTCCACCAAAAGCTCGCCACGGCGCTAAAACGGACAAGCAGGGGGATTAGGCTTGAGCTGCCATGTCACGCAAACGGCCTTTGGCGAGAAAAAGCGTCAGCGCCGAACTTGTAGCAAATAGGACCCAAAAGCCGATAAATCCGAAGGTGTATGCTGCCATTGAATCGTCTGCCAGGTATTCGTGGACCAAGCTAACATCCTGGGGATCGACCAGCGAAAACAAGATGCCATTGGCCACAATCGCTATTAAAAACGACGGCCATAAAATTTGCATCACACAGCGGCAGCCAAAACCCGGCGCTTCGCGAATCACAACTTGTTCCTCTGCATCCTGCATCGCCTCTCTCCTAATCTCCAAGCCAAATCCTGGCTCTTCTCCTGAGGCCGACTCCGCTTCTTAGGGGCGTATGACCACCTCATCGCTTGAAGCCGACCAGACGGTTTTCATACGCCAGGCACCGCCTGCGTCTTCAACCATCAGCTGCCAATGGCCTTCTTTGGGCCATGTGAAATCAGCGATACGGTAAACCCCATGTCCTTGGGGCATGGCAATGCCCATACGATCTCGTCCAGATAAGGTGGGATGGATCCATTGCACCCGGATGGGGTTTGTGCTTTGAGCGGCTTGTCCCATCGATCGGAGTTGCACGCGAAGATCACTGCCGACTTGCTGCATGCTCAGCTCAAGCCCTAAGGCCTTAGCCTGGGCTTCTTTTGCAAGCGAATGGTTAATCGCCTTGCCTTCGCGCCAATATTCACCCACAACCAGCGCGTTGTTCGAACTTATCGCCAAATACGCAGTAATTACACCGCCTACAACAGCTAGCCCCGGCATCAGCATCAGTAACCATGGCCAGCCTTGTCGATACCAGGGCCTCGGATCGGGGCCGATCGTGATGGCTTTTGCTGTCATGGTGTTCGCCTTGGCCCATAGAAAGTTGTATTTTCCATCACTGTTGCCGAACCGTCGAGCGCTTCAATTTCCAAGACGATCTTCGTTGACCCTGCAGGAACAGTCTCACCCGGCGCTTGAATGGCGATCGCGATAAGACGGGTACTTGCGGCATCAACCCGTATCTCCGAGGGACTTACCTGCAAACCAGGTAAGCCGCTTGCTTTCAAGTGGTAACTTACGCCTTGCTCGGCTGCGTTAATCATTTGAAGACGATAATTATTTTCAATCACACCCCCGCCAAGCTCTCGAGCAAGCGAGCCGCGATCGCGCAAGATGTCGGCCTTAAACGGCGTACGCAAATGCAAAGCGGTAAAAAGAGCGCCCACAATCACGAAAAGAATACTTGCGTAAATCAAGATTCGAGGCCTAAACATCCGTGGCAAGATATCTTTTTCGGCGATTTTTCCGGCTATAGCGTTCTCGGTCGAATAACGAATCAAGCCTCTTGGCAGACTGAGCTTATCCATAACCTCATTGCAACCATCAATACAAGCCGCGCAACCAATGCATTCGTATTGCATACCTTTTCGGATATCAATCCCTGTTGGGCAAACATGAACGCAAACCCCACAATCGATGCAATCCCCGCGTTTACTTGCAGCCTGACTGGCTATCGCCTGATCTGACTTTCTCCTTGCACCACGCGGCTCACCCCTTACCGGGTCATAAGTGACTACTAAGGTGTCCTTATCAAACATCACGCTTTGAAAGCGGGCGTAAGGGCACATGTACTTACAAACCTGCTCACGCATAAAGCCTGCATTGCCCCAAGTGGCAAAGGCATAAAAGAAAACCCAAAACGCCGACCAACCAGCGATCTCAAAGCTCAAGAGCTCGTGCAAAAGCTCTCTGATCGGCACAAAGTAACCCACGAAGGTAATCCCGGTCCAAAGGGCTAGTGCAAGCCACAGAAGATGCTTACTTGCCTTGATCCTGAGTTTTTTCAGCGACCAGGGTGACTGATCGAGTCGTATTCTTGCCGATCGATCGCCTTCGGTTTTTTGTTCTATCCACAAGAACATTTCGGTGTAAACCGTTTGCGGACATGCGTAACCGCACCAAAGTCTTCCCGCAATAGCTGTAAAGAAGAACAGGCTATAAGCCGAAATCACCAAAAGCCCGGTGAGGTATATAAAGTCCTGCGGATAGAGAACAAGCGAAAAAATATAGAATTTTCGTGAGGCAAGATCGAACAGAACCGCAGGCCGATCCCCCCAAGGCAGCCAGGCAAGTCCGTAGTAAAGCAATTGCGTGAACCACACAAGCGCCCAGCGCCAGCGTGCAAACTGACCATGGACGGTCTTGGGGTATAGCTTTTTGTGGGCCTGATAAAGGTTGACCACAACGGGCTGGGGCGATTCCATGACTTACAAACTTCTTTACTTGGCTTGTGGGTCGTTGGATAGGCCCCAAACATAGGCTGCAAGCACCTTAGCCTTGGCCCGCGCAAGTTCATTATCGCCACCGAGTAGCGAGCCAAAAGAGGGCATATTGTTTTGCTTACCCTCAGTGATCGTGTGTTGTATGGTTCTCAATCCACCGCCGTAAAGCCATACATCATCGGTCAAATTCGGTGCACCAATTTGCTTATTGCCTTTGCCATCATTGCCATGGCAGGCGGCGCACACCCCAAACTTAGGCTTGCCCATTTGTGCCTTTAAGCTGTCGTGTGCGGCACCCGAAAGCGAAAGCACATAATTAGCCAGATTCTCCACATCAGCTGCCGTGCCTACCGCTGCAGCCATCGGTGGCATAACCGCCTGCCGGCCGTTCAAAATCGTTGTAACGATATAATCGGCATCACCTGTACCAAGCCAATCTTTATCGGTTAGATTAGGAAATCCCATCGAGCCCTTGCCATTTGAGCCGTGGCATTGCACGCAATAGGTCAAGTACATTCGCTCGCCCATACCCTTGGCTTTTGCATCAGCGGCAACTTGCTGAATATCCATGCTGGCATATTGCGCAAACAAGGGCTTGGTTGACTCGTCATAACGCTTCATCTCGTCTTGATATTGCGTGGTCTGCGTCCAGCCAAGCCTGCCTGCGTGCGTACTCAAGCCAGGAAAGAAATATAAATAGGCAATACCAAAAATGATGGTGATGATAAAAAGACCTACCCACCAGCGTGGCAGTGGGTTGTTAAGCTCTTCGATCTCATCCCAGGCGTGGCCAGTGGTTGAAACGCCCTTTTCATTGCCAGGTAAGCGCTGTTTAGCGGTGGCTGCGATTAAGAAAATGCAAAAAGCAATCGACGCAACCGTCGCGCCTGCCACGTACCATCCCCAGCCTTGACTAAAAAAATCAGTCACCACGTGTTGTGTTGTGCTCATCTTATTTCCCCGCTAACGTCTGTTGCGCCGTAGCTCTCCCCTGAGTTCTGTTGTGCCGCAGCCCTCCCCTTAACCCCTGCCGCCTGCCGCGCGCCTGCCTTTTCGCTTAAAAGCCCGTCATCATCGAGAAAAGGGATAGCAGCGTCGGCATCAAAACGGCTACGTAAGGCGGGCGCATAAGCCCACAAAACCACGCCGACAAAGGCAGCAAACGAGCTCAGGGTGACGAGCACGCGCATATCGTTTAACCAGTCCATCACTGCCTCCTAACGCTTAATCGCCGTGCCAAGGCCTTGCAAATAAGCAATCAAGGCATCCATCTCGGTTTTGTCTTTGACCAGTTCAGGCGCTTTTGCGATCTCTTCATCGCTATAAGGCGTGCCGAGTTTGCGCAAGGCGCGCATATGGCTTTGCATGGTTTCCCCGCTCACCACAGCCTTGGCAAGCCAGGGGTAGCCTGGCATGTTGGACTCGGGTACCAAGTCACGCGGATTCATCAAATGGATCCGATGCCACTCATCGTTATAGCGACCACCAACACGCGCCAAATCAGGTCCGGTGCGTTTACTACCCCACTGAAAGGGCCGGTCGTAAACGAATTCGCCTGCCACCGAATAGTGTCCATAGCGCTCAGTCTCAGCACGGAAGGGGCGAATCATTTGCGAGTGGCAGCCATAACAGCCTTCGCGCACATAAACATCGCGACCGGCAAGCTGCAAGGCATCATAGGGCTTAAGACCAGCCACAGGCTCGGTGGTTGAACGCTGGAAAAACAAGGGAACAATTTCAACCAGACCACCAACGCTGATGGTGAGTATCACCAACACAATCAATAAAGTTACATTTTTTTCAATCAGGCCATGATCAAACTTCATGATGTTTTCCTCTTGGTCGATTAAGCGTGCGCAGCGGCAGCTGGAATCGGCGCCTTGACCGACTTGCCTTGGGCGATGGTCATGAAGCAGTTCATGAGCATCAGCAACATGCCGCTCAAATAAAGCACACCGCCCAGGAAGCGAACCACATAGTAGGGATAGGTTGCTTTAATCGACTCGATAAAAGCATAGGTCAGGGTGCCATCAGGGTTGGTAGCGCGCCACATCAAACCTTGCATCACCCCGGCGATCCACATGGCTGCGATGTAAAGAACAATCCCTATGGTTGCAATCCAGAAGTGCAACTCCACCCACTGAGGCTTGGCCATCGCATCGCGGCCAAAAAGTCTTGGTAGTAAATAATAGATCGATCCAATACTAATAAAACCAACCCAACCAAGCGCACCCGAATGCACGTGGCCCACCGTCCAATCGGTGTAGTGTGACAAGGCGTTGACGGTCTTGATCGACATCATCGGGCCTTCAAAGGTCGACATGCCATAAAAGGAAAGCGATACCACGAGGAACTTGAGCACGGCATCGTTACGCAATTTGTACCAAGCGCCCGATAAGGTCATGATGCCGTTGATCATCCCTCCCCAGGATGGCGCAAGCAGGATCAGTGAAAACACCATGCCAAGCGATTGTGTCCAATCGGGTAAAGCGGTGTAGTGCAAGTGGTGGGGGCCAGCCCACATATACGTGAAAATAAGCGCCCAAAAGTGAACGATCGAAAGCCGGTACGAGTAAACCGGGCGCTCCGCCTGCTTAGGTACGAAGTAGTACATCATCCCCAAAAAGCCTGCGGTAAGGAAAAAGCCCACCGCGTTATGGCCATACCACCACTGAATCATCGCGTCTTGGGCCCCTGCGTAGGCCGAATAGCTCTTGGTGAGCGAGGCAGGCATGGCCATGCTATTCACAATATGCAAAGCAGCGACCGTGATAATAAATGCACCGAAAAACCAGTTCGCCACATAAATATGCTCAAGCTTGCGTTTGGCTAATGTGCCAAAGAAGACGATCGCATAACAAACCCAAACAACCGCGATCAACAAATCGATGGGCCATTCGAGTTCGGCGTATTCCTTACCAGAGGTCATACCAAGCGGTAATGTGATCGCCGCCAGAACAATCACCAGCTGCCAGCCCCAAAAGGTAAACGCAGCAAGCGGGCCGCCAAAAAGCCTTGCATGCGTGGTTCGTTGGACCACGTAATAAGAGGTCGCAAAAAGCGCGCTGCCACCAAATGCAAAAATCACCGCATTGGTGTGTAAGGGACGAAGACGGCTGTAGGTGAACCAGGGGATGTCGAAGTTTAGCGCTGGCCAGGCCAGCTGTGCCGCGATTACGACACCGACCAACATGCCCACAACACCCCAGACCACTGTCATCACGGCAAACTGCCGCACCACCGTATAGTTATAAGTTTCCGCCGTATCGCTGCTTGCGAAAGCCTGCATCGTGCTCATCGAATTCCCCTATTTCCACAAATGCTTTAGGGGATTTTACGCCGTTTAAAGACCGACGGAAGGTCTAGGCGGCAATTTTTAGCCGGTTATCGGTTATTTGATGTGTTTTCTTCAGTTTGACTCGACGTCATTGCCGCTTGAGACGGGGTTTGTTGCGATGCAGCAACGCCCTTTTGGTCTGCTTGCGCCACCGTGCTGTCATCGTCAAGCAAGAGCTGACGCCCATGCGTTTCCAAATCCTTGAATTGCCCGCTGTCATCCATACGGAAATAAAGCCAAACCGCCACCCCGAGCAAAGCGAGGCTTAGCGGGATCAGGAGAAAGATCGCTTCCACTGTACCTGCCTCAAGCTATTGCTCACAACCACCAGGGAACTGAGCGACATACCAAGCGCAGCTCCCCAAGCGGGAATCCAGCCCAAGGCTGCCAGGGGAATCGCAATAAGGTTGTAGCCAGTGGCCCAGGCAATGTTCTGCTGCATCAGGCGCTTGGCATGACGGGATGCAGCGATCAAAAACACCAGCGATTCCAAGCGATCGGACAAGATCAAGGCGCCCGCGTGAAGTCTTGCAAGATCGCTAGCCTTGCCAATCGCAGCAGACATGTCAGCGGCCGCTAATACCGCAGCATCGTTTAAACCATCACCCACCATAAATACCTTGCGTCCCTCGGCTTGCATGCGCTGCACGATAGCCCATTTATCCTGGGGCAGCTGCTCACCCAGAGAGCAAGCTCCAGGGCTTAAATCCGAAAGTCCCAATTGCGTAACCAGGGCGTCGACCGCTACTTGTCGGTCGCCCGAAAGTACATGCAAGCGCAGACCCATCGCTTTGAGCGCCTGCAAGCTGGCCAGGGCATCCTCGCGTAAAGGGTCGCGAAGCTGCCAGCGGGCAATCGGCAAATGGTCGATACCAAGCCAGACTTCTTGAAAAGGATCATCATCTTGCGAGCGATCGACAGGCTGTTGACCCCGTACAAAAGCCATCGAACCGAGCTTGATCACCGAACCATCGGAACAAGCAGCCTGTACACCCTGCCCCAAAAGGCCACGGATATCGTAAGCCGGATGCGCATCGGACCCGCTTAGGCCTTTCGAATGGGCATGTTGCGCTAAGGCTAGGGCGAGCGGATGAGGCGATGCGAGCAACAAGGGCATGGCAAGCTCAAGGGCTGACTGCTCTGAGAAAGCCTGATCGAAGATGGTCAGCCCACAGACTTTAGGCCTGCCCAAGGTCAGTGTTCCCGTCTTATCGAGCACCAGGTCTGTGACCTGGGCCAAGCGCTCAAGCCCATCACCGCCCTGCAAAATGACACCAGACTTGGCCAATTGGTACTGAACAGCAGCAAGCGCCGAGGGTACAGCCAAGGAAAGCGCGCAAGGGCAGGACACCACCAGCACGGCAACCGACACCTCAAAGGCGCGACTAGGGTCTAGCCAAAGCCACCCGGCAAGCACCATCACGACAAAGATCAACAAGCCCCCAATAAAGTGGCGCGCAGCGCGATCAGCCATTGCTGCCATGGCTGGCCTTGTGCTGCCGGCCCGAGCGATCAGTCGTTGTAAATCGGCGCGCGTTGAGGCACTCGCTGGTCGCACAACGTTTAAGCGAACGCTTTGTGCTTCGGCAATGACTGCGCCAGAAGGCAGCAACTCGCCAGGTAAAAACCGCTGCGGCGTTGATTCACCACTGAGCAACGAACAATCAGCCTGCACGTCGCCATCCAAACACATCGCATCAGCAGGCAGGCTGGCCCCGGGCTCAAGTTCGATCAGATCGCCGACTTGCAAGTCTTCAGCCAAAACCTTCTCGCCCCCCTTGGGGCCGATGCGTCGAATCGCTTGGGGTATGCCTGCGGCGAGTCGGTCAAGCCAGCGTTGAGAACGCCTTCGAGCATTGGCTTCGAGACTACGGGCTGCCAGTAGCAAGAACAAGAACATGGTGACCGTGTCGAAGTAAACCTCGCCACGACCCTGCCAGGTGTTGATTGCACTGGCAAGATAGGCAGCAAGCAAGCCCAGCGCGACCGGCACATCCATACCCAGGTGTTTTTGGCTGACATCGCGAACCGCCGCTTGCAATATCGGCCAACCGCTATAAAGCAGCGCGGGAAGGGTCACCACCATGCTTGCCCATTGCAAAAGCGCAGCATCGCCCGGCTCGACATCACCAGGGCTCGCCCAGTAAAGCGGGGTTTGCAGCATCATCACTTGCATCATGGCCAGCCCGGCAACAAAAAGGCGGCGCCTTTGACGGCGCTCGATCACCTGCAAACGTTGCTCGCGTGCCGAGGGATCAAATGGCAGTGCCCGGTAACCGAGCGCGCGCAGCTGAGCCAAAATCGTCGCGAGACTGGTCTGCTTGTCATCCCACTGCACCAGGGCCTGTTGCTGGGCGTAATTGACCTGCACACGACCCACGCCCTTGGCTGCCGACAATCCGCGCTCGAGCAGCCATACGCAGGCACCACATCGCATGCCGTCGATCATCAGACAGGACTGCAATTGCTCGCCGTGCTCAGGATCGTCGACCCGCTGAATAAAGCCGCGCCTTTGAGCGAGCCGCTCAACATCAAGCTCAAGCGCTAGGGTTTCATCGACAGGGCCAAGCTGGCTCAGTGTCTGTATCCCTGAGCCTAAATCAGGCCCGGCTTGGAGCCCTGGCGCTTCGCGATGGTTGTAATAGCGCTCCAGACCAGCCTGCACAATGGTCCTGGCAACACTCGCACAGCCTTCGCAACACATGTTTCGGGCTTGGCCAAGGATGAGTACCTCTTGTGGCTTTGGAGGACAGGCTTCGCCGCAATGAAAGCAAGCGCTCATGGCCTGACCCAGCTGATACAAGCGTCAACCACCGAGACCAAGTGAGCGCGTGGATCCAGCCGCATAAGGCCAGACAGCGCATACGCACACAAGACAAGCGCTGCTGCCCGCCGTAACCAAAGCGTTCTCAAGAGTCGACCGAAGCGCTCAGCGCCCATGCCCATCGCGACAAGATTAGGCAGGGTACCAAGGCCAAAACTTGCAAGAAGCAGTGCACCTTCAAGCGCATGTTGACTGGCAAGCGCCGCGAGCAACATGCCATACACCATGCCGCAGGGCAGCCAGCCCCAAAAAAACCCGGCTGCCAGGCTTGCCTTGATCGAGCGCGTGGACAGGTAACGCGCTGCCGTGGCCGATAACCTGGACCAAAGCCAGCGACCGGCGGGTTCAAGCCAGCGCAAGCTCTGACCCCAACCCCATAAATAAAGGGCAAAGGCGAGCATGAGCGCATTGACCAACACAAAACCAATTTGTTCAATCGGCAAGATCTGCTTAAGCAATAGGGCCGAGGATCCGAGTGCGCCCATCAGGCCACCGGCTAAGCTATAACTGCCAACCCTTCCTAGGGAATAAGCAATCTGCCGGGCAAGCACGCTTGCTAAAGGCTCACAAACCCTTGCCTGCATGGATACAAGGTCCGAACCCTCATCGCTAGCGCTGATCGCGATCGGAATCACAGGCCGATTTAATAGCACCACAATGCCGCCGCACATGCCGGCGCAGTGAAAGCCCCCGAGCAAGCCCAGCAGGAAAACCGAGAAATAGCTCAGATCCGGCATGAAAGATGATTCATCAAAGCAATCGATCGCATCAGCTAAGGCTAACATCGCAAACATTCAAGCCCAGAACTGCGGTCTCCATGACTTTCATCTCGATGACAACAAAGCCCTTGCGTCCCACGCTGTGGATTGAGCAAGGTCAGGTTTTTACCTGGGATCAAACCAGGCTGCCCTTTGAACGAGAAGTGATTTGCCTGGCAAACAGTCAGGATTGCGCCCGGGCAATCGCCAGCATGCAAGTGCGCGGCGCACCCTTAATTGGCGCAGTCGCTGCCCTGGGCATGGCGATGGCCATTCGAGAGGCGCTCGCAAAACATCCTGGGTGCTATCGCGAGGCGGGCTGGCTTGACACCCTCGCCAAAGCGCTTCTTGCAACCCGCCCGACCGCCGTCAATCTGGCCTGGGCGGTCGCCCAAGTCAGCGCTTCGGTCAACGCCATCTTGCAAGCGTCAACGATTGATCAAGAGCCGCCAACGCAAGATCTTAGGGGTGATCAAGTCAACGATTCACTGCGTAATCGAGAAAGTAAGCCAACAGCCGATTCAATGGCAACCTTGCTTGCCGAACAAGCTTGGCAACGCGCACTTGACCTGGTCGACGAAGACCGAAGCTGCAACGCAGCCATTGGTATGCAAACCCAAAACGTTTTAATGAATAACGCTTTAGTGAAGCATGCGCATGGACATACCGCTTCAAGGCCGCTTCAAATTCTCACACACTGCAACGCCGGTGCACTTGCCACGGTTGATTGGGGTACTGCCACCGCTGGCATTTACCAACTTCACGCCCAGGGTATCGCCCTTCATGTGTGGGTCGACGAGACACGCCCACGCAACCAGGGTGCGAGTCTCACCGCCTACGAACTTGCCGATGCTGGTATTCCGCACACGGTGATTGCTGATAACGCCGGTGGCCTTTTGATGATGAGGGGCCTTGTTGACGCCGTCATGGTGGGCTGTGATCGGGTCTGTGCTAACGGCGATGTGGTCAATAAAATCGGCACGTATTTGAAAGCCTTGGCTGCCAAAGCCCATGGCATTCCCTTTTGGGTGGCCTGCCCTGCGTCAAGCATCGATATGAACTGCCCAAGCGGCATGGATGTCAGCATCGAAGAGCGCAGCGCCTTGGAACTGAGCCAGATTCGCGGCCTGCCTGTACATCCCCAACAAAGCCTGCGCCAACCCATCCTCGTTGAGATCATGCAAGCGGGGCAAACTTGCTATAACCCGGGCTTTGACATTACCCCGGCAGCCTTGGTGAGCGGGCTGATCACCGAACATGCCCTGATCAATCCCTTGAAACTTCGGGAGACTTTTGCGTGAAACCCACGCCTGACATCCATACCGAGCTTGAGGCAAGGCAAGCCCTGATCGAGCAAGCCTTGAACCTGAACCGACTTGGCATCAATCATGGCAAATCGGGCAATGTGTCGCTACGCTGGCATCGAAGCGCCAAAGCCCAAGGCGAAGGTTTGTTGATCACTCCGTCTGCGATCGCTTATGAAAAGCTCAAGGCGCAAGATCTTGTCTGGATCTCGCTTCAAGACGATCCACCGCGGGTCGATGGCCACTACAAGCCCTCGAGCGAATGGCGTATGCATCGCGACTTGCTTCGTGCTCGTCCCGATTGTATGGCGGTGGTCCACACCCACTCGCTTTACGCAAGTGCGCTGTCTTGCATGCCCAATATTCAACGTGAAGGCATACCGGCCTTTCACTATATGGTGGCGATGAGTCGAGCAAACCGAATCGCCTGCGCAAGCTATGCACGTTTTGGCAGCGATGACTTATCCCAAGCCATGCTCAAGGCCTTGGAACCCGATGCCCGAGCCTGCTTACTCGCTCATCATGGCGTTATTGCAGCCGGCGAGGATCTTGCCAGTGCACTTGGTTTGGCGCAGGAAGTCGAAGCGCTTGCCATGATGTATAGCCAATGCCTTGCGCTTGGCGGCCCTGCCGTACTGAGCGAGCAGGCTATGCAAGACGTCCACGAAGCCTTCGTTGGCTATCGAAATCCTGATCTTAAAGCGCAAGAGCAGCAGTCCACCGAGCCACCCACAAGGGGCGCTGTATGAGCAAGAGCCAGGCCCAAGCACTTTGGTGTCATCGACTAAGCGATGACTTAAGCGGCGTGGGTCTTGCCAGTGTCGAGGTGGGCGAGCCCGGTCCGGGTGAAGTACGTCTGCGGGTACGGGCTGGCGCCTTAAATTTCCCCGACCTACTCATGACCCGAGGTCTTTACCAGTACAAACCGGCACTACCCTTTGTGATGGGGGTGGAGGGCTGTGGGGTGGTTGAGGCCATCGGCGAAGGCGTCAACCGTTTCATGCTCGGTGACCGGGTGGCCTTCAGTTGTCGCCACGGCGCCTTTGCCAGCGCTTTGGTTTTACCGGCCGAGTCGCTAAGTTTGGTACCCCCAGGACTTGATGACGCTCAAGCGGCTGCCTACTCGGTCACGGCGCTCACCGCTTGGGTCAGTCTGATTCGACGCGGCAAGTTGCTTGCCGGAGAAATAGCACTCATTCACGGCGCCAACGGGGGCGTCGGCATTGCAGCGGTTCAACTGGCCAAACATATCGGAGCCACAGTCATCGCCACGGCGAGCTCAGAGGCAAAACTTGCACTGGCTCGCCAAGCAGGCGCTGAGCACTGCCTCGTACTTGAACCGGGCTGGCATGAAAAGGTTAAGCACATCACCGGTGGCCGCGGCGTCGATCTTTGTATGGATCCGGTCGGTGGCGATGTGTTTGACGGCTCCATCCGTTGCATGGCCTGGGGTGGGCGCGTGTTGGTTGTTGGCTTTGCCTCGGGCCGCTTTCCCAGGCTCTCGGTCAACCACGCGCTGATTAAAGGACTCTCGATTCTGGGCGTTCGCGCAGGTGAGTCTGGCAGACGCGACCCCGCGGCAGGCCGGGAAGATCGTGCCAAGATCCGCCAGCTTTTAGCACAAGGCGTGATGCTTCCCCCGATTGGGGCGCGTTTCCCGCTTAGCGCAGGCGTTCGCGCCTTGCAAACCATGGCCGAGCGCCAGGTGGTGGGCAAACTTTGTCTCGAAATGCCCTAAGCCTCCAAGCCCCGTCAAGCACTTGGCAGCAAGCACAGGCTGACAGGTCGAATCCTCAGCGGGGCAAGTCGCTTGAACCCATCAAAAACTCATCCACAGCCCGCGCGCACTGACGGCCTTCACGAATCGCCCACACCACCAACGACTGTCCGCGCCTCACATCGCCAGCGGCAAACACTTTGTCAACGTTGGTGTAATAGGCCTGCTCACCTTCTGTAGCTGCCAAAGCATTGCCACGTGCATCTTTTGCAACCCCAAAGCTATCGAGGACACTTGCGACCGGCGACACAAAACCCATGGCAAGCAAGACCAGATCCGCCTTGATTTCAAAGTCCGAATTGGGCACTTCTTGCATGCGCATCTGACCGCTTTGCGGATCGCGCTCCCACTGCACTTTTGAGGCAATCAAGGCCTTGACCCGACCTTGACCATCGTCCACAAATCGCTTGGTTGCAACAGCCCAATCACGATCAACCCCCTCTTCATGCGAAGACGAGGTGCGCAGCTTTTGGGGCCAGTAGGGCCAGGTAAGTGGCTTGTCCTCTTGCTCGGGCGGCATCGGCATTAACTCAAACTGCACAACGGCAGCCGCCCCCTGACGATTACTGGTGCCGACGCAATCGGATCCGGTGTCGCCACCGCCAATCACAACCACATGCTTGCCGGTTGCCAGCAATTGCGCTGCAAGCGGATCACCGGCGACAACCTTGTTTTGCTGAGGCAAAAACTCCATCGCAAAATGCACACCGGCTAAATGTCGGCCGGGCACAGGCAGATCGCGAGCCTGTTCAGCGCCACCGGTGAGAACAACCGCATCGAATTCGCGCTGCAATTGCGCTGGACTCAGCCGTTCATGGCTCCAATTATTAACGACGCCAAGATCGACATCCTCGCCAATGAACACACCAGTGCGAAATTCAACGCCTTCTTGCTGCATTTGCGCAACCCGGCGATCGATATGAATTTTTTCTAATTTGAAGTCGGGAATTCCATAGCGCAATAAACCACCTAAACGATCATTCTTTTCAAAGACCGTCACCTGATGGCCTGCTCTTGCCAATTGCTGCGCGCAAGCCATCCCGGCTGGCCCTGCACCCACCACAGCAACGCGCTTGCCTGTACGCTGACTTGGAAGCTTCGGTTTAACCCAGCCTTCTTCCCAAGCTTTATCGATGATCGCGTGCTCGATGGACTTAATGCCGACCGCATCGTTATTAATATTTAAGGTACATGCAGCCTCGCATGGTGCAGGACATACACGTCCGGTGAACTCTGGGAAGTTATTGGTTGAGTGCAAGGTTTCGATAGCCTCTTGCCACTGCCCTCGATAAACCAAATCATTCCAATCGGGAATGATATTGTTGATCGGGCAGCCACTTTGGCAAAAAGGAATGCCGCAATCCATGCAGCGTGCGCCTTGGGCTGAGGCCTGTTCATCATCAAGATGAAGCACAAACTCGCGGTAGTGCTTAAGTCGATCGCCGACTGGCTCACTTGCCTCTTGCAAACGCTCTAATTCCAAAAACCCTGTAACTTTTCCCATCGGTACCAACCTTAAAACGTTCTAGCACTTACTCATATTAATCTCAAGCTACAGCCTTTGACTTTGCTGCCCTGCTTGCTTTGGACTGTTGATGCATTTCCCCGAGCGCACGTCGATATTCATGCGGGAATACCTTTTTAAAACCCTCACGTGTTTTTTCCCAATTCGCCAGCAATTGCCTTGCCACCTCGGAGCCGGTGTAGCGCAAATGCTTTTCGATGTACTGCTTAAGGATTATTTCGTCGCATTCAGCACGATGCCAGAGCGCAGGCTCAACGTGTGCAATTTGCTCAGCGGTTGATCGCAAGGGCTCCACCGCAACCATCGATAGATTGCAGTGCGCCTCAAACAAGCCCTGCGGATCCCAAACATAAGCGACCCCACCGCTCATGCCAGCAGCAAAGTTGCGGCCTGTTTCACCGAGTACGACCACAGTCCCACCAGTCATGTATTCACAACCATGGTCGCCAGTGCCTTCAACCACCGCCGAAGCACCCGAATTTCGCACCGCAAAACGCTCGCCTGCCACGCCGCTAAAAAAGGCCTCGCCTTCAACCGCACCATAAAGCACGGTATTACCGACAATCATATTTTCGTGGCTTGCACCCTGAAACTCATTGGTTGGCCTCACAATCACGCGGCCACCCGATAAGCCCTTGCCAACATAGTCATTGGCCTGCCCCACCAAATCGAGCGTGATACCTGCAGCTAGGAATGCTGCAAAGCTTTGCCCTGCCGTCCCATTAAGTTGAATATGGATACAGTCGTCAGGCAGACCTTGGTGGCCATAGCGTCTTGCCACTTCACCCGAGAGCATCGTGCCAACCGTACGATTCACATTTCGTATCGGTACGATAAATGACACTTTTTCTTGTCGATCTAGCGCTGCACGCGAGAGGTCGATCAAGCGGTTATCAAGTGCGCCCTCAAGACCATGGTCTTGGCTTTGGCTAACGCGGCGCGGGACTTCTGACGATACCGGGGGCATATAAAAGATCCGGCTGAAATCCAAACCTTTAGCCTTCCAGTGCGAAACACCAACTCTCATATCGAGCAGATCGGCACGACCGATCAATTCATCCATGCTACGCACACCAAGCCTGGCCATGAGTTCGCGAACCTCTTCGGCTACAAAGAAGAAGTAATTCACGACATGTTCGGGTTTTCCTTGGAACTTTCGACGCAGCACCGGGTCTTGGGTTGCAACACCGACGGGACATGTGTTGAGATGGCATTTGCGCATCATGATGCAGCCTTCGGCAACCAAGGGCGCTGTTGCAAAGCCAAATTCATCAGCCCCCAAAAGCGCAGCGATCACCACATCACGCCCGGTTTTCATTTGTCCATCGGCCTGAACCGTGATTCGCCCGCGCAAACCATTAAGCACCAGCGTTTGCTGGGTCTCGGCAAGGCCAAGCTCCCAGGGCGTACCAGCGTGTTTGATCGAGGACAAAGGCGATGCACCTGTACCGCCATCATGTCCGGCAATCACGACATGATCCGCTTTAGCCTTAGCAACCCCCGCGGCAACCGTACCGACACCGACTTCGGATACCAGCTTAACGCTAATGCTTGCGCGCGCATTGGCGTTTTTTAAATCGTGAATTAACTGTGCAAGATCTTCGATCGAATAAATATCATGATGGGGTGGTGGAGAAATCAAACCCACACCGGGCACCGAGTAACGAAGCTTGCCGATATAGTCAGAGACCTTGTGACCGGGTAGTTGCCCACCCTCGCCTGGCTTTGCGCCTTGAGCCATTTTGATCTGAATCTGATCGGCGCTGGCTAAATACTGCGCCGTCACACCGAATCGACCCGAGGCAACCTGCTTGATTCGACTGCGCAAAGAATCACCAGCCTTAAGCGGTATATCGACTTCGATGCGATCTTTACCAATGATTGTTGCCACGCTATCGCCATCTTGAATGGTCGAACGCCCGGCACGCATTTCAGCGGCATAACGCATCTCATCTTCGCCACCCTCACCGGTATTGCTTTTGCCGCCTATGCGATTCATGGCAATCGCAAGGGTGCTGTGTGCTTCGGTGGAGATCGAGCCCAATGACATGGCCCCAGTGGCAAACCGCTTCACAATGGCTGAAGCAGGCTCGACCTGATCAATCGGAATAGGCTTACATTGATCCAGACGGAACTCGAATAATCCCCTCAGGGTCATATGCCTGCGGCTTTGATCGTTGATGAGTGTGGCGTATTCCTTATATGTCGATACGCTATCCGAACGCACGGCGTGCTGCAGTTTTGCAATCGAATCCGGGGTCCACATATGGTCTTCACCGCGTGTTCGATAAGCGTATTCGCCGCCGGTTTCAAGACTGAGTGCAAGCACCGGGTCGTCGCTGTAGGCAGCCTGATGCACCCGTATGGCCTCCTCAGCGATTTCAAAAATTCCAACACCGCCCACATTGGACGGGGTGCCCGTGAAGTACTGGTTAATCACTGTTTGCGACAAACCGATCGCTTCAAAAATTTGAGCACCGCAATAGCTCATATAGGTCGAAATGCCCATTTTGGACATGACCTTCATAAGCCCCTTACCCAGGGCTTTGATATAGTTTTTGACCGCCTTCTCGGCGCTCATGTCCTTAGGCATGCCACGAGCCATCTCGCAAAGCGTCTCAATGGCCAGATAAGGATGAATCGCTTCAGCACCATAACCCGCAAGCAGTGCGAAGTGGTGTACCTCGCGTGCTGAACCGGTTTCGACCACCAAGCCTGTACGTGTGCGTAAACCTCGATTGACCAAATGCAAATGGATCGCACTGGTGGCAAGAAGCGCAGGAATGGCTACCTGATCACGATCGGCGCGACGATCTGACAATATAAGCACGGTATAGCCTGCATGTACCGCCTCTTCGGCCTTGGCACGCAATGAAGCCAGGCAGGCCTCGATGCCCTCCTTACCCCATTGGATCGGATAGACCATATCGAGTTCGAGCGAACGAAACTTGCCCGCGGTATAACGGTCGATATGTCGCAGCTTGGCCATATCCTCGGCATTCAAAACCGGTTGACTGACCTCAAGCCGCAAGGGCGGATTCACCGCATTTAAATCGAGCAGGTTCGGTTTGGGGCCAATAAACGACACCAGCGACATCACCAATTGTTCGCGAATTGGATCGATCGGTGGATTGGTCACCTGCGCAAAGAGCTGTTTGAAGTAGTTATAAAGTGGCTTATTTTTGGAAGAAAGTACGGCAAGCGGCGAGTCATTACCCATGGAACCTACCGCCTCTTCGCCAGAAACCGCCATGGGCGACATCAAAAACTTCAAATCTTCCTGGGTGTAGCCAAAGGCTTGTTGGCGATCCAAAAGGCTTGCCGCACTTGGGCTTTCGATGTCTTCTGAAGTCTGGCTCAGCTGTACATCATCGAGTTTTACCCTAACCGCTTCAATCCATTCACGCCAGGGACGCGCATTAGCCAACTGATCTTTTAAGGCCTGATCATCGATGATCCGACCTTGTTCTAAATCGATCAAAAACATCTTGCCAGGCTGAAGGCGCCACTTCTTCACAATCCGGCTCTCGGGGATTGGAAGCACCCCAGCCTCTGAGGCCATCACCACCAAATCGTCGTCGGTGATGCAATAGCGCGCAGGACGCAAACCGTTTCGATCAAGTGTGGCACCAATCTGGCGTCCATCGGTAAAGGCTATGGCAGCCGGGCCATCCCAAGGCTCCATCATCGCTGCGTGGTATTCGTAGAACGCTCTACGCTTTGGATCCATCAAGGTATGCTGCTCCCAAGCCTCGGGGATCATCATCATGACGGCTTGGGCAATCGGATAACCGGCCATGACCAGCAACTCAAGGCAATTGTCAAAGGT
>Ga0208048_1000565_pt1 | contig 19886 bp, 16 predicted proteins | sample Malawi_45m_30L_FD_184163 | JGI IMG/M metagenome (GOLD analysis project Ga0208048, IMG submission 184163) | Freshwater microbial communities from Lake Malawi, Central Region, Malawi to study Microbial Dark Matter (Phase II) - Malawi_45m_30L... | ecosystem: Environmental > Aquatic > Freshwater >...
CGCCGGGCTGAAGGCGAAGGACGTGCCGGTGGTTGCGTTTTCGGTGGGCGAGGAGGAACTGCGCGGAGTCGATACCAAGCCGCTGGTTGGCCACCTGGCCGCGTGGAACTACTTCATGTCGCTCAAGAATCCCGAAAACGACGCCTTCATCAAGCTCTACCGCGATTACGCCAGGGCCAAGAACCTTCCCAATGCGGACAAGGTCGTGACCAACGATCCGATGGAGGCAACCTACATCGGGATTCACATGTGGAAGCAGGCAGTCGAGCAGGTGAAGACAACCGAGATCGAGAAGGTGATCGACGCGGTGGGCGGGCAGAAATTCAAGGCGCCGTGCGGCTTCGAAGTTTCGATGGACAAGACCAACCACCACTTGCACAAGCCGGTCTTCATCGGTGAGGTTCGCGCCGACGGTCAGTTCAATGTGGTCTGGAAGACCAAGGGACCCTTGCGGGCGCAGCCCTGGAGCCCCTTCATCCCGGGTAACGAGTCGCGGCAAAAAGCCTGATGCCGGGTGCATCGGCGCAGATCCTCAGGAACGCCTGGGCTGGCCCGGGCGCCCCAACGGTTGATCGGTTTCGGCCACTGCTGATCGCTGCGGTGCTTGCCCTGGCAGCCGCCTCTTTGTTTTTCGGGGCCCGCAGCGCTGCGGCCGGGACTGGCGCACCTGGGTCCACCGCCGCAGGGTTTGCGATCGAGGAGGGTCTGCCGCTCTCCGGCCTGCGCAGCGACGACCCCGATGAGCGCATCGAGGCCGTGGAGAGCATTGCCCTTTCCGGGCATGCCCTGGCGGGCAGGGTACTTCGGGCCATCGAGGACGAGCGTCTGGTTTGGCTGGAGGAGCGGGGCTGGATGCTTCTCGCAGAGGGCGGGGCAGCGGTTCCTCCTCCCGGAGCGCAGACCGTTGGCGTCAACAATCGCGTGCGCGCGGCGCTCGAGAACGCGCAGGCCTTTCTCGCACTTGGCGACTCCGATGTGCAGCGCAGGCGCGAAGCGGCAAGTACCCTCGAGGGTATCGAGGCGGTGCGTTACCTCGAAGCTCTCACGGCAGCCTGGCAGCGCGAAAGCGATTCCGTGGTGCGTCAGGCGCTTTTGCTCGCAGTGGCCAAGCTGCGACTCCAGTCGCCCGAAGCCAGCCTGCGGCTCGAGGCAGTGAGGGCGCTTGCGCTGGCCGAATCCTCGGCGGTGCGCCGACAGCTGCAGGACCTGCTCGGTCTCGACAGCACCGGCTTTCGCGAGCCTGACCCCCAGGTGCGCGAAGCGGCCAGGGTTGCGCTCGCGGCGATGGATGCGCGGTTGCGCAAGTTCGAGTGGATTGCCGCAGCCTTCTCCGGACTCAGCCTTGGCAGCGTGCTGCTGCTTGCCGCGCTTGGCCTTGCGATCACCTACGGGCTCATGGGCGTGATCAACATGGCGCACGGCGAGTTTCTGATGATCGGTGCCTACAGTACCTATCTGGTGCAGCAACTGTTTCGACGATTCGCCGGCGACTGGATCGACTGGTATGTGCTCGCGGCGGTGCCCCTTGCATTCCTTGCCAGTGCGCTCCTGGGCATCGTGCTCGAACGGACCGTGCTGCGGTGGCTCTACGGGCGCCCACTCGAGACGCTCCTCTCGACCTGGGGCGTGAGCCTGCTGCTGATCCAGTCGTGCCGCCTTCTTTTCGGAGCGCAGAATGTGGAGGTCGAGAACCCCTCCTGGCTCTCGGGATCGATGGCGCTCGCCGGCGACATCGTGATTCCCTACATCCGGATGGCGATCCTTGCCTTTGCACTTGCGGTGCTGCTCGGCGTGTACACGGTGCTGCAGCAAACCCGCGCGGGCCTTTTCGTGCGAGCCGTTACCCAGAACCGCGCGATGGCTTCGTGCACAGGGATTCCCACCGACCGGGTCGACACGCTGACGTTCGGGTTCGGTTGCGGTATCGCCGGACTGGGCGGCGTAGCGCTTTCGCAGCTGGGCAACGTGGGCCCTGATCTGGGTCAGCAGTACATCGTGGATTCCTTCATGGTGGTCGTGCTTGGCGGCGTTGGGCAACTTGCCGGAACTGCCATCGCCGCGCTCGGGCTGGGGTCGGTGTCGAAGATCCTCGAGCCCTTCGCGGGTGCAGTGCTCGCAAAGATCATGGTGCTGCTCTTCATCATCGCCTTCATCCAGCGCAGACCGCAGGGGCTGTTTGCGCTCAAAGGGCGTAGCGCCGATGCCTGAGCATGCGATCGTGGGGGGGTCGAGGCTGGGCGCCAGCCCGATTGCGGTCGGCGTGGGTTTGCTATTGTCGGCGTTGATCCTGTGGATGGTCGTTGCCCACACCGTGCTGCCCGCCGACCACCCCTTGCACGTCTCGGCCTTCTGGATGACCCTGCTCGGCAAGTTCCTGTGCTACGCCATGCTCGCGGTGGCCATGGATCTCATCTGGGGCTATGCCGGCATCCTTTCGCTCGGCCAGGGCCTCTTTTTCGCTCTCGGTGGCTATGTGTTCGGCATGTACCTCATGCGACAGATCGGGCGCGATGGCGTCTATCAGAGTGATTTGCCCGACTTCATGGTGTTCCTCGACTGGAAGGCCTACCCCTGGTACTGGGCCCTGAGCGATTCCTTCGGCTGGACTCTCGTTCTGGTCGTGCTCGTTCCGGGGCTGGTTGCCCTGGTCTTTGGCTTTCTTGCCTTCCGTTCGCGGATCCGGGGCGTGTACTTCTCGATCATGACCCAGGCACTCACCTACGCGGCAATGCTCGCCTTCTTCAGGAACGACATGGGTTTCGGCGGCAACAACGGGTTCACGGATTTCAAGCGCATCGTTGGCTTCCCGATCGCCGAGCCGCTCACGCGCTCGGTCCTGCTGGCGCTTTCGGGTCTTGCCCTGCTGGCGAGTTACATGATCTGCAGGGCTGTGGTCCGTTCGCGCGCCGGCCAGGTCCTCATCGCCATCCGCGAGGCCGAACCGAGGCTGCTCTTTCTGGGCTACCAGAGCCTGCATTTCAAGCTCTTTGCCTGGGTTGTCGCGGCCCTGATCAGTGCAGTCGCAGGCGCGCTCTACGTGCCGCAGGTGGGGATCATCAACCCGGGCGAGATGTCGCCGGCGCAGTCGATCGAGGTGGCGATCTGGACTGCGGTGGGCGGCAGGGGGAGCCTCATTGGCCCGATTCTGGGTGCCTTCGCGGTGAATGGGGCCAAGAGCTGGTTCACCGTGGCCTTTCCGCAGCTTTGGCTTTTCGTGCTCGGGTTCCTCTTTGTGGCGGTCACGCTCTTTCTGCCAAAGGGACTCCATGGTGTCTTGCGCCGGGATCCCGGCAGCATCCTTGTTCCCTGGAGGCGTCCGTGAGCGCGGGACAGGGGCGCGGGCTGAACCTCGGACATCCCGTTCGAAGGGATCGAGCCGACACCTCCCACGGTCCGATCCTCTACCTTGAAGACATCAGCGTGAGCTTCGATGGCTTTCGCGCGCTCGATGCGCTCAGCCTCACGATCGACCGCGGCGAGTTGCGCTGCGTGATCGGCCCCAACGGCGCTGGCAAGACCACACTGATGGATGTGATCACCGGCAAGACACGTCCTGCCACCGGGCGTGCGTACTTTGGCCAGACCATCGACCTGCTGCGGCTGAGCGAGACCGAGATTGTGAACAAGGGCATTGGTCGCAAGTTTCAGAAGCCCACGGTTTTCGAGGTGCACACGGTGCGCACCAATCTCGAACTTGCGCTGCCGGGACGACGCAGCGTGGGGCAGTGCCTATGGGGCGGTCTGCGCGCCGAACAGCGCGAGGCGATCAACGCGATGCTCGCCACCATCGGACTGGCGGAGCTGCAGCATCGTGTGGCCGGGGAACTCTCGCACGGCGAGAAGCAGTGGCTCGAGATCGGCATGCTTCTGATGCAGGACCCCGATCTGATCCTGCTCGATGAACCCGTGGCCGGAATGACCGACGCCGAAACCGCGCGCACGGCCGAGTTGGTCTGCGGCTTGCGCGGGAAACATTCGATCATGCTGGTGGAGCACGACATGGACTTTGTGGCAAGCATCGCCGAGAAAGTCACCGTACTGCATGAGGGCAGCGTGCTGGCCGAGGGCACCCTTGCGCAGGTGCAGGCCAACCCGCAGGTGGTGGAGGTTTACCTTGGGCGATGAGGCGGCACGGATGCCCGCGCCATCCGCCAGCGCGAGCACGCATGCGGCTCTGGATGCTGCCGCAGCAACTGCGCCCCTGCTGCGCATCTCGGACCTGAACCAGTACTACGGTGGGAGCCATATCCTGCGCGATGTCAACCTGGAGTTGCGCGAGGGCCGGATCTGCTGCCTGCTCGGCCGCAACGGCGTGGGCAAGTCCACGCTGCTCAAGGTGCTCATGGGGCTCGTTGCGCAGCGCTCCGGCCAAATCCAGCTTGGCGAGGCAACGCTCGGCACGCTACCCGCCCACCTCCGGGTACAACGCGGACTGGGCTACGTTCCCCAAGGGCGCGAAATCTTCAACCGCCTGAGCGTGGAGGACAACCTCCTGTGCGGCCTGGCAGGCCTTCCAGCGCGGGAAGGCTCCCGCGTTCCCGCCTGGATCTACGGATGGTTTCCAGTGCTCGAGAGGATGCGCAGCCGCAAGGGCGGTGATCTATCGGGGGGGCAGCAGCAGCAATTGGCGATTGCCCGCGCAGTACTCGCACGCCCCAGGATACTGCTGCTCGATGAACCCACCGAGGGTATCCAGCCGTCGATCATCAAGGAAATCGGGCGCGTGATCCGGCGGCTCGCGCGCGAGGAGGGGGTCTGCATACTCCTTGTGGAACAGTACTACGATTTCGCAGCGTCACTTGCCGACGACTATGCGGTGATGTCGCGCGGACAGATCATCGATCAGGGGCCTGCCTCGCAGATGGCGCACAGGAACCTTCGCGCTCTGCTCGCGGTGTAGCGTATCGAGCTGGCTCTGGCCCGGGGCTTGCGGGCTCCCGGTGCCCGGCCGGGCCGTGGAGGAGGTCGTGGAGGGTGCGCGCCACAACCTTGGTTGCCCTGCGCAAATCCTCGAGCACCAGATTCTCGTCGGCACGTTTGGCGTTGGACTCGAGCACTGTGCGCGGCCCGGCACCGTAGATCACCGCGGGTATGCCGCGCTCGCCGTAGAGGCGCACGTCGGTGTAGAGCGGCGTACCGGAGCAGGGCGGGCACTCGCCGAAAATCTCCCCGGCGTGGCGCTGAATCGCTGCAATCAGCCCTTCCGCACCCGCGCGGGGTGGCCAGGCCCTTGCGAGAAGCAGCCTGCGGACCTCCACCCGTAGCCCCTCGACATCCGGGGCCGAATCGGCGATCAGCGCCCGAACCTCGGCCTCAACCTGCTCCGGGTCCTCTTCAGGGATCATGCGACGGTCGAGTCTGAAACGCACCTTGCCGGGTACCACATTGGTGTTGGTGCCGCCCTCGATCAGGCCCACGTTGAGGTAGGGGTGACGGATGCCCGGCACTTTCGAGAGCACCAAGGTGTAGTGGGTGTTCTGTTGGTAGAGTCGGTGCAGGATCTGCACTGCGGCCTTGAGTGCGTCCACGCCCGAATGCGGGATCGCAGCGTGCGCCATCTTGCCGTGCACCGTAACCTCGAGCTGGAGACAGCCGTTGTGAGCCGTTACAACTTCGTAACTGAATCCAGCCGCGATCAGCAAATCCGGCTTGCTCAGGCCCTGGGAGAGTATCCAGCCAGGCCCCAGCTCCCCGCCAAACTCCTCGTCGTAGGTGAAGTGCAACTCCACAGCGCCGTGCGTGGGGCGCGCAACAGCCTCGAGGGCCCTCAAGGCAAACACGTAAGTGGCGAAGTCGCTCTTGTTCACTGCTGCAGCGCGCCCGTAGAGCCTGCCTTCGTGAATGTGGGCTGCGTAGGGGGGGAAGGTCCAGCCTTCGCCCGGCGGAACCACATCACCGTGGGCGTTGAGCGCAATCCTCAGGCCTGCGCCGTAGTCGCGGCGCAGGATCAGGTTGGTAACGCTCAGCATCCCCCGGGCGCGTACTTCGGCCTCCGCTACCGGGTGCCGCTCGCAGGCAAGGCCCATGGCCGCAAGGAGTTCGGCGGTACGCAGCGCATGCGGCGTGTTGTTGCCCGGCGGTGTGTCGCTTGGCACACGCACGAGTTCCTGGAGGAATTCCACTTCCCTGTCGAAGTGGGCATCGATCCAGTCGTCGAGGCGCGCATAGACTGCCGTTGGAGAGCCCGGGTGGGGGCGCGGCAATGCTTCGGCGGATGGTTCCGGCATGACAGACGATCCCGATGAAGACCTGGTGCAAACGGCCAGGATATTATCCGCCCGCCTTGAGCCTGGGCCCATCTTTCCTCCAGCCTTAAACCCGGGCCCGCAGCGTCCATGCGCATGTTCCTGCTGAAGCTCGTGCCGGCCTGGCTTGTTTCCTACCGCGCCGGGTGGTTTGCGGGCGACCTGAGCGCAGGTTTCGTGACCGCGCTGATGGTGGTCCCACAATCGATGGCCTACGCAATACTTGCGGGGCTCCCGCCGGTCTGCGGCCTCTACGCCAGCGTCCTTCCAGTGCTGGTCTACGCCTGGCTGGGCACGAGCTCGGTCCAGTCGGTGGGGACGATGGCGATCACCTCGGTCATGATGGGCGGGGTGCTCGCCGAACAGCGTCCGGCGTCTCCCGGGGAAGCTGTGGCGATTGCCTGTGGCCTGGCGCTCCTTTGCGGCACGATATTGCTCGGGGCGGCGTTGCTTCGCCTTGGATCGCTCACGTCGCTGATCAGTCGTCCTGTGCTGAGTGGCTTCACCACGGGCTCTGCAGTCATGATCGCCTGGAGCCAGCTTCCCTACCTGCTCGGACCCCGGGCTTCGGCGCAGACCTTTGCCGGGTTGCCGCTGCCTGATCCAAGGATCGACTCGAGCCTGCTCGGACTCGGCGCCTGCCTTGCCCTCTGGCTTGCGGGGCCGATCATCCTGAGGCTCCGTCAACGCCTTCGGCTGAGCCTTGTGCTGGCCAATCTTGGCCTTCGACTGGTGCCCTTTGCGGTCATCGTCGTTGCGGCTCTGGTGGTGTACCTTGCCGGCGCGGATGCGATCCGGCTCGTTGGCGAGGTTCCCTCGGGCCTGCCACGCCTCGGGCTGCACTGGATCACCGGAGCCGGCCTCCAGCAACCCGTCGAGCGCGCGATTGCACTCCTCCCGAGCGCGCTGTCGATGGCCGCGATGGTGTTTCTGTTCGGACAGAGCAGCGCGCTCGCGCTGGGCCGCAAGCGGCAGGAGCGGGTTGACAGCAACCGCGAACTCCTCGCGCTGGGCGCATCGAACCTTGCCGCATCGATCAGTGGCGGTCTCCCGGTCACCGGGAGCCTTTCGCGCTCGGCGGTGAACGCGCAGGCAGGTGCCAGCAGTCAACTCGCCGGGGTGATTGCGGTGCTGGTTCTCCTTGCCGCGCTCGCAACCTCCACACGATGGCTCGGTCTCCTGCCGATGCCCGCGCTGGCTGCAACCATCCTGGTTGCGGTGGTGGGGATGATGGAATGGCACGCCCTCGCGGGGCTTTGGCGGATTGATCGACGCGATACGCTGGCCTTTCTTGCGACAGCGCTTGCGGTGATCCTGCTCGGCTTCAATGCGGCCATGGCGCTTGGCGTTGCCCTGTCGCTCGTGCTGCTTGGTCCGTCGTGGCGCCGCGGGCGCCTGCTGAGCAAGCTGCTTTCTGCACCCGCCACCGCGCTCGAGGTGGTGCCTTTCGATCTCACTGCACCAGGAGAAGCGTTTCGGGGCTCTGTGGGCGTTGCTTGCCGCATCGAGGGAGCGCTGGTGTTCGTGAACGCCGAACGAACCATCGACGCACTGCGCGCCCGCCTTGTGGCCTCTCCGCTGCCCGCTGCGCTGATCCTCGACCTATCCGGGCTCACGGATCTCGATGCCAGTGCCTTCAAGGTGCTCGATGAGCTCGCACACCACCTCGAAGCCGCAGGCTCGCGGCTGGTGCTTGTGCGGCCGCAAACTGCGCTCGGTGCACGCCTGCGACGCGATGGGGATCTGCTCGCAAGCCTTGGCGTGCCGGTTTTCGATACTCCCGAAGCGGCTCGGCATGCAGCAGGTCGAGGCTGATCGGCCCCCTTGCCCGCCCTCGTGCGCCGAGCCTTGCCCAGACCCGGGTGTGAGCCAATTGCCGGTTGCCGCCTACCCCGCCTTTCACGAAACCCGGTTTGCCGCCAGGGCCGATGCGCTACCGGGTTGGGCCCGCCCCAGGCGCAGTATCGGCGCGTTGCGAAAGCTCGACTGAGCGCGACGCCGCTGCCTCCAGGGCACGTCGAATCAGCCCCGGGAAGTCCCCCTGATCCATCACGGCAAGCGCTGCTGCGGTCGTGCCGCCCTTGGAGGTGACCTGCTCGCGTAGTACACGCGGAGGAAGCGCGGAGGTCCGCGCCAAGGCGGTTGCGCCGTGCAGCGTGGCCAGCACCAGTTGTCTGGCCTGGTCCGGACCAAGACCGAGCGCGGTGGCCGCATCCTGCAGCGCCTCGATGAAACGGAACACATACGCGGGGCCGCTCCCCGAAACAGCGGTGACCGCATCAAGTTGCGCCTCGTGGTTCACCCAGAGCGTTTCGCCAACGCCCTGCAGCAGCGCCTGAGCCTGCCGGCGATCCCCGGTGACCAACCCGGCAGCACCAGCCCTCGCCTGCGGATCTTCAGCGTTGGGGTGGGAATTCGCGGCCTCGTGCCGGGGTCCCGCGTAGAGCGCGCTTATACCCATGCCGATCAACGCGGGGGTGTTGGGCATGCTGCGGACGATGCGGTGCTGCGGGCCGAGCCACCGCGCCAGCGTTGCAAGGCGTATGCCTGCAGCAACGCTCAGCACGAGAGCGCTCTGATCCGGTGCCGCGTCGTGCAACTGCGCACACAGCGTGGCCATGTCCTGCGGCTTGACTGCAAGCACCCAGCATGCGCTGGTGCACGCGGCAGCGCTCACCCCGGGATGCCATTGCGCCTGGAAATCCCTGATCCAGCGCGTACCAACGGCGGCCAAGGGGTCAACAACCTGCACCCGGATCGATCCAGGCGCCGATGTCCGCGCAAGACCGCCCATGATGGCGCTGGCCATGTTGCCGCCGCCGAAGAAAGTGATCGAGTCGGGCATGCGGGAGGCTCCCAGCAGGGGTTCGGGAAATCGTGAAGGTGTGGGCGAGGGGTGAACGCTCAACGCTTCAGCATGGCCTTCCAGCGCACGCCAAGCAAGGCAAGGACCGCAAAGTAGCCCAGGGTACACCCCAGGATCACGAAGAGGGTCCAGCCGGCGCGCTCCAGGGGATGCCCGGCGAGGGACTCCCAGGCAAGCCAGCGCTGCTCTTTCGCCCACCCAAGCAAGACGCCAAGCGCAGCTGTGGATGCGGCCACAACGGCCATCAGGCGCGGCCAGCCAGGCTGCGGTCGGTACATGCCGCGACGGATCAGCCCGGCGAGGAGCAGCAGCGCGTTGCACAGCGCAGCGAGTGAAATCGACAGCGCCAGCCCTGCATGACCCAGGAGCGGTACGGTCACGAGGTTGAGGAGCTGGGTGAGCGCGAGGACTGCGAGCGCAATGGTCACCGGCGTTCGCAGATTCAACTGTGCATAGTAGCCGGGGGCGAGTACTTTCACGGCTATCAGCCCGAGCAACCCCACGGCATAGGCGGCTCCGGCCTGCGCAGTCATGCGTACGTCAAGCGCCGAGAACTTTCCATAGTGGTAGAGGAGCGCAGTGAGCGGCTCGGCGAGCACCCCCAGGCCAACGCTCGCGGGAAGCGCGAGCAGCACCACGAGGCGCAAGCCCCAGTCGAGTTGCGCGCTGTAGCTGGCGAGGTCGCCCTTGGCGCTCGCGCGCGACAGACCGGGAAGCAACACAGTGCCAAGCGCAACACCGAGCAGCGCAGTGGGAAACTCCATCAGCCGATCTGCGTAGGAGACCCAGGACACCCGACCGGCACCAAGCGTGGAGGCGATGTGCGTGTTGATGACCAGACTGAGTTGGGCCGCCGACACCGCCAACACGCCAGGCACCATGCGTACGAGGATGTCGCGGGTTGCGGGCGCCTCCCAGGCCGATCGCACGGTGCGCCATCCAAAGGCCAGTGCCGGCCGTTTGCCGATAGCGCCCAGCGCCCACCATTGGAGCGCCAGTTGCATGACTGCACCGAAACTCACGCCTGCGGCGAGCGCGTACACCGGGGGGTCGAAGCGGGTGTGCAGCGTGAGCGCGGCAGCGATCATCGCGAGGTTGAGGAGCACCGGGGTGAAAGCGGGTGCGGCAAAGCGGTGCTCGGCATTGAGTACCGCGCTTGCGAAAGCCACCAGCGAGATCGGCAGGATGTAGGGGAACATCCAGCGCGACATGGTGACCGCCGCTTCCATCGCCTCAGGGTACTGCGCCATTCCTCCAGCCATCATCCATACAAGCGCTGGTGCTCCCACCGCACCGGCAACCGACACCATGAGAAGAAACCAGAACAGGACGGTTGCGGTCTGATCGATCAGGCGCTTGTAGGCTTGGTCATCCGCCTCGAGCCTGACCCGCGCGAGGAGCGGCACGAAGGCCTGCGAGAAGGCGCCCTCGGCAAAAAGGCGGCGCAGCAGGTTCGGAAGGCGGAACGCCACAAAAAAAGCATCGGTGAAGGCACTACTGCCAAAGAGCACTGCGGTGATGTTCTCCCGCAGCAGTCCGGTCACCCGCGAAAGCAGCGTCAGCGCGCTGATCAGCGCCGCAGAGCGAAAGAGGGTCATGGACAGGCGGTCAGTCGAAATGGATCAGGAGCTTGGCCGGCAAGGCGGATGGCTGGATCACTGCGGAAGATTGTGCAGCCAAGCCAGGCCGGAGTTGGAGTCGGTTGGTTGCCTGCTTCGCGCGTGCACCGATATACTCCGCAGCTTTCCCGCACCCAGCATTTTCAAGGCACAAGGCAAACATGGCCAATATCGCTTCAGCACGCAAACGTGCCCGTCAGGATGTGAAGCGCAATGCACGCAACACATCGCTTCGCTCACGCTACCGTACCGCCATCAAGGCGGTACGCAAGGCGATCGAGGCCGGCGACAAAGTCAAGGCTCAGGCGCAACTCTCGGCCTCGCAGAGCGTGATCGCGTCGATCGCCGACAAGGACATCCTGCACAAGAATGCCGCCTCGCGCTACATCAGCCGACTCTCGGCTGCCGTCAAGGCGATGCCCTGACGCCCCTCAGGGGCCAGTACCGGTGCTTCGCGCGCCGAAGATCGCGCTGCCGATCCGCAGCCAGCTTGCCCCCTCGATCACTGCCGCCTCGAGGTCGCCTGACATACCCATCGACAGCGTGTCCATCGCCTGATCCGGTCTGAGCTGCAGGTTGGTTTCGCGCAGCAGCTTGCGCAGGCGTGCAAAGGGAATCCGCTGCGCGGCCGGATCGGCCACCGCTTCGGGAATGACCATCAGCCCACGCAGCCGCAGGCCCGGGAGTTCGCTCGCGGCACGCACGAGTGGGAGAAGTTCGCCGGGCTCGACTCCGCTCTTGCTCGCTTCCCCGGAGATGTTCACCTGGATGCAGCACTGGAGTGGCCCACGCGATGCGGGCCGTTGTGCGCTCAGGCGCTCTGCGATCCTTAAACGGTCAACGCTGTGCACCCAGTGGAAATGCTCGGCGATTGCGCGGGTCTTGTTCGACTGGATTGGGCCGATGAAGTGCCAGCGCAACCCGAGGTGGGGCGCTGCCGCATCACAGGCGGCGATCTTTGCAAGAGCCTCCTGCACATAGTTCTCGCCGAAGTCGCGCTGGCCGCCCGCGGCAAGTGCAAGGACCGCCTCGGCAGGAAAGGTCTTGCTCACCGCAAGAAGCGCCGGCGCGAGGGCCACGGGTGCACAGGCCGCCGGCGCGTTTGCCAGCGCATCCGCGATCCGGCTCAGTACCGCAGCGCGTCGGTGCGCCAGAAGTTCCCGGTCAGGCAGCTGCATGGCCCTGCTTCCGTTTGACCCAAGCCTGGTTCGGCCCGCTGCGTGCGGTTGAGCGAAGTGTCGGCGCGGGCATCGCGCTGCCTTCGGGCTCGCGACGCGGCGTGTTGCCTCTCAGTGGAAAGGCATAGAAGCGACACGGTAGCGTTCCGTTCATCAGCGCGATCTTGCGTGATGCACGCATGCGCCAGAGCGCCGCAAGTTCGGGCTCGTTGCTCAGGATCCAGAGCGTCCAGCCTGGCCAGCGATCACGCAACCCCCTTCCGAGTGCGAAGTTGTCGGGGCGCTCGAGCCTCTCGCCGTAGGGGGGATTGGAGATCAGGAGGCCGGGGGCGTTGGCCAGATCGGCCTCGGCCGGGCTGCGGCTGAGGAATGCGTCGCCGCGTTGCCAGGTGATGGCGCCTGCAGGAAGCCCTGCCCGCTCCGCGTTGCGTCTGGCGCGCGCGAGTTCTTCCGCAGCGATATCCATGCCAAAGAGCGGCGCCAGCCTCAGCGCCTGTGCCGTGAGGACGCTCGCCCGCTGCGCCGCCTCGGCTTGCAGTGTGTGCCACATTGGGGCGTCGAAGTCGGGAAGGCGCTCGAAGCCGAAGCGGCGTTGACTTCCCGGAGCGATGCCAAAGCGACGCTGTGCCGCTTCGATCAACAGCGTTCCCGATCCGCAAAAGAGGTCGCCGAGCGGTTGCGTGGGGTGCCAGCGGCTCAGTGCCAGCATCCCGGCCGCGAGATTCTCCTTCAGCGGAGCCGCACCCTTGTCGTCGTGGCCGCGCCAGCCCCGCTTGAACAAGGCCTCTCCGCTCCAGTCGAGGTAAAGGTGGAGCTGGCGCGCATCGAGGTGACCGAAAATGCGCACTTCGGGGGTGTGCGTGTCCACGGAGGGACGCTGTTCGCAGTGCGCGCGGAAGGCATCCACGATGCCGTCCTTGATCCGAAGCGTGAGGAAGGCGAGCGAGCGCACGTGTGATCCCTGGGCACTCAAGTCCACGCGGATCCGCTGCTGCACCGCGAAGCGCGCCGGCCAGTCCTGACGCCGTGCGATGCGATAGATGTCATCGTCATTGCGGTAGCGGCCTGATCCCACCCAGAGCAGCACCCGACTTGCGATCCGGCTGTGCAGATTGGCCCGGTAGCCGCAGTTCCGGTCGCCCTGAAAGTGCACACCCGAGTTCACTACGCTGCACCCGAGAGCGCCCAGCGCAGTCAACTCCTCCACGAGCACCGCCTCGAGCCCGCGCGGACACGGCGCAAAGTAGCGGCAGTGCGGATCCGCGCTCAACCGGCCCCTCGCTGCAGGTTCAACCGCCCCACGGCTTCACCACCACCAGGGCCACGGCCCCAACCAGAAGCAGCACCGGGGCCTCGTTGTACCAGCGGAACCAACGGTGCGAGCGCACTTCGACGCCCTCACGGAAGCGCCGAAGCAAGCGACCGCAATGGAAGTGGTAGCCGATCAGAAGCGCGATCAGCGCAAGCTTGGCATGCATCCACGCGCTTCCGCGGCCCACACCGTAGCCGAGCCACAACCAGAGTCCGAGCCCAAGCGCGAGCCACATCAGCGGCTGCATGAACCTCAGGAGCTTCGACGCCATCAGCAGTAGGCGCGCACGCTCGGCGTGCGCCTGGGGCTCGAGCATTGCGAGGTTCACATAGATGCGCGGCAGATAGAAGAGCCCGGCAAACCAGCTGGTCACAAACACGATGTGAAGGGCCTTGATCCAGAGGTACGCCACGGGGTCCCTTCAGCAACGGATTTCGCCCTGGCCGAGGACCACGAACTTCTGCGAGGTGAGTCCCTCGAGTCCCACAGGTCCGCGCGCATGGAGCTTGTCGGTGGAGATGCCGATCTCGGTGCCGAGGCCGAACTCGAAGCCGTCTGCGAGCCGGGTTGATGCATTCACCATCACCGACGCAGAATCGACTTCACGCAGAAAACGCAGGGCGTTGACGTGGTTGGCGGTGATGATTGCATCGGTGTGCTGTGATCCGTGGCGGGCGATATGGGCCATTGCCTCGTCGATCGAGTCAACGATCCGGATCGCGATGATGGGGGCGAGGTACTCGGCGGACCAGTCAGCGTCTGTGGCGGGCGTTGTGGCGATGCCAAGCGGAGCAAGCAGCGCGGCGCAATCGGCGTCGGTGCGCATTTCCACAGCCTTGTCGCGGAAGATGGCCGCAATGCGCGGCAGGAATACCTTCGCGATGGCGCGGTGAACCAGCAAGGTCTCCATTGTGTTGCAGGTGGAGTAGCGCTGTGTCTTGGCGTTGTCGGCAACCCGTACAGCCATGTCGGGATCGGCCTCCCCATCCACGTACACATGACAGATCCCGTCCAGGTGCTTGATGACGGGCACCCTGGCCTCGCGGCTGATACGCTCGATCAGTGACTTTCCACCACGGGGAACGATCACGTCCACCCACTCGGGCGCCTGGATCAAGGCACCGACCACACCCCGGTCACGCGTGGGCACTGCCTGTACTGCATCGACCGGCAGTCCGGCGTGCGCAAGAGCCCTGCGCATGCACCCGGCGAGTGCCCTATTGGAGTGGAGCGCCTCCGAACCGCCCCTCAGAATGGTGGCGTTTCCCGACTTGATGCACAGCGTGGCCGCGTCGACCGTGACATTCGGACGCGACTCGTAGATGATGCCGATCACGCCCAGCGGGACCCGCATGCGCCCAACACTGATGCCGGAGGGCAGCTTGCGCAGCGATTCGATGCTGCCGATCGGATCCGGGAGCGCTGCGACCTGTTCGAGGCCCTCGGACATCGCTTCGATCACTGCGCTGCTCAGCCTGAGCCGGTCGATCGCTGCGGGTTCCAGCGCGGCGCGCTCCGCCGCGGCGAGATCCTCACGGTTTGCCTCTGCAAGCTCGGCTCTGGTGGCCCGAAGGAGTTCAGACGCATGGAGCAGTGCCGCGTTCTTTGCAGCGGTTGAGGCAAGCGCCATCGCGGCAGCGGCCTTGCGTGCGTTCTGGCCGAGCTGCAGCACGATTGTCTGCGCGGAGGATTCCGTGGATCGTGTGGAGTCCACCCGAGGGGATGCCTTGCTCACCTGTGGATTATCCGGCGAGTAGATCGGCGGCGGCAAATCGGCCCGCCTTCGCGGTCCAGCGCAGCACCAGGTCGCGTAGGGCTGTGCCCGCGTCCTGAGGTCCCACCCCCTTGATGCAACGGTCGGCGATGCCGGCTGCTTCCAGCAGTTGCAGGCACTGCCCTGGGTCGAGCCGGTCGAGCGCGCGCCCCAAGGCCGGAAAACGCTGAGGATGCACCCGGAGTTGCCGAAGCGCCTGGCTTCGCGGCACTCCACCGTTGCACAAGGCCTGCGCCCGGAGCACCTGACGAGCGCCCTCGGCAAGTGCCCACACGATGAGTGGCATCGGTTCCCCTTCCGCCAGCAGCCCGGCGAGAATCCGCAGCGCACGCGCGCGGTCGCCCTCCTGGCAACTGCTCTGCAGATCGAAGGCGCTGAACCGGGCCGACACGCTCAGACTGGCCTGTGCGACTGCATACTCCACCTTGCGCGTCCCGATCATCCCGAGCTTGCGGATCTCCTGTGCCGCGGCAAGCAGGTTGCCTTCGGTACGCTCCACGATCAGACCAACGACCTCATCGCTCGCCTCGAGCCCTTCAGCCTTCAGCCTTTGGCGCACCCATGCGGGAAGTTGCTCGAGCCGCACGGTGGAGGCGTCGATCGCCCAGCCCTCGCGCTCAAGCGCCCTGAACCAGGTGGTGTCCGTGTGCAAGCGGTCGAGCCTTGCACAACTGGCCATCACCATCACACCGGTGAGCGGGTTGTGCGCCCAGGCATTGAGCCACTCGATGCAGCCCTTGTGCGGCTTGGCCGGAAAGCGCAATTCAACGAGTTTTCCCTGGCTGAAAAGTCCGGCGCTGCCGCAGGCGCGGTCGAGGCTCTCGACCTTGAAGTAGCGGTCCACCTGCACAACCTCGCGTTCGTCGAACCCCAGGCTCCGCCCCCAGGCACGCACCGCGTCGGCGGCCTCGATCCTGAGGAGCATCTCGTCGCCATGGATGAGGAGCCATGCAGGCGGCTTCGCCTTCGCCAACCGGTCTGCAAGGTCGCGTGCCATGGAAGGCCTGCCTCGCGCAAAGTCAGCTTGCGCGCAGCTGCCGAACGATCCGCTCGATCGCTTCGGCAAGCATGTCACGGTGGAGGTAGCGTTCCTGCTGCACCGTGGGACCCTGCATCACATCGCTTGTGACAAGATCACGGCGCAGGGCAATGTCGCTGCGCGCCAACTTCTCCTCGTCCTTGCGGTCCGTAACCCGGAACACCACCTGCAGGCCAATGCGGATGTCGCGTGGGCGACCGGTGGCGGTGAACCCCACCACCTCGCGGGTGCGTTCCTCGCGCTCGATGAAGAGCTTGCGCTCTGCGCGCGAGGGATCGGGCTCGATCTGCGCGCCGCCGGCAACCCGGATCGCCCTTCGCAGGTCTCCGCCCATCTCCGATTCGGCGGGGAGACTGATCCAGACACTTGCAAATGGCAAGCTGGTGCTGCCGCGCAACTGGAAGCCACACCCACCCAGCACCCCCACCAGCGCAAGGATCGCGCGACGCCCGGGCCGATCGCAGCAACGACTGCGGGAGGATCGGCCACCAGCCGGCCAGGGTACTGACACGGGTACTAGCCGGTGACCAGGTTCACAAGACGCCCCGGAACAATCACGACCTTGCGGATCGTCTGGCCGGGCGCAAAGCGCCTCAACACCTCCTCCTCTTCGGCCCAGCGCTGGGCTGAGGCCTCGATCAGCTCGCGCGCTGCGTTGGCCTCGATCTCGAGGTTGCCGCGAAGCTTGCCGTTCACCTGCATCACCAGGCTGATCCGGGGCTGGATCAGCGCGCTCGCATCGACGAGGGGCCATGGGGCGTCGAGCAGATCGCCAGCACAGGCTTCGTAGCCCAGTTCGCGCCAGAGCGCCACCCCGATGTGCGGCACCACCGGATAGAGGGAACGGATCAGGATCGAAAAGCCTTCGGCGATCGCGGCCTGGTCGGTTTCGTGGTGTGGAGGGGGCGCCGCAGGCCATGTGGCGGCGGTCCCCGCGCCTGTATTCCCCGCGCCTTCAATCACGGTGCCTGCACCCCCCGCGCCTTCAACCACGGTGCCTGCACCCCCCGCGCCTGCAACCCCGATGCCGGGAGCGGCCTCCAGCGCATTGAGCAGCTTCATGCAGGCCGAGACCACGGTGTTGTACTGCCTTCGCTGGTAGTCGAGGTGAGCCTGGCGAAAGATCTGATGAATCTCGAAGCGCAGCGTCGAGGCGGCCGCACTGAAGCGGGGAGGGGCCTTCGATTCCCTCGCGGTGCCTGCGGCCCAGCCGCTGTAGGGGCCGGCAAGCACCTGGCGAATCGCCCCGGCGCGCTGCATCGCGCTTGCCCAGAGTCTGCGCAGGTAGCGGTGCGCGCCCTCCACGCCGGCATCCGACCACTCGAGCGACTGCTCCGGGGGCGAGGCAAACATGGTGAAGAGGCGCGCCGTGTCGGCGCCGTAGCGGTCGATCAGGTGTTGGGGATCGACACCGTTGTTCTTGCTCTTGGACATCTTCTCGACGCCGCCGAGTTCAACCGCTTGCCCATCCAGCCGGAGGCTTGCGCCCACCGGGCGTCCCTTGTCGTCGTGGGTGACGTCGACCTCGGACGGGTTGAACCAGGTCCTCCGACCTGCACCGTCTTCACGGTAGTAGGTCTCGTTGAGTACCATCCCCTGGGTGAGCAGGTTGCTGAAGGGCTCCGAGAAGCTGAGCAGGCTGCGCCCGGGTGCCTTCGTTGCGCACCCTGGTTGCCCGCCAGGCTCGAGTTCCCCCTTTGCCTGGGGTGCTTGTCCAAACAGGTCGAGGTCGCGCATCACCTTGGTCCAGAAGCGCGCGTAGAGCAAATGCAGCACCGCATGCTCGATGCCGCCGATGTACTGATCCATCGGCATCCAGTAGTCGAGGCGGATATCCACCATGTGCGTGCCCGCATCCGGGCAGCAGTAACGCATGTAGTACCAGGCCGAATCGATGAAGGTATCCATCGTGTCGGTTTCGCGCCGCGCAGGCTTGCCGCAGCGCGGGCAGGCGCAGTGCACAAATGCTTCGTAACGGCTGAGCGGGTTGCCGCTTCCGTCTGGAATGAGGTGATCGGGAAGGACAACCGGCAGATCCTCATCGGGAACAGGTACCACGCCGCAATCCCCGCAATGGATCACCGGAATCGGTGTCCCCCAGTAGCGCTGGCGCGAGATACCCCAGTCGCGCAGGCGATACTGCACCTGGCGACTGCCCAGTCCGAGCGCCTCCAGTGCCGATGCGACCGCTGCCACTGCGCTGTCGTGGTCCATGCCGTCGAAGGGCTGTGAGTTGACGCAGCAGCCGCGTGCCTTGTCCTCATACCATGCCTGCCAGCGCTCCGCATCGAAGCTTTCGTTTGGCACTGCGATCACCTGGCGGATGGGCAACCCGAACTTCCGCGCGAAGGCGAAGTCGCGCTCGTCGTGTGCCGGCACGCCCATCACTGCTCCGTCGCCGTAGCGCATGAGCACATAGTTTCCGATCCAGACCGGAAGCACCTCGCCGCTCAAGGGGTGCCGCACCACGAGCCCGGTGTCGCGGCCATCCTTTTCACGGGTGGCGAGATCGGCTTCGGCCACGCCACCCACCAGGCAGGCATCGATGAACACCTGCAATTCGGGCTGTCGCCGTGCGGCCTCGAGCGCCAGCGGATGCTCTGGAGCCACCGCCACGAAGCTCACACCCATCAGCGTATCGGCGCGGGTTGTGAAGACATGCAGGCGGCCGTCCTGCACGAGCCTGCCCTGCTCGTCCGCGATCGAGTGCGGAAAGGCAAACCGCACCCCCACCGAGCGACCGATCCAGTTGCGCTGCATCACCTTCACCCGCTCGGGCCACCCGAGGCTGTCGAGATCGTCGATCAGTTCCTGCGCATAACGGGTAATGCCCAGGTAGTACATCGGGATCTCACGCTTTTCCACCACGGCACCCGAACGCCAGCCCCGGCCCTCGATCACCTGCTCGTTGGCCAGCACGGTCTGGTCGACAGGATCCCAGTTCACGATGCCTGTCCTGAGGTAGGCGATACCCTGCTCGAGCATGCGCAGAAAGAGCCACTGGTTCCAGCGGTAGTAATCGGGCGAGCAGGTGGCGATCTCGCGCGACCAGTCGATCGCAAGCCCCATGGACTTCATCTGGCGCTTCATGCTTTCGATGTTGTCCCGGGTCCAACGCGCCGGTGCAACGCCGTTGGCCATCGCAGCGTTTTCGGCCGGTAACCCGAAGGCGTCCCAACCCATCGGCATCAACACGTTGAAGCCTGCCATGCGCAACTGGCGTGCCATCACGTCGTTGATCGTGTAGTTGCGCACATGCCCCATATGCAAGCGTCCCGAGGGATAGGGCAGCATGGAGCAGGCGTAGTACTTGCCCTGCGGGAAACGGGGATTGTGTTCGACGGTACGGTAAACCCCGCGCGCGTCCCAGTCGGCGTGTGCCCGGGCCTCGATCGCAGCCGCGTCGTAGCGCAGCATCCTTGCTGCAGACAGGGGGTCCGGGGGCATCCTGAGCGTCCTGATCGGGGTGACAATGCCTGATTATCGCCGATGCCCTGTGGTGCGATGGCCGGCGCTTCCCTGACCAAAGTCCTATGCCCGGGCGTACGCAGGCGGGTAAGGTCAACTGGTCAGGATCGTGATCCGGGTGTCACTTGATGTTCCGCCGGAATCGCCTGATGCCGAAACAAGAAGATGCAGGCGATCGAGGAGAAGGGCCATGGGCGAGGATGTCTTGCAGAGCGAGGCTGTGCCTGCGGGTTCGGCAATCCTTCGGGCGATTTCGGTGATCGAAGCCATCTCGGTGGCGGAATGTCCTCCCCAACTGGCCGACATCTGCCGGGTCGTGCGGCTTCCAAAGCCAACGGTGTTTCGCATCCTCAGTACGCTGGAACACGCCGGCCTCGTGGGTCGC
>Ga0208048_1000568_pt1 | contig 19836 bp, 22 predicted proteins | sample Malawi_45m_30L_FD_184163 | JGI IMG/M metagenome (GOLD analysis project Ga0208048, IMG submission 184163) | Freshwater microbial communities from Lake Malawi, Central Region, Malawi to study Microbial Dark Matter (Phase II) - Malawi_45m_30L... | ecosystem: Environmental > Aquatic > Freshwater >...
GTTGACACAGTGATAGCGACAGGAGTAGTTCAGAATCAATATACTGCTACAGGCTTAACCGCTGGAAAGACTTACACGTTCAAAGTAGAAGCAAGGAATGCGTATGGCAAATCAGTTCCAAGCTTACCTGTTTCTATTCTTAGCGCAGGCAGTCCTGCAACTCCAGCAGCCTCAACAACTGCAAATCTTAACGATAAAGTAGTGTTCAGCTGGACAGCACCTGCCGACAATGGAGAACCTTTGCTTGGTTACTACATCTATATCAAATAGACAGATGGCGGCTTCTCACTATAAAATGACCATTGCGACGGCACACAGCCTAACATCATACTCGCAATGTCGTGCACAATACCACTATCAGTCTTGCAATCGAGTCCATTCAATTTGCAGTTCGGTGGATAAATAGGAGAACTAGTTTAAGCATACGTGATAGCATACAACGAGTATGGAAACTCAATACCATCTCTTGTTGGAGGCACTGCCAGAGTCATGATTGTGCCGGATGCGCCTGCTAATTTCGGATAGGAGTTGTTCCAGACTATCAACACCGAAATCGGATTGAAGTGGACAGATGGCACGACAATTGGAGGCACACCCATAATAGAGTACATCATTTACTGGGATGCGGGACAAGCAAACGGTAACTTTACTAAGTTAGCCTAAGGAATAACTCAATAGACCTACACTGCCACAGCTTTATCATAGTATTTAACTTATGGATTCTAAGTTCAGTCTAGAAACTAAGTTGGTCTCAGTCCTTTGTCAAAGATTGTATACTTGACTACTGCACTTATGCCAGCCGTTCCAAATCCACCCAAGACTGAAGTTATTGCTAACAATGTCAAAATATCGTGGGATGCTCCAGACCAAGGATGGGCTTACATAACTTCATATAGAATCGTAATTCAGCAGAAGAATGGAACATACTCTGAGCAGTTGTAACACTGTGATGGCAGATGGGCATCCATCGTGAGCGATCAGTATTGCACAGTCCCATTACTTATACTCCAGGCTGCTCCATACTACTGGATACGCGGTGACAGTATATTTGCCAAGGTCTCAGCATCTAATGTCTGGGGAGAGTCTGCGCTCTCTGGTGCAGGCAACGGAGCTATAGTAGTTACCGTCCCAAGTCCACCATAGAACTTAGTCAACATTCCATCTGTGACTTCTGATACAAAGATCGCCTTATCATGGAGTGATGGACCTATTGCCGGTGGAACACCAATCATAGATTACAGAGTGTACTTTGATAGAGCATCAAACTCATGGGTCGCTTTGGCAAGTGGTTTGACAAGTAAATCATACACGACAGCAACACCACTCATAGCTGGATAGAACTACAAGTTTAGGGTTGAGGCAAGAAACTCAGTTGGCTACTCACTAGTGTCTGATCCAGTTACGATTCTCGCTGCAACAAAACCTTATCAACCGGTAGCACCCACTGTATCTTAGTCAGAGTCAGTAATAACAGTAACATGGCCTGCTAGCTACAATGGAGGAACTGCAATAACGAGCTATCAAGTGACGTTCAGAGCAAGTGATGGAGTAACATTCTACCCTATGACTCAATTCTGCGACGGAGCTACTAATGCTGTACGTCTTAGCAGATCTTGCACCATACCAAGCATTGCATTCACATCACTACCTTGGAACTTACCGTGGGGATCTTTCATCTACGCTCAGGTAACGGCAACAAACATCCAAGGCACCTCACCGAAATCGCCAGCTGGAACAGGAGGATAGATTTTAAGAATTCCAGACTCCCCAGTTTCGCTTACAAACGTCCCAGCATTAACTTCCGCAACTTAGATTGGACTCACATGGTCTGACGGCCTAAACAACGGAGGCACTCCGATCATCGACTACAGAGTTTCGTCAAATGGAGGTTCAGGCTTGCCATTCTACACGCCTATCGAAGCAAATGTCACGACTTTGCCTTACATTGCGAAATCACTGACACCTGGAACTACGTACTCCTTCAAAGTTGAATCTAGAAACGCCTTTGGATACAGCGGCCTGTCGGCTAGTGTTGATGTCCTTGCAGCGTAAGTTCCCGACCAACCGTAAGCACCAACTACAGTTCTAGATGGCGCAAACATCGTGATCAGTTGGCTAGCTCCATTTGACCAAGGCTCGCCTCTCACTTCTTACAAGGTTGAGATCCGACAGAGCGACAATGTAACTTACAGTTTGGAATTGACGAACTGTGACGCCTCTCAAAGCAAGTACTTGACAGACCCAGATCCATTGATTTGTCTAGTACCAGTAACAGTATTGATATCTGCACCGTTTAATCTACCATGGGGAAGTCCCGTCTTTGCTAGAGTCACTGCATTCAATGCTTACGGCTCCTCATTAGTATCTGATCCTGGAAGTGGAGGAAGAATTATCACTTATCCAGATGCGCCAATTCAGGTGTAGGAAGTACTTGCGTAGAGAACAGAATCTACTTTAGGTATCTCATGGCAGATAGGAGTAAACAACAATGGTGCAGTTGTATAGTCATACACAGTAAGCATGAAGAACAGCAGCAGCAATACCTATTAAGTTTTGCAATCGGAAATCTCGACCTTCATAACTACGTTAACAGCAACTGGTTTGACATTTGGAACGACGTACACATTTGTTGTTCAGTCTGTCAACAGTTTCGGCATTAGTGCTTACTCGACTGAGTTACCATTACTGTGCGCATGGAAGCCTGCTCAGATAGCCACTCCAACCACTGTAAATCTTAACTCGGCAGTTGTTGTGACATGGGTCGCTCCATCACCACGAGGACTACCAATAACTAGTTACTCGGTATACTTTAGAAAATCAGACTTGACCTTCGCTCTTTTGACTAGTTCATGCGACGGATCAAACCCAACAATACTCGCAAATACACAGTGCACTGTTCCGCTTGACACACTTCGTGCAGCACCATACAACTTAGTTCAAGGCAATACAGTCATCGTCTAAGTACTTGCAACTAACTACTATGGCGATTCGCTGATATCGAATACAGGTGGCAGTGCTTTGATTTGGTTACTACCAGAAGCACCCATTGCTTTGACAAACGATACAGTCACTAATAAGGACGTCGTTGGAATTACTTGGAGTGACGGACTCAACCAAGGAGGCACACCAGTGATCGACTACTAAGTTCTATGGGATAATTCACTTGGTGGTACATATACAGTCTTAGCTTCGAACGTACTTGTTAAGCAATTCTCAACAGCAGGAATGACGATCATAAGTGGTCGCACCTACAAGTTCAAAGTGCAGTCACGAAACTTAGTTGGATTCTCACTTGAATCTTAGCCGATTTCAGTTTTAGCTGCCTAAGTACCAAACAAACCAGACAGTCCTACGACAACAATTTCTGGTGATTTTGTAGTTATCTCATGGACTTAGTCATTTGACGGCGCTTCACCGATAACTGCTTACAAGATTAGAATTCGACAGCAAGATAACACAGTATTTACGGAGGAACCAGTTAGCTGTGACGGATCTAATCCAGCAGTTAAGAGCAGTTTATCTTGTGCAGTACCAATCGCTACTCTGAAAGCAGCTCCTTACAGTCTAGAATGGGGAGTGAAAGTATACGCGATTGTTAGTGCAATCAATATTGTAGGCCCATCCGTTTTCTCTGATCCAACAGTGGCTTCCACCGCTGCTATTATTCTCACTAATCCAGATGCTCCATTGAATTTACAAAATGTTGCTAGTGTTACCTCTGGAACACAAGTTGGACTTAGTTGGACTATTGGTGTTAAAGATGGAGGTTCTCCAGTAATTGACTACACAGTTTCTTACGCCATTGGATCAGGTCAATACAATGTATATCAGCAGGGCATTACTACGACAACTTTCACAGTGGTTGGCTTAACAGCTGGAACAACTTACAAGTTTGTCGTTCAATCACGAAATACATATGCTCATAGCATATTCGCTTAATCTACACCAGTGACAGTACTGGCTGCTCAGGTTCCAGATGTACCTGCAGCTCCTTCAACGTCTGTTAATGGAAATAATGTTGAAATATCATGGACAGCTCCATTTGCACAAGGCTCTCCAATAGTAGGCTACAAGATTTTAATACGCTAGAGTGACAATACAACATTCTCAGAAGTTTTATCAGATTGTGATGGATCTCAATCGACAATCATAGCTAATACTAAGTGCTCAGTTCCAATCACAACACTACGAGGATCACAATACACTTTAAGCTGGGGATCTATTGTTTACGCTAAAGTCTATGCATACAACGCGTATGGAAACTCACTTACTTCAAGTGTTGGAGGAACTGCTAAGATTTTGACTATACCAATCGCACCAATTGGTGTTTCTGAATTGTACTCTTCGAGAACAGCAACAACTCTTGGCTTACAATGGGCACTTCCAGGCGTAGGTCCCAACTATGATGGTGGTTCACCTGTCATTAGTTACTAAGTAACTTACTAAACCGGAACCACTACGAATGTGATAGCTGACATAACAGACACTAAGTATACTGCAACTGGCTTGACCAATGGTGCAAACTATGTCTTCTATGTTTAAGCTAAGAATGAATTTGGCCTTAGTCTGAACAGCTAACTAGTTTACATGTATGTTGCTTGGGTTCCAAGTAAACCTGCAGCTCCAACTACTTCTGTACTTGGAAACAAAGTTGTTATATCTTGGACTGCACCGTTCAATGCTGGTGCTACAATCGACAAATATCTTATTCAAATTAGACAGAAGGATGGTATCTATTCAGCTGATGCTACTCTGTGCGATGGATCTAACTCAGGCATTGTTGGATTAACAACTTGCACAGTGCCATTGCTTGGACTAAGAGCAGCACCATATAATCTTGTATTAGGCGACTCAGTCTTTGTGCAGATAACAGCACACAACTTCTATGGTGACTCGCCCGTATCCGATGCTGGCAATGGAGCACTAATCCAGTATCCACCAGATGCACCACTTTCTGTGCAAGACAATCCTTCAATCACTACTGCTTCTTAGGTTGGTCTAACATGGACGGACGGTGTCTCAAACGGAGGCACAGCAGTCATTGATTACTAAGTTCAATACATACCCTTAGATAGCAGCGTCTGGACCACTTACGCAACTGGAATTTTAACGAAATCTTTCACAGCTGTGTTTGCAAGTCAATATGCAGGTAAAACTATCTCATTCAGGGTGATCGCAAGGAACTCTGTAGGAACTAGCTTAGAAGAAAGTACAGTGAGTGTGCACGTACCAGTCTAAATTTTGATCGCTTAAGTATCAGACGTACCTCTTGCACCAACAACTACTCGAGTTACGAACACGATTGAAATCAGCTGGTCACAACCGGTCAATTTCGGTTCCACACCCATAACCAGCTACACTATACGTATCAGACATGCTGACAATACACTTTTCTCATAGACAAGTGAATGTGATGGCTCCTTAGCAGCAACACGTGATGCACACAAGTGTACAGTTTTGATTAGCACATTGGTCAGTGCACCGTTCTCACTTGCATGGGGACAATCTGTCTATGCCTAAGTATCTGCAACAAACATCAAAGGAACATCGGCTTACTCAGCAGCTGGAAACGGCGATTTAGTAGCTACTAGTCCTGATGTACCAACTGATTTGGCAAACATCCCGTCCATAACGACCTCGTCACAGATTGGATTGGTTTGGGTTGCAGGAACTACATTCTACGGTTTGCCAGTTCTTGACTATACTCTTAGTTACGACTAAGGTCTAGCAAACGGCTAATACGTTGTAGTTGCAGCAGGCATCACACAGTTAACTCACACGGTGACTCAACTTACTGCAGGCACCTAGTATACTTTCGTAGTTTAATCAAGAAGCGTTTATGGATTGAGTGCATATTCACAATCAGTCTCTATTCTTGCAGGACAAATTCCTGACAAACCAGTGGCAACACACTCTGTCATCACTGGCAACGTGTAACTCAACAACGATGTAACTCTTAAATGGGCTGCACCTAACAATAGAGGATCCGCAATCACTTCTTATACAGTTTTGATCAGGTAGTCAGATAACGTGACTTTCACTGAAACTCTAACGGACTGCGACGGCAGATCTCAAACAATTATTAGCAGTACTCAATGCAAAGTACCAATCGCTAAACTAAGAACTGCACCTTACAATTTGCCTTGGGGATCCAGCATCTACTTTAAAGTAATTGCTTCGAACATCTATGGCAGCTCAGCAGTGTCAGATCCAGTTAATGGTGCAGTAATTCTAACTTATCCGGATGCACCTAAAAACATCATTGAGAACTTCAGCCTCAAGTCAGGCACGACAATCTCATTTGCATGGTAGAATGGAGACTATGATGGTGGAGCACCTGTTACTAAGTATGATGTTTTATACAACTCTAATGGAACATCTACGTATGATACACTTTAAGCTGGTCTTCTAGTCAAATCATACACAGCATCTAACTTGTAACCTGGAACTACCTACTACTTCGTTGTCACATCAACAAACGCTTTTGGAACAAGTTAATACTCAGCAGTGTTTTCATCATTGAGCGCATGGGTACCATTTAAACCAGCTAAGCCGACAACTGATGTAGTCGCAGACAAAGTTTAGATTGATTGGACTGCTCCATTCGAAAATGGATCACCACTTACAAAGTACTCGCTACTCATCAAACAGAGTGATGGAAACTTCTCGCAACACCTTAGCGAGTGTGACGGTGCTTCTTACACGGTCTACTCGACAACGTCTTGCCTTGTTTCATTGAGTGCCCTAACTTCTGCGCCATACTCACTAACACAAGGATAATACATCATCGTGAAAGTAATCGCTTCCAACTACTATGGAAACTCACTAGAATCATCATTGTCAGATAGTACAGAAAACTCTCGAATAGTATTAGTGCCAGATGCACCAATCAACTTGGCTAATCAGGCATAGAACACTAACGCTTTCTAAGTTAGCTTATCTTGGTTAGAAGGACTCAACAACGGTGGAAAGCCTGTCAACCACTACGAGATTTCATACAAACAAGGCAGCGGTCAATTCACTGTTCTTGAAGCGACTTGGTCAACAGGTACTTCATACACTACAGCAGCTGGTCTTGTTGAACAAGGCTACTTCTATACTTTCATGATTCGAGCAGTCAACTCAGTTGGATTAAGTGCTTACTCAAGCTAGCTTACAATCAAAGCTGCACAGAAGCCAGACCAACCAAGTGCACCAACTACACAAATGATCGGAACAAATATAAAGATCTCTTGGCTAGCACCAAACAATAGAGGAGACACAATCACTTCTTACGTGATCAAGATAAGAGCTGGCGATACCGTTAACTTCTTCACTGACTCTTCTTGCGATGGATCTTTAACTACAACCGTATCAGACTAAAGCTGTTTAGTTCCTTTCACAAACTTGAGAGCACAACCGTTCAGTCATGCATGGGGAGCAACTATCTTAGCTACAGTGACTGCTGTTAATTCTTACGGCTAGTCTCAGACTTCAAGTGCTGGAGGAGTGGCAAAGATTTTAAGAGTACCTGACATTCCAATCAATTTCGCCAATGTTCCAAGTGTAACAACTGGCACTCGAATTGGACTACAATGGCAATCAGGACCTGAATCAGGTGGTTCTCCAGTTTTAGACTACACTATTTTGTACGATCAGGGACTAGGAGGCACAACAAACTACATCACATTGATAGCTAACCTAGCACCAACATCATACACTCTAATTGGTCTCACTGTTGGAACTACTTACCAATTCAAGATATCGGCAAGAAATGAAGTTGGTTCAAGTGAGTACTCGACTCCTATTTCTATACTTGCAGCTCAGCAACCAAACAAACCAGCAGCTCCAACTACAGTCGTTAGTGGCGTCGATCAGAAAGGACCCAACGTTGAAATTACTTGGACTGCACCTCCAACCGGCGGTTCAGACATCACTGGCTACATCATAACAATCAAGTCAACTGATCCAAACGGTCAGTTCTTGTAAGATTTAGTCAATTGCGATGGTTCTAAGTCTGCAATCAGATTAGCCACTAAATGCTCAGTTCCAATCTTGTCTCTAAGATCTTAACCATTCAACTTAGCATGGGGATCTAGTATTCAAGCTTAGGTTGTTGCTTACAACGTTTACGGAAACTCACAAGTTTCAGACATTGGCAATGGAGCAATCATACTGACAGTGCCTGATGCACCGACCAATTTATTGGAAGTGTACGCATAACGCACTGCAACAGCCATCGGTCTAACATGGAACCAAGGATATGCAGGCGGTACTCCAGTGACTTACTATGTAGTTAGCTTTGCAGAGAACATGGGTCCAATTCAAACCGTAAACTTGAACATACTTAGCACTTCATACACTGTGACGAACTTGAACTCGGGCAGCACTTACAACTTCTGGGTACAGTCAGTCAACAGCTATGGTATATCTGCCTACTCTGACACCCTACAACTTGTATGTGGATTCAAGCCAAGTGCACCTGCAGCTCCTGTTACTTCTGTCATTGCTGATAAAGTCATTATCACATGGCAAGTTCCAGTTACTAACGGTGCTTCGATTACAAAGTACAGAATCAGTATCAAGCAAAAAGATGGCATATACTCAGAGCAATTACAATACTGTGATGGTTCATAGTCATAATATGTATCTGCACTCTAGTGCTAGATTCCACTACTTACACTTTAAGATGTTCCATACAGTCTCGTATAAGGCGACAGTGTTATTGCTATCTTGACCGCAACTAACCTATACGGTGAATCTGCTGAGTCTCTCCCAGGCAGTGGAGCTATCATAGTACTAGTTCCTTCGTCTCCAATAGGATTAGCAGACAATACAGCAATTACCAATGCAGCTCGTATCGGTCTAACATGGAACGACGGATTCAACAATGGTGGCTCACCAATCATTAGCTACAGAGTATCGTATGACTAGGCAACTGATACTTGGACTACTCTTGCAACGGGAGTACTCACAAGATACTATACAACTTAAGTTACTTTGACTCCTAGTGCAACTTACAAGTTTAAAGTTGAAGCGCTAAACTCAGTAGGATATAGTATTGCTTCTAACCCAATATCTATATTGTGCGCTCAGTAGCCTGATCAACCAAGTGCTCCAACTACTTCATTCTCCGATTTGAGTGTTGTTGTGACTTGGTCAGCTCCGCCAAATAGAGGTGCTGAAATTACAAGCTACACTATTAAGTTTAGACGAAGTGATGGAGTAACTTTCAGTGAGGACAAGTCAGTGTGCGATGGAAGCTAGTCAACTACTAATAATACTAGAACATGCACAATTCCAAGCGTACGATTCACTTAAAGTCCTTACAACATACAATGGGGACAGAGTGTATGGGCAAACATTATCGCCACTAATGTTAAAGGCTCCTCTACTGTATCAGACGGCGGTAACGGAGCAATCATACTCACTAACCCATATCCACCCATAAACTTTGCTAATGTACCAAGTATTACTACAGGTTATCAGATTGGTCTTGTGTGGACTTAAGATCCATTCAACGGTGGAACTCCAGTAACGGAATACAAGTTACTTTGGAACTCAGGATCTGGATCTGTGTTCACAACTCTTACATCCAGCATATATGTGACAAGCTACACAGCCAAGACTTTGATACCTGGAACAACTTACAAGTTCAAGATTTAGTCTATGAATGCGTTCGGCTACAGCAGTGATTCAGCAGAGATATCAATCTTAGCAGCATAAGAACCGGCAGCACCAGTTGCTCCAACTACTACATTCTTACGCGAGACTGTAAGAATTGATTGGGTTGCACCTGACAACCTTGGTTCACCTATTACTGCTTACAACATCTACATCAAGTAGCAGGATGGTACGTTCAACTTGGAACTAAACGACTGTGATGGCACTCTATCAACAATCGTGTCAGCTAAGAAATGCACAGTACAGGTTTCAACTATGAAGAATGCACCATTCTCTCTAGCATGGGGAGCCAGCATAGAAGCAAAAGTCGTTGCAATCAATGCTTACGGTAGATCACTAGACTCTGCAGTTGGAAACGGTGCAGTAATAATCACCTACGCCGATAAACCGACAAATTTAACTGAGACCGTGTCATTAAGAAGTGCAACTACAATCTCATTCACTTGGGTAGCACCACTATTTATTGGTGGTTCAACTGTCTAGGACTACTAAGTATTCAGAGCTGATGCACCAAACGGTAACTACACATCAATTGCAGAAGGAGTCACAGAATTGACATACACTGCAACTGGTTTGACAACAGGACAAAGCTACAAGTTCTAAGTCCAAGCTCGCAACGGCTTTGGATATAGTGCTTCAAGTGACTCAGTGACAATTCTGTGCGCAACTAAACCTGTGACACCGGTTGCCCCAGTTACTTCAGTTTCTGCCGACTAAGCAATTATCACTTGGACAGCTCCTTTCGATAACGGCACTCCAATCACTGGCTACAAGATCTACATCCGCAAGTCGGATCAACTATACATTTTCGATAACTCTGTTTGCGATGGCACTACTTCAAATGTTGTGCTACTCGGACAGACTACCTGCACAATTCCACTTAGCACGTTGACAGCTGCTCCATACAGTTTACAACTTGGTTTCAACATCTTCTCTTACGTAACAGCATATAATGCTTATGGAGAGACAGATCCTTCACCAGTGGGAAGCTAAGGCGTTATCGTACTCGTACCAGATGCTCCTATATCTCCTGTCAACGATCCGACAATTACTACTAATGCAGTTATCGGATTCAACTGGTCTGACGGTGCATCAAACGGTGGCACTCAAATAATAGACTATAGAATCTGGCATGATCAATCAACAAACAACTTTGTAGTACTCAAGACTGGCCATCTTACCAAGTCCTATACAACAGATAACACTTTGATTGCTGGTCGAACATATAAGTTCTATATTGAAGCTCGCAACTCAGTAGGATACTCGTTACCATCTGTAACATTCTCCATTCTTGCAGCTCAAAAACCCGACGCACCAAGATATCCAGATACCGTATTCAATGGTCTCTCAGTTACCATTAGCTGGCCAATACCATTTGACGGTTCAACACCAATAACAGCATACGTGATCAATATTCAGAAAGCAGACGGTGGATTCACTACCGATTTAGTAAACTGTGACGGATCAAGTTAAGCTGTTATTTCATCTGCATCATGCACAGTGCCAGTCGGTTCACTAACTTCTGCACCTTTCTACATTGAGTGGGGATCAATCATTAAGGCCAAAGTGACAGCAAGAAATATCATTGGTTATTCACAAGAGTCTGCAGTTGGCGGCACCGCTAAAATCTTAACCAATCCAAGCGCACCAGTAGGTTTAGTCACTGTACCTTCAATCACAACTTCAACTTAGATTGGTCTACAGTGGTACGCTGGATTTATGGATGGTGGAAGCCCAATCATCTCGTATACTATTGCATATGGCGTATCAACTGGTAACTACTCAGCAACTATCGTTGTCACATCAACATCTCACACTGTGACAAGCTTAACCGCAGGAGTAACATACAAGTTCAAGGTTCTCGCTAGTAATGTTCGGTGGGACAGCTTGTACTCAAGTGAAGTCACTGAATTAGCAGCGCAGATTCCTGACAGACCATACGCACCAACCACAACTATCAAGAATACAAACCAAACTTTGACTATTGCTTGGCAAGCACCATACAATTAAGGATCAGCTTTGTTAGCATATAAGATTACAATCAAAGCAGCCGATGGATCGTATTCAGAAGACTTGACTAATTGCAATGGACAAAACTTATTGATACTTGCAAATGCTCGCTGTGATGTACCCATTGCAGCACTTAGATCGTCATCTGTTTACAACCTACCATGGGGATCGAGCGTGTGGGCAAAGATCATTGCCTACAACAAGTATGGACAATCGCTAGAATCACCTGAAGGCAACGGTGCAAGAATCTTAACAATTCCTGATTCACCAACAGCACTCACTGAAACAGTCAGTTTGCGCTCAGCCACAACTATTACATTCTCATGGACTGCCCCAGCAACGAATGGAGGTGATCCAGTTCTTGACTACAGAGTAAACACAGACAACTCAAATGGAACATGGAGTGTGTTAGTTCAAAATCTTCAGGCTCTTACTTATACAGCAAACAATTTGATAGCCGGCAAGTACTACATATTCTAGGTGGAAGCAAGGAACTCATACGGATACAGTGCGTTGAGTTAAGGTGCTAGTATACTTTGCGCTACTGTTCCGAATATTCCTCTTGCTCCTTCGACTACAGTAGTAGCTAACTAAGTAGTAATTTCATGGATCAAACCAGTTGAAAATGGTACACCAATCACATCGTACACAATTGAAATTAAGAAAGCAGACGGCACATTCGCAACTAGTTCAAATTGTGATGGCTCACTGCAATCAATACGTGATGCTACTTAGTGCACGATTGCGTTAACAGAATTGTACGCATCACCCTACAACTTACTACTAGGAGACTTGATTCAAGCTAAGCTCATTGCAACTAACGCATATGGATCTTCAGGATTTTCAGATGTCGGCGGCACTGCTCAAATCGTATTCGTACCAAGCATACCGCTAAGTCTTGCCAAAAATCCAGCAGTAACCATGGGCACAAACATTGGACTCACTTGGACACCTAGTGCATAAGTAGGAGGAACACCAATAATCGACTACCAAGTTTGGTATGACAATGGCAGAAACGACTAAAACTTCGAGATACTTCAATCTGGTATAACCACTCAATCATATACTGCAACAAGTTTGATACTTGGCGTTGAGTACACTTTCTATGTCAAAGCAAGAAACTCGGTTGGTTTCAGTGAACCATCAGCAACTACCAGAATTCTTGCAGCTTAACAGCCAGATGTACCTGATCAACCCAACGTTCTCGCACCATTCACCACAATCAGCGGCAGCAACATAATTGTGTCTTGGACCAAACCATACAACGGCGGTTCACCAATCACAAGCTATGTCATTCAGTTCCGTCAACGAGACAACACTACGTTCTCAACTAACGTTGCTGACTGTGATGGCTCGCAATCTATTTATTTGACTTAGCAAACTTGCACAGTCCCTATTGATTCAATTAGAGCCAGTCCATTCGAACTACCTTGGGGCTCAAGTGTGTTTGTCAAAGTATCTGCTCAAAACATAAGAGGAACATCAGCCTTTTCGGCAGGTTACAACGGAGCTATAATATTGACCAAACCAGCTGCACCAGTTATTCAAGTCGTCTCAGCACAAACAGCTGGCGAACAAATAACTCTCAACTGGCAATATGTGGTGTGGCCTTACGATGGTGGCACTCCTGTAATCTCATATACTGTGTTTGTTAGCACTACCAACTTAGCAAACAGTTTCTCTCTTAAATAAGCTGGCATCACGGCTAATACAGTTACTATGAACAACTTTGCTCTTGGCACTACCTACTACTTCTAAGTTTAGGCTGTCAACGCATTTGGAGCAAGTGTAAGTTCAAACACAGTTCAATAGCTAGCAGCATTGACACCAACCAAACCAACTAATGTTGCAACGGCAATATTTGGACCCAACGCAAGAGCTGGACAATAAGTTTTGATTACGTGGACTGCGCCTGATCCAAGAGGTTGGGCTATCACAGGCTACAGAATCTTAATACAAACTTCTGATCCAACCCAGTACGCAATCAACACTGCAACTTGTGATGGCACAACTGACGCTAACATTTTAAGTTCAGCCTCATGCAAAGTGCTTATTTCATCACTGACAGCATGGCCGTACTCGCTACCATGGGGATCATCAGTTTACGCTAAAGTAATTGCAATTAACGGCAATGGAGATTCATTAACTTCAGATGTTGGCAATGGTGCTTAGATTTACACTTATCCTGACTCACCTAGCGGACTTACTGAAACGATTGCATCACGTACTGCCACTTCAATTACATTTACTTGGACTGCTCCTACTTTTGTTGGAGGAACTCCAGTTATCGACTACAGTGTATTCTTCGATCAAGCACTTATGACTTACACACTACGTGCTTCTGGTGTCACATCTACTTCTTACACTGCAACCGATCTAACTCCAGGTCTTGAATACAGATTCAAAGTACAATCTAGAAATGCATACGGTTTCAGCTATGACTCTTAAGAGGTTAAAATACTATGTGCTACTGTACCATCTAAACCAGTTCCACCAAGTTCAGTAAATGCAGCCAACTAAGTTGTTATTACATGGACAGCACCAGCAAATAATGGTTTAACAATCTTGTCTTACTTGGTCGAAATTAAACAGAATGATGGCACTTTCTCAGCTCAAAGTCAATACTGTGACGCTTCACAGCCGACTACTAGAGACGCAAGAACATGCACCATACCTCTTACGACTCTGTATGCTGCACCATATAGTCTACCACTTGCAGCACAAATCATTACCAGAGTGACAGCTTTCAATGCTTATGGCAGCTCTCTCACTTCAGATGATAGCACGAGCAATGCAATAATCTAATACGTTCCAGATGCACCAGTATCACTTGCTACAAATGCTGCGCAAACTTCAGCCAGTCAAATTGGCATCACGTGGTAAGATGGCTAATCCAACGGACACGCCTCAATCATTGACTACACTGTATACTACAAAGCTCAAAGCTCAGGAACTTGGATTCTGTTATCAGACGTAGTCACTGTCAAATCATACCTCGTTAAAGCGCCTGAAGTCATTTTGTCGCAAGGCACAACATACAACTTCTATGTCTAAGCAAGAAACAGCGTTGGTAAGAGTGCCGTGTCAGCAACATGGTCAGTGCTTGCTGCTTAAGTACCAGCCTAGCCTAATGCACCTGTAACTACTCGTAGCGCTGCCAACGTGGTCATCTCTTGGGACTTACCAGACAATGGAGGTTCACCTATTACAGCATACTTGATCGAAATTCTCAAGTCAGACGGTCTTTCATATGCTGTTGATTCAACCTGCGATGGAACTACGACAGCTGTACGCGATTTCAGAACTTGCGCTGTACCAATCACTAATTTGATGGCTGCACCTTTCACTTTACCATGGGGTGCTAAGATCGTAGCAAGAGTAACTGCAATCAATGTGTACGGTTCTTCAGTAGTATCCGCACCAACTGCTAGCGATAAACAGGCAGTAATTCTTAGGAGTCCCGATGCACCTCTAAATCTAGCAAACAACTTGCAAATCACTTTCGGAACAAGTATTGGACTTACATGGACACAGGGACTTCAGAATGGAGGAACGCCAGTAACTAATTACACACTTTGGTCTGATCAAGGCAGTAACGGAAATAGCTTCCAACCAATCGCTTCTGGTCTGCTTACCCCAAGTTACACAGTCACAGGACTAAGTCTTGGCACATATTACATCTTCAAAGTGACTGCAACAAACGCCTGGGGCACTAGCGACTACTCTGCTACAGTAACAATCTTAGCAGCATAGCAGCCTAATGTACCTCTGCCACCAGTCACAATATTCTTACGTGGAACTTCTCCTTAGAGTTATTCAGCACAAACCGACACATCAGTACAAGTGACTTGGACAGCACCATACAACGGTGGATCTCCGATTACAGGTTACCGAGTTCAGTTCTAACATGCTGATACTACTTGGTCAGAAGATCTCACCAGCTGCAGCTAGTATTTGAGCACTGCCGTAACTTGCACTGTACCAGTGTAGAACTTGCGTGCAGCGCCTTATAGCTTACCTTTTGGATCAAGTGTGTATGCTAAGGTTTTAGCGATCAACTTGTATGGCTCTTCGGACTATTCTCTTCAGAATACAGAAGCTAACAAGGCAATCATTATTACATATCCAAGCAAACCATTATCTTTAGCTGAGATTGTAAGCTTTAGAACTCAGACAACTGTTGGTCTTTAATGGTTAGAAGGAGTAGCCAATGGCGGATCATCTGTGATTGATTATGAATTTAGTCACTAGATTCAACCAAGCGGAACTTACGTTGTGAAGTCAGCTAACAATCTTGCTTTATCTTTCGTAGATACAGGTTTAGTTAGTGGCAGCTACTACAAGTTCAGAGTTAGGTCAAGAAATGAATTCGGATACTCAGACTACTCTGACGAGTTGGAACTTCTCATCGCATTTGTACCCACTCGTCCAGTTCCACCAACTACTTCTGTCATTGCGGATAACGTTATTCTCACTTGGACTGCACCATTCTATGGTGGTTCACCTATCACTAGTTACTTGATTACAATCAGACAGTCAAACAACTAATACTCTGCTAGCACATACTGTGATGGATCTTTGGATAGTATTAAGTCGGCACTTTCTTGCACCATACCACTTGACTCACTCACTTCAGGCAACTATAACTTAGTTCAAGGAGATTCGGTCAATGCAAAAGTCATAGCAAACAACTTCTATGGTCCTTCAATAGAATCAGATATGGGAAGTGGCGCAATCATTGTCGTAGTTCCATACCAACCAGTAGGCCTTGCTAATAATGTGGCAGTAACATCCGCTTCAGTAATTGGTCTAACTTGGTAAGACGGAATGAACACAGGTGGCTCACCCATAATCGACTACCGAGTATCATATGACTAATCAACTGGACAATACTAAGTTCTAGCTGCAGGTCTATTGACAAGAAGCTACACTACAAGTGTCACGCTGACACCTGGAGCGACTTACAGATTCAGAGTAGAAGCAAGAAACTCTGTCGGACATAGTCTAGCATCAACACCATTTGCTATTATTGCTAGTCAAATTCCAGACAAACCAGCAGCCCCGACTACAGCAAGAGTTGATTCAACTATAGTTGTTACTTGGGCAGCACCACAGTTTGACGGAGGCGCTACAATTACAAGTTATATTATCAAGTTCTAAGCAGTTGACAATTCTTTCAAGACTCTTACAGCAAGTTGCGATGGTTCTGACTCAACTATTAAAGCTGCTAGAACTTGCACTGTTCCAAGTGTTAGTTTCACACAAGCACCATTCTCATTAACATGGGGATCGAGCATTAATGCAACCGTGACAGCAGTCAATAATATGGGACCTTCAGCAACTTCTGATTCAGGCAACGGTGGTATTATACTTGCCATTCCAGCTGCTCCACTTAACTTGTAGAATGTTCCTCAAATCACAAAATCCTCTTAAATTGGGCTACAATGGGATATAGTACCAATCAGCAACAATGGTGGAACACCAGTTATCGACTACACAGTCTTTATGGCAGTACTACCAAATGCTTATACATCTATCGCAACTGGACTGACAACTACCTCATACATTGCAATTGATTTGTCACAAGGGGTTACCTACACTTTCAAGCTGTAGTCTAGAAACGCTTTTGGATACAGTCTTGATTCAACACCTCCTGTTTCTATCTTGGCTGCATAGTAACCGGACAGACCAGCACCTCCCACAACTTTACTTAACCGCACATAACTTATCATAGATTGGACTGCACCAAATAACTAGGGTAAAGAAATCGACTACTTCAAGATATCTATACTAACAAGTGACTTAACTACATACAGTCTTGAACTAGGTTAATGTGATGGTTCCAATCCAGTAATAAATAGTACTTCTAAGTGCACAATTGATGTTCTAACACTCAGATCAGCACCATTTAACTTACCATGGGGTACTAAAGTTTACGCTAAAGTAATAGCACACAACTCATATGGAGATTCACAAGAGTCTCTTCCAGGCGCTGGTGATAATGGAGTCTTAATGACATACCCTGATGCACCGACAACGCTAACGGAAGTTGTTTCAGCAAGAGCTGCAGATAGCATTACTTTCACTTGGGTTGATGGCACTTATAACAATGGTGCGGTAGTTACTAGTTATAGAATCTCAATGTCTTAGGGCACAGGAAGCTATACAGTTTTGGCAGATCTGTACACAACAAGACAGTACAAGGCTACTGATTTACAGGCTGGTTTGACTTACAACTTCAAAGTCGAATCAAAGAACGCCTATGATTACTCAGCACTTAGTGAGCCAGTGTCAATCTTGTGTGCGACTAAGCCATCTAAGCTAGCTACACCACCAACTACAAGCGTTAGCACTAACATGGTGACTATTGATTGGACAACACCAACTACGAATGGTCTTCCAATCACTGCATATAGCATCTATATCAGAAAAGGTGACTAACTCACTTACATTACTGACAACGCAGTGTGCAATGGTATCAGCAATACAGTAATTGCTTAGACCTCATGTGTTATACCGCTAAGCACTTTAACAGCAGCTCCTTACAATTTAATGTTGGGATACAGCATCTACGCTTATGTCATATCAACTAATGCTTATGGAAGTTCTGAAGCTTCTGATGCTGGCAATGGCGGTGTTATTGTACTAGTACCTGATGCACCGATTTCACTTGCAGACAACACAGCAGTCACAAGTAGATCAGTGATTTCATTCTCATGGACACCAGGTGCTTCCGATGGTGGAACACAAATTCTAGACTACACAATTCTATTCGATGGAGGAGTTAATCAACTAGGATAAGAACTTAAGACTGGCCATACCGGCACTACATACACAACAGACTTTACTCTTGTTGCAGGAAGCAACTACAAGTTCCAAGTACAAGCAAGAAATTCTGTTGGCTTATCCGCAGCTTCTTCCGTTTTAACGATTTTAGCAGCCTAAAAACCAGCTGCTCCACTTAATGTGGTAACTTAGATAGCTGGAACCAACGTTAAGATATCATGGTCAAGCTCAGATGATGGCAGCACTGCAATCACAAGTTACAAGATTGAGATCAAGCAACACGATGGCTCGTTCACATCTAGTAGCTATTGCGACGGCTCTACTCTCTAAGTTAGAACTGATTTGTACTGCTTAGTTCCAATAACTTCGCTTATAACTATACCATACAGCATTGAATGGGGTTCGCTAATCTACGCTTAAGTTCAATAGTCTAATGTTAAAGGAGCTTCACCATGGTCTGCAGTTGGAACTGGTGCTAAGATACTTACAAACCCAGATGCTCCTTTGAATTTAGTAAATGTACCATCCGTGACTCTCGCAACATAGATTGGACTAAGCTGGACAATTGGAGTTAAAGATGGTGGTTCTCCAGTGTTTGACTACAGAGTCTCAATATTGGATCCAGCTGTCGGCTCTTACAACATTCTCTAATCAGGAATCCTAGTACCGACAACTACCTTTACAGCAACAGGACTCGTAGCTGGTACAACATACAAGTTTAAAGTCTAAGCTCAGAACGAATTCGGATACAGTGACTACTCTAATGAAGTGACTATTCTCGCAGCGCAGAAGCCAAGTGCACCACCTGCACCAGTGACATCCATCAGCGGTCTAAATGTGAAGATTACTTGGGGCGTCACTAGCGATAATGGTTCACCCATCACAGGTTACACTGTATACATCAAGAAATACAACAGTGCGGAGTTTGCAATTGAACCAACCAACTGTGATGCATCTACTGATCCTATCAAGTCAAGCAGAACATGCGAAGTGCCAATCAACATACTAAGAGGTTCAACTTTCAACTATCCATGGGGTTCAAACATCTATGCAAAGGTTGTCGCTTTCAACATCTACGGCTTGTCAGATGAGTCAGCAGTTGGAAACGGAGCGATAATACTCACTGTACCAAATGCACCTACTTTAGTTCGTGAAGTTGTGCCTTTGAGAGCAGCAACATCTATTACTATCTCTTGGACACCTCCTCCTGCTACACCTGATACAAATGGTGGAACACCAGTAATAGACTACAACATAATCTCGGATGGATCTATTGGAGTTGACACAGTGATAGCGACAGGAGTAGTTCAGAATCAATATACTGCTACAGGCTTAACCGCTGGAAAGACTTACACGTTCAAAGTAGAAGCAAGGAAT
>Ga0208048_1000569_pt1 | contig 19827 bp, 17 predicted proteins | sample Malawi_45m_30L_FD_184163 | JGI IMG/M metagenome (GOLD analysis project Ga0208048, IMG submission 184163) | Freshwater microbial communities from Lake Malawi, Central Region, Malawi to study Microbial Dark Matter (Phase II) - Malawi_45m_30L... | ecosystem: Environmental > Aquatic > Freshwater >...
CATCAATCTCATTGGGACGGGAAGCTATCCGAAAAGCGAAGTTCGCTGGCCAGGGTCATTCGGCTCGGCTTACCTCTACCATCTGGTTCCTCGCGTTATTTTATTTCGGGAGGAACACAGCAGGCGAGTTTTTGTACCGAAAGTTGATTTCATATCAGCGAGCAGCATGAAACGACAGGCTGATTATCGGCCAGGCGGACCTGTTGCTCTGCTCACGAGACTTTGCCTTTTTCGCTTTGATACGCCGCGCCGCCGGTTCATCTTGCAGCAAATCCATCCAGGACATCAACTTGAGGAGGTACGCGATCATACCGGCTTCGATTTTGATCTTGCTGATGATCTGGTGCCCACGCCAGATCCCACGGAAGAGCGCTTAGCCTTGATCCGCAATCGCGTTCGACATGAAATCGCGGAAACTTACCCCCACTTCGCCAACCAACTTTCGCCATAGAAATTATGACCAACCGCATTGGCATTGCTTTAATTGGAACCGGTGGCACGATTGCAGGTAGCGCGACCTCTCGGACAAGTTCAACCCACTACACGCCGGCAAGCGTCGGCGTTGAGACAATTGTCGCATCGATTCCTGAATTATCAGAACGTTATCACTTTAAGACCACGCAGGCCTTTCAATTAGGCAGTTATGACCTTACGCCTGCGCACTGGCTGGGTCTTTTACATCACGTCGAGCAGGCCTTAGCTGATCCGGATATTTGTGCAGCAGTCATCACCCATGGGACTGACACGCTCGAAGAAACAGCGACGTTTTTACACCTTGCCGTTCAATCACACAAGCCCGTGATTGTTATTGGTGCAATGCGACCAGCAACTGCTTATTCGGCAGATGGCCCCGCTAACGTGATCAACGCGTGCACGGTAGGCGCACATCCTGGAGCGAAAGGCCGTGGGACCATGGTTCTGATGAACGGACGTATCCATAGCGCCTTGCTCGTCAGCAAGCGCCACGTAAGCAGTATTGAAGCCTTCGATAGTGGCTTTGAAGGAGCCTTAGGTGAGGTAGCCGACGGTACCGTAAGATGGTTTCGGCCGGCACACAGGATAAAGCCACTGGCGCTACCCGAGGGTTGCGAATTACCACGGGTTGACCTCATCAGTGCTTATGCGGGTGCCGACGATGTTGCAATCAAGGCTTTCATCGGTGCAGGAGCGAGAGCAATCATCCATGCTGGGCTAGGTAATGGCAACGCACCGCCAGGTGCAAGAGAAACACTCAAGAGACTTGGCGAACACCATGTTTGGCTTGGTCGCTGTAGTCGTTGGATACCTGGGTCAATCACGCGTAACAGTGGTATGTTCAACGACGACGAACTCGGCATCATTACAGCAACTGGTCTTCAGGCCCATAAGTTGAGAATTGCTATAATGATTGCGATAGCAAGTGGTCTTGATCGATCCGCTTGTCAGTGCTGGATTGACAGTTTTTGGGGCTAATCTCATGGGACGTAAAACGTTGCTGAAACAGGCGATTGGTCTACTTTTCGCTGCGCTTTTTCACTCACTCGGTTTTGCACAAGGCTTTCGCGAGGCCCCGCGTGCACCCGCAGCAGGTGCTATCTCACCGATTCAGTCTCCCAATAGCGGCCCTCGCGCGATGGAAGCACAGTCAGCGGGTGCCGCAAGTAATGTTGCCTCGACCGCGCAGGCGCCATCCGGTCCAGTTAAGGCACCCTCGGCCGACATGTCCATTGAAGAGATGATCAAGGCACTTTCAAGCGGTTCAGCTCAACCTGCGTCAGGTGCATCGACGGCAGGTACACCGGGTGCAAGCAAATCCGCGCCAGGTGCCGCTAATAGTCCTGGGGCTGCATCCGCCGTGTTGCAGGATCCAGGGAAATCGGCGCAAAACCCTCAAAGCCCCAATACGTTGAGCGGCGGCGCGGCGATGGTAGACCTGACGATTCAATTCGCATTCGACTCAGCGACAATTCTGGACGAAAGTAAATCATTACTTGATCGCTTAGGAAAAGCCTTGAATGCGCCCCAATTACAGAGCTTACGTTTCGTGGTTGAAGGCCATACCGACGGTGTTGGCAATAAACAATACAACGATCAGCTTTCTGCAAGAAGAGCTCAATCCGTCGTTGATTATTTAACGAATAACGGCGTGAGTGCCACTCGACTTCGAAGCACCGGCAAAGGTTTCGCGGAGTTACTCTACCCCCAAGATCCTAAGGCTGCGGCCAACAGGAGAGTACGAATTAAAGTCGGTGTTTAATCGGTGTCTCAAATTAAATAACGTTTAGTGCATCCTACCGTGCATATGCTGCTGGGAGAGTCATTTTAAGGCGCGGACTGTGGAACGGGTCCCCGGTGCCATAAGGATTTGTCAAGACCTGCGGTGAGCCGACGCCAGTCATTGGTCCGACATCCCATCGAAAGGGATTTGCTGCTGCGTCAAACCAGTCGCGGCGCATCTGAAATCCGGTCATGACGGGTGGCCGCCAAACCTGATCGAAATTCAGCGCACTGTGTTGCTGAAAAGGATAACGATAGCCGTCCATGCCTCTGGAGCAATATCGGTCATTTGGACATATTTGGCCAAGGGCCGCGCCCGCCAAGCTAGCGGCGATCAAAGCCGAGGCAAGACGAATCAGCCTCGTCTCAATCTTCATCATGCTTGATCCAAAAGCGTGGTTATCCATCTTGAGGTTTGAGCATCAGAGTGCTCAGTTCGCATTGACATATGCATCTCGATTTCGACAGCGAGCTCTTTGCCGAGCTCGACGCCCCATTGATCAAACGAGTTAACTCGCCATAGGAACCCGGCTACAGCAACGCGATGCTCGTAGAGCGCGATCAGCGCTCCAAGCGCACGCGCATCAAGTCGTTGCAGCGAGATGATGGTGCTTGGGCGCCCGCCCTGGAAAACCCGATGCGCGGCTATTTGTTCTTGGGTCCAGGCAGGATTTGCCGATCTCACTTTTTCTCGCTTTGCCTCGTCAAAGGTTTTCCCTTTTAACAAGGCAAACGACTGCGCAAGGGCATTGGACAGCAATTTGCGATGAGCATCCAGATCTTGATGCTCAGGTTTTGCAACCAACACAAACTCAACAGGCGTAGCCTCAGTGCCTTGATGTAACCACTGAAAAAATGAATGCTGTGCGTTCGTACCAGGCTCTCCCCACACAAGCGCTGCACTTGGATAAGCTAGGGGGACGCCATGCTGGTCCACTGACTTACCGTTACTTTCCATTTCGAGTTGCTGCAAATAAGCAGGAAAACGCGAGAGTCGAACATCATAGGGAACCACGCAGCGCGAGTGATAGCACATCGCATGACGATTCCAGATATCGAGCAAACCAAGTTGCCAGGGCAGATTTTCAAGCGGTTCAGCCTTTAGCCAATGCTGATCCATCTCCCATGCGCCGTCAAGTAGCTGCCTGAATGCATCAGCGCCAATTGCGGCAGCTGCACTCAATCCGATTGGTGACCAAAGTGAGTAGCGTCCTCCCACCCATTCGGGAAAGGCGTAATAGCGGTTTATGCCAAAGTCGCTCGCAGCTTTAGGGTTTGAAGTGATCGCAATGCAGCGTGCTGTAAATAATCCCGATGATGTTGCTTCCATCCAGGACCTCAGGCGAGCAGCATTAACAAGCGTTTCAGGCGTTGTAAATGATTTGGAACAAAGAACGATCTGTACCTCAGAGGGGTCTAAATCAGCGATCACTGCTTCAAGTTCGTGGATGTCGCCGTTGCCAGCAAAGTGAACGACTGGCCCCCTGGCTCGGTTCTGCAGATCGGCGCGTGCTAAGGCCTGAACAATGAGACGCGGACCGAGATCAGAGCCACCGATTCCGACGTGAATCAGATGCTTAATCTTTGGGTCCCTACGAATTCGCTCGGCCTCATCAAGAAAGCTGCGCCGTATCGACGCAACTTCCGCAAGATCCATCGAGTGAAGCAGTGCATCCGGCGCTCTAAGCAGGCTGTGGCGGGCGGCCCTTGCCTCGCTCAAGTTGACCAACCCCCCTGCAAACTGATCGTCTCGAAACCGTTCAAGTCCCTGCGCGATTGACCATGCGGTCAAATCGACTCTAAGCGGCAGGTCCCATGCCTGTCGCGTTGCATCGACCGTAATTCCCGCAGCCTTTTGGAAAAAGCATTGCTCAGGCCTGTCCGTCAAGGCTGCATTCACCCAAGCCCCCGCGTCCATGAGCCTTGTTGCATGGGTTTGTAGCAGGTGTCCAAATCGCTTGGCCACTTCTGACTGAGCGTCATCGAGCGGCCAAAGCCCCAGCGCCTGCTGTTTTAAGGAAGATTTTCGATTCATAAGCATTGGTTTGGACATAACCCGGAGCAGACCGATAAACTGCAAGGCAAATGTACACCAAGGCTTTCGCACTGAGAGGAAAACAATGAACGCACCTGAGAAAGTTTCGCAAAGCATCCTCGAGCAAATCGAGCAAGACCATGAGGAAATGACGACATGGCGACGTGATATTCACGCGAACCCAGAGCTCGGTTTCGAGGAAACGAGAACCTCCGACCTAGTCGCAAGACGACTTGAATCATGGGGTATCGAGGTTCATCGTGGCATTGGTAAGACTGGCCTAGTCGGTGTACTCAAAGCCGGTCATTCCGATCGAAAAATCGGTTTACGCGCCGACATGGACGCTTTACCGGTCTTGGAACTGAACAATTTTGCGCACTGCTCACGTCGTAAAGGCTTAATGCATGCATGTGGTCATGATGGTCACACGACCATGCTGCTTGGTGCAGCCAAGCATTTAGCTGCAACCAAGCGCTTTGACGGAACAGTGCATTTTATCTTTCAACCTGCCGAAGAAGGCCTTGGCGGTGCGCTTGCAATGATTCAAGACGGCTTATTCGAGCGATTTCCATGCGACAGCATTTTTGGCATGCACAACAGGCCCAAGCTGCCGGTAGGACACTTCAATGTGAAAGCTGGCCCGATGATGGCTAGCGCAGCATCTTGGGATATTCACATTCAGGGCTACGGCTCGCATGGCGCGAGACCAGAGTCAAGCGTTGACCCCATCTTGATCGGTGCTCAGATTGTCTCAAACCTTCAAGCGATTGTTTCGAGAAATGTTCGACCGGTCGAAACAGCTGTTGTTTCAGTTTGCCAGTTTCATTCAGGCGACGCTTATAACGTCATTCCTCAAACTGCAAGACTGGCAGGTACTGCCCGAGCATTTTCTAGCGAGATCATGAGTCTTATAGAAAACAACATGAAACGTATTGCTAGCGGCGTAGCAGCAGCCCATGGAGCAAGTGTTGATGTAGATTTTCGTAATATTTTCTCGCCAGTTATCAATAATCATGAAGAAGCTGATTTTGCGGCATCAGTTTGTGCAGAACTAGTAGGTAATGACCGTGTACACCGAGATCCGCCGCTGGCAATGGGTTCAGAAGACTTCGCTTTTATGTTGCAAAAAGTGCCCGGTTGTTACATCAACATTGGTAACGGTGATCAAGAAGGTGCTTGCGAGGTCCACAACCCATCCTATGACTTTAATGATGCTGCCTTACCTCTTGGGGCAGCGTTTTTCGTTCGCGCGGTCGAGCGCAAACTTAGCCTAGCGACAAAGGCCATCTAAATGCGGCTTCCTAGTTACGTCTACAAGCAGCTTGGATTTACCCATGAGCAATTCGAAGAGGCAATGTTGCTCGTACAACAACTTGGTTCGAATCAGGCTGCAGACCAAGCCATGGCCCTAGCCCCTGGAACCGTGGCAAAGTGGGCAAAGGAATGGATCAAGGCTCAGCGCGAGTTAGCCTTACAGGCAGACAAAGATGATCCTGAGGCCCTTGACATTGAGGTCAATGCCGTTAACGATCATGCTGAAAACCGTGCAAGCCGTGCCCATACCCGCGTAAGTAGGCGAGCTGCCTTTGCAGGCAAAGACCGTTCAGACGCAAATGCTGATGAGGCGGACTTTGAGGAAGCAGAGGCGGCACTGCAAGCATTCCGCCGAGGCGCGGAATTTCGTAGTGCCAGGGGCGTACATTCACAAGTTCACTTTCAGGGCGATCTTCAACGGGAAGACAGCGAAGCACCGCAACAAAGGCAGCTTGCCCTTGCTCGATTAGAAGAAGTCGCCGAGGGTTTGCGAAAACTCTCTGAAGTTTCAGAACGAGCAGCGCTGACCCAGTCAAAAGCATCGGCCGATGACGAAATTAAAGCGATGCTGAAGCTTGCGACAACCATGATGGAGTTCATGCGCAAGCAGCAAGACAGCAATCAGGAGCAGCTACAGTCGGTTCAAGGTCGTCTTAAGCGTATCGAAGAGTTTCAGCAACAAATTGCATCTCGCACTGATCCAAGCATCGCAGTCATCACACAGCTTGAAGAACTTGCCCGGTCGCTTGACGAATTGAGCACCGAAGAGCAAATCATTCAAATTCAGGATGATGTCGCAGATCTTCGGGACTTGATCGACGAAACCCTTAGGCTTGCACCCAGGCTGCAGGAAATTGCGCGCGAACTCTTTAGAAGCGAACTCCACGATCACTCACGACTGCTTGGCGAACAATTAGCCACCCTTTTGCGGCAACATGCCGATGCCATGATTGAGTCAGATGCGAGGATGCCCGGGGCAATCGCTGACTTACTCATGAGTGACTGGGATCCAAGCTTTGCCGGCTTACGCGAGGCCATCGAGCACAGCCTTAGACAGCAAGCATCCTCGTTTTCGAACCTTCGAAATGAACTTGACAAAAAAGATCAGGAGCTAAGGCACAGTATCGAGCGTCGTGATCAATCACTAAGAAGTTGGCTTGAACAGCAGGCACACAGTCGAAACCAATACAGCCAGCAGTTACAGCGCGAGCAACAGGGTCAACTCAGAGAGATCGTTGGCGGCATTACCAGTGTCAGTGGTCAGGTCGACGGGCTAAGACGCCTGGTCGATGACTATGGCAGCGTGTCAGCACATGCCGAACAAATTCACCGCCTCCATCAGGAAATTGCACGTCTACAAAGAGTCGTTGAGCAACTGCAAGAAAAGTCTAGCCTTCGAATCATGCTTTGATGAGTAACTTTGATGAGTAAAGGGTATCTGGCAATCAACGCATTTGATATGTGTTGCATCGGTCACATCCAACAAGGTTTATGGCGCCATCCGAGAGATCGTTCAAAAAGTTTTGAACATCTGGCTTATTGGACCGACTATGCGCATCGACTCGAGCGAGGTCTGTTTGACGGCCTCTTTCTTGCAGACGTGTTGGGCATTTATGACGTCTACCGTAGGAGCGCCGATCCTGCGATTGAGGGGGCGGTACAGTTCCCTGTCAACGATCCCTTGCTCATCGTCCCCGCCATGGCGCTTGTGACCAGTAACTTAGCCTTCGGCGTGACGGTCAATCTAAGTTATGAATCGCCATATCTATTCGCCCGCAGAATGTCAACGCTCGACCATCTCACCCAAGGAAGAATCGGATGGAATATTGTAACGGGCTATCTCGATAGCGCTGCCAGGGCACAGGGCTTTCAACAGCAAATGCAGCACGACGACCGATATGATTTGGCAGACGAGTTCATGACCGTGGTCTATCAACTTTGGGAACATTCCTGGAGCGACGACGCCATCATCCCACCGCTGAATCAACATGCATTTGCCGATCCGAACAAGGTACGCGCAATCAATCACCAAGGCAAACAATACAAACTAGATGCACGCCATATGTGCGCACCGTCAATCCAGCGAACTCCCTTACTGTATCAGGCTGGCGCCTCGTCTCGCGGTCAGGCCTTTGCAGGTAAGCATGCCGAATGTGTTTTCTTGAACGGTCAGTCCTTCGAATCAATCACCGCACTGAGTCGATCACTGAGAGCCCAGGCACTTGCCCACGGACGAAAAGCAGACGATATCAAGGTCTTCGTTGGCGCAAGTATGATTGCTGCAAAGACTGATGCAGAGGCTCAGGACCTTTACGAAGAATATAAACATTATGTTGATACAGAAGCGGCCCTTGTACACGCCTCAGCGTCCCTAGGTGTTGACTTATCCAAGGTCGATTTGGATGCGCCAGTTGACCCAAGTCAGCTTAAACGAGAGGCGATTCAGTCCAATTCGGAAGCCATGGTTAGACAACACGGTAAGCAGTGGACCAAGGGCGATTTAATCAGGCAGATGGTCCTCGGTAGTCGTCAAACACCCATCGTTGGCTCTGGTTCTAGACTTGCCGATTATCTTGTCGCCATGCAATCGGCGTGCAACATTGACGGCATTAATCTTTCGCGCACCGTGGTGCCCGAATGCTTCGATGACTTTATCGACTATGTCATTCCAGAGCTACAAAGCCGGGGCGCATTCAAAACCCAGTACCAAGAGGGATCGATTCGTCGCAAACTATTCGGTTCAGACCGCCTTCCGGCAAGCCATCCAGCGCGCGCTGAAAATTTAGGCTTCCGGCAATGAATCGAGCTTGACATGGCCGAATCGAGCCTGAGTTGGGATATCGCTTCGAGCCAGCGCCTTACCTCAGTGACTAACGGGCAGCGAACTTCATACCGCTAGTCGTTAGAGCAAAAGCTCGATCACAACCAAGCCTAACTCATCGCTGGACTTGATTAACGGTGTAGCTTCGATCTTTAGTCTTCCGTTGGCCCATTCAACCCAGTAGTAGTCATCAACCCCTTGTAGCAAATAGCCCTTAACGCGTTCCAAGCGGCTCTTCCCTTGCGATTCCCGTTCGGGATCTTGATTGCTATGCTGCCATTGCATAAAACGCTGCTTTAAGGCATCAAGTGAACTGACATTGCGTTGTTCAACCATAAAGCTTCGCCACTTTGGCTTGGGGTTCGACAATTCATGTTGGTGATAGCGGTGTTTGTTTAAACTAAGCTCAATGACACGTTTGCTTGCGAGCAAGCGCTTAAGCCTTTTCCCAATTAAGTCGAGAAATGCGGTTTCAGCTGCCTCACCAGCAATTAGATCGGCGTGGGTCCCAAGCCAAGCATCGGCCTGCTGCAGCTGCAAGCGCACGGTGTCGCCGATGTATTGATCATCTAACTGTTGTTCGATACGCAGCAAATGGATTAAGGCAGTCGTCTTAATCACTGCATCTGGCATACAAAGCCTGACCGTGCCCTTGACCGCTCCGGGTAGCGCAACGCCGCTGCATTCGATCATTAGCCGGTCAAACTCCGCGGACCTCGCCAACACGGTTTGCAATCCTTCGACAAGATCGCTACCGAAAGTACAACATATACAGCCGCCGGCAATGTCAATCATTTGCCCTTGCTGGGCAACAATCCTCTGCCGGTCGATATTAATTTCACCAAAATCGTTGACAAGGATTGCCAGACGTTGCCTTGATCCTGAATGCCACAGGTCATCTGCATGAGAAAGGATTCGGTTTATGTAGCTCGTCTTGCCGGCGCCGAGATAGCCGGCGAGAATGTCAACAATCATCAGGCTGAAGCAAAGACGCGACCAGCTTGGACTGTTGCGCAGACACTCAGCTGGTTTAAGTCCTTGGCGGGTATTTCATAAGGATCCTGATCCAGGACTACGAAATCTGCATGCTTGCCAACGGCAATAGAGCCGATCTCCTGATCCAGGTGAAGCGTTTGCGCTGCCCCAAGCGTAATTGCATATAGTGCTTCATCAACACCAATACATTCGGTTTGACCTAAAACGACACCGCTTGCTGTCAATCGATTGACCGCTGCCCAAGCAGTGAATAATGGACCCAGAGGTGTTACCGGTGCATCGGAGTGAATCCCCATCATAAGTCCTGCACGAAGGGCGCTTGCACAAGCATTCATACGCGCTGCGCGGTGAGGCCCTAGGGTAATCGAGCGATGTTGGTCCCCCCAGTAGAAATGATGATTGGGAAACAAATTCACCGCCATTCCTAAAGCTTTCATTTTCCTGAACTGAGCCTCATCGCCCATCTGACAGTGTTGGAGAACGAAGCGGTGATCTGACGCTGCCTGCTTACGAAGCGCCTGCTCAAGGCAACGAAGCGCAAGATCAATAGCCTCGTCTCCGTTGGTATGAGTGTGCACCTGAAGTCCATTAGCAAGTGCACCTACATAAAGGGCAGTGAGTTGTTCAGGCGCTGTGTACCATAATCCATTAGGCATACCGTTATAGTATCCAGGCCACCGGAGTCTTGCTGAAAACCCCTGGATTGAACCATCGGCGAAAGCTTTAATGGCGCCTAATCGCAAGCGATCACTGCTTTTTGCTTTCAGTTCGAGCGCGCGCTCGATGAGTGCCGCTGGACTGATTGCCTGGAAGCGGCGCATGGCAACGATCCGAACAGGATAGCGATCACTTGCCGTTACGCGAAGCATCATGTTCACTGCATCATCGGGTAACAAATTTGCAAGATCCGTAGCGGTTGTTACACCTGCCCGAACACACAAAGAGGCAAAGCGCCACATCGCCGCCTCATCACCCGCCATCGCCTCGCGATCAAAACCAACGAAGCGACCAACCATGGTCATGGCATCAGGCCCTCTAAGTTCACCGCTTGGAAGACCTTCGTGATCAAGCACGATGCCTGGGTGCTCTATGCCTTTACGCATCAGACCCGCCCTATCTAAGGCGAGTGTGTTGACATTCATAATATGGCCGCTTGCATGCATCACCCCAACACAAAGTGTCGTCGATACACGATCGAGATCATGTCTTGTCATACGAGATTGATCTTTAAAATAGATCGGATCAAAGCCCCATGCCGATATCACTTGCTTTGAAAGGTCAGCTTGCTTTAAGCGATCGACAACAGCCTCAAGGCTCGAACATCCCTGCCAAAGGTTTCCCTGCGGATCCGACCTCGGAAAGAAACCCGTATAGGTATAGGCCCAAAAAGCGCCTTCGCTGACATGGCAATGTCCCTCAACAAATCCTGGCATAAGTACCTGATCAATGAACTGATCATTGACTCGGTGCGGACCGAGCGATTTCATTGCCTCGAGGCTGCCCGCACCAAGTATTCGACCATCAAGCACCGCCACGGCATCAGCATGCGGATTCCCTTGATCCATCGTAATGATGCGTTTTGCCGGAAAAATCTCGATCATAGTGAGGTCGTCACCTTTGCTTTGAAAGTTTAGAGCTTCGCTTGAAGATAAAAATATTGCACCCGTAAGCGCTTTGAGCACAACAGATCAGGACGATTGGACGAAAGTGAAGAAAAGTTTTTTTCACGTCTTCGGAGATTCACGAACGATTTGCTTTCCTTAAACGCATCAATTGAATACTTTCCAAAAAATGTCGACGATCTTTTAATTCATCGTCTTTTTGTCCAAGCGCTCGTCGGATCACAAGCCGCGACTCAAGAGATAAGGACATATCCTCATCGAAAGTCAACGGTTTACCCTCGCCTGGCAAATTTCGGAACTCGCCGCGTTGTTGTGCGGCTTCAATACGTTGGTCAGCAATCCAACTCAGTGCAAGCTTCATGGTGAGTCAAATCCGTAAATCGATTAGCTGCTTGGTGTGGTGACAGAATCATGAATCGTTCGATCCGCTTTGCAAAACATCCACATGGGATGCCAGACGCCCAATGCTTCGAGTTTACGCAAGAAGATCTCCCTAGCCCTGGTCCGGATGAGGTTTTAATCGAGAACCATTTGCTTTCGGTTGATCCCTATATTCGAATGAGGATGGAACAGGAAGATTCCTATGCGCCAGCAATGCGAATTGGCGAGGTCATTGTCGGAAGGACTATCGGTCGGGTAATTCAGTCGAATGATGCAAGACTTGGCCTTGGCAGCTGGGTGCTCGGACGTCATGCCTGGCAGTTGTACTCCCTGGCGAAACCCGATGAACTTCAAGTGATCGATCCTGAACATGCCCCATTAGGCGCATACCTTGGCGCACTTGGGTCAACCGGACAAACTGCCTGGCTTGGCTTTCATTTGATTGGGAAGCCCAAGGCAGGCGAGACTGTTGTCGTTTCGGCTGCAGCAGGCGCTGTCGGTAGTGTCGCCTGTCAACTCGCAAAACGATTAGGCTGTCACACCATTGGTATTGCTGGTGGTCAGAGGAAATGCGAGTGGGTCAAAGCTGCCTTGGGTGCCGATGAATGCCTTGACTATCAAAGCGCTGACTTTAAGGCGAGCCTGGCGGTTCGACTACATGATGGCATTGATTTCTATTTTGATAATGTAGCGGGTTCTATACTTGATCATTTATTGCTTCATATGAACATGCATGCACGTGTTGCCCTATGCGGTCTCGTATCCCAATACAACGCTACAAGTCCCGATGGCATATTCAACCTTCGTGCGCTGTTCAACAAACGCGTCAGGCTTCAAGCTTTTTTGCTTTCGGACCACAAAGACCTGCTTGCGCAAGCAAGTGCGGACTTACTGATGGCATTTCGCGATGGTCAACTCCGCCATGAAGAAACGATCTATGAAGGGCTTGACCAGGCACCATTAGCCTTTGTCGATATGTTGCAAGGAGAAAACCTTGGCAAGCAACTTGTTCGATTACGCGATTCAAGCGGTCAAGCTCTTTAGTTGGCTCCAAAGGGGCTTCTATGCATTTAGCTGAGGCACCACAGGGTATTAGTACGATCCATTTTTTGGTTCGAGTCATCTTCGGCTTTGGCGCTAGAAATTCGCTTGCATTGGAACTCTCAACATTCAATTGCTCACGCCCACTTGTGGTCAGCGACCATGGTGTTGCAAACGCTGGCCTTCTTGACATCGTCAGCCCTTTGCTTCCTGTCAAGTTCGATTGCTTTTTAGATTCTGCGGTTAATCCCAGCGAGTCTTCGGCAGTAAAGGGTGCAAACCACTATCGCCAAGGTCAACATGATGCGATTATCGGCATTGGTGGCGGAGCGGCCATGGACTTGGCAAAAGCAATCGCGATCCTGGTCAATAACCCTGCGCCGCTTTGGAACTATAGCAATCGCAATCAGGCGCCAAAGAACTACCGCGATATACCGCCGCTTTGGTTGATGCCGACCACCGCTGGTACAGGCAGTGAAGTGGGTCGCTCGGCCGTAATCGTTTTTGATAACGGTATAAAAGCAGGGATTCGTTGTCCTGATATTGTGCAGGCAGCTATTTGCGACCCAGAGCTTTGCATAAGTCTCCCTGCTTACATGACAGCTGCGACAGGTCTTGACGCTATTTCTCACGCTGTTGAAAGCTTTTGTTCGCCCGCAATCAACCCACCCGCCGATGCAATTGCTGCCGATGCATTGCTAAGGCTCTTACGTTACCTGCCAGCTGCATTTATCGATGGAAGTAGTCGTTCAGCCCGCTGGCATTGTCTGATGGGGTCAATGCAGGCCGCATTGGCATTTCAGAAAGGCCTGGGATCTGTTCACGCGCTAGCACATAGTCTAGGCGTACTCGGCTTTCATCATGGCAGTCTTAATGCGATTCTGCTCCCCCATGTTCTGAGACGGAATCGAGAAAGTATTGGTCACAAATGGGATCAATTAAGTGAAATATTTGACCAAGCTTGCGACTTCGAGCACTGGACTGAATTCAACAGGCAAAGGCAGAACATTGCTAAAATGAGTACACAAGACCCAGCAAGCTGTCTCGACAGCTTAAATTTGATGTTAAAGCTTCCGCAACGTCTAAGTGCGCTTGGCGTTGAGAAGATTTGCCTTCCAGATGTCGCAGCAGCAGCAATGCGTGATCAGGCACACCGCTCAAACCCAAAATCGATGACTCGAGAAGAATATTTACAACTCTTAGAGCAAGCGTTTTAAACCAGCCGAACTCAGACCCGTCTGGACTTTGCCTCGATGAGTTGTACGCTGCCATCTTCTAGCTTTCCGAGCAATCCTACGCTGCTATAAATACTGAGCTTTTCGCGCGTGTCAGCGATGTCAAGATCTCGCATACTCAACTGCCCAATCCGATCTGCAGGCGTGAAGGCGCCCTGACCTTTCTCCATGGTGAGACGCTCAGGATGGTAGGTGAGATTTGGGCTTTGGGTATCGAGGATTGAATAGTCATTGCCGCGCCGCAACTCAATAAAAACCTCACCCGTAATAGCGCTGGCAACCCAGCGCTGAGCGGTCTCGCGAAGCATCAGACTCTGAGGGTCAAACCAGCGTCCGTGATAGAGCAACTTACCCAACCGACGCCCGTTGCTTCGATACTGGTCGATCGTATCTTCGTTATGAATACCACTAACCAGACGCTCATAGGCAATATGCAACAAAGCCATACCAGGCGCTTCATAAATGCCTCGGCTCTTTGCTTCGATGATTCTGTTTTCAATTTGATCAGACATACCAAGACCGTGGCGCCCACCAATACGATTGGCCTCCTCAAAAAGTGCAACGAGGTCATTAAACGCATTGCCGTTGAGGTGCGTCGGTATGCCATCTTCAAAGCGAACACTGACTTCCTCGGCTTTAATTTGAACATCGTCGCGCCAAAACGCCACCCCCATGATCGGATTCACGATTCGAATGCCTTGATGGAGAAACTCCAGGTCTTTCGCTTCGTGCGTGGCGCCAAGCATGTTTGAGTCCGTTGAATAGGCCTTCTCAACACTCATCTTATAATCGAAACCATGGGCGACGAGATACTCGCTCATCTCTTTGCGCCCACCGAGCTCATCAATGAAACGTTGATCCAACCAAGGTTTATAGACTTTAAGCTTTGGATTCACCAGTAAACCGTAGCGATAAAAGCGCTCGATATCATTGCCTTTGTAGGTGCTTCCGTCGCCCCAAATGTTCACGTCATCTTGCATCATTGCCACCACCAAGGCAGTGCTTGTCACTGCTCGACCGAGCGGGGTCGTGTTGAAATAAGTATTGCCCGCGGTGGCGACATGAAAAGCAGCACTTTGTATTGCAGCTAGGCCTTCAGCCGCGAGTTGAGCTCTACAGTCGATTAGTCTCGCGATCTCTGCTCCGTAGGAAAGTGCTTTGCGTGGGATGTCTTCGTAGTCTGACTCATCGGGCTGGCCAAGATTTGCAGTGTATGCGCAGGGAATTGCGCCATTGGTCTTCATCCAGTGAACGGCTGCAGAGGTGTCGAGCCCACCCGAGAAAGCGATTCCAACACGTTGTTGATGGGGTAACGAAGGAAGGATATGTTGGCTCATGGCGTCTAAGATAATGGTGTTTACTGTTGTAATGCTTGGGTGGAGGATGCATGGGTGTTAAAAGGCTTTGAATGTCGCTTCCAGGTTTTTTTTGTTCACCCAATGGATGCGACGATTTCGGCCAGATTCGGATCGCCTTGAACCCGTTCCCGGATGCGGTCCTTTTCGAGGCCGACCAAGCCCTTATAACGGGCAGCAACATCAAGCAGCTCTTGCTCGCTCACCACATCGTCAAGTCGTTCAAAACCGTCCGGTGCACGCTCCCTAACAATCTCTAAACAGTGGTCGGGACCTTGACCTCGATTCGCGAGTACGATGGAAGCAGTTTTTGGCAGTCGATCCCGCTCATAAGCACGAAGGGCCTGTTGCAAATCGTTTGGGTTTTGTTGAAGACACTCGACAAGCGATTTGGCATCAAGAATTGCTTGACTTGCGCCGTTTGAGCCAATCGGATACATCGGATGGGCCGCATCGCCAAGCAAGGTACAAGCCCCACCCCCCCAGCTTGGTAGCGGATCACGGTCCACCATTGGGAACTCGTAATAGGCCTGAGCACGGTCAATCAAATCAGGAATATCGAGCCAATCAAAGCGCCAGGCTGAGAAGGCACCCGCAAAAACCTCCTTACTCACCTGTTTGTTCCAATCCTGACGTTCGGGCGAAACTTCGTCCACACGGAGTTCTGCGATCCAATTAATGCACTGCAGGCCACTAGAGGCCTGAACAGGCTCAATGGGATAGGTCACAAACTTCTGATCGGCGTGACCAACCATAGCCATGCTTGCCGCACTCAGAAAGGGTTTGGCCATACTTGTTGCTCGCCAAAGCATGCGTCCCGAAAAACATGGCGCACCCTCTTTTGGAAAAAACTGCCTACGAAGCGTTGAATGGATTCCGTCTGCCCCGATAATCAGATCAGGCTTAACGAGATAATGATTAGATCCTTGTTGAATCTTTAACACGGTCGATTCGACATCAATTTCAAGTACGCGGTGGCCTAGCTTTAGCGCGTCCTCGCCAAGTCGTTGCTGGACTACTCGCAAGAGTAAGACTTGCAACTGGCCTCGGTGTATCGAGTATTGAGGAACCGGATAACCTGCGAATCGGCCACGAGGTTCAGCCCAAACCTTTTGTCCTTGCGGATTGAAGTAGGCGACTTCCTGTGTCCTCACCCCGATGCGATCCAAGTCAGCGAGCAAGCCAAGCGCCACAAGTTCAGTGACCGCTGAGGGTTGCACATTAATCCCAACGCCTAAAGGCTTAACCGCTTGTACTGCTTCAAAAATTTGAACATCGAAATCATGGTGGTGAAGCATCAGGGCCAGCGTCAAACCGCCGATACCTGCACCAACGATGGCAATTCTAGGCTTTGAGATCATAACCATGTCATCGGCAATCCAACATAATTTTCCGCCAGCGATGCCGACGCTGCCTGGCTATGAACAAGATAATCCAATTCGGCCTCCTGAATCTTCTGCCCAAAATCTCCCTGATCAGGGAAGCGATGCATCAAACTTGTAAACCACCATGAAAAGCGCTCAGCTCGCCAGACACGTTGCAAACACCGACTCGAATATCGTTCCAAATGTTGGTCGTTACGATCACTAAACCAATCAGAAAGCGCCTCTGCCAAAAATCGAACATCGCTCACGGCTAAATTCAAACCTTTTGCGCCAGTAGGAGGAACGATATGCGCGGCGTCGCCTGCAAGTAAGAGACGTCCCCAGTGCATCGGTTCGGCAACGTAACTGCGCAAAGGAGCGATACTCTTTTCAATGGACGGTCCGGTCACCAGTTGATCAGCTGCCTCGGTATCGAGCCTAGAACGAAGCACTGACCAAAACCGCTCATCGCTCCAGCTTGCGATGTCATCATCAACAGGGACTTGAACGTAGTAGCGCGAACGGCTTGGGCTGCGCATCGAACAAAGCGCAAAACCTTCTGGGCTATTCACATAGATGAGCTCTTCAGCCACGGGCTTTACATCAGCAAGAACGCCCAACCATCCGAATGGATAAACCTTCGCATACTCTTTAAGTAGGTTGTTGGGGATCAGCTTACGACAAATGCCGTGGAAACCATCGCAACCAGCGACAATATCGCTCTGAATGTGCAAGGGCTGGCCTCGATGCATACCCTCAATCTCGACCGTTTGCGTATCAAGGCCTCGGATTTGCAACGCATCAACCTGATAAAAACTTCTAAGGCCTTTCGCTTCGCGATGCTGCATCAAGTCCTTGGTGACTTCGGTTTGCCCGTAGACCACGACCTGTTTACCTTGGGTGAGCTCGTGGAGGTCGATCCTGTGTCGTTGTCCCTGAAAAAGCAGATCAAAACCGTGGTGTACCAGGCCTTCTCGATGCAATCGCCCGGACAGACCAAGTTGGTCGAGCACATCGACCGTCCCCTGTTCCAGCACACCCGCACGAATTCTCGAGGAGACATATTCGGGCGACTGCCGTTCAATCAGCACATGGTCGATACCTGCCTGATCAAGCAAGGCACCGAGCAAAAGACCTGAAGGACCTGCGCCAATAATGGCGACTTGGACACGATGTTGCATAAGTCTAAATATCAAAAAAAACTGTTTCTTGATCGCCTTGAATAACGATATCAAACGAATATCTTATCGGCGAGCGATCGGGGTCAGCGTCGACAGCACAGGCAGCGATAAGTGTTGACCGCCTCCGCTTAATTTCAATTGTGTTGAGAACTGGATCAGTCTGATGTAGGGCTGAATCCTCAGGGAAATACATGCGGGTATGCAAACCAAGATTAATCCCTCGGGCGACAATCCACAGCGCCAGATGCGGCGCCATGAACATATTAGCTCGGCAAGGAACCGATCCTGGCTTAATGGTCTTAAAGTGAAAATGACCATTGTCCGGATCGATAGCACTCCGCCCCCAGCCACGAAAGCCCTGATTTGCCCTTGCTTGGTACTGCCCAAGATGGTCGGCCTGCCAAAGTTCAACCACGGCGTCGTAAATCGGCGACCCGCTACCATCAAGAACTTGACCACAAACTTCGATAGGAAGCGCTGAGTCGGGGATGCCCTGAGCACATAAGTCATGGGTGACAATAGGCGCTTGCTGAATGCCAGCCCGCGACGGAACAAGTCCTATGTGAACATACGGACCTGCCGTCTGGGAAGCACTTTCAAATCTTGGCAACATGGTCTTATCACTCCGGCAAACGTGATTCAAACAAGGTCTCACGGGTGCCTCGCAAGACCATGTCAAAACGGTAGGCAAGCGCATCAAAAGGCACGGCTGCATGAGGATCAAATCGAGCCACGAGTTGCTGCAGGGCTGCTGGATCCGAAACCGTGCCCAAAATCGCATCACGCTGAATAAGCGGATCACCTTCAAAATACATTTGGGTAATCAGCCGCTGACACCATGATCTACCGCTTAGTGCGAAATGAATGTGGGCCGGCCGCCAGTCGTTCATGCGGTTTCTCCAAGGATAGGGGCCTGGCCGAATCGTACGGAAAAAATAATAACCATCATGATTGCTGATAGTCCGACCGCAGCCCCCAAAATTGGGATCGAGTGGGGCTAAATAACGATCGTTTCCATGTCGATAGCGACCGCCCGCGTTCGCCTGCCAGATCTCTATGAGCGCATTGGGAATAGGCCTTGCGTTTTCGTCCATGATGTGGCCATGCACGATAATTCGTTCACCAATTGGCAAGGCGCCCTGGGAATGATTCAAGATCAGATCGTGATCAAGTTCATGCAGCTCATTAGGGGAAAAGCTTGGACCGGACAATTCGGTAAGGCTGGGATCAATTGAAATCAGCGCATGCCTTGGTGAACGCAGGACACTTGTTTTGTATTTTGAATCGTATGCCGCTGGGTGAATAGCAAAGTTGCGCGGATAATACTCGTTTAAGGCTCGATCTGACTCCATTATTGGCCCCCGAAGTGAAGCTCCCACAAGAAGTAATAATCATAGAACGGAATCACAGTCGGATCCTGCGACTTTTGCTCATCGGCATGATTTGCTTGCATGCAAGTATGGCGATCTCTCGCATCGCCTCAAGTCTTTGGGTTTTGGATGCTGGCTATGGCGAATGGTCGGTTGGTTTGCTCCTGAGCCTTTACTCCGCGGGGCCGATGCTGCTGTCGTGGTGGGCCGGGGGACTCAGTGATCGGTATGGCTTTCATCGCCCAATGGTGATTGCAATTAGCCTTGCAGTGATCGGCGGTCTTGCTCCAACCGTTTACCCAAGCTTGATAAGCATTGGCTTAAGCAGCCTTCTAACAGGAAGTGCATCGTCGATTGGTGCTATTGCGGTACAAAGGGCTGCGGGACGCTTAAGTGAACAAGGTGCAAATCTGAAGCGTGTCTTTAGTTGGGTCGCAATTGCACCAGCTGTTTCTAATGCGATCGCACCGGTAATCAGTGGTGCCCTACTTGATCATGCGGGCTTTGTCACAACGCTTGTGGTTGGCGCGCTCATCCCCGGCTGTGCCCTGTTTGCTTGTGCCAGGGTACCCTTTGAAACGATCGCATTGCCGAACCAGCGTTCATCGATTCGTGATGCGCTTGATTTGTTAAGACTGAGCGCTTATCGACGCATGCTGTTATTGAATCTAGTCACGATTTCCAGCTGGGACGCCCATTTGTTTGTTGTACCAGTGCTCGGCCATGCTCAACAACTCTCCGCGACAGAAATTGGCATCGTCCTCGGCGTCTTTTCGGCGGCAAGTATTGTGATTCGGGTCGTCATCGCACGGTGGGCCGAAAGCTTTAGAGAAAAAACTGCCATGCGGATTGCGGT
>Ga0208048_1000572_pt1 | contig 19761 bp, 16 predicted proteins | sample Malawi_45m_30L_FD_184163 | JGI IMG/M metagenome (GOLD analysis project Ga0208048, IMG submission 184163) | Freshwater microbial communities from Lake Malawi, Central Region, Malawi to study Microbial Dark Matter (Phase II) - Malawi_45m_30L... | ecosystem: Environmental > Aquatic > Freshwater >...
AGAAATGCCTTGGGCGGAGCCTCCATGGAAACATCCGGGCTCCAACGGGAGCGGATTCCTTCCAGCCCCATCCAGTCAAACATCTCAAAAAAACGGTAGATGGACCGATCGCCACATCGGTAACCCTCCGCGGATTTCACCCGCTCCTTCCCCACCAACCACTGCCACTCTGGCCGGTAGTCCTCAGCCTCTTTGGAAATCACCACTTCACCCTTCGGTCCCAGCACCTTCTCCGCCAAGTCCCGCAGTCCGTTGGCGCCCCCGATCACTCCCTGGCCGAGTTTCGCGTAGTTTTCCTGCATCCAGGCCGTCAGACCGACCCCGCCGGGAACGGAATCAATTTCTGTCAAAGCCCAACCTTCTTCCGTTCTTAAGAGGTCCGGCCGAAGCACCCGGGGAATCGCGTTCTTCAGCTTTTCCTCGCGGCCGAGTCTAACCACCTGCTCGGGCTTTCCTTGATCCAACCACTCCGCCACGAAGGCCGGCGCGTCTCCCGCCGCACTCGCGTGATAAAGGCGGTTAGAAGCCCTCAGGAACGCTGCGAGTTTTTTCCCCAACGTCTCCAGAAACTTCAGGTCTTGTGGATCCAACCACAGTGCCTGGCCTGACCAGCGCCAGCTCCTCCCTTTGAATAATCCGCCTTCCGGAAGGGCTGCCTGCAGATCCGCGACTGCACCCCGCAAAACCACGCTCACCGGCTCCTCCCGGCCAATCGAGTGGCCAGTTTCACCGCTTCCAGCATGCTGTCCACCCGGGCCCTCCTCTTTCCAGCAATCCCGAACGCTGTGCCGTGATCCGGTGAGCAACGAATTACCGGTAGCCCCATGGTGACGTTCACCGTGCGGTCAAAATCGAGGAGCTTGGCTGGAATCAGCCCTTGGTCGTGGTACAGTGCCACCACCCCGTCGAACTCCCCCTGCATTGCCCGACGAAACACCGTGTCGGCCGGTTCGGGGCCGGAAAAGGAGAGCCGGCTTTTTATGCGTAACTGCCGGACTGCGGGAGCGACAATTTTTTTATCCTCCTGACCAAAAAGACCACCTTCGCCTGCGTGCGGATTGAGTCCACAAACCGCGATTCTTGGTCTACGGATCCCCATCCTTCGTAAGAGCTCGGCCAGATGCAGGCCCGACCGCACGATCGCGGAGATCTTCAATCCTGCCGCGGCCCGCTTCAGGGATAGGTGTGTGGATACTAAGGCCACCCGAAGACGCGGCCCCACCATACACATCGTTACTTGATTCGCCTTTTTTCCAAAACAGCGAGCATAAAATTCCGTCTGGCCCGGAAAACGGAAGCCCACCCGCGCGAGCCACTCCTTGGAAACCGGCCCGTTGACCACCGCATCGATCTTCTTCCGTTTGAGAAGCCGCACGCTTTCCTCCAACGCCTCCTTTGCCTGTTTTGCGCCCGCCAAGGTTGGAACACCCGGACGGAACTGCCGTGAAGAGCCGAGAATTTGGAGCGAGGCTTTTCGGCCCATCCGCCGCACCACCTGGGCAACTAGTTCCGGACCAATCCCCGCCGGATCTCCCACGGTGAGGCCAACCACCGGACGGAGGTTCACAAGAATCTTTCGACGTAAGCGTCTCGTTTCAACCGATCGATCCACTCTTGCTGGATCTTTTCATTCTCCTTGGCCACGAGAGTGCTTTCGATGGCATCACGAATACTGGAAAGCGGGGTAACCGTGGCTTTCTTCACCTCCTCCACATGCAGAATGTAGTAGGCGCTCTGTCCTTCGGCGGCGGGTAGGGTGAGGATCCCGCTGGATTGGCCGGGCCGCAGCTTGAAGGCCTCCTCGGCCAACTCCGCCCGTAAGGCTTCCCGCTCCGCCCAGCCGTTGTTTTCCTGAAACAGCCCCCCGCCAGCTTTGTTGTAATCCGAGTACCTCTGGGCCAAGGCCGCAAAATCCACACCCTGCTCCACCGCCCCCAGCGCCTCCCTCGCGGTGGCCTCTGGAATCGGACTACTCCCAGGCGCGACGTAGATCATCCGCATTTTTACGCGGTCAGGCTGCAGAAAGTCCCGGACATGCTCCTGGTAGTAGGCCTCGATCATATGGGGCGAGATCGTCACAAAACGCTTCGCATTGATTAGGCGCATCTGCTGAACGATGAAAGTCTCTCGCACGTTCTTGCGCCACTCGGCGTAGGTGATGCCGCGTTCCTCCAGGGTTTTCACCAAAGCCTGGCGGTCGCCGCCAAACTGATCGCGGATCCTCTGCCTCTCTTCCCGGTCAAAAAAGTAGTCCGGAAAACTGTATCCCTTGTTTTTGTACTCCTGGAGGATCAGGCGGGTCTCGATCAGGGAGTCCAAGACGGTCTTGCGCCGTTGCCGGACCCGCTGTTTTCGCTCCTCATCCGTGATCTTCCCCGCCTGCATCTGGGCCTTGAGATCGTCCTCCTCCATCTGAGTCTGCCGAAGAACTTCGATCAGGGTGATGGCCTCATTGTTCACCACCGCTGCCACGCCGTTGTTGATGGAGGCAGCGGACTGTTGGGCCCGGAGATCCGTCGCCCAAAACATCATCAGAAAAGGAAGAAACGCGCAGCTGCGCAACAAGGTTTTCATCTCAGCCATCCTTCAAGTTGTTGAAGCTTATCGGCCGCCGTCTGGCCGGTCAAACGAGGCAGTTTGGTCCCCACCATTTCCAGCTCCAACCCCTTCCAGGCGCGGATTTTATCCCCGCCCGTTTCCAGCCGGGTCACCCCAGACAGGCCGGCCGCCACCCGAACCCGGTGATACCCCAAAAGCAGACCAGCCTCAACCGGCCAAGGGCCGTAACGATCCCGCCAGACCCTACCCACCTCGGCCAACTCCTCAAACTTCCCCGCTTCCGCCACCTGCCGGTAGGCCTCGATTCGTTCCCGTACTTCCGGGATGTATCCCGCCGGTACATAAGCCCCGGCCACTCCGTTCCCTACCTCAGCTGCCCGCAGGGTCAGAAAATCCAGCCGCAGCTGCACAGGGGGCGGCGGCCTCCAACCGCCCTTCTTCATTCGGCTGACCGCAGCCCGCAGTAATCGGCAGTAGAGTTCGAATCCGATCACGGCCACATGCCCGCTTTGCTCCGTGCCCAAAAGATTCCCCGCCCCACGAATTTCCAAATCCCGCATCGCGATCCGGTACCCCGCTCCCAATCCCCCATGCATCTGCAGTGCCTCCACTCTTTCCCCGGCCTCACCCCGGCGACGCTCCCGCGGCACCAACAGCAGGGCATAGGCACGGTTTTGCGCCCGCCCCACCCGGCCACGGAGTTGATAAAGATCGGCCAGCCCAAACCGGTCGGCCCGGTCCAGAATGATCGTATTGGCATTCGGGATATCCAAACCGCTCTCCACGATCGTGGTGCAGAGCAGCACATCCGCGCGCCCCTTCACAAATTTCCCCATCGCCTCTTCCAGTTCGGATTCGCCCATCTGACCATGGGCGATCTCCACCTTGGCGCCGGGCACCAGATCCTTCACTTTCTTGGCCAAGATCGGCAGGGCCGCCACCCGGTTGTGGAGATAGTAGACCTGTCCGCCCCGTTCCAGCTCCCGGCGGATCCACTCTCGGACCAGCCTTTCATCATATTCTGTAACCACCGTTTCAATTGGATGCCTTCCGGGCGGGGGGGTCTCGATCTGGCTCAAATCCCGCGCCCCCAACATTGCTAAATAGAGCGTCCGCGGAATTGGAGTGGCTGAAAGCGTCAGGACGTCCACCCGGCGAAACCGCTCCTTGTATCGTTCCTTCTGTTTGACCCCGAACCTCTGCTCCTCGTCGATCACCACCAACCCCAGATCCTTAAACTCCACGTCCGGCGAAAGCAGTCGATGCGTCCCCACCACCACATCCACCCCGCCCTCGGCCAGGGACTTCAGCACCTTGGTCTGCTCTCCCGTTGTCCGGAACCGGCTCAGCTCCTCTACCGTGATCGGCCAGTCGGCAAACCTTTCCCGTAAGGTTCGGGTATGTTGTTGGGCCAATACGGTCGTCGGCGTCAGGACCACCACCTGTTTCCCCGCCATCACCGCCTTGAAGGTGGCCCGAATGGCCACCTCGGTCTTTCCATAACCCACATCCCCGCAGATCAACCGATCCATCGGCCGGGTTCGCTCCATGTCCGCCTTCATTTCTGCAAAGGCCTTTCTTTGGTCTAGGGTCGGTTCGTAGACAAACTCGGCCTCAAACTTTCCCTGCCACTCATGATCGGGCGGAAACTCGAATCCCGGCATCGCCTCCCGCTCGGCCGCCGTCCGCAGAAGCGTGGCCGCAAAGTCCTCCACCGCTTTCTCCGCCTTGGCCTTGGCCCGTTCCCACCGGCCACCCCCCAGGGTATCCAGCATGGGCCGTTTCCGTCCGACCCCGACATAGCGCGAAACCAAATAAGACTCTTCGACCGGCACATAAAGCCGGGCCCCATCGGCATATTTTAAAAGCAGGCACTGACCCTTGCCGCCCGGCTTCTCCCCCAGCCCCTCATAGATCCCGATTCCGTGCTGCAGATGCACGGCGTAATCGCCCAGCTTGATATCCCCCGGATCGAAGACGGGACGACGCCAACGATCCGCCGCCACCACGGCTTGGCTCTTCCGAAACATTCTTTGGGTCTCCGTCCGACCAAGTAGTTCCGCCCCGGTCACCACCACCCACTTCCCATCTGGCCAAGCAAATCCCTGCCCCAAGTGGGAAATCCGGAAATCCACCCGCCCAATCTCCGCAGGGCTCAGGTCACACTCCGGCAGCCATTCCTGCAGACGATCTGATTCCCCTTCGTTGACCCCGGTCACGGTGACCTTCCAATCCCTAGAGATCCAGGAGCGAATTTCGGCTCCCACCCGGCGACGGCGGGCTTCGGCCAGACCGGCTTCCCGAATCGGCTCGCCGACAAAACCGTGCCGAATCGGATTTCCTTCCAGCCTGGGCTCCTCACCTTCCGGAAGGGCACTGAGCTTTCCCCAGCCGGAACCGAGATATTCAGGTAGCTTAGATTTCCTGGGGGTGCCCTCCAACCGACCCAGAAAGACTTCCGTGGATCGCAGCTCGGCGATTCCGGTCTGCTCGTTCAAATCGATTTCCCGGATGGACTCCAACCGGTCGCCGCCCCACTCCATCCGGACCGGGAACGCCGCGTGTTGGGAAAAAACATCCACAATCCCCCCTCGCCTCGCCACCTCCCCGCGTTCGGTCACTGTGCCGACCGTGCGGTATCCGGCCTTCACCAGTTCCTCCACCCAGGCCAGGGGATCGAGCGTGGCTCCGACTTCCACAGATCGGACTGAGTTTCGAAGCCAGGCTGGATCCGGAAGGCTTTCCTCCAAAATACGCTCGGTCACGACGCATAGCCGGGGCCGCTGGTTACCAGTCAGCCTTGCCAGGGCGCCCACCCATTCCGCCTCCAACTCGGGATCCGGCCGCACATTTTCCGATCCACGAAAAGCTTCGGGAAGGACTACGACATCCAGGCCCCACGATTCAATTTCCGCGGCCAACTCCTCCTGCTGACGGACATTCTCAGTTACCAGTAGCCAGCCAGAACCGTTGCTTCGCTTGGATAAAATCGCTGCCGCCAAAGCTTGCGCCCCCACCGGCCAACCGGAAAAAGACCAGTCTCCTCCCGTCACCCCGCCGGAAACGAACGACTCCAAGCCGGTCGTGTCCAGGAGTGCTTTCCGCTCCCTCCCTTGCCCTAATGTCTGCAAAAACCGCTAGTATTATATCACAGAAATCGCCGGAAGGGGCGACCAGATTGCCTGGTCGCCCGATGGACATATTTAGACTCTCACAATCAGATCTCTATCGGACGAGCAACCCGGCTACTCTTCGCCCCCTCGTAATCCTAAACGTAAACGAAAACGATAAACTTGGAGCTTGTTAGCCCTCAATCGCCCAACCCTACCGCTTTCGCTGCCGCGGTACGCTCCTCCTCCAACTCCGCCACGGTGGCTGCCAATTTCTTGTGTCCAAACTCATCCAGCTTCAACCCCTGCACGATTTCCCACTTCCCATTCCCCAAGGCCTTGATGGGAAAGGAGCACATCAATCCTTTCGGCACCCCGTAACTTCCATCCGAACTTACCGCTACGCTCGTCCAGTCCCCTTCCTTCGTGCCTTCGTGCAAGGTACGAACCGTATCAAGAGCCGCATGGGCGGCGCTGGCGGCACTGGATTGTCCCCGGGCCTTGAGAACCTCCGCCCCACGCTGCTGCACCGACTTGAGAAAATCCCCTTCCAGCCAAGCCCGGTCGCGAATGACCTCCGTGGCCGGCTTTCCCCCGATCCGCGCATTTGTGAAATCCGGATACATGGTGGGCGAGTGGTTGCCCCAAATGGCCAACCGATCCACCTGTCCTACCGTTGCCCCGGCCCTCTCGGCCAGACGAGCCTTCGCCCGGTTTTCATCGAGTCGGGTCATCGCAAACCAGCGGTCGGCCGCCAGCTTCGATCCCGCCTGCTTGGCAATCCAAGCGTTCGTATTGCACGGGTTCCCCACCACCAACACCCGGACACGTGAGGAGCCCGTCTCCGAAATCACTTTCCCCTGCTCCACAAAGATTTTCCCGTTCAGACCCAGCAATTCCGACCGCTCCATTCCCTGCTTGCGGGGAATGCTGCCGATGCAGAACACCCAGTCCGCCCCTTCAAAGGCTTTCCGCGGATCGGAGGTCGCCACGATATCCTCCAAGAGCGGATTGGCCGCGTCCCGAACCTCCATGACCACCCCGCCCAAGGCCGCCTCCGCGGCGGGGATCTCCAATAACTGCAGACGCACTTTCTGATGCGGTCCAAACAGCCCCCCGGAAGCAATCCGGAATAGGATGGCGTAGCCGATTTGCCCGGCGGCCCCGGTCACCGCGACCCGGATTGCGTCACTCATGGCTTTTGACTGGCTTCGGTCGTGCCGGTGGGTCGCTTTCCCTCCCCAGGACCAACCTGGTTGGTGGCGTACGGTTGAAACTTGAAGATCACTTCACCGGGGCGCGCCACGTTCAGGGTGTCCCGCGAAACTCTTTCCACAGTGAAGGGATCGTCCTTGAGTCTTCCGGCCTCCTCCTGCAGATCCGCCAGTTCCTGTTTCTTCCGGTTGATCTCGTTCTGCAGGTACTCCGCTTGGTCTTTCAGCCGCTGCCCCCTTTTCCAAGCCGGGTAAAAGAGCGCCAACACCACAGCCACTCCCAACAGGCCGACCAAGGCGTAAACCCATGGCTGGATGACACGCCAAAACTGCCCCTTGGGGGCCGGGGAACCGTACCCGCGGGGGTCAAAAAGCCGCGAGTTGTCCGCCATAGACGGCCTTGGAACCCAGCTCCTCCTCGATACGGAGCAGTCGGTTGTATTTAGCGAGGCGGTCGGAACGGGAGAAGGAACCGGTTTTGATCTGCCCGGCGTTGGTCGCCACGGCTAGATCCGCGATGGTCGAATCCTCCGTCTCGCCGCTCCGGTGGCTGATCACCGCCGTGTACTTGGCGGAACGGGCCAGGGCAATCGCCTCCAGGGTCTCACTCAGGCTCCCGATCTGGTTCACCTTCACGAGGATGGAATTGGCCACCTTTTCCTGGATCCCCTTCTTGAGAAACTCCACGTTCGTCACAAACAGATCGTCCCCGACCAACTGCGTCTTGGCACCTAATTTCTGCGTCAGGATCTTCCAACCGTCCCAATCCTCCTCCGCCGTGCCGTCCTCGATCGAGACGATCGGATACTTCTTCTGCAGCTGGGCGTAGAACTCGACCAGTTCCGCCGCCTTCAACCGGCGCTGGTCTGACTTTTTGAACACATACTCCTGCGTCTTGGAGTCGTAGAACTCGCTGCTGGCCACATCCAGGGCAAAGAACACCTGCTGGCCCAAGGCATAGCCGGCCTTCTCCGTGGCCTGAGCCATCACTTCCAGGGCGGCCTCGGTCGATTCCAGACGCGGCGCAAATCCGCCCTCGTCCCCGACCGCGGTGCCCAGCTTCTTGTCGTGCAGGATTTTTTTCAACGCGGCAAAAATCTCCGCTCCGCAGCGGATCGCCTCGCGGAAGGTGGGTAGGCCCCTCGGGATGATCATGAACTCCTGGAAATCAATCGGCGCGTCGGAATGAGCGCCGCCGTTCAGGATGTTGGCCATCGGGACCGGCAACACGTGGGCCTTTTCGCCCCCCAACCACCGGTACAACGGTTGCCCGTGGGCCGCCGCCGCCGCCCTCGCCGCCGCCAGGGACACCCCCAGAATGGCATTCGCACCGAGATTTTTTTTATTCGTTGTGCCGTCCATTTCCAGCATCAGCTTGTCCACCGCCCGGGTGTCACCGGCATCCTTGCCCTTCAGGGCGGGAGCGATCTTTTCTTTCACGTTGGCCACCGCCTTGAGGACCCCCTTGCCGCCAAATCGTTTGGCGTCGCCGTCCCTTAGTTCCAGCGCCTCATGAATTCCGGTGCTGGCGCCGCTCGGAACCATGGCGGAACCAAAAGCACCTCCCTCCAAGAGTACATCGGCCTCCAGGGTGGGGTTGCCTCGGGAATCGATGACTTCACGCGCGGTGACCGCTTGGATTTGGGTCTTCATAAAATCGATCCGCCGGGGCGGCTAGGTGCGGTACGGACGGACGGAGACCAAACGAACCTTCGACTTCCCGCCCCCCTCTGTCGGCAGCTCCGCGGTGTCACCCGGCTTTTTTTTCAAGAGCGCCTGCCCAACGGCGGTCTGGTAGGAAATCACTCCGTTCTCCGGATCGCTGTCCCACGCCCCCAGGATCGTCACCCTTTTCGCGGCCCCGCCCTCGTCCTGGTACTCCACGACGGTACCGATGTCGGCCACGTCACCTTTCACCCCGCCGAAGTCCGTCCCCTGGGCGGTCACGATCATCGCCTCGAGCTCAACCTTGCGCCGCATCAGCACCGCTTGCATCTCCTTCGCGGCTTTGAACTCATGATTCTCCCGAAGGTCCCCATATGAACGGGCCACGCCGATATCCTTGCTGTTCGCCGGGATCTTCTTGTTGACGATCTCTTCCAGCTCTTTCTTCCTTTTCTCCAGGCTCTCCCAGCTGACCACCAAGGATTCCGTGACCGAGGTCTTGTTCTCTCCTGCCACCATCGGGCTGATATGGGGGTGGAGTTTGACCAAAGCCCCCATTAAGGAGCGTTTGTCCAACTCCTCAAACGCAGTGGAAGCGAGCGCCGCCCGGGTGATGTCGCGCATCTCCTCGGGCGCAGAAGCGGCCAGGAGATCCCGGATCAACTCTTTATCTTCCAGCAGGAGATCATGCAGACGGGAAGCACGCCAACGGTCGGCAAGCTGTTCCTTTTCCAGCACTGCCAAGGCCGTCAAAAAGAGGAAAGGTCCGCCGATTTTCTGAAAGTCACCCGAACGATTCCGGCAGAGCCAAACGACCGTGTCCGGGTGGACTTGGCGCTCCCGCAAAAGCCGATCGATGGCCCCTTCCATCTCCGCCCCCCGCCCGGCCTTTTTGAATTTGGCGTGAATCGCATCCATCAATCGGCCCGAGGCACGAGGCAATAATGCATTGAAAAGCTCTGTCCAGCGCTCCCCCAACAGCTCCGCCATCAACTCCACAAAGCGGGGCTGTTTCCCAGCCGAGAGGGTGTCCACCACGTGGGCCAACCGGTTGGGCTCGGAAGGTAAAAGTCCGCGCAGGATGGCGCCAGGCTCGGCCGGCAAGCCAATCGCCCCGGCAAACTCGGCCCGGGCCATCGCCAATTCCGCCACCTGGCCCGGCTGGCTTTTCGGCACTTTCTGGCCAGCCGCATCCACGAGCCGGAAAATCTCCTCCGCCTGCGCCTTGAGGCTGGCGGCATCCTGCGATTTTTGGAGCTTCTCCAAAACCTCGATCACCTTTTTGATACCCACGGCCTCTTTCAGCTCCTCTATCCCGCCGCCTTTGGAAGCCGGTGCCGCCTCCAGGTACTGGATAGCGTCGGTCCGCTTGGTCGGAATCACAAAGCGGGGGTCCTTTCGCATGGCCCGCTTGGCGGCTTCCCAGAATTTTTTCCAATCCGGCGCCGCAAAAAGGTGCGGAACAAAAGCCTCTTCCAGACGAGCCGCCGTCGCCTCCCGCCCCAGTTGCTGCACCGCCTGTTTAATCAACTCCCCGGGCTCCTTGCCAGCTTGCTCCTTAATGGCTTGCGGGCTTTTAAAGATCCGCGCTTCAAAATGGTCTTCGGCCAAAACCTTCAGCGTCTGGGAAGCGTACTCAAATTCCATCGCATGCCCTTTTTTGGAGCGGAAATCAATCAGCAGACTCCCTAGGGCCTCATCCCGTGAAGCAATCTGACCCACGCCCCAGCTGCGGTGCCGGCAGACTGCGCCGGGCTGAAAATGGTCCAGGGCTTTGGTTTCGGAGGCCGACTTTGCTTGGGTGTCTACTTTCTCATTCTCAGTGTCTGTCGGCATCATGACCAACATACGGATTCCCGACCCCGCAAGGCAACCGGAAATGTCGGAAGTATTTTAAGGCGCGGGCGTTTCCGCCGCCGGTTCCGATTCCAAAACCTTGATTTTATCCGGACCAGAGAGGTCAATGGAGGGCTTGCCTTCATACATCTTGATTTTACCCGTTACCTCGACGGTTTTGCCCTCACAGGCAGGCACTCCCTCCGGGAACTTATCCCCAAAGGCGCGACAGCTGAAGATCTGGTTGGGGTGCCGACCCCCAAAATTCAGAAAAGTGGTGCCGGAGGCTGCCGTTCTTTGTCCATCCACCTTGCCCTTCACCGTGACCACCTTGCCTTCGTGTTGGGCGGCCTCTTCGGGAGTAACCACCGGGATGGCCACCTCCTCCGCCTGTAGTCCGCCTGCCAGCACCCATCCGGCCGTCAACACCCAAAGGAGACTTTTCATATTGAAAAAATGAATCGTCCCGCCTTTTTGGCAAGACGAAGGTGTTAGCCCAGGCTCTCCTCAATCATCTGGAGATAAGACACCGTTCGCGCATGCCGGGCCTCATCCCCACGGCGGCTGTAGCTATTCAGCAAGTTGACCAGCATTCGCTCTGCCGTATCCCGCGGAGTGGCCCGCATAAACATCGGATTGGCCCAACAGCTGCGTTCCGTGCCGAATTTTGCCGCCAAGTCGTCCGCAGAAAGAACCACTCCCGCATGAAAGGGGTCGAACGCCACCCCGCCGATTCCCGCCAGATAATGACCAGGGGTGTTTAAGCCATAAACCTCCAGCCCGGCTCGCTGACCGGCAAAGATGTAGACCAGCGCCAGCGTCAGGGGGATGCCCAATTTGGTCTCCAATACCCGGTGGAGATAGCTGTTCGAGGGGTGGAAATAGTCGTCGAGATTTCCCCGGAAACCTTCCCGCCGTGCCAAAACCTGCCGCAGAGCGGAGATGGAATCGGTCGGGGAAATGCTCCGCCGGGGCAAATTTTTTTCCACCGCCTGCCCCAACTGGTCGAGGTAAGCCATGCCGCCGGCCGTGTCCGTCTCCGGATTTTCCACCTCCGCTAATTGCCAGCAGAAAGCCTCCAAATCCGTCCAGGTGAGGAGCTCGGGCTTGGTGGATTCCCGGGTGAATTCGGGTTGGGTCAGTTTTCCCCAAAAACGCAGAATCAACCGGGCCCGTGCTCGGATTTTGGGATCTGGATTTTTGGCTAAATCGGAAACGAGGGGGGCGTAACGCTCTTCCTGGGAGCGGATTTCCCGCGTGGTCAAATCCGCCAGGTCCGAATCCTCCCCGGCGAGAATTTTTTCCACCGCCTTGGCCTGGTTGGCTTCGTGCGGCGCACTCACCGGATTACCCCTTGAATTGAACGGGGATTTCGCCCCGCTGCGCCGCATGCTCCTCGTCGGAGCAGCCCCGGTCGGTCGGCACATCGGTGGCCGCCACGGTGGGTTTCACAATTCCCTTTTGGAGCATCCACGCCTCCACCTCTTCCCCGCTCACATCCGCCAGCATGTGGCCGTCAATTTCCACACAAGGGGAGAGTTCTTGGCCGCTTTTTTGGATCATCTCCACCCTCTGGTTGATATCGTTCCAGATGTCTCGGTCCTCAAAGCCCAGACCGTACTTGGCCATCACCGCCCGCACCCCCCGACTCCATCCGCAATGGGGCTTTAGGTAGGCAATGATTTTAGGCTGATCCTTTTTTCCGCTCATAAGAGTTAAAATAGTGTCACTTTTGATTTTCGCAAGGGGTTGATTTTCAAGCCCCTGGCAGCCCCTCCGCCTTCACGTGGACCTCCCGCAACTGCCTGGCGGTCGCCTCCGCCGGTGCGCCGCTCATTACATCCTGACCCCTGGCGTTTTTCGGGAAGGCGATGACGTCCCGGATGCTTTCGTGCCCCAAAAGCAATGCCATCAGCCGGTCAAATCCCAGGGCAATGCCCCCGTGGGGCGGTGCGCCAAACTTCAAGGCCTCCACCATATAACCAAACCGGCTGGTCACGATGTCGCCGGGTAACTTCAAAATCTCCCGGAAAAGTTTGTCCTGCACCTCGCCGCGGTGGATCCGGATACTGCCTCCGCCCAGCTCGACTCCATTCAACACGAGATCGTAATGCTGACCCCTCACCTTCTGTGGTTCCCGGTCCAGCAGCGGAAGATCTTCCTCCACCGGCGCCGTAAACGGATGGTGACTGGAGACGAGATTGGGATGCTCTGGATCCTTCCGCAGAAGCGGAAAATCGATCACCCAGTGAAAGTCCAGGTGCGCAGGGTCCCGCTTTAGTTTCCCCAGCTTCTCCAAATACTCCGCGCAGCGAATCCGCACGAGCCCAAGCACCTCGCAGGCCGCCGTCCACGCATCCGCACCAAAGAGGATCAGGTCTCCCTCCGTGATGGAGAGTTTGTCGGTCAGTGCTTTCTTCTCCGCCTCGCTGAAAAACTTCACAATCGGGGATTTCCAATCCCCCCCCTCTACTTTGATCCAGGCCAGACCCTTGGCCCCGTGGGCCTTGGCGAGGTTTGTCAGATCCTCAATCTGCCCGGTAGTGATTTCTGCCAACCCCTTGGCATTGAAAGCCTTCACCACTCCCCCGTGGGCCACCGCGGACTGAAAGACCTTGAAGGAGGAATTTCGGAAGGTTTCGGTGAAGTCGGCTAACTGCAACCCGTAGCGACGATCTGGCTTGTCGGTACCGTAACTGTTCATGGCATCGGTGAAGGTGACCCGGGGAAAAGGCGTCTTCACCTCCACACCCCTCACCTCCTTCCAAACCCCTTTCACCAGCCCTTCAATGACCGCGTAGATGTCCTCCCGGGTAATGAATGACATCTCCAGGTCGATCTGGGTGAACTCCGGTTGACGGTCGGCCCGCAAATCCTCGTCCCGGAAACAGCGGGCAATTTGGAAGTACTTCTCCGCGCCCGCCACCATGAGGAGCTGTTTAAACTGCTGGGGCGACTGCGGCAGGGCGTAGAACTTCCCGGGATTTAAACGCGAAGGCACCAGATATTCCCGGGCCCCCTCCGGCGTGCTTTTGAAGAGAACCGGGGTTTCGATCTCCAAAAATCCCTGCTGGTCCAGATACTGCCGGATCGCCAACGCGGCCCGATGCCGAGCCCGAAGCGCTTCCGCCATCGCTGGCCGCCGCAAATCAAGATAGCGGTAGCGCAGCCGCAGATCTTCATTCACCCCCTCCTCATCCAGCGGGAACGGCGGGGTTTCGCTCGGATTTAAAATCTGGAGCTCCGTGGCCACAACCTCGACCTCACCCGTGCCCAGGGCGGTGTTTTTGGTTCCCTCGGGTCGGGGAGTCACCTTACCCGTAATCGCCACGACAAATTCCGACCTCAGCGTGTGGGCTACTTCCGCCACCTGCGGATGAAGGGAGGGATTGAATACCACCTGGGTGACTCCTTCCCGGTCCCGCAGATCGATGAAAATCACCCCGCCATGGTCCCGACGTCCGGAAACCCAGCCGGCCAACCGGACTTCCTTGCCGGCATCGGCGGCCCGTAACGCGCCGCAACTGTGGGAACGCTTCATGAGCCCACCACCTTCGCCCAATCCCCCACACCGGGTTCAAGGGAAATCTCATCACCGCTCGCCGCCCGGATGGAAATCTCCCCCTGCTTGCGCGTGGCCAATTCCTTCACCGTCAGCTTTCCCGCGGCCGACTCCCGCCCGACAAGCAACGCCCAGCGCGCTCCACGGGCTTCAGCCAGTTCCAGCTGCTTGGCCCACTTGCCGTGGCCTGGGTCGTAATCCACGGAATGTCCGTCCCGTCGCAGTCCGCCCACGATCTGCAGGGCGAGCTTCTGTTCGGCGGATTCCGCGACCACAAACACTCCCGCAGAGCCCAGCTCGGACTTCAAAAGCTTCTTTTCCGCCAAAAGTTCGGCCAAGACTGCATCCCCCATGCCAAAACCAGTGGCGGGCAGATCCTCCCCGCCCAGTTTCTTTAAAAGATGATCGTAACGCCCGCCGCCGGCCACCGCCCGGAGCTTTCCGGCGCGGTCATGCACTTCAAAAACCACCCCGGTGTAGTAGGCCAGCCCACGAACAATCCGCAGGTCCACCTCACACCAGTCGGCATAGCCTAGGGCTTTCACGCCATGCAGGGTCGCCTCCAACCCCTCGGAGTGAACTTCCCGAGAAGAGACCGCTGCCAGGATCGGCTCAGCCAGCGGCCCCAGTTTCTTTTTCCACTCTGATGCTTCCGCGCCCTCCAGTTTGTCCAAAGCCCGAAGGATCTCCGCTTTCTTCTCCTCCTTCACACCCTGCCCTTCCAGAAACCTGTCCCACCATCCACGGTCGCTGATCTTCACGACCACATCCTTCGGCCCCAGTCCCAGTAACGAAAGCCCCAGGCAAAGCGTGGCAATCAGTTCCGCCTCCGCCGCCGCGCTTTTCTCCCCGACAATGTCGCAGTTCCACTGGAAATGCTCCCGGTGCCGCCCCCGCTGCGGTCGCTCGTAGCGGAAGAGCCGGGGGATGCTGAACCATTTGATCGGCTTGCGGTAGTTCCGGTGCCGGGCGGCCACCATGCGTGCGAAGGTGGGAGTCAGTTCCGGGCGCAGGGCCACGTCCCGGTCCCCCTTGTCCTTGAAATGATAGAGCTGCCCGACGATCTCATCCCCCGATTTTTCCGTGTAGAGATCCAGCGCCTCCAGTTCCGGACCTTCGTATTCGGCAAATCCACTTCGTCGGGACGCTTCCCGCCAGGCCGAGAAGACAGAGCGAAGGGCGGCGTGTTCCTCGGGATAAAAGTCCCGGAACCCCGGGAGGGGCTGACCCGTCATGATCCCGCTCCGCGTGCGGAGCGGTCCGTCAGGACTCCGCCGAGGGGGAGCTGTTCCCGGATTCGGAGACAACCTGCGCCAGCTTCGCGGAATTCCGGATCAGCTCGGCCTTCATCTCCTTGCCCGCCTTGAACTTCACCACCGCCCGGGCCGGGATCGGCACGTCCGTCTCCGGCTTGTTCGGATTCCGACCCACCCGCGCTTTTCGGATCTTGATTTCAAACACCCCGAAGTTGCGGAGCTGCACCGCATTCCCCTTGAGCAGGGACTCCTTGATGTGATCCAGCGTTAACTGGATGACCTTCAACACGTCCTGCTGGACGAGGTTGGTCTCATTGCTGATCCGTACCACGAGGTCTCTTTTGGTCAGGTTTTCCATATGTCCTTCTAATTAGGCATTTTCCGACGGCCCGCCAAGTAAATTTTTAAGGGATAACACTTTAGCGATTTTCCCTCTGTAAATCGTTGATATTAGCGTTTGCGCCACTCGACTTTCGGCGGAACCGGATCTCCAACGACTTCCGCAAAAGTTCGAAAGTGAGTTTTGCATATTTTGGCCAACTTCTCCCTTCCGCCCTTTTGAAAAATCTCCTCGGCCTGTTTTTTGACCCCCGCCCCGGATCCTTTCGCCAATTCCACTCCTGCATCCATGGATAATCTCCCGAGTTGGCGCACAAACTCCGCGCGCGCCAAAATGCTGGCCGCCGCCACCGCAATGTCGCTTTCCGCTTTGGTCCGTTGCTCCAGCTTTAATTCCACCCCCTGCTTCCGTAACTCCCCCTCCACCAGCCGTGGATCACCAAACTGATCCGACAGGGCCCGGGGGCAGTCCGGTACCTTGCCGTGCAGGTTGGCGATGACCTTGCCGTGCGCCCAAGCCAGCATCCGGTTTAGATTCCCAAATTTCCGATAAAGCTCGCTGTACCGCTCCGGTCCGATCGTCACTACCTCGCGAGCCGGCCCCACGGTCTTGCCGATCTCCTCCGCCAGCTCGCCGATCTTTTTGTCACTGGTGATGGTCTTGCTGTCCCGCACTCCCGCGGCAATCAATTGATCCGCCTTCTTCTCATCTACATAGACCCCGGCCACCACCAGCGGTCCGAACAGATCCCCCTTGCCACTTTCATCGATCCCAAAGTGGGGAGCATACATTTCCGGATTCCGGAGCTTCTCGTACCCCAGCCTCGCTTCCCCCAGCACCTCCGGCTCGAGCACAAACTCCACGAACTCTTTCGCCTCTTTGCCCGCCACCACCAACTTGCCGCTGAGATAGGCGCTGAGAACGCACTTTCCCTTCCGGGCCGTGAAATGACCATGATCCAGGGGACCAAATTCAAAACCCTTACCTTCCGCCACTTCGCGCAGTCGGCGGACTTGGGCCTCGTCCAGCGTATGGGTAAACATCGTGTCAGCCATGTGCTCCCAAACTACTTCCCCCGTTCCGGCCATCGAATCCAAAATCCGCCGAAGCCTGCCCAAGCTCTACGCCTGGTACCGGGAAAATCGCCGGCCACTCCCCTGGCGAACCCGCCCCACTCCCTACCGCACCGCTGTGGCGGAGTTCATGTGCCAGCAAACCCGCATTGCCACCGTCATTCCCTACTATCTCCGCTGGATGCGGACCTTTCCGGATTGGTCCCGTCTCGCCCGATCTTCCCCCTCGCGGGTCCTGCGGCTCTGGGAAGGCCTGGGCTACTACCGTCGCGCCCGGGACCTCCACTCCCTTGCCAAGGCGGTGATTCGACTGCCCGGAAAAGAGCTGCCGGCCGATTCCGATGCCTTGCAAAAACTTCCGGGCATTGGCGACTACACGGCCGGGGCCATCGCCAGCATCGCTTTTGATCAACCCGCTCCCGCTTTCGACGGGAACGTCGCCCGAGTCCTCGGCCGTCTTGCCGCCCGCTCCGGCCGAAACCTCCCGCTCGCCACCCTGCGCTCCATGGCCGGCAGCCTCGTCCCTCAGCGCCATCCCGGCCTGCATAACCAAGCCCTGATGGAGCTCGGGGCACTGATTTGCCTTCCGAAAAATCCAGGCTGTTCCGGTTGTCCTCTTCGCAAGACCTGCCCCTCGAGAAAGAAGCTCCCTTCCACCTTTCGCCTAAAACCTGCCACCACCCTTCAGCGAGAATATATTCTCCTGCCAAAACGGAACGGCAAAATCTGGCTGACTAAAAACCACCCCCAAGGTCGTTGGCAAGGCCTTCATCTCCTCCCCACGGTCATGCGTCGCCCTGCCGGATCTCCAAGCACCGAAATTCGTTACCCCTACACTCGCTACCTGGTAAGGGCGGCTGTTTTCGTTACTCGTAATCCACCCGCGGGAGTTCCCGGCCGCTGGATGGAGCCGGCGGAGGTACGTCGGGCTCCCCTGCCGGCCCCTCACCGAAAAATCTTGGACCGCCTCGGGATCGACTAGATTCCTATTCTCTTGGCGATACGATGAGTCCGTGCCCCCGGCCGCTAAGCCCAAGTCCCCCGCTCCCACCGAAAAAAAATCGGAAAAGAAGAAGTTCCTCACCATCGGGGCTCTCCTTACCTCCACCCCCTTCCTCATCGCCATCGGCATTCACGCTCTGCTCCTGATCGCCGGAGGAAGTGTGGTGATCTTTAAGGGTGGAAATCCTCTGGCCATCTTTACCAGCCAAGACACCGGCGACGGGGATGTGGGCGCGGAAGCTGAGGCACCTCCCTCCCCCGAGGAGCCAACACCAGAACCGGAGTCTGAGCCCATGCCCATGGAAACTGAAGTCACCCCAACGGAGGTGGAGGAGAGTTCCGACATTCTTGCCCTCTCCACTCCTAGCACCGTTCCCTCCTTTGCGCCCCCTGCCCCCGCTAAGGTCACGGCTCCCAGCGGGGCCACAGGTAGCTCGGTCAAAATGGCCGCTGCCCCACGCCCCGTCGGCCGCGCCGGAGGCAAGCGGACGGGCAAGTCCACTCTCTTCGGTTTTTCTGAAAAGATGGGCGGGGAGCTCGAAGGCACCATGTATGACCTCAAACTCAAGGCGGACGGGAAAAAGCCCTCCGGAATCAATGAGCAGACTTTTGCCGAGGCGGTAAAAAAAATCGTCCGCAACCGCTTTCGTCCGGCCTCCTTAGCCGAGTTCTACCGGGTCGATAAAAAGTTCTTCGCCACGATGTTTTACATTCCCCTGCAGGAAGCCGGCGAGGCCCCCAAGACGTTCGGGGTCCAGGGTAAAGTAAAGCCCAACAATTTCATCATTCATTACACCGGCTCCTTCGCCGCGCCGGAGGATGGCACCTATCGTTTTGTGGGGTTGGGGGACGAAAGCATCATCGTCATGGTGGATGGATCAGTGAAACTGGAGGGCAACTGGGTGCCGTTTCTTTCTTACGCCGAGCGCAATGATCGGCAGGGCGATTCCGTTCTGGAATTTTTCCCCACCATCAAACAAAACGAGCCGTGGGCCCGGTTGCGCGAGGGCGAGTGGATCAATCTGAAGGCCGGTCAACCACGGCGACTCGACGTGCTTTTGGTTGAGCAAGGAGATCCCAGTGCCCCAGGCGGTGGAAACTTTGCCTTTATTCTGCTCATGGAAAAACAGGGGGTAAAATACGAAACCAAAAAGCGGGGCAATCAGACCGTGACGGCTCTTCCCCCGTTTCTTTTGGAAGAACCGGATAGCGGGATGCAAAAAATCATGCGGGAAAATAAGGATAAGCTGGAAGTGGACTTAAAAAATGCTCTCGTCTTTGGCACCGCGACACCTACCCCCTCCGGATCGCCCGAACCTGAGCCGGAAGGAGTCCCGCCAGTCGCCGCGCCAACCCCCACGTCACCGGCCGTCATTAACTCTGCGACCGGTGGCCGGACCGATACGGCTTCAGGCTCCGGATATGGGGGCGAATGGAAGGAGGGCGCGGGGGCTGCCGACGGCTGGGAAGGCTGGACCCTCCGCGCCAACGGTAATCCGGATAACAAATCCTACGCCGGCTTTTATCTGGCCAAGCAGGAGGAAAAATCAGGCAGTGCCTCGGTGGCCACCGAGGGCCGGTCGTTTGCCATCTTTGCCGACGGCGAGGGGTTTCAGGAGGCCGCCGCTTTCCGGGGTTTCGCCAAGCCCCTCGAAGCCAATCAGTCATTCACGCTCGACTTCGTTACCCCGGTTCCGAAATCCAACGCCGGCACCACCGGCTCCATCGGTCTTACCCTGCGGAACGGAAAGAAGGCAGATGGTCCCGCCGACTACAACGCGGGCGCCCGCTTTGAGCTAACCGCCATCGAGGGACAGGCCAACTACCAGATCTTTGACGGTTCCCAGCCATCCGACTCCGGCCTGCCGGTCACACCCGCAGGCTTTCGCGTCGAGTTTACCCTTAAATCGCCCGACACCTATGACCTAAAACTTTATCCTCTGAGTGGTGGCAGTCCGGTGGAGCTCAAGGACCGAAAACTGGGTGGAAACGCCGGAGCTCCTTTGGAAAGCTTTTCTATTTTCAACCGGGATTCGGAACAAAACGCGTTCTTTAACCGGCTGCGCCTCAACCCATAGCCGGAATTTCGAGGACCATCACATAGGGAGATCCCTCCCCGCCGGCCACCAGCATATGGGTTCCGG
>Ga0208048_1000576_pt1 | contig 19734 bp, 15 predicted proteins | sample Malawi_45m_30L_FD_184163 | JGI IMG/M metagenome (GOLD analysis project Ga0208048, IMG submission 184163) | Freshwater microbial communities from Lake Malawi, Central Region, Malawi to study Microbial Dark Matter (Phase II) - Malawi_45m_30L... | ecosystem: Environmental > Aquatic > Freshwater >...
TCCTCGTGCAGATTCCCGGACTCGACACCCAGCAACTCGCCTCGACCAAGGAGCAACTCCAACGCGTGGCCAAACTCGAATTCGCCTTGGTCCATCCGCAGAGCGATTCGATCCTCGCGCAGGTCGATGCCGGCGAAGCTGTCCTCCCGCCCGGCTATTTGGTCAAGGAATACAAAGATGTCATCGAGGGCAAAGAGCAGACGTTGCGTCTTCTGGTCAAACAACGCGCCGATCTGACCGGTGATCGCGTCATCGCGGCCAATCCTTTCTACGACGTGCAAGGCTACGGCGTGGCCATGAAACTCGACGGCGACGGCGCCAAGATGTTCGGCGACCTGACCACCCAGCATGTCGGCGATCGTCTGGCCATCATGCTCGATGGCGACGTGCAAAGCGCGCCGAGCATCCGCCAACCGATCTACGGCGGCGAAGCGGTCATCACCGGACGCTTCAGCGACGAGGAAGCACGCAACCTGGCCAGCGTGCTGGAAAATCCGCTCAAGACCCCCGTGCAAATCGAAGAGACGCGCAGCGTGTCGGCCTCGCTCGGCGCGGACTCGATCAAGAGCGGCGTCGGCGCCGGTCTTCTCGGTCTCGCCCTCACCCTGCTCTTTGTTTTGTTCTACTACCGTCTCGCCGGTCTCGTCGCCTGCTTGGCGCTCGCCGTGAACCTCGTCCTGCTCTTCGGCGCGATGTGCATGTTCAACTTCGTCCTTACCTTGCCCGGCATCGCGGGGATCATCCTGGCCATCGGCATGGCCATCGACGCCAACGTGCTCATTTACGAACGCCTGCGCGAGGAAATGGCCGCGGGCAAATCGCTCGGGGCGGCGGTCAATGCCGCTTATAACAAAGCTTTTTCCGCCATCTTTGACGCCAACCTCACCACGCTGATCACTTCGGCCATCCTCTTCTGGCAGGCCACCGGTCCGGTCAAGGGCTTCGCCATCACCCTCACGCTCGGCATCATCGCCTCGATGTTCTCCGCGCTGCTCTTCACCCGCACCTGCTTCGGCTACATGCTGGACAAATTCGGGCTGAAAAAACTGCGCATGCTCAACTGGATCCCGGCGCACAAGATCAACTTCATCGGCAAGCGTCACATCGCCCTCGCTCTCTCGGCCATCCTCATTCTCGGGTCGATCGGCTTCTTCGCGGTGCGCGGGGAGAAAAATTTCGGCGTCGATTTCACGGGTGGTGATCTGGTGGTCCTCAGTTCCAAAGAGCAAGTTCCTCTCGCCGATCTGCGCCGCAGCGTCGAGGCGGCCAACCTCGGCGAAACCACCCTGCAGACCGCGATGGAGGAAGGACGCGAACTGGTCACCGTGCAGAGCAAGTTCGGCACGGCCGACGCCATCGTGGCCAAACTCCAGCAGGATTTTCCTTCGGCCCAGTGGCACATCGAACAGACCGACACGGTCGGACCGCGCGTCGGTCAGGAACTGGCCGGACGTTCGCTCTTCGCCCTCGCCCTAGGATTGCTCGGCATTCTCATCTACGTGACCGTCCGCTTTGAATTCTCCTTCGCGCTGGGCGCCATCGTTGCCCTCTTGCACGACGTGATCATCACGGTCGGTGTTTTCTCCATGCTCGGACGCGAAATCTCGCTCGTCATAGTCGGCGCCGTGCTGACCATCGCCGGTTATTCGATCAACGACACCATCGTTGTCTTTGACCGTGTGCGCGAGGGACTCATGTCGGGGCGCCGCGGAAGCGTGACGCAGATCATGAACGAGTGCATCAACGAGACACTCGGCCGCACCATTCTCACGGGCGGCACAACGCTGCTCGCCACCGCCGCGCTCTTTTTCCTCGGCGGTCCCGTGCTCAGCGACTTCGCCCTGGCGATTCTGATTGGCATCCTCGTCGGAACCTACTCGTCGATCTTCGTCGCCGCACCAATCGTCCTGCGGTGGTCGAAGCGCACCGGCAAGAGCATCAAGCGCGAAGTGCTCGGCGATCTGCCGCAAACGGCGTCGTAGGTGGATCGCGCCGTCCCCCGCGCGATTTTTCAGAGGGCTTATCGCGATGGGGACATCGCGATCCACCGAGTTACTTCATGAGCAGCAGGCTCAACGCCATCACGAGCATGCCGCCGACCAGTCCGAGCAGACTGTCGTGGCCTTTGCCGTAAGCGCGGCTCGTAGGGAGAAGCTCGTCGAGGCTGATGTAAACCATGATGCCGGCGACGGCGCCGAAGACGGGACCCACCAAATCCCCCGGAATAACGGCGGCGGCGCCGCCGGAGAGCAAGACGAACGCCGTATAAGCGGCGATTGCCCCGACCGGTTCGGCCAGTCCGCTCAGAGCGGAATAAATGAAGGCCTTCCGACGGCTGCCCGTGGCGTAGTAGATCGGCACGGATACGCTCATACCCTCCGGAATATTGTGGAGCGCGACGGCCACGGCAATGGCCACACCGAGACCCGGATCCTGCAGAGCGACAAGAAAGGTGGCCAAACCTTCGGGAAAGTTGTGGATGCCGATGGCCAACGCGGTGAACAGCCCCATGCGCATCAGTTTGTGGTCGTGATGTTGCGCGACAACCGCTTTGTCCGGCGCATGGAGCAGAGTTTCCGCTTCTTCGTGCGACCGCGCTTCGTGCGGGTTCTCCGCCGCGGGAATCAGGTTGTCGATCAACCCGATGATGAGGATGCCGGCAAAAAAGGCGGCCGCATTGATCCATGCGGCCATGGCATCGCTATAACCCGCGCCGGCCAGTGCCGCTTCGCCTTTGGGAAAAATTTCCACGAACGAAACGTAGAGCATGACACCCGCGGAGAATCCGGTGGTCACCGAAAGAAAGCGGTGATCGGTCCGTTTGGCCAGGAACGCGATGCAACTGCCCACCACCGTGCCGAGTCCGGCCAAAAGCGTGAGTATGAAGGCCGTCAGCAGGTGCTCGTTCGTCATTCGGTCAGTCGGGGATTATCCGCGCCCGCCGCACAAGTCAATGCGCGCGCGTTGATCGGACCTTGCCGGCAGGCGCGCCGGCCACGCGCGCGAGGATGCGCACACCTTCGTGGGCAAACTGCCGCTCGGCCGTGACAACGAACAATTCTTCATGGATTCCGGTGCACAAAGGCAGTTTGCGCAACCCGTAGCGCTTGGCCGCCGAGGCGAGCATCGGTTCGGGCAAGGGCGCGGCCCCCGCACCATCCGCCGCCATCTCGCACATGGCGGCCGCATCGTCGAATTCCGCGCGGATGTCGGGATGGATCCCCTCGTCCGCCCACCAGCGGTCGAGTTCGCGGCGCAGCGGCGATTCGCGCGTCGGGAGCAGCACGGGAAATCCGTCGAGTCCGGCGCGCGGACGGAATTTCCCGGCCAATCCCGGCGCGGCGACAAAGGAAACGCCGAAACGTCCGGCGCGGCGGCAGAACAACGCCGTCTTGAGCGAAGCCGGTGGTGGTTCGTTGGCCACGACAAGATCGATCTGGTGCGCCATGAGTGCCGGGTAGAGTTCGCCCGGCAAACCCTCCCTGACGACAACGCGCAAATCCGGCGATTCATGCCGCGCACGGATCACGATGGACGACACGAGGAGTTTGGGCACGGCGTCGCCGATGCCCAAGTGCACGGTCTGCGGACCGACGGGGGCGCCGCGACGCACGACTTCGATCATTTCATCGCCCAAAGCGAAAATGCGTTCGGCGTAACGCCGCACGACCATCCCCGCATCGGTGGGGACCAATCTCTTGCCCTCGCGCAGAAAAAGCGGCGTGCCGAGAAAACCTTCCAGTTCCCGCACCTGCGCGCTAAGGGTCGGCGGCGAAACATTCAACGCGTCCGAGGCCGCTTTGATGCCGCCCTCGGCGATGACGGCAAGGAAGTAACGGAGGTGGTGGTAGTTGATCTGCAGATTCATGCGGTTTTTCCGAACGATATATGCATTTCTTCGTAATATCCGCATTGCCTTGGGCAGGTCAATCTCACCGCCTTTTTCCGCAACCAAACCCATTCATCCCATGCCTGAAATTCCTCTGACCTGGTGGGTGGCCTTCAACGCCTTTGTCATCACCATGCTCGGCCTCGACCTCGGTGTTTTCCACCGCAAAGCCCATGCCGTCGGCATCAAGGAAGCCCTCGGTTGGTCGACCGTCTGGATCGCCATGGCCCTTCTCTTCAACGTCTGGGTTTACTTCCAGCTCGGGCCGCAGAAGGGAACGGAGTTCCTCACCGGTTACCTCATCGAGAAATCGCTCTCCGTCGACAACGTCTTTGTCTTTGCTGTCCTCTTCACGTTTTTTGGCATCCCGCCGCAATACCAGCACCGCGTTCTTTTCTGTGGAATTTTCGGCGCGCTGGTCATGCGCGCGGCCATGATTTTCGCCGGCGCGGCACTCATCGCCAACTTCTCTTGGATCATCTACGTCTTTGCCGCGCTGCTCATCGTCACGGGCATCAAGATGGCCATGGGAAGCCACGAATCGATCGATCCGGAGAAAAATATCGCCCTCAAACTGCTCCGTCGCCTCATGCCGGTGACCAAGGAATTGCACGAACAAAAGTTTTTCGTCCGTCAAAACGGCGTGCGTGCCGCCACGCCGCTCTTCGCCGTCTTGCTCTGCATCGAGGTGACCGACGTCATCTTCGCCGTCGATTCCATCCCGGCCATCTTCGCAATCACGCAGGACACCTTCATCGTCTACACCTCGAACGTCTTCGCCATCCTCGGATTGCGCGCGCTCTATTTCGCGCTGGCCGGGATCCTTCCCTACTTCCATTTCCTCAAATACGGGTTGGGTGTCATCCTCGTCTTTGTCGGCATCAAGATGTCGCTGGCCCATAGCGCCTACAAAATCGACACCATGGTGTCCCTTGTTGTGGTGGCCACCATTCTGGTCATCTCGGTCATTGCTTCGGTCGTGCACCGCCGGATGACCGACAAGTCGAATCCGTGAGCACGGGCGACCTCGACCGCTTGCGCGACAGGCCCGGCATCGCGCCGTGGCGGCTGCGGCTCGCCGAGTTTGTCGAGTCGGCCCGCGTGCAGCACTTCATCGTCGCGGTCATTCTGATCAACGCGGCCGTGCTCGGCTTCGAGACGAGCAAGGCCGCCATGGCCTCTTACGGTCCGGTGCTCATCGCTATCGACAAGGCATGTCTGGTCATTTTTTGCCTTGAAATCGGCGCGCGCCTGCTCGCCTTCCGTTGGGCGTTCTGGCGCAGCGGATGGAATATTTTCGATTTCGCGGTGGTGGCGGTGGCGCTCGTTCCAGGCGCAGGTGCATGGGCCGTGTTGCGTTCGCTCCGCGTCCTGCGGGTCATGCGGTTGCTCACCGTCATTCCCTCGCTGCGCAAAGTGGTGGCCGCTTTTCTCCACGCCATTCCCGGACTTGGCGGCGTGCTGCTGCTCATGTCGGTCTTTCTCTACACCTCGGCCGTGCTCGCGGTGAATTTGTTCGGCGCGCAATTCCCGCAATGGTTCGGCTCTTTGGGCGGCGCGCTCTTTTCGCTCTTCCAAATTCTCACCCTCGAGGGCTGGGCCGACATGGCGCGCGAAGTGATGGCGGTTTATCCATGGGCTCCGCTTTTCTTCATCCCGTTCATCATCATCGCGACCTTCACCGTGCTGAACCTGTTTATCGGTATCATCGTCTCCACCATGCAGGAGCTGGCCACGAAACCGGAGGGCGACGAGGCTGCGTCCGAATCGACCGAACAAATTCTGCGGCGTCTCGGGCCGGATCTGAAGGAACTGTTGGCGCGCTTGCCGGCGGCAAAGACGCAGGATTAATTTCCGGCGCGTCGGCGGATAGCAAACCGCCTGATGAGCGCATCCAAACCCGTCTGGCGGGTCGTCCTCCAGCCGGCCGTCATCGCGTCGCTCGCCCTGATAGGCTTGGAGAAAACGCACGGAAAGGAACTCGATTACCACGAGGTGACCTAGCCGGCAGCGGCGACCCCGATCGTCCATGGAAGTTCATCGTCCCCGCAGTCTGGGTTGGCCCCGCGCCGCAGCGCTGCTCTACGGCGATTGGGGAACAAGCAAGGCCTATGTCATCGGTCTGGCCTTTGCGGTCGCCGGGTTCGGTTCGCTGCCGATCATTCTGGCGGTCTGCGCCCTCAGCCTGATCGTCGGACTCAACTACATCATCATCTGCAAATGCTTCCCGAGCGGCGGTGGTGTGTATTCGGCGGCGCGTCCGCACGGACGCCTTCTCGCCGTGGTCGGCGCATTGATGCTGATCGCGGATTTCACGGTCACCGCCGCGCTGAGCACGTGGGCCGCGCTGAGTTATCTCAATGTTCCGGGCAGCTGGATTCTGCCCTGCGCCATCGCAGTCATCCTGCTCTTCGGCGTGCTGAATTATTACGGACCGCACCACAGCGGAAACCTCGCCGTTTTTCTCGCCGCTCCGGTCATTGCCTCGGTCGTCGGCATCATCGCCTTTTCGCTCCCGCACCTCACTTTCCACGGACTCGAGTTGCCGCACGTGGATTTTTATTCGAACTGGGTCGCGTTCACCGGCGTGATCCTCGCGCTCAGCGGGGTCGAGGCGATCGCCACGCTTACCGGCGTGCTCAAGCAGGACAAAGGTTCGACCGCGGAGAATCCGCGCGTGGTGAAGAACGCGGCCAAAGCCATCGTGCCGGTGGCACTCGAAGTGAGCGCGGGCACCGCTTTGCTCGCGTGGGCTGTTCTCTCGCTTCCGCACGGACTCAAAGGCGCGATGCTGGAACGCAAGGACGACATCCTTCGTTTCACGGCGGAACATTACGCGGGTGCGGCCATGAGCCCCGAGGCAGGCAAATTGTTCGGGCTGTTTGTCGGCGTGGCCTTCGCCATGCTGCTCTTCAGTGCGGTGAACACCGCGGTAGCCGCGCTCATCGGCTTGATGTTCCGCATGAGCGGCGACAACGAGATGCCGCGCAGCTTCACGCAACTCAACCGCCACGGCGTCCCCACCATTCCGCTGGTTGTCGCCGTTGTCTTGCCCGTCATCGTGCTTCTCATTGCCCCGGGCTTGGACGCGTTGGCGGGTCTTTATGCCATCGGCGTGGTCGGCGCGATCGTCGTCGATCTGGGTTCCACCGCGTTCAACCGCGCGCTGCCCGTGGGTTGGTTGCCGCGCATCGTCATAGGCGCCACTTTCCTGCTGCTGGCCGCGGTTTGGCTCACGCTCGCGCACACCAAACCCGACGCGCTTTTCTTCGTCATGTGCGTGCTCCTCATCGGTCTCGGCTTGCGCGCGTGGGGACAGAAACACAAGGGCGTCACCAGCGTGACCGTTCCGCACAAAGTCGCGGCCATGGTCGAGTCCATGGAATTGGAAAAGCTCAAACCCTTCCCGCTTGAAGGCGGGAAAATTCTCCTCTGTCTGCGCGGCATCACCCCGGTGCTCAAGTTCGCCGTGGAAAATGCCAAACTGCGCGGTGCTTCGCTTTATGTTCTCTACGTGCGCGAAGTGGCTGTTGCCTTCGGGGCGGCTCCGGACAGCGGCGCGGCACGGTGGCAGGATGATCCCGAAGCGGCGCTGATCATGAAAACCGCCCGCACCGTGGGCGAAGAAGCGGGCGTGAGCGTCGTGCCGGTCTATGCCGTGGCCGAAAGCGCGGGATCAGCCATCGCCGATGTCGCCGCGACTTTGGGAGTGGATGAATTGTTCATTGGCGCCTCCGGACATTCCGCCCTCGCCCATCTGCTGCACGGCAGCGTGGTGCAGCAAGTGGTGAAAAATTTGCCGGACGACATCGCGCTCGTCATCCGCGGTTAATCTACGACCGCAGGATCAGCCAGGAAATATAGCCGACGTAGGCCACGAGCAGGATCAGTCCCTCGGTCCGCGTGATGCGGAAACCGGTGCGCGAAAAAATCCAGAGTACCACGGCGAATCCGGCCATGACACCGAGATCGATGTCGGTAATCCCGGCCGAGGAAAGCGGCGTGACCGCGGAAGAAATGCCGAGGATCCCGAGCACATTGAAAATATTGCTGCCGACGACATTGCCCACCGCGATGTCCGCTTCCTTTTTCAGCGCGGCGACAAGCGAGGTGGCAAACTCGGGCAGGCTTGTTCCCATGGCGACAATGGTCAGACCGATGACCGCCTCACTGAGTCCGAAGGCCTTGGCGATGTCGATAGCGGCCTCGACCAGAAAGCGCGCGCCGAAGACGAGCATGACAAGACCGGCCACGATAAAGGCGATATCCTGCCAGACGCCCCACTTGGAAATTTTGATTTCCTCGGAGAACTCCCCGGCCAACGGATCGGTCGCTTGCTGCTTGGCCAAGCGGATGCTGAAGAGCACGTAGGCCACGAGCAGGACAAAAAGCACGATTCCTTCGGCGCGGGAGAGCGATCCGTCGTGGAGACAAAAAAGAGCCAGCGCAGTCACACCGATCATGATCGGCGTGTCGACGCGCACGATCTGCGATGCGACTTTGATCGGGATAATCAGCGCGGAAAAACCGACGATGAGGCCGATGTTGCAGATGTTCGATCCGACCACATTGCCCACGCTGATATCGCCTTGGCCGAGATAGGCCGCCTTCAGACTCACCACCAATTCCGGTGTGCTCGTGCCGAAGGCAACAACAGTCAGACCGACGAGGAGCGGTCCGACCCCGAGCCGCAAAGCCAGCGAGGAACTTCCGCGCACGAGTCCCTCGGCGCCGAAATAAAGCAGCACCAGACCGACGATGAGGATGGCAATCGCGAGGGTCATGCCGAGGCGGACACAACCGCGTTCGTCTTGGACGGTGTGCGGAAGAGAACAGCCACGGCAACCGTGGCCACAGTGCCGATCAACACGTAGTAAGGCCAGGCGATGGCCGGCCACCACGCGGGCAAGAATGCACCGAAAGCCCATTCCTGCGGGACAAGCTCACCGCGCAACAGCGCACCGAGTTCGAAAGCGGGAATTTTCACCCGGCAGAAAACAAGCACGGCGAAAATTCCGACAATCATGGCCACGACATTGGCGCGATCGCTGCCGCGCGTCTCGGTGAGCATGCCGAGCAAGAAAACGCCGAGCAGACTTCCGTAGCTGTAGCCGAGGATACCGAGAGCCAACGGAATGATCGTGATGTTGGTCTGCAGCACGGCATAGGCCGCCGCGGTAGCCACACCGACCATGAGCGCGCCGAAAACCGCAGTGGCAATGCGCGCCACATTGACCGCCTGCGCATCGGTTGCTTTGGCTCCACCGAGATACGGAATGTAGAAGTCCTTGGTGAACGAAGTGGCCAAGGCATTGAGCGCGGCGGAGGTCGAACCCATCATGGTGGCGAAGACACCGGCCACGATAAGCCCGCGAATGACGACGGGCATTTCGTTGACGATGTAATAGGCGAAAACTTCGTTGTGCTGCGCGGGCAGATTCGGATCCGGCGTCACTTCGTAGTGCACGGCAAGGAGAAGACCGATGGCGAGGAAGCCGAGGACGATGGGAATGTCGGCGAATCCGCTGACAATGAGCGAGCGCTTCGCTTTGGCTTGGTCCTCCGCGGTGAGCAGGCGCTGCACCATGTCCTGGTCCGTGCCATGCGTGGCCATGGTGAAGAGCGTCGAGCCGATGATCGCGGCAAAAATGGTGTAAGGCGTCTCGAGCATCTGCTTGAGCGCCTCGCCGAAAGGTTTCGTCGCATCCCACCCGGTCTGGAACATGCCCGCCCCGGGATTGGCCGCGAGGCTGGCCGAGACCGTTTCCCATCCGCCGGGGATGGAGAAAAACACCTCACCCATGGCGAAGAAAATCGCGCCGATCATGAGGCAGGCTTGAATCAGATCGGTCCAGACCACCGCTTTGATGCCCCCGATCGCCGTGTAAATCGTCGTCACCACCGTGGTGAACAGGATTCCCCAGAAATACGTGCCGAGCGTGACCGGTGCGCCGGGAGAAAGGTAGCGCCAGATGACCACGATGATCACCCCGCCGAGATAAAGCCGCACACCGATGCCGAGGACGCGGGTGACGAGAAATATCGCGCTGGCCATATCGCGTGTGCGCGGACCAAACCTCAGATCGAGGAATTCGTAGATGCTCTGGACCTTGTGGCGATAGTAGGGCGCGATGAAAAGGAAGGCGATGATGAAGCGCGCGATGACCGTGCCGATGGCCAGCTGGGCGTAAGCAAAGCTTCGGGTTTTGAATCCTTCGGCCGGCGCGCCGAGAAAAGTGGCCGCGCTGGTTTCGGCTGCGATGATCGAGGCGAGCACCGCCCACCACGGGATTTTGTGACCCCCGAGGGTGAATTCCTGCAGGTTGTCGCTGCCGCGCCCCGCGCGCAGACCGATCCCGACAATCACCGCGAAATAAATCGCGACAACGATCGCATCGATGATCAGGGCGGTTTGCATGGGAGGTTTTTTGTGTCCCGCCTGTGCGGCGAGCCGCGCAAGAGTCGTTTACGGCTGCAGAGTCTCTGTTAGTCTGCCTCGTTTGCGCCAGCAGAAACCTCACTCCGACCACATGCCATCGACATTTATGGAAACCATCGTCATCGGCCACCGCAATCCGGACATGGATTCAATCTGCTCGGCCGTGGCCTACGCCGCGCTGAAGGAAAAGCTCGGCGACAAAAATGTCCGTCCGGCCCGCGCCGGCGCGCTGAACGAACGCATCACCTTCGTGCTGGAAAAATTCGGCGTGCCGCAACCGGACTTTTTGCCCGACACCACGCCGCGGGTGCGCGATGCCATGATCAAGGACTACATCGGCGCGCATCCCGATCATCCCGTGGCCGAAGCGCTCGCCATGATGGCTGCGCGCGGATTGCGCGCGCTTCCGGTGGTCGACAACGACAGCCGTTTCCTCGGCGCGATCAGCGAAAACAAACTTCTCGGGCTAGTCCTTCCCTCGCGCGAGCGCGCCTCGCACGCTCGCGTGGTCCGCGCCACGCTCTCGAATATCGTCGGATCGTTCGGCGGCAAGCCGCTCAATGGTCCGCTTTCGGAAGACGACCTCGAATACACACTGCTCGTTGCCGCGATGGATGCGGAAACGTTCGCCGGTCGTCTCGCCGCACTGGATCCGGCGCGCACCGTGCTTTTCGTCGGCGACCGCGAGAACGTGCACCGCACGGCGATCGACGCCGGGGTCAAAGCGATCGTGGTGACCGGCGGGGCCGAGCCCTCCGCGGAAATTCTCGAAATGGCGCGCAAAACAGGCACGAGCATGGTCGTCTCGCCTCACGACACGGCGACGAGCGTCATTTTCGCCCGCGGCGCGGTGATCACGCGCCACGTCATCGAGCCGGTCGTCGAGAAATTCGATGCGGACATGACCCTGACGGCGGCGCGCCGCGCGGTCGCGCTCTCCAACAAATTCATTTTCCCGGTCATCGATGAAAACGGGCGGCTCGAGGGCATTCTCTCCAAGAGCGACTTCCTCAAAGCCCCCGCGCGTCAGTTGGTTCTGGTCGACCACAACGAACTCTCCCAAGCCGTGCCCGGCGCCTCGGAACTGCCCATCGTCGAGATCCTCGATCACCACAGGCTGGGCAACATGCCGACCGAAGCGCCCATTCTCTTCATCAATCAGCCGGTCGGTTCGACCTGCACGCTGGTCGCGGAACTGTATGAGCGCAACGGACACAAGCCGGACCGCGCCACGGCGGGGTTGCTCATGGCCGGGATCATTGCCGACACGCTGGCCGGCACATCACCGACCACCACGGAGATCGACCGCAAATTCCTGCGCGAACTCGCCGCACCCGCGGGTATCGCGGCCAAGGAACTCGCGGCGGAAATTTTCTCCGTCGGTTCGCCGCTGCTCACACTGACACCGCAGCAGGCGGTGCGCGCCGACTGCAAAGAATACGAGGACAACGGGACCAAGTTCAGCGTGGCCCAGATCGAGGAAGTCACTTTCGGAAGTTTCGACGAGCGACGCGACGCCCTGCTCGCCGCGCTGCGCGAACGCGCCGCGGCCGGCGATCTGCTCTTTGCCGCGCTGCTCGTCACCGACATCAACACGCAGAATTCCTATCTGTTGGCCGAGGGGCATCCGGATTTTCTCCGCACCATCCATTACCCGGAAAAATCCGACCGCGTGTGGTTCCTCGAGGGCGTGGTTTCGCGCAAAAAACAGCTGCTGCCCTACCTCACCGAGTGCCTCGCCGCCATGCGTTAGGCCGGGAGGCCCGGCAGGACCGCTGGACGGGGCCAAAAGGGGGTTATTCACAGGTGTGAAAATCACCTTAAGTCGTTGTCCATCAGTAAATAAAAGAATAATTTGACGCCCTTGCAGACGACCTCCTAGCCTTGATGGGTCGCAACGAGACACCAAGAAAGGAAGTGAACCAATAATGCCCGAAGTCATCGTCCGCAAAGGAGAGTCCATCGACCGAGCCATCAAGCGCCTCAAAGCGAAGTTGGACTCCGAGGGGATCATGGATGAAGTGCGCCGCCTGCGCGCTTACGAGACCCCGACTCAAAAAACGCGCCGCAAAGCAAAAGCCAATGCCAAGCGCGCCAAGATGAAGTTCCGCTTCAGCCTTTCCTGAACCAAGGATCACACACTCCGCGCATCCTCGTCGCCGGTTGCGGTTACACCGGCGAAAGATGCGCGGATTTTTTTTGCCGTGATGGGGCCGAGGTTACGGGCCTTGTTTCGTCGGAGGAATCGGCGCAGCGGCTGGCCGGCAAACCCTATGCGGTCATTGCCGCGAACGCCGCGAACGCGGGAGAGTTACGCGGAAAATTTTCCGACACCGCGCCGCCCGATATTCTGGTCCATTGTTTGAGCGGCCACGGCGGACGCGATGCCGAGGCCTACCGCGTCACCTATGTCGAAACCTTGCGCAATCTGCTCGAGGTATTGCGTCCGAAATTCTGCGTCTTCACCGGCAGCACTTCGGTTTATCCGCAAAACGATGGAACCCTCGTGACCGAAGAATCGCGCACCGGCGGAACGCCGACCGGCGACGTGCTGCTCGACGCGGAGCGGATCGCCCTGGCCGCGGGCGGAGCGGTGGTCCGCCTCGGCGGAATCTATGGCCCCGGACGCACGCGATTCATCGAAGCCGCGCGCAGCGGGCAACCCACCGCGGGCGATCCGGATGGGTTCATCAATTTCATCCACCGCGACGATGCCGCCGCGGCACTGCATCATGTCGGAAAACTGCAGCTCGGCGGGATTTGGAATGCAGTCGACGACCGTCCGGTCCGCCGCGCGGAGTTGGCCGAAGCCATCCGGAGCGGCTCCTCTCTTCCCGCGGTAGCGGCGGTCAGCCGAGCGAAGCGAGACAGGCTGAAGCAAAGCGAAGCCAAATGCTACGACCGCCGGTTACCCGCAACCGGCAAGCGCGTGCGCAATGCGAAATTGCGCGCCGCGGGATGGGCACCGCGCTGTCCGACGGTGATTGACGCGATCAAAGCGAACGTGATTTGAGGATCAACCGAGGGTGGATCGCGCCGTCCCGGCGCGATAATCGGCTTGGAAATCGCGATGGGACATCGCAATCCACCTTTCCGCGCCGGACGGGCCGGTCACGAGCGGCGCTCGAAGACCTGACAAAAACATTTCAGGCTAAGCCGGCATGACTACCGCCCACCGTGCCCACCACCGCCGTGTGAACCGCCACCGCTGTTGTTGCGGTCGTTGTTGTTCCAATTCCCGTAGTCGCCATACCAGCCGACGGGATAAGCGAAGCCGAACGGCACCACGCCCAAGTAATCGGGGTCGGCAAAATAGGGATGGTTTGATCCGCCATCGTCGTCGTCGCCCGAGGAAATGTTGTCGTCATCCTGGAGATAGATCCCTTTGGCCTTGCCGAGATAGTTGATCAGCGAATCGTCCGCGCCCGCATCGACCAGGCCGTTGATTTGCGTCACCGAGAAATCGTAAGGCGCGCGCGTGGCCTTGAGGTAAGGCACGGTCATGTTTCCCGGAACCCCCGCGGCCACGAGATTCTTGATGTCGGAGTAACCGAGCACGCGGCCGTTGGCGATGCGCGTGACGGTCGCGGCGGGAACGCCTTTTTTCTCGAGCACTCCGATGTAACCGGGCTTTTCCAGTCCGGGCTTGGTTGTCGTGGCGCAGGCGGCGAGCAACACCGCGAGAAGGAGGACAGGAAGTTTCTTCATGGCGCGAGTCTGAACCAGCCGCTCGTCCCCGAAAAGCCGAAAGCGGCGGGAGCCGTAACTCCCGCCGCTTCGTGCTATATCAACCCAACAGAGTTTTGCCGATCAGATGGCTTTGTCGCCTGTCTCGTCGGTGCGGATGCGGATCGCTTCCTCCACCGTCGAGATGAAGACTTTGCCGTCGCCGATCTTGCCGGTCTTGGCCGCCTTGACGATGGCGCCAGTGGCCTTCTCGGCGAGATCGTCGGCGATGACGACCTCGATCTTGATCTTGGGCAGGAAGTCCACGGTGTATTCGCTGCCGCGGTAGATCTCGGTGTGGCCTTTCTGGCGTCCGAAACCTTTGACTTCACTCACCGTCATTCCCTCGATGCCGAGGTCGGCCAGCGCGTCCTTCACTTCCTCGAGTTTGAACGGCTTGATGATTGCTTCGATTTTTTTCATTGGTTTTTTCTCCTTTGGTTGGATGCCGTTATTTCTCGAACAGGTATCCTTCTTCGCCGTGATCCACGGTGTCGAGGCCTTCGCTTTCTTCGTCCTGCGTCGGACGCAAACCGATGGTGAATTTGACAATCAAGGCGATGACAGTCGTCGCCACCACCGAGAGAACGATGGTCAGGGCAACGGCCTTGAGCTGGTTCATGACGAGGCCGTCCATGAGGTTCATGGAAGCGAGCACGCCGTTGACCGCGGGATCGGCGAAGACGCCGGTGAGGATCGCGCCGAGCGTTCCGCCCACCGCGTGGATGCCGAAGGTGTCGAGCGCATCGTCATAGCCGAGCGCTTTCTTGAGATAAACCACGGCGATGAACGGCACGATGCCGCCGAGCACGCCCATGATGACGGCACTGGTCGGCGTGACGAAGCCCGCACCAGGGGTGATCGTGACCAGACCGGCCACGATGCCTGAGCAGAAGCCGAGCACGCTGGGTTTGCCGCGGAGCAGCCATTCGAGGACACCCCAGACGAAGCCTGCGGTCAGAGCGGCGAGCACGGTGGTGGTGAAAGCGTTCGAAGCAAGGGCATCGGAGCCGAGCGCCGAACCCGCGTTGAAGCCGAACCATCCGACAAAGAGCATGCCGGTGCCGATCATGACCAGAACCATGGAATGCGGAGGCATCGGAACTTTGCCGAAGCCGAGACGCGGTCCGAGGATCATGCAGAGAATAAGCGCCGACCAACCGGACGACATGTGCACGACGGTGCCGCCCGCGAAATCGATCGCTTTGATGCTGGCATCCGCGTTGAGCGGACCGCACATGAATCCGTTGACCGCCCAGATCATGTGGGCCAGCGGGAAATAGACGATGAACATCCAGATCGCCGTGAAAAGAAGCACGGCCGAGAATTTCATGCGCTCCGCGGTCGCGCCGAAAATGAGCGCCGGTGTGATGATGGCGAAGGACAACTGGAACATCGCCCACATGTAGTCGGAGATCCAGTAGTAGCCCGCGCCGACATTGCCGGGGGCCATGCCGGTGAAGAAACGTTGCGCGGTGTCGCCGATGAAGGCGTTGCCGCCGGAGAAGGTCAGACTGTATCCGACCGCCCACCACAGGATGGTGACGAGTCCGGCCACGCCCATACACATGGCCAAAATGGAGAGCACATTCTTCGAGCGGACCAATCCGCCGTAGAACAAGGCCAAACCGGGCAGGGTCATGAAGAGCACGAGCGCCGTGCTGATCATCTGCCAGGCATTATGGCCCGGGCCGGGAACTTTGATCTTCGACGCATCGCCCGAAGGACGGTCGACGTTGTTGAAGTAGGCCTCGATGTCGGCCACGCGGTCCTCGAGCGAAGGGCCGTCCGTCGGGGCGGCTCCCTCTGTCGCGACCGTCACAGCTTCGGTTACCGTGCCTGCGTCGGTGGTGACTGCCACGGCTTCCGTGACAGCAGTGACGGGTTCTTGCGCCTGCAACGGAAGCGCCGCGACGAGCGACACTGCCAGCATAAGCGACCAGAACCCCCATCGTGTTTTTTTGGTCATGTTCATAGGTAGTTGGTTTTGGTTCCGGGCCTGCGTCCGCCGCGGTGACTCCGGTTCCTTGACCGGAGGCACCGCCGCGGATGGCAAGTTGCCGGTGGATTAGCAAAAGCAACCGCCGTGCCAAGTGGGCCTCCACCAGTGACCGATTCGACAAACTCTCCCGATTGGCTGGACAAAAAGCGGCAGTGGGACGGCGGACCGTTATGAGCAAATTTCCACAGTCGGGAGCAGGAACAGGATTTGATTAGAATTTCGTAACCCTTTGATCTTTTGCTTGCTTCCGCAACGAACCGCGGTTTGTTTGTCGGGCAATCATCAGAGACCCAACCCCCGAGGGCGACTGCTGCGAGCCGTATCCATGCACAGCGCCAAAGCAAAACCTCACCTCTCTCTCGGGTCACGCACCGGCCGCTCTTATGTCTCCGTGCGCCTCTCGCGCCGCGCGGCTTGGAATACTTTCTTTGTCGTCTGCGCCATTGCCCTGATCGCCTTCGCCTCGGTCTGGGGCGGAAAAAAACTTTTCGGCAAACCTGCCGGCGCCATCGGCACGAAATACGAACTGCAACCGGGACCGTGGGGCGAGATCACCGCACAGCCCATTCTCCTCGAGGCGCCCACGTCCCTCATCTCACCGAATTTCCAACTCGGCGACGGTCGCTGGTATTTCGCCGCGCGCACGCCGGATGATGTGGCGAAGTTTCTGCGCGATGCGGGGCTGACCTCCGAACAAATCGCGCGCCTCGTTCCAAACCTGCAGCAAGTTCCCTCCGCCAACGGACTTCTCTCCGTTGCGCCGCCGGAAGATCTGGTTCGCTCGCTCTCCGAGGACGTGCGCTCGCGTCTCTACGACAAACTCGCCGCCATCCCGCAAAATTTCGCGCAAGTCGAACCCTTCCGCACCACCGCGCTGCATCTCGACGCATGGCTCGATGAGCGAAAGCTGCCTCCCGATCTCATCGCCGAAGTGAAGAGCCTCATGTGGCACCGCGGCTCGGGACTTTTCTTCTCCGACTACAACATCGTCGCCGCAAAAATCACCTCGCCCGCGCTCAAGGTCGATCTGGTCAAACAACTCACGCACAAATCGTCCGTCATCCTGACCTTGCATGTTCCCGCCGGGGACAAGATCGACCAGTTGGTCGATTACTACGGAGTCCACGACCGCCGCGACAAAGTCGAACCGCTGCTGAAGGGCTTGGCGGAAGCGGGCGGCGGAAATATTGGTGTAGCCAACATGCTGCCCGCTTTTCCGCGCGTGCGCCTTTACCGCTTTCCGGATCCTTTGCCCGGCAAAGACATCAGTCCCGATTGCCACTGGTCTTCGTTCAACTTCTTCGGCCGCGGACTGCCCGATGACGGGCTCAACGATCCCGCCTATGTCGGCACTGTGCTGAGAGATCAATACCAGCCGGTCGTCGGACATCCGCAATTCGGCGATGTTGTCCTGCTTACTTTGCCCGGCGGTTCGTCCATACACTCGGCTGTCTACATCGCGGACAACATCGTCTTCACCAAAAACGGCCCTTCCCTCGCCGCTCCCTTCATTTTCTCCACGACGGAAGACATGCTCGCTTTCTATCCGAACAGCGAAAGCATCGTCCTCGCCTACTTCCGACTGAAAAATCCGTAGGTCCCGTAAATCGCGAAACAACAATCGCGCCAAAGATGGCGCGATCCACCCCTCTCACTCAGGCTTCAGGTGTCAGCCTTCATCCCTCGTCTCCGGCTGGCCCAGTCGTCCGGGATGCCTTATTCTCTTTCGTTCATGCCGTCCGAACGTCCGCGCATCATCGCCCGCGTTTTCGCTTACCTGAAGCGCTACCCGCTGCTCGCCGCCGTCACCCTGCTCTGCGCGCTCGGTTCGTCGGTCATGGTCATCGTTTTTCCCGTCGTCACCCAACGCATCATCGACGATGTCCTCCGTGGCGGAAACAGCGCCGCGCTCTGGCCGATGATCGCGCTCGCCGCTTTCGGTTTTTTCGCGCAGGACGGACTCAACACCCTGCGCATCCTGCTCAACAACACCTTCGAGCAGAAAGTTCTCTTCGACTTGCGCAGCGATCTTTACGGGCGCCTGCAATCGCTTCCGCTCGTCTGGTTCGACCACCGCGCCACCGGCGACATCATGACCCGCGTGGTCGAGGACGTGAACAATGTCGAACGCGTCCTCATCGACGGCATCGAGCAGGGCGCGGTCGCCGTTTTGCAAATCACCGTCGTCCTTGTCCTCATGTTTTGGTGGAGCCCGTCGCTCGCACTCTGCGCGCTTACTCCCGTCCCGTTTCTCATCGCCGGTGCGCTGGCCTACACGCTCACCGCCGGAAAACGCTACAGCGCGCAGCGCCGCACTGCGTCGGATTTGAATTCGTTGCTCCATGACAATCTCGACGGAATCCGTCAGATCAAGGGCTACGCCCGCGAATCCGCCGAACACGCACGGTTCAACGAGTTCAGCGAAAGGCTGCGCCAAGCCACTCTCGTGGTCATGCGCGCCTGGGCTTACTACAACCCGGGGATGAGCTTCTTCTCCTCGATGGGAAGTCTCGTCGTCCTTGGCTACGGCGGATGGGCCTCGCTCCACGGGAAACTCGACCTCGGCGTCCTCGTTGCCTTTCTCGTGCTCGTCCGTTTTCTTTACGAACCGGTCGGACGCCTCCATCAGCTCAACCAAATCCTCCAAGCGGGACGCGCCGCGGGCAAACGCGTCTTCGATATCCTCGACGCCACGCCGGAACCCGATGCCGGACATTCCCCCGTCCCCTCGCCGGTGCGCGGTGAAATCAAGTTCGACAAAGTCAGCTTCGCTTACGGCGACGGACCCGATGTGCTCCACGAAATCGACCTGATCGCCAAACCTGGTGAGACCATCGCGCTGGTCGGACCGACCGGCGCCGGCAAATCTTCGCTCGTCGGACTGCTCATGCGTTTCTACGAATGGAAAAACGGATCGGTCACCCTCGACGGCCAAGACATCCGCGACTTCTCGAAACGCGACCTGCGCCGCGTGGTCGGACTCGTCTCGCAGGAAAGCTTCCTCTTCAACGGCACCGTCGCGGACAACCTCCGCTTCGGCAAAACGGATGCAACCGACGAAGAACTCTGGACCGCTTTGCGCGCGGCCAACGCCGCCGACTTCGTCGACCGATTGCCGAAAAAGCTGGACACCGAAGTCGGCGAACGCGGCGTGCGTTTGAGCGTTGGTGAAAAGCAGCGCATCTCCATCGCCCGCGCTCTTTTGAAAGATCCGCCCGTTCTGCTCTTGGACGAAGCGACAGCCAGCGTCGACAACACCACCGAGCGCCTCATTCAGGAGGCCCTCGATCGTCTGCTCCAGAAACGCACCAGCTTTGTCATCGCGCACCGCCTCTCCACCGTGCGCCACGCCGACCAAATTCTCGTCCTTGACCACGGCCGCATCGTCGAACGCGGCAAGCACGACGAACTCCTCGCCCGCGGCGGCCTCTACGCCAAACTCTGCGCCGGCACCGGATTGCTCAACGAGTCCTAGCAGCGCGACAAATTCTAATCGCAGAGCGCGCCGAGAACACAGAGAGGCAAACTCCTTCAACCGCCAAGCTTGTAGCGGCGGTCCGTGACCGTCGGTGCTTTACCACAGTCATGTTCCGGCGGTCACAGGTCGCCGCTACAACCACGGAAACTCACATCCCACCTCCCCCTCTGCGCCCTCCGCGCTCTCTGCGGTTTCCTCAT
>Ga0208048_1000578_pt1 | contig 19707 bp, 16 predicted proteins | sample Malawi_45m_30L_FD_184163 | JGI IMG/M metagenome (GOLD analysis project Ga0208048, IMG submission 184163) | Freshwater microbial communities from Lake Malawi, Central Region, Malawi to study Microbial Dark Matter (Phase II) - Malawi_45m_30L... | ecosystem: Environmental > Aquatic > Freshwater >...
CTTCGAAAGCCGTCTCGGCAGCGAAGCCACCGACACCGAGATCCTCACCGCTTGGGAGTTGCATCGCACTACTTTCCGACGGCGTGGTAACGAACCGTACCTCGGTCCCGAGACCTTCGTACAGATCGCACGCACGATGGGTGATGCGCTGCTCTTCAAATTTGCGAAACAGGGGGCGGAGATCGTCGCCGTCGCGGTGTTTTTCATTGGTGAGGACACGCTCTACGGCCGCTATTGGGGCGCTGCGGAAAATCATCACAGCCTGCACTTCGAGACTTGCTATCACCAAGGCATCGAGTTCTGCATCGAACGCGGGCTGGCGCGATTCGAACCCGGTACGCAAGGCGAACACAAGGTGAGCCGCGGCTTCGTACCGACGACCACCTACTCTGCGCATTATATTTTTGAGCCGCGATTTCGGGCGGCGATCGCCGATTACCTTGAGCGCGAGCGCGAAGCGGTCGAGCATTACGCAACCGGTATCGCCGAACACGTGCCCTACCGCGAAACACTGGAGACCCTGTGACGCCCCGTCCGCGCCGCACACTGGTGTGGCTCGAGCCGGAGGGTGACCCGCAAGCTTTTCCAGCCGCCGAGTGCGCGCTGGATGAACCCGCAGGTTTGCTAGCTGCGGGCGGCGATCTGCGTCCGGAGCGACTGCTCGCCGCTTATCGACGCGGCATCTTCCCGTGGTATTCGCATGGACAACCCATCCTTTGGTGGTGTCCCGACCCACGCGAAGTGCTACCGCCCACTGAGTTCCGACGCAGCCGCAGTCTCGTCAAACGCGAGCGCAACGCGGGTTTCGAGGTGCGTGAAAACACCGCCTTCGCGGCCGTCATCGATGCCTGCGCCGCGCCGCGCGTGCCCGACGGCGGCGGCACTTGGATTACCGTAGAGATGCGCGATGCGTATCTCGAATTACATCGGCGCGGCTTCGCCCACAGCGTCGAAACCTGGCAGCATAACGAACTCGTCGGCGGCCTCTACGGCGTCAAGCTGGGCAAGGTTTTTTTCGGCGAGTCGATGTTCAGTCACGAGTCTGATGCGTCAAAGGTGGCACTATCCGGACTTGTTCGGCGTGCCACCGCGCATGGCATCGAGCTCATCGATTGCCAGATGCCCACTCGACACTTGGGTTCGCTCGGCAGCCGACCCATGCCGCGCAGCGAATTTCTGGCCCTGCTCGCAAGTTTGATTGATTCGCAGGATGGGTTTGGGCAGAATCCTCGCTCCTTTTAGCCTGGTGCCCACACGCTGATGTCGAAAGAAGACGCGATCCAGATGGACGGCGAGGTCGTCGAGACCCTGCCGAACACGACTTTTCGCGTGAAGCTCAGCAATGGACATATTGTCACGGCGCACATCTCGGGCAAGATGCGCAAGAACTACATTCGCATCCTCACCGGTGACACTGTGACGGTCGAACTCACACCCTACGATCTGACCAAAGGTCGCATCGTCTATCGCGGCCGTTAAGCGGCGCTGCTCTTGAGCGGCGAGACCGTCAATCGACGAGTGCGGGCTCCTCGTTCGGGATACACTCGAAATCGAGACCTGAACCGTCCTGGTTCACCGTTGCGCGCACTGTGCCGCCGTTGACGAGTTTACCGAACAGCAACTCTTCAGCGAGCGGCCGCTTGATGTGCTCCTGGATCACGCGCACCATCGGCCGAGCGCCCATCTTCGGATCGTAGCCCTTTTTGGCGAGCCAACTGCGCGCCGAATCATCGAGAACCAGCGCCACGCGCTTACCCTCGAGCTGCGTTTCGATTTCGACCAACAGCTTCTCGACGACGCGTTCGATAGTCGATTCATCGAGACCATTGAACTGAATGACCGCATCGAGACGGTTGCGGAACTCGGGTGAGAACAATTTTTTGATCGCCTCCATGCCATCGGTGGTGTTGTCCGAGAGTGTAAAGCCGATCGAGGTCCGCGCCATATCGGCGGCTCCCGCGTTGGTCGTCATCACGATGATGATGTGCCGGAAATCGGCCTTGCGGCCGTTGTTGTCGGTAAGAGTGCCGTGATCCATCACCTGCAGCAGCAGGTTGAACACGTCGGGGTGCGCTTTCTCGATTTCGTCGAGTAACAAGACCGCATGCGGATGCTTCGAAATCGCCTCGGTGAGCAGCCCGCCCTGATCGAAGCCGACATAGCCCGGCGGTGCACCAATGAGACGCGAGACTGTGTGCCGCTCCATGTACTCGGACATGTCGAAGCGGATGAACTCGATACCAAGCGCGATCGCGAGCTGTCGCGTGACCTCGGTCTTGCCGACGCCCGTGGGACCTGCGAACAAGAAGCTGCCAACCGGCTTGCGGGTATCGCCGAGTCCTGAGCGCGCCATCTTAATCGCCGACGAGAGAGTTTCGACCGCCTTATCCTGCCCAAAGATAACGAGCTTGAGATTACGCTCAAGATTACGCAGCAGCTCTTTGTCGTTGCTCGAGACGGTCTTGGGCGGAACACGCGCGATACGCGCAACCACTTCCTCGATGTGCTGTACATCGACGAGCGTTTCGCGCTCGGCTACGGGCTTCAGCCGCAGTCGTGCACCGGCCTCATCGACTACATCGATGGCCTTGTCGGGCAAGTGCCTTTCGTTGATGTGGCGGGCAGAGAGTTCGGCCGCGGCCTGGAGTGCCGCATCAGTGTAACTGATCTGATGATGCTCTTCGAAGCGGCTGCGCAGTCCCTTCAAAATTTCGATGGTCTCGGAAACCGTGGGCTCGACGACATCGATCTTCTGAAAGCGCCGCGCGAGCGCGTGGTCCTTCTCGAAAATACCGCGATATTCGTTGTAGGTAGTCGAGCCGATACAGCGCAACTCGCCGTTAGTCAGCACGGGCTTAATGAGATTGGAGGCATCCATCACGCCGCCCGATGCTGCTCCCGCACCGATGACCGTATGGATTTCATCGATGAAAAGCACCGCACCCGGCTGCCTCTTGAGTTCGGCGAGTACCGCCTTCAGACGTTTTTCGAAGTCACCGCGGTACTTCGTGCCGGCGATCAAGGAACCCATGTCAAGCGAATAGATTGTGCACTCTGATAGCACCTCCGGTACCTGACCCTCGACGATGCGCCGCGCCAAGCCCTCGGCAATCGCGGTCTTGCCTACTCCTGCCTCGCCCACATAGAGCGGATTGTTCTTACGCCGCCGACAAAGAATTTCGATGGTGCGCTCAACCTCCATCTGTCGACCAATGAGCGGATCGATCTTGCCCGCTTCGGCCAGACGATTGAGATTACTAGCGTATTTTTCGAGCGACCCGCCCTGATCAGCTTCGGGGCTAGCCTGCTGTGTAGCCGCCGGCTCCTCTTTCTGCTCGCCGTGCTCCTCGGCAATCTTGGACATGCCGTGCGACATGTAATTGACCACATCGAGGCGGGCCACGTCCTGCCGACCGAGCAGGAACACCGCATGACTCTGCTTCTCGCTGAAGATCGCGACCAGCACGTTACCGACGCCAACCTCCTTGCGACCGCTCGACTGGACATGAAACACGGCGCGCTGCAACACGCGCTGGAAACCCAACGTTGGTTGTACCTCGCGCTCATCGCCCTCGGGCAAGCGCGGCGTGCTCTGCTCGATATGCTCGCGCAAGTCGGCGGCGAGTCGAGCGGCATCGCCCCCGCAAACACGCAAGATTTCTTTGACACGCGGCGTCTCGAGGATGGCGAGCAGCAAGTGCTCAACGGTAAGGAATTCGTGTCGGCCATCACGCGCCATCTGGAAGGCGCTGTTCAGGCGAGATTCAAGTTCGTTGGACAACACGTTAAGGCACTCCGTCGCTGTTCCGGTACGTCTTAGGCTTCTTCCAGCGTGCACATCAGCGGATGCTGGTGATCGCGCGAATAGCGGCTCACCAGCGCTACTTTGGTCTCTGCGATGTCGTGGGTGAAGACCCCGCAGACTCCCTTGCCGCGCATGTGCACTTCGAGCATGACTTGCGTCGCTTGCGTGCGACCCATGCCGAAGAACCGCTCGAGGACGTCAACCACGAACTCCATAGGGGTGTAGTCATCATTGAGCAGTATGACCTGAAACAACGGCGGTTGTTCGGTCTCCGGCGTGGCCTCGGCCACCGAGGTGTCGGCGGACGGGCGATTCTCTTCGACAGACATTTTCTTGTTATAGGGGTGGACCGTGGCAAACTCAAGTGTGGGCCGGCAGGCGGCTAGGTATCATTGTGGGCATGCGTTCCAGGGCTCTTGACCCCGCTGTCATCGCGATCGGTGTGCTCGCACTGGCACTCGGTCTGCAACTCGCGTGGACCGTGACCGGCGTCCTCGGCGCCCGCGACCGGGGCGGGCTTGACGGCGGAACCGCGGCGTTGCCGACCGCGGGGCTGGATCCGCTCGACAGCATCAAGGTGGCGCGCTTCTTTGGTTACGCGGTGGACGAGTCGACGGCCGCCGCGCCTGCAGCGCTGCCCATCACCACGCAAGGTCTCATTCTGGTGGGTGTGCTCGCCACCAGCGACCCGCGCGCAGGTCGTGCCATCATTGGCGAGACGGGCACCGGGACCCGCGTCTATGCCGTAGGCGCCACGCTGCCGGGAGGGTCGCGGGTGGCTGAGGTGCACGCCGACTATGTGCTGCTTGATCGAGGGGGTAGCTTCGAAACCCTGCCGCTGCCGCGCCAGGGAGGCACACCGGTAAGTGGTGCGGTCGGCTCGGTCGCCATGCCTGCGGGCGCTCCGCCGCCGCTTACCGCGTCGGGGACCCCATCGACCGAAGACATCACCAACGTTATCCGCTGGCAGGCGGTCATACGTACCGATCGACCCTCCGGGATTCGCGTCTATCCGGGCGCCAATGCCCAACTGTTTACTCAGCTCGGCCTGCGCCCCGGCGATCTCGTGCTCGCGATCAATGATTCGCCGCTCGCCGATCAGGCCAACAGCGAACAATTCATCCGCTCATTAAGCGGCACCCCGCAGGCGCGTCTCACTGTTGAACGCAACGGCCAGACCGAATCGCTTACCTTGGACCTAACCGCCATCGCGGGCGGGTCGCCGTAACCGTTGCAACACCCGGGTCTGAACTAACCTTGAACGCTGAGCCTTCACAACCGGGACATGGCAATCCGATACACTCGAAAGTGCGCATGTCGAGAGCTCAAAAATCAGTGTCTCGCAAATCACCGCATCGAATGGCGTCATCGCTGGCGCCGCTGCTCGCGGCCGTGCTGATTGGGGCATCCGGGTCATCGCTGGTTGCGCAACCCGCCTCGGGTCAGCGCATCACGCCCAACTTCAAAGACGCCGAGATCACACAGGTGATCGAGGCTGTCGCCGCTGCGACCGGTCGCAGCATCATCGTCGACCCGCGGGTGCGCGCTCAGGTCACGATGCTCTCCTCGACGGCGATGACGCCCGATGCCTTTTACGAGGCCTTCCTCGCGTTGCTACAGGTCTATGGGTTCGTCGCCGTGCCCTCGGGCAACGTGCTAAAGATTATTCCTGATGCCAACTCACGCACCATGCCAGGTAACGATCTGCCTGACAGCGTTAGCGATACCTCGGACGAACTCGTCACCCAGGTCGTGGCCGTTACCAACGTGAGTGCGGCCCAGCTCGTGGCCATCTTACGACCGCTGATGCCGCAGAACGCGCATTTGGCGGCCTATCCCGCCTCGAATACTTTGATCCTTGCCGATCGCGCCAGTAACGTGAACCGTATGGTGCGCATCATTCGGCGCATCGATCAGGCGAGCGATGCTGATGTCGAAGTGGTAGCCATGCAGAACGCCTCAGCCTCGGAAGTGGTGCGGACGATGACCGCGCTCAACCCTGCGCAGGTACAGGCCGAAGGCGGCATGGCACCGCTACGCGTGGTGGCCGATGAACGCTCGAACAGTATTTTGCTTGCCGGTGACAAGACCCAACGACTGCGTGCACGCACGCTGATCGCTTACCTCGACACCCCACTAGCAACCGGTGGCGACACGCGGGTACGCTATTTGCGGTACGCCGATGCCGAGAAAATCGCTGTCAAATTGAAAGAACAACTCGGCGGTGCGGCAACGGTGGCGAGCGCCCCCGGCGCAGCGGCGGCCAACACCACGACCATCAGTGACGGCGCCACAATTTGGGCGGAGCCCGAAACCAACGCACTCGTGGTCACGGCGCCCGCCAAGACCATGAACTCTTTGATGGCGGTAATCGACAAGCTCGATATTCGTCGCGCGCAGGTCATCGTCGAGGCGATCATTGTCGAGGTCTCTGCCGACAAATCAGCCGAGCTCGGCGTCAATTGGCTGGTCGATGGCTCAAACAGTGATCAAGCCGTTGGTGGCTTCATCGAACCGATCGGCGGTACCAGCATCGTCGACCTTGCGCGCGCGGCGCGCGAGCCGGCGACGCTTACCAACGTGCCGCGCGGCACTACGTTCGGCGTCGGTCGTCTAGCCAGCAACGGCGTGAACTTTGCCGCGGTGCTGCGCGCACTGCGCGGCGACTCAACGACCAATATAATCGCCACGCCCTCGATCGTGACCATGGATAACCAGGCGGCCGAGATCAAGGTCGCCCAAGAAGTCCCCTTCGTCACCGGTCAGTACACAAACTCGGGCGGCAACGTTAGCAATAATCTCAATCCCTTCCAGACCATTCAGCGCCAGGAAGTCGGCACGATCCTGAAGATCACGCCGCAGATCAACGAAGGCGATGCGGTGATGCTCAAGATCGAGCAGGAAAGCTCGAGCATCGCGGCCACCAGCAGCGGCGCCGTAGATCTTGTCACTAACAAGCGCACCATCAGCACCACTGTGCTCATCGAGGATGGGGGTACGGTGGTGCTTGGCGGCCTGATTCAAGATTCACAGACGGGCGGTGAGCAGCGCGTGCCCTTCCTCGGTCGTATTCCGCTCGTGGGTGAGGTCTTCCGCACTCGCAGTGCGAAGAAAACAAAGACTAATCTGATGGTATTCATCCAGCCGCGCATCCTGCGCGATGGCATCGATGCCACCATCGAAACCAATCAAAAATATAACTATATTCGCGATCAGCAGCTGAGACTCGGCCCGCAGCGCGAGGCGCTGCCGCTGCTGCCAGGCGAGCGCCGCTCGATCTTGCCGGCCATCCCGGCAACGCCGACCGAGTCGCCCGCGGCATCTGCGGTAACCTCGTCGGTCGCAACTACCCCCGCAGCGCCCACCGTGGAGCCGCCCAAATGAACGCCGAGTCGGGCGCGATCGCCGCCCCGACACCCGACCTGCCGCTCGCCTTTGCACGCCGCCACGGCGTGCTGCTGCGTGGCGTAAGTGCGAGCGTTGCCACCGTTGCCCTGCGACCCGATGCAACGGCGCTGGCTGTGTCGGAAGCACGCCGACATCTGCGTCACCCGCTCGCGCTCGAGCGCGTGAGCTCTGAGCGCTTTGAAGAGTTGCTGCGCCAGGCCTACGAGGCCGGTACCGATGCGCGGGCTGCCGCCGGTGGGCTCGAAGAAACCACAGATCTGAGTTTGCTCGCGCAAGAGTTGCCCGAGCAAGCCGATCTGCTCGACAGTGAAGACGATGCACCGATCATCCGTCTCATCAATGCTCTACTCACACAGGCGATCAAAGATAACGCCTCGGATATCCACATCGAACCCTTCGAGAATCGCCTCGTCGTGCGGCTGCGCGTCGATGGCGTGCTGCGCAAAGTGCTGCAGACACGCAGGGCGGTCGCCAATGCGGTGGTCTCGCGCATCAAGGTCATGTCCAAACTCGACATCGCCGAGAAACGCTTGCCGCAAGATGGTCGGATAAGCTTGCGCGTCGGGGGGCGCGCGGTCGATGTTCGCGTCTCGACCATTCCCTCGGGCCATGGCGAGCGCGTGGTGCTGCGTCTGCTCGACAAGCAGGCGGGTCGGCTCGATCTTAGCGAGCTCGGCATGGAGCCCGAAGTCGAAGGCCTGCTCGATCGCCTGATCCACAAACCGAATGGCATCCTGCTCGTTACCGGTCCCACCGGCTCGGGTAAGACGACCACGCTGTATGCGGCGCTATCGCGGCTCAATGATGCGACGCGTAACATCATGACCGTCGAGGATCCGATCGAGTATTACCTCGACGGCATCGGTCAGACGCAGGTCAACACTAAAGTCGACATGAGCTTCGCCCGCGGGCTTCGGGCGATCCTGCGTCAGGATCCGGACATCGTGATGGTCGGCGAAATCCGCGACCTCGAAACCGCGCAGATTGCGGTGCAGGCTTCGCTCACCGGGCATCTCGTGCTCTCGACGCTGCACACCAACACGGCGGTCGGTGCGATCACGAGATTGCGCGATATGGGGATCGAACCCTTCTTGCTCGCCTCGAGCCTGATCGGCATCGTCGCGCAACGTCTCGTGCGTACACTTGATCCAAACTCGCGCGAGAGCTTCGTGGCGGGTGCGCTCGAGCGGCGTCAGCTAGGGATCGCCACAGGCGCTCCTGCACCGACACTCTTTCGACCAGGCGCCAACGGGGCGGGTTATCGTGGACGCACCGGTATCTATGAACTCGTGATGGTCGACGAGACGCTGCGGACGCTCATTCATGATGGCGCCTCGGAGGCCGAACTCGAGCGTCACGCGCGACGATCGACGCGCTCGATTCGCGACGACGGTATTACCAAAGTACTGCGCGGTGCGACGACGCTCGAGGAAGTGCTGCGCGTCACCCGCGAGGACTGATCTTTGGCCGCCTATGATTACGTGGCGCTCGATACGGCAGGTCGCGAGCAACGTGGCGTGCTTGAGGGCGACAGCCCGCGCCAAGTCCGCCAGCTGCTGCGCGAGCGCCAGTTGCTGCCGGTCAGTGTCGAACCGCTCCGCGAGACGCTGCAACGTCGCCACGGCGAGGGCTGGCTCAATTGGCTGCCGCGACGTGGCACGCGGGTAGGCAGCGCCGATGCGGCGCTGATGACGCGTCAGCTCGCGACCTTGGTGCGCGCTGCCCTACCCCTCGAAGAGGCGCTGCTTACCGTTTCGCAACAATCAGAAAAACCCGCCGTGCAACGCGTCGTCGCGGCAGTTCGGGCTCGCGTCGTCGAGGGCGAACCGCTCGCTCATGCGCTCGGCGATTTTCCGCAAGTCTTTCCCGAAATCTATCGAGCGACCGTTGCTGCAGGCGAGCAGTCGGGCAGGCTCGACACTGTGCTCGAGCGACTCGCCGAATACACCGAGAATCGTGATCAGTTGCGTCAGCGAGTCCTCGGTGCGCTGCTCTACCCAATCGTACTTACCGTGATGTGCGTGCTCATCATCGTCGGGCTGCTCACTTATGTAATGCCAAAGGTTGTCGAGGTCTTCGAGTCGGGCAAAACCGTGCTACCGCTACTTACGCGCATGCTGCTCGCAACCAGCGATTTTCTGCAGGATCTTGGCCCCTGGCTGTTGCTTGCGATCGTACTCGGGATGATCGGTTTCTTTCGCTGGGCGCGCGCGCCCGAGGCGCAGCGGAAAGTCGATGCCTTGCTGCTACGCCTGCCTCTGATCGGCCGGCTGGTACGCGGCTTCAACATTGCGCGTTTTACGCGGACGCTCAGCATTCTCACGGGTAGCGCGGTACCGGTGCTCGAAGCGCTGCACATTGCGGGCGGGGTCATCAATAATCTGCCGATGCGTGACGCCGTGACCACCGCTACCGAGCGAGTACGCGAGGGTGCACCCATCGGTCGCTCGCTCGCCGCGAGTCGACTCTTTCCGCCGATGACCGTGCATCTCATCTCGAGTGGCGAGGCTAGCGGTCGTCTCGAAGAAATGCTTGAACGGGCTGCCGCCAACCAGGAACGCGAACTCGATGGTCTGCTCACCGCGCTGGTCGGTCTGCTTGGCCCGCTGCTGATCGTCGGCATGGGACTGTTCGTGCTCATCATCGTGTTTGCGATGCTGATGCCGATCTTTGAAATGAACGCCCTCGTGCGCTGACGCTTGCGCGTAACATTCATTCGTGAATTTTCCTGACACCCCTTTGTAAGATGGCGTACGGCGAAATAAATTTCGCACGTCTGGAGGTTAATGGCACCTTCCCCATGAAATCTGGGGTATGAACGAGAGACCAGAACAGGAAGACTACAGCGAGGAGGCTGATCTCAACTCGGGAGAAGATGTCGATCAGGGCATTCTTGACTTCGATACCTCGCGCCGTCGCGGCGCGCCGAAACCGAGCGGTGATCCTGCCTGGCGCCGCCTTGAGCGACTGCGCGAAGAGAAGCACACCGCTGACCTCATCAGCGATTTCGACGATTATGAAATCGGTCTCTAAGGTGTAGGCGGTGCTCGCAGCAAGCGCGCCAGCCAACGCTAGTTTATCCGTCAACGAAAGTCGCGCGAGCGCGTAAGTAGCCGGCCGAGCCATCTCGACCGGTCATGGAGGTGCTCGACCACAACGTGGGTCACGAGACCCTCGCGTTGCAGTCGTCCCTGCGCCTGCATCAAACGCGACTCGAACAGCGCGCGCCGATGCGCCGCGCCAATGTTTTTCCAGACGATCAAATTGATATTGCCGGTGTCATCTTCGAGCGTGACAAAAGTGACGCCACTCGCCGTTGATGGACGTTGGCGAGTGGTAACGAGTCCAGCCACGGTCACCTGCGCGCCATCAGCCACGCTCGCGAGCTGCCTTGCCTGCAATACGCCCTGCCGTTCGAACGGTGCGCGCAACAATGCGAGCGGATGCCGACCGAGCGTCAAACCGAGATGCCGATAGTCGGCGATAAGATTCTCGCCCTCGGTGGGTACGGTGAGCATCGGTGCGGCCTCCTCGCGTGCAGGCGGCGTAAGCGGCAGCGGGAGCTCGATTCCCGCCACCGCCCAAAAAGCTCGGTGTCGATTACCGGTAAGCATGGTGCAAGCCCCGGCGGCTGCAAGCGCCTCAAGATCACTGCGATCGAGTGCCGCACGCTCAGCAAGCTGCTGCAGATCGGCGAAGGGCAGCGTGTCGGCGTCAGTCTGCACAGAGTTTGAATTTCGAGCGGTAACGATGCGCTCAGCGGCAGCCCGCTTCAAAGAGTGGACGAGTCGCAAACCGAGTCGGATAGCAGGACGACCGCCCGGCGTCGGCTCCAGTGTGGAGTCCCAGTCACTCACGCAGACATCGACGGGTCTTACCTCGACGCCATGCTCGTGCGCATCGCGCACCAGTTGCGAGGATGAATAAAAGCCCATCGGTTGACTGTTGAGCAGCGCTGCCGTGAACGCGGCGGGCTCGTGATATTTGAGCCAGGCCGACACATAGACGAGCAGTGCAAAGCTCGCCGCGTGCGACTCCGGAAAACCGTATTCACCAAAGCCCTGGATCTGACCAAAGATTCGGGTGGCGAAATCTTCGCTGTAACCCCGCTCATGCATGCCGCGGATGAGTCGATCGCCGAAGTGCCCAAGTCCGCCGTGACGCTTCCAGGCGGCCATCGCACGACGCAGCTGATCAGCCTCGCCCGGCGTGAAGCCGGCGGCAACGATGGCAAGCTGCATCACCTGCTCCTGGAAAATCGGTACGCCAAGGGTACGTTGCAATACGCCCTTCACGGCGTCGCTCGGATAGCTGACAGGCTCCGCGCCACTCCGACGCCGCAAATAAGGGTGCACCATGTCACCCTGAATCGGCCCTGGTCGCACGATGGCCACTTCGATCACAAGATCATAGAAATTGCGCGGTCGCAGTCTTGGCAACATCGCCATCTGTGCCCGCGACTCGATCTGGAACACGCCCACCGAATCGGCGCGGCACAGCATGTCGTAGACGCGCGGATCCTCGGGTGGCACACCCGCAAGCGTGAGCGGCGCGCCACCTTCGCGCGCCCGCCACGCCGAGATCATGACGAGCGCACGACGAATCGCCGTCAGTATGCCAAGCGCCAGCAGATCAACCTTGAGCAAACCGAGCGCATCAAGATCGTCTTTATCCCACTGGATGACCGTGCGATCCGCCATGCTTGCGTTCTCAATTGGCACGAGCTCTTCGAGACAATCGCGCGCGATCACGAAGCCCCCGACATGCTGCGAAAGATGTCGCGGAAAACCGAGTAACTGCGGCGCAAGCTCAAGCAGTATCGTCAGACGCCGCTGCAGCGCAGGATCCTCAGGGTCGAAGCCCGCCTCAGCGAGCCGCTCGAGAAAAGCCGCGAGCGGGACGTTTTTGTCGAGGCTGCCCGTACTGCTAGTACCACACGCACTGCCGATACTGCGATCCCAGCGACTGACGCCCGTAGCGATTTTTTCGACTGCCAACGGTGGCAAACCCAGCGCCTTGCCCAAATCGCGCAGCACGCTGCGCGGGCGATAGCTGATAACAGTAGCGGCCAGGGCGGCCCGATGTCTGCCATATTTTTGATAGACATATTGGATGACCTCTTCGCGCCGCTCATGCTCAAAATCGACGTCAATATCCGGCGGCTCGTTACGCTCGCGCGAAATGAAACGCTCGAACAGAATCGACATGCGAGAGGGATCGACCTCGGTGATCCCGAGGCAATAGCAGACGGCGGAGTTAGCGGCCGAGCCGCGTCCCTGACAAAGAATTCCGCGACTGCGTGCAAACTCGACAATGTCGTATACAGTGAGAAAGTACGGCTCGTAGGCAAGCTCGGCGATCAGCGCCAGTTCGTGTTCGACCAGCGTACGCACATAGGGTGGCATGACATCGCGTGCCGGATGCATGGCTGCAGACGGACCGCTCGCCGGCGGAGGTATCCCGCACCAGCGCCGCTCGGCGCCGCGCTCAACCAACGCACGCAGCCAGGAAGCCGGGGTTTGCCCTGCAGGAACAATCTCGCGCGGATATTCGTAGCGTAATTCATCGAGCGAAAAACGACAGCGCGCAGCGATTGCGAGCGTTTCGGCGAGCAGGTCGGGCGGGTAAAGCTTTGCCAGACGCTGGCGTGTGCGCAGGTGACGCTCGCCGCTAGGCAGCAACGCAAAGCCCGCCTCATCCACTCGAGTGTTGAGGCGGATCGCGGTAATCGCATCGTGCAGGCGACGTCGCTCGCGCACATGCATGCGTACATCGCCCGCAGCCACCAGCGGTAAACCCGCCTCGGCAGAGAGTGTACGCAAGGCGGCCAGATGCGCGCGCTCGGTACCATCGCGCAGCAGCTCGACCGCAATCCATACGGATCCGGCATAGCGCTGCTGCAGCCAAGCGGCGATTAAAGGCTGCCGCGCAAGATCTGCAGGACGCGGCGCCCACAGCACAAGGCAGTGCCGCGGCTCGATTAGGGCCGCGACATCGGTACGGCTCAGTCGATATTCACCTTTGGGAGCTGCGCGCCGCCCGCGAGTGATCAAGCGACATAGCTGACCGTAACCCTGACGGTCGGTCGCAAGCACGATCAGCGGCGTGTCGCAGTCGAGGCGGAACTCGGCGCCCACGATGAGGCGGGTCGTCGTGCCCTTGAGTGCTGCATGCGCGCGCACCACCCCCGCCACCGAACACTCATCGGTAATGGCGAGCGCTGCATAGCCGAGCTCGAGCGCGCGCGCCGCCAGCTCATCGGGCTGCGAAGCGCTTCGCAGGAAACTGAAACTGCTCAGGCAATGCAACTCGGCATACCCGGGCAAATTGGGGACTCTCGTAGCTAGACTCATAGTACTGTTTATTTATACAGTATTTAGGCGGCTAGACGTACTGCCTTTTAAAGATCAGCGCATCAACATCCGTCTGACAACCGCCGATCTGCAGAGTCTGCAAGCCAAGGCGATCGAAGAGGGCTTGCCTTACCAGTCGCTGATCAGCAGCATCCTGCACAAATACGTCACCGGCGAACTCATCGAACGCAAAACACACAGCCGTGAGCGGCAACGCGTCGCGAAACAGACCCTATGATTCGTGTCGTGGTACTCACCGGTAAAGGGCGCTTCTTCAGTGGCGGCGGCAATGTGCAGAGCTTCGTGGCGGCAGGAGACGAGGTAGCGGGTTTGCTCAATCGCATCATCAGTCCGCTGCATGCTGCCATCGGCTGTTTCTCGCGCATGTCGGCGCCACTCATTACCGCAATCAGCGGGACAGCGGCAGGCGCGGGTTTCAGTCTCGCCATCAGCGGCGATGTCGTCCTCGCCGCCGAGTCTGCCAAACTCACCCTCGCCTACACGCGCATCGACATGTCGGCGGATGGAGGTGCCAGCTTTCACCTGCCGCGCATCGTCGGCCCGACTCGTGCCAAAGAATTAATGTTACTCAACCCTGTACTGAGCGCTGCCGAAGCAAAGAATTCCGGGCTTGTCACCATGGTCGTATCCGACTTCGAACTCGAAACCAAGACGTGCGATCTCGGCACCTCGCTCGCCGGGAACACCGGCAACAGCCCCGAGGGCTTCGCCGTCTTTGCAGCAAGACGCAGCGCCAAATTCACCGGGCGCTAAGGTCGGCTTCAGCCAAAAACCCCATGCAGATACCACGCGTGTGGCGGCATGCGCTCGCGATAGACCCAAAGTTCCGCCCCTGCCTCATCGCGTGCGATGTAATAGTCGCGGGCGACCTCTCGGCCATCCCACCATCCCGTCTCAATACGCTCCGGACCCTCGACGATCTGCAGATCCTGCAGCGCCGAGGGCAATGCCTCGGGCTTGTGCAGCAGCCATAACGGTCGCCGCGACATCGCACTCGATGTCAACTTGGGTACAGAGGTCCTGCCCACCCCAGGCTCGGCAATACCCCAGGCATTCTCGGGTCGATGCTCGGGTATGAGGCAAAGACCATAGACGGCAGCGCTGCCGAGTCGTGCACGCAGACGCTCGATCAGCGCCGGTGACTCGCGCCCTACAGCGCCACCATGCTCACCCGGTCGCCAGATCGACTCGCTGCAGGTCACCAAGGGCTGCAACGGACCAGATCGCAGTTCGATACGCTGCACCGGAGCCAGTAACTCGAGTTGCGACAAACGTAACGCCAACAACTCGCGGAACTGTTTGGCCAGCAATTCAGAACTCGCAAGATGCAAGTCGATGCGAGTTGGCGGACGATTACGATGCTGTAATCGCAGCATCAGAAGATCGATACCCGATTGGCGAGTCCGCAAGAAATCTTCGAGCTCGAGCAAAAGCGGCTCGAGACATTGCAGCACCATCGTCTGTGCGTAGAGTTCGAATCCGGGCTCGTGCTTTGCGCGAAAGTGCTCACGGGTGACGAACATGCGGCGCGGCTCTGGTGCTGCACCCGTGAGCCGATCGAGTGCAAGCAAGGTCTGCTGACCAAAGCGCTGGACAAAACCCGCACGTGGCAGGCGTAGCGCAGCACCCAAAGTACGTACGCCCACAGCATCGAGCCGGGCCACGGTATGCGCGGGCCAGCCCAATACTTTGAGCGACAAGGGTGCAAGCACACCGGCGAGACGATCTCGAGCGAGTACAATGATCTCGCCTCCGGCGCGGGCGAGCGCGAGCGCCGCGAGCGGCGTGGGTGCCAGCGACCAACGCAGTTCGACGCCTGCTTGTCGGCAACGCTCGAGCAACTGCAGACACAACGACTGTGCGCCACCGAACAACTGGAAACTACCGCGCACTTCGAGCAGCAGCGCATCAGGCGGCTCGAGACTCACGCGCGAGGTGAAGCCGCCGGCAATCGAGGCCAGGCGTTGAAGCAATACTGAATCAACAACCTCGACCTCGCCCTGCGGTAAGTGCTGCGATAGAGAAGGCTGAGACAGCAAAGCGATCCAGGACTCAGGTGCACTGTCGAACAAGGACTCGAGCAGCAGCGGCTCGGGTCTCTGCGTTGGCTGAGGTATTGGTAACGATTGCAGTCGCTGCGACGGCTGGGGGCGCCGCGGCGCACGAAACGCGCGGGTCACGGACGAGGCGCGCTCACGTCTGGTCATGGATATCTCGCGCCGGCTTACCCTGTTTCGATTCGTACCGGTTCAGCTTACGCCATTCGCTCCAAAGAATATCAAGCGGGCGACGCTCACCTCCACGACTCTTCAAAAGTTTCAAACGCCCACCCTCAAGTGAGGGCTCAAAGAAAAGACGAAGCTCTGCAGGTGAGGATTGCGCCGCCTCATCGAGCGGACGAAACAGAAAAGCCGGTACTTGGCTGCGCTGCGTCGCCAGTTGCAAACGACGTAAGGCGCTGAGCTGCGTTGACTTGCTGCTATGCGTTGTCGCAGCGAACCACGCGAGCACGATCGCGCAGCCGCCCGAGTTGAGTGTCTGCTCGATAGCCCAGGCGGGATCAGTCGTACGCACCACGAGTTGACGCTCGAGCGGCACACCTGCCGCGATGAGTGCAGGGGCGTAGGGTTCGAAGGGGGGCGATATCCAGGCAGCCCAACGCGCGGGCAGCTCGCATCCGAGCGTGGCGAGCAAGGGAATCAGCAAGCGTAGCTCGCCAAGACCGCTACGCGCGGTGAGGATCTCGGTGAGTCCGGCTGCGGGCCAGCCACCACCCGGCAAAGCGTCATCGAGTCGACGACACCCCGTACCAAGCGTAGCGGTGCGTGCAGCGCTGCGACCGCGCCAAATGGCCGGATGCTCGAGCAAGCGCTCTAGCGTAGGCTCGGACGGGCTGTCTGGAGTGACCTGACCCACGATGGCAGCGTGCGCGGCACGATCGGCGATGTCTCACGCCGGCAAATCAGACGGTGGCTTTGCGAACACCGAGATTCGTAAAGAGTGCGGTTGTGTACACGAGCAGCTGCGATCGCAACTCCAAGGGCAACTGAAATTTTGACGGCACGCACGCTTGGGTAGAGCTTTTTCGCGGCCAAGTACATCCGTGGCGCCTGGCGAGAGGCGCAGCTCAAAATTTTTCATGATGAACCTCGGAGAGGTGATGACTTCTTGGTCGCTTACATCAGACCCGCAGAGGCAGCCTTACCACCCGTGGCACCACGCCGCAGCACACCGACCACCACGCCTTCGATGATGAGTGGCTCTTCACGCAGGTTGACGCGGATGGGTTCGAAGTCGGGGTTCTCGGGGAGCAACCAGACTGTGGGACCTTCCTGCTTGTAACGCTTGACGGTGACCTCGTTCTCGAGACGCGCGACGATGATCTGGCGATTACGCACCTCGGGGGTACGATATACCGCTACCAGATCGCCGTCGAGGATGCCGGCGTCTTTCATGGACATGCCGGTAATCTTAAGAAGGTAGTGAGGACGGGGCGAAAAAATGTTGGGATCGATGTTGAAGCGCGCTTCGATGTTCTCTTCTGCGAGAATGGGCTTGCCGGCGGCAACGCGGCCGATAAGCGGCAGACCGAGCTGCTCGCGCAGGATGTCCTTGAGTTGGATGCCTCGCGAGGTACCCGGCACGAGCGCAATGACACCCTTACGGGCGAGTGCGCGCAGATGCTCCTCGGCGGCGTTGGCGGACTTGAACCCGAGCTCTTGCGCGATTTCTGCCCGCGTGGGCGGTATGCCGGTTTCGGCAATAGCTCTTTGGATCAAACGGAGAATTTCGGTTTGTCGTGGCGTGAGATCTGACACGGGACACCCCTGTTTATCTATGCAGTGTTGACATACACAGTACCTGTGAATTCATCCAGTCGCAACCCCCCTTCCACCGATTTCGATGCGCTCGTCATCGGCGCCGGCCATAACGGCCTCGTCTGCGCTTGTTATTTGGCCAAGGCGGGCTTGCGGGTGGGCGTTTTCGAGCGCCGTGGCATCGTCGGCGGTGCCGCCGTTACCGAGGAATTCGCGCCGGGCTTCCGTAATTCGACGGCGAGCTATACCGTCAGCCTGCTAGAGCCGAAGGTGATCCGCGAATTGCGCCTCGCCGAACATGGGCTGCGCATCCTCGAGCGGCCGATGCAGAATTTCCTGCCACTGCCCGATGGCGATTCGTTCAGTGCCGGTCCCGACTCGGCGGCTACGCTCGAAGAAATCCGTCGCTACAGCACGCGTGATGCCGCCCGCCTGCCGGATTTTCATGCCCTACTCGGCCGTGCCGTCGATTTGCTACGCGCCCTGTTGCAGCGCACGCCGCCCACCGACCTGCGTCGCCTGCGTGATCTTTGGGAGGTGTTGCGCTTCGGTCGCGAGTTTCGTGCCATACCGCTCGCGGCACAGCGCGAGCTGCATGATTTCTTCACGCGCAGCGCCGGCGAAATCCTTGATCACTGGTTCGAGAGCGAACCCCTCAAGGCACTGTTCGGTTTTGATTCGGTAGTCGGAAGCTATGCGAGCCCCTATACGCCAGGCAGCGCCTACGTGCTGCTGCACCACGCTTTCGGTGAAGTGAATGGTAAGTCGGGAGTCTGGGGACATGCCGTCGGCGGTATGGGCGCGATTACCCAAGCGCTCGCCGCCGAAGCGCGTCGGCTCGGCGTATATATCGAGTGCGATGCGCCGGTCGCAAACATCATCACGACGCGCGAGCGTGCGACACGCGATGCGCGTAACGCCGTGCGCGCCAGCGGCACCAAACTCGTCGACGGTCGAGTCTTCGGCGCACCGCGTATCATCGGTAATCTCGGTCCGAAGCCGCTGTTTTTATCTTTGCTTGCCGCCGAGGACCTGCCCGAAGATTTCCGCAGTCATATCGAACGCTGGCGCGTGGGCTCGGCCACATTCCGCATGAACGTTGCGCTGAGCGAACTGCCAAAGTTCAGCGCGCGACGCTCGCGCGCCGACGAGTCGCATCTCGGTGCAGGTATCATCATGGCCCCCTCGCTTGGCTACATGGATCGCGCCTTCTCTTCGGCGCGGCTGCAGGGTATCTCGCGCGAACCCATCATCGAGATGCTGATTCCGTCGACCCTCGATGACACGCTCGCGCCTAAGGGCGCGCACGTCGCAAGTCTCTTCTGCCAACACTTCGACTACGATCTCGCGCGGCCCGATGTACCCGAGCGCAGCTGGAACACGCCGGGCATACGCGAGGCGACTGCCGACTTTATCATCGATGCGGTCAATGATTACGCGCCGAATTTCTGCGCCAGCGTCGTCGGCCGCTCGGCGCTCTCGCCGCTCGATCTTGAAGAAAAGCTCGGCTTGGCCGGCGGAGATATCTTTCACGGCGCGCTCGGTCTCGATCAGCTGTGGGCGGCGCGACCTGCGCTCGGTTACGGCGACTACCGCACGCCCGTAGGCGGACTTTATCTTTGTGGCTCCGGCGCACACCCGGGCGGTGGCGTCACCGGCATGCCCGGTATGAACGCAGCGCGGGAAATTCTGCGTGATGGCAAGCGCTGAGGATGGGGCGACACGATCGCCTGACCTTGCCCGCAAGGTTCGCGTACTGCATTTCGTCAGCGGCGGCTTTAGCGGCGGCGCCACGCAAGTCGCTATTCAACTCGTCGAGGCGGCCCTCGCAGGAACTACGGTTGAGCCGTTACTTGCTCTTCGGCGCAAACGACATACCAAGCCAGAGCGTATCCAAGAGCTTTTACAGCGCGGTTTACCGGTCGAGAGTGTCTCTGGCTGGGCGAATCTTGCGACGATTATTTCTTTGCGAAAACTTTGTTTGCGCTATCAGCCCGATGTCTTGGTCGCGCATGGCTTCAGCGAACACTTGTGGGGACGATACGCCGGACTACTCGCGGGCGTACCCGCGCTGGTGCACGTCGAGCACAACACGCGCGAGCGCTATTCCCGCTGGAGACTGGCGCAGGCACGATGGCTGGGGCGGCGAACGGCGCGGATCGTCGGTTGCGGCCCTGGCGTACACCAACGACTGTTGGAGCTAGGTTTTCCGGCCGGGCGCACCACCGTTATTGCCAACGGCATTGATCTCGCGCCTTTCATGAGAACCGAACCGCTTGCTTTTGCAAGCCGCGAATCAGCC
>Ga0208048_1000593_pt1 | contig 19493 bp, 29 predicted proteins | sample Malawi_45m_30L_FD_184163 | JGI IMG/M metagenome (GOLD analysis project Ga0208048, IMG submission 184163) | Freshwater microbial communities from Lake Malawi, Central Region, Malawi to study Microbial Dark Matter (Phase II) - Malawi_45m_30L... | ecosystem: Environmental > Aquatic > Freshwater >...
TTCGTAGCACAGGCTAACGGTGAGCGAATACATCGCTGATATCTCCTTGGCCTTAAGGTCCTTGACCTTGCCGCTCAGTATGTCGGATGGGTTAGGTAGTTGGCCGCTAATTTTACGATGGTTCATAAACTTAACGGCCAGTCCCTCTCCTACTGCGCCCGCCACGAGGTCAGTGAGCGTACTTTCAGGCAGGCTGTCCGATAGAAGTTGGCTTACGAAACTCCATGATCTCGGAGTTGCGAAAGAGCGTGATGATCCCTTGGGATCAAAATCATATAAATCTTGTTTGGCGAATGTGACATAGCCCACCACGTCAGGGTGTATGTGGTGCATGGTGGCCCACTGCATCCAGTCATCATAGTCCACCCGCAGTTCGATGTGAACGAATCTGTTGGCGAGCGGCGCTGGCATCCTGTAGGTCACTCCCTTGTCTGCGTCCCTGTTGCCCGCGGCCACAATGGCCACGCCCGCTGGCAGGTGATACTGCCCCACTCTGCGGTTGAGAATCAGCTGATATGCTGCCGCCTGCACAGCAGGCGCAGCGGAATTGAGTTCATCTAGGAATATAATCTCGGTGGATTCTGGATTGGTTGGCAGCTCAGCTGGAGGAGCCCAGACCATGTTGTTTTCTTTGGCATTGTAATAGGGGATACCTTTGATGTCAGTGGGTTCCCACAGAGGCAATCTTATGTCTATCACCTGTCTGTCTTGGTCTTGTGCCACCTGTTTCACGATATCAGATTTACCAATACCGGGAGCACCCCACATCATTAGTGGTCTCTTTAATTGTATGCAGTGCGATAATGCTGCCTTCGCCTCATTTGGAGTAACGGTTCTGTTTTGAGAGCCAACCGCTGTGCTCTTTTCCTTTTTGCTCACCATTTTTAGACCTCTCTAAAATTTGTTTATACTACCATTATAGCATGAAACCGTATAAGGTCAAGTTGATTTAACCAATTGATATTATTGGCTTTTTTGCTCATCCGCCTTGCTCATGGCGCGGGCAAGCCCATATTTGGTCACATCACCGGCAAACATCATCAACTGAAGTGCCATTCTTTCCATTGTGACAGTGATCTGTTTCTTGTCCACATGATATGGGCAGTCCACAAATTCGTCCAACCATAGGAAGGTCTGTGGCGTGAAGATGATCTTGTCTGGGAACTTGATTGTGTAGATTTTGATCTCTAATTTTTTTACAATGTCCAGCCCCTGCTTGGTCAGTCGCAACGACCTAGCCTGATAGCTTTCTCTCACGTTCTGCCACCAGGTGTAATAACAGCTCTTGACAGTTTCCTCATGGTCGGGCTGATTCAGCAGTTGCATGAAGGTGCGAGTATAGGCGGTCTTGACGTCCATACTGTTAATTATCGCTTGAATTTTTCGCCGGACTTTAATAGGTACACGCCAAACTTGTCAGTCTTGTGCATGGTGTTGAGTTTCTTGGCCAGGTTCTCCGCATGTCCCGGATTGGAAAAAGAAACTTTCTTGTACTTGGGACCTGGGTAATTGGAAACCAAGCTGGCACTTTTAAGATTGATGGGTTTACCATCGTAAAATACCGCCCAGATTCCTTCCGCAGCGAGAACTTCTTCTTGCTTGTAGGTCTCTTTATTGCTGATAGTCAACAGCACTGTGGGTTTTGGTCTTGACATAATCTATCAAGGTATTTACCAATTTTTACCAGATAGATTATTTGCTGAACTTGCCGCCGTCCATTTCTATGTTGATCGTTTGAGCCTGCTGTGCTGTTTTCAGCGCCTCGATTATCTCTTCCTGAACTGCTACAAGTCGCGTCATGGTTTGGCTCAAACTAGATGCCAAACGGTCGGCGTCTTGCATGGTCAAAACAATACTTTTTTCCTGCTTGTTTTTGGCAGTGCGTACTCTGGCTATGAAGTCTTCAATGGGCTGAGTTTGCAGCTTGCTCTTTGATTGCGTCATTTAATACCTGTTGCATTTCTATTTTGGTTTTGATAGGCCCTTTGTATGCATATCTCTGTAGTGTAATTACCTTGGGACAGTAGGCTTTCCTCCAACCTTTGGGGAAGCTGATGATATAATAGCCTGCACAAAACAAGCTGCGGCTTTTGGGTGTTTTGGTGTAAACGGGCAGTTGCTTTTGCACGTCAAACATGGAATTGTAAGGCTGTTGTGAGCAAGTATAGCCATGCACCTGAAATTCCGTTTCAATGTGTGGCGCTTTATTTTCTGGCACTGTGATATCTGTGGCAAATATGCCTGAGCCAAATCGTGCGTACAGGCTTTCCTGTGTGGGATATTCCTGTCTTTGATCTTTCTTGCCCAGGAAGATCCAACCATTGTCGTCTTTTCGTTGCAGTGTGCCCAATTTCTGGCCATTCTCTTCTATGATCCAAAATTTATCTTTTATTAATATCTTTGCTCGCATGGTCATGCCAACCTCGCATTGAACGGTTCCACATATAACTGTGCCTGCTCCGTGATCTTCTGCAGGTCATATTTGGCACAGAATCTCATGAATCTTATACCCACTTGTGATATCTGTTTGTTTTCTGCTTTGGCCTGGACAATTGTTTGATCCAGTTCTTGTATTATGGCTTCTGGTTGTGCATGCAAGTCAACCAGCAATCTGTTGCGCTCGTAATCATCTATCACTCTGTGTTCAATTCCCTCAGGATCCATCCATTTGCTCAGCATGAGATTGTTCCAGGCATAACCTTTGTTGAGCCTATCCTCAAATGCTTCCAACAATCCCACTTTGTTCTTTGTACCTTTTTTGCGAACTCCCGGGAAAGCTGAAAATATGTTGTCAGATGGATCGCCTCGCATGGCCTTTTCGAATATCGTCCATTCTGCACTCTCTGTTTTCTTGTGCTGTTTGGTTTTATTGTCGATCACAGGATTGCCTTTTTTATCAAAATAGCCCGCCACTGTGATGGTCTCTTCAGTGACGCCATTGTACTGTCGAACATTTGGAGCGATAAGCTGATTGAGATCTTTGTCTGTGCTTATGATAACATGCTGTTGATCAGGATGCATGTCGATCCAGCGAGCTATGAGATCATCTGCCTCACATCTGCCATTTTGTAGCACCGTGACGTTGGTCTTGGTTCTTACGAAATCCACGAAATCATCATAGCACTCCCAGAACAGTTTGTTCTCTTCCTGCTCTGCCGCCGTCATTGCCTGCACTGTTTCTGCTCGGTTCCTTTTATAGGGAGCATAGTGGTCTTTCCTCCAGCTGCGTCCCTCCAAACAAAATATTACGTGGGTGCCATCAAAATCATTCCAGGCTTTCTTAATGGAATTCAGGGTGATGTGTATGGCCATGCCGATCTTTTCAGAAGCATCGCCACGTATCACGTGCCTTGCTCGGAAAAAAGTGTTAGCGGTATCTACCAGTATGTGGGTCATACCTATGATACCTCAGTCTTGCCGTCTTCTCTTCTATTGATTTGAACATAACCTGCACCTGTTACATCCACACCTTGCTCGTTGCCGATGGTCCGGCAAAGGCTCTGAAACCAACGATCCACTATTTCCTCTTCAGACGCACCTTTGTAGCCATTCTGTTTCAACATATTCACAAACTCATTATTCCAATCCAATTCAAAGAATCCATTTCTTGGATTTTCTGGATTCACATTCACTTGCAGAACCTTGACCATAGGCTCTTCGCTCTTTTCAACTTTTGTATTTTTTGTTTTTTTAACTTTCATATCCTTATTTTACAACTGTTTTTGGAAAAAATCAATTGTTTTCCAATCGCGATTTACCAAGTTACGTTCCCCAAGCATTCTTGAACAATGGCACCTGTAATCTATCGCTGTATCTGTAGCCCATTTTCATTGCCAGTTCCGCCACTGTCCTGTTGTTCATGTGATACACGCTCTCCACACCACCCACGGGCATGAGATAAACGGAACCTTTGAATCCCGCTTTATTATATTCCTTTACGGCCTCTATGGCTTCATAGGCATCATTGATGTCAGCGATCACAAATTTCAAGTACACATGTCCCACTTCACCATACTCCGCTACCACATCGGGCACAATGGCATCTTCTCGCTTCTCGCCGCTCACGCTCAATTTTGCGCTCACAGAGAAAGTGATGCTATCTTTGTTCCTACCATGCCTGTGGCTCCACTGAGAAAGATATGCTTTGAAATCTTGATGAAGTTTCTGTGTGCCATTGGTCTCGAAAGTGATCTCTCTGAGGTCCTGCATCTTCGCGTGCTCCAGTAAATCAGGATATGCTCTCTGCCAGCCCAGCAATGGCTCGCCGCCCGTGAATATGAAATGCTCATCGACCCATCGCTTGTGTGGCAATATCTCCATGGTCCTCTCCGCTATGGCGTCTGACGTCAGCATGGGCGACAGGTCCTTGAATCTAGGATCCCAGGAGGCATAGCTGTCACAGCCTGTGCTGACCAAAGGCAATTCTCGATAATCTTTGAATGGGAATTTTTTATGTTGCTCGTACACCTTATCATTTTCATCGCTCCTGACCCCTTTGGGCAGGCCGAACCCGGCACAGGTGAAGTTGCAGCCAAATGTTCGCAGGAATACCGAAGGCACGCCCATGTAGCGCCCCTCTCCCTGTATGCTGTAAAATAGTTCAGCTACTTTTATCTTGCTCATGCAATGCCTCGACCGCTTCTAATATCTCTTCCACAGTGTATTTTCCCAGTCTCTTTTTTTTAATTTCTGGGTCCTCATCTAGAGTGTACACTTCGTATTCGTTTTCGTCAATCTTGCTGTTCATATATGAATTTTTTATTGCAATATCCGCAAACGACTTCGTTACTCTTGCCTATTGTGTAAAATACAGTGGGGTGTCCACCCCAGTCGTCATCTCCAAAACATTTGATGTCTCTGGTGTTGACGACCTCGACAGCCTGTTCAGCCATCATCTTTTATCTTTTTTATCAAGCCTCACCACATTGCCGCTGCGGAAATGGCCCACTGTCTCTCTTTGAATGTCATCATGATTGAACTCTGCCCAGTACAGTTCAAAGGCCACGCCGTCCTCTATTCCCTCGAAGAGATGGAAGTAGCCTGGCTTGACCTTGGTGAAATCGCCGGGTCCTAATATCGTCTCGTCGATGAGGTCCTGCTGGTCTCTCTGCCAAACCTTGATCTTCATCCGGCCTGACACCACGTAGAATCCGTTCCACTTGTGTTTGTGCTGGTGTTTGCTGCACACTCCTCCCGCCCTGAAGTCGATGCGGTGGAATTCCAGCACGCCATTGGCGTGTATCAGTTCGGTCTGTCCCCAGATCTTGCCGGCCTTATTTGACATATCCACACATTGTAATTGTATTTAGATGATTTGTCAAGGCAGGTGCTGGTAATGGCACCTGCCTCATGATCTATCCAACCAGTTTCCTCTGCAGCTTGTTCTGCAGATACATCAGCAACACTCCATATGCGGGCAAAAAGATTATGAATCCCACAATGATCTTGACCAAGGTGTTGTTGAAGGCCACCGCATGCACCCACGGCTGCGGATAGAACGCAGTGTAGAAGAATGTGTAGGTGTCAATGATGTTGGCCGCCACAGTGCTGAGGGCCGGAGCCAGCCACCAGTTGCTGGTCCATTTCTCACGTATCCACTGCATCACGTAAACGTCCAGCATGGTGCCCACTGCATATGCGGTGCCGGACGCCACGCCCACTCTGATCGCGTGTGGGTCCTTCAATATAAGAAGCACAGCCACCGACGCCACTATGGCGGGCAGCATGGCCATGGCCACCACCGCCCTGGCGGTGTGCTTGCCCACCAACCGCACGGTGAGATCGCTTGCGACCACCACCAGCGGGAACGTGAAGGCCGCAGCTGCCAATGGGAAGCTGGTCTGCCAGCCCAGTATGTTGATTTTTTCTGCAAAGAGATTGAAGCGTATGGTCACAAGATAATTGCTTATTGCAATGATCACTGTGTGGAATATCACCAGATTCCTCAGCAGGCCACGGTCAACATCTTTCAACAGATTGTTTAGATAGTTTGTCATGTTTCTCCTTTTTAGGTTTGCCATTCCTCCCATGGAAAGACCACCCACTGCGGCTGTAGATTTTTGTCAATCTCGTAGCCCTGGTAGTCCATTTTGACAGGCGATGGTTTATTATTGACCACAGCAGCAAAACGCACACGCTCAGGTTTTCCAAAGTTGTCCACGATGTATTGGAAAGTGGCTCCGGTGTCGTTGATGTCGTCAATGATCAAAATCTTTTTCTGAAATGCGTATTCTTTTTCCAGCACAGAAAGGTTGGGCTTGACTGCATGATCCCTCAGTCGCACGTCCAGCACTGCGTGCTCCTTTTTCAATCTATGTGATAGGTACACTCCTGGCACGCAGCCACCTCTGTTGATGCCCAGTATAATGCTAGGCATCCACATGGAATGAACCAGCTGATCCTCAATTTGAGTCAGTGCCTGGCGCATCTGCAGTGTGGTAAAATAAGTTTTTTGCACAGTATCAACCGCTGTCATTTTAATAGTAATCCCGCCACGTAGATGGCTGTTAATCCTGCATTAAGTGCTATTAGACTGCGTTCTTGCCACAGTATGCCCACTAGCACCCATATGCCATTGGCCACGCAAAATAGATACACATATACCGGAAACACGTTGAAGGCTGCCAACGTAGCGGCGCACAACAGAACCACTGTTCCGATCCAGGCCAGCGATTGGTAAGGTTTGGTTGGTAATTTACTTGCCATCGTAGACCCTGTTGATCACGTTGTTGACCCTCACGAAGTGAGCGCACTTCGGCATGTCCTTGATACGTCTAGCTCCGATGTAGGTGCAGGTGCTTCTCACACCACCCAATATCTGTTCCACTGTGTCCTTCACAGGACCTCGGTCATCCAGCAGCACTGTCTTTCCCTCTGTGCCTCTGTAGCCGTCCTTGCGCATGCCATACCTCTCAAATGCCGACTCGGAACTCATGCCATAAAAAACTCTCTTGCCATCACGCAGCTCCAATTCTGATTCTTCATGTGCCGCCAGCATGCCTCCCAGCATCACGAAGTGTGCGCCGGCAGCCAGCGCCTTTGATACGTCTCCGGACTGGGTGCAACCTCCATCGGCTATGATGTGCCCGCCAACTCCATTGGCAGCGTCAGCACACTCCACGATAGCGGAGAACTGCGGCACTCCCACCCCGGTCTGAGTCCTGGTGGTGCACACGGATCCAGGCCCTATGCCGATCTTGACCACGTCTGCGCCGTTTATGATCAGTTCCTCTGTCATCTCAGGCGACACCACGTTGCCCGCTATCAGCACCTTGTCTGGGTATTCGGATCTTATCCTCTTCACAAAGTCCACGAACTGTTCGTGGTATGCGTTGGCCACGTCTATCGTTATGGTTGGTATGTCCGGGAATGCCCGCATGACCTGTTTCAGTGTCTGGTAGTCCTGCGTGTTCTCGTCCCATATGGCTCCCGTGCCCACGCACGCAGACACATATTTGAATTTTATGCCTGTGCCCGCGGTCTGCTTCCATTGGTCTATAGTGTAGTGCTTGCGTATCACCGTCAGCATCTTGTAATCCTGTAGCACGCGTGCCATGGAAAAAGTGCCAACTCCATCCATGTTGCTGGCCATTATTGGTGTGTATGATAACTGTTTGCGGCTGTTTCTGAATGTGAAGTCTCTCGTCATGTCCACGTCCCTGCGAGAGTTCAGTGTGGATCTCTTGGGTTTGAGCAGCACGTCGGAATAATCCAGGTGCAGGGTGTGATCAATTCTCATCAATTTCTCCTTCTCTGGTCTTGCACATGTTCAATATGTTGTGGTAGTGATCCCATGCCTGCTTCAAGGCCGGATATTTCTGTCTAAGTTCTTCATCTTTTGAGGTGTAGAACATGTCTCCCCAATCCATCTGCACGTTGGCCGCCGTGGTCACTGTGCCCACGTTGATGTCTGTGTTGTACAATGTTTCATCCAGCGCAAAGGTTTCACCGGCGTCCAGCTCAGGGAAAAGTGATGCAGAAGCCATTGCTGTAAGTTTTTTATCCATTTGGCCCACACTGTGCTTCCTGCAGTTGTATGTTGTGCATAAATTCACTCTTCAATGCTGGGTCCGTCTTCAATAGCCCCTTCAGCACCGTGGTCTGCGTGCTGGAATCACCGCTTCTTATCCCTCGGTTCTCGCAGCAGCCGTGTCTGGCCCTGATGTAGACACCCACTGCCGGGCTTTCTGTGAGCTGTGCTATCTTGTATGCTATTTTCTCCGTGAGCTCTTCCTGCAGATGTCCTCTCGCGGCCTGGTGCTGCGCTATCCTGGTGTACTTGCTGAGTCCGATCAAACGCTTGCCCGGGAGACATCCGATGTAGCACACGCCCGTCATGGGCTGATGGTGATGCGAGCACATGCTCTTGATGTCGGACCTGATCACTATCAGCTGGTCGTACCTGCCATCTTCGTTGGGAAATGTCGTCACTTCTGGTGGAGGATTGTACCTCCCTCCCATGATCTCCGTGATGTACATCTTGGCCAGCCTGCGGCCTGTGCCAACGCTGTTGGGATCATTGGTCCTGTCTATGACCAAGCTGTCCAGCACAGCATCAAATTTCGTGGTCAGCTCGTCAATCAGCTTTTCTCTCTCGCCATTTTCGATATATCTGCTGATGTTGTCGGCTGCGAAGAACCTCTCACCTGACTTCACTATCCTTTCGCGTATCTGCTGGCTGATCGGCTTGGTTTTGTCGGTCCAAGTATCAATCAAACCCCCTGACATGATATCTTTACGTGTGTCTGACATCAGTTAAATTCTTTTTGGTTAATCTTGTTATACCATTTTACAGCAGTGGCCACGATGTTGTCAATAGAACTGTGCGACGGCCGCCAACCAAGTTCTGTGTTTGCGCGTGTGGTATCGGCCACCAGCACAGGTGGATCGCCCGCCCTGCGCGGCATTTCCACTATCTTGATGTGCCCCACGTATTTTTCTATGGTCTCCAGCAGTTGCCTGTTGCTTGTGCTGATGCCGGAGCCCAGGTTGTAGGTCTCACAGATCACATCACCAGACGCTCGCTGCAGTGCCAGCACGTGGGCCACCGCGAGATCGGTCACGTGGACATAGTCTCTCACGCAGGTCCCATCCGCTGTGTCAAAATCAGTGCCAAACAGCTTGAATTCTCGATCTCTATGTGCTGCGTCTATGGCCAATGGTATGATGTGCGTCTCGTCCTCGCGCAGTTCACCGATCTCGCTGTCCGCGTCCGCTCCCGCGGCGTTGAAATATCGCAGGCTGACGCTGCTCAGTCCATAGGCCACGTGATAGTCCTTCAAGATATTTTCAATCATCAACTTGCTCCTGCCATACGGGTTGATTGGATGCAGGTTGATGTCATCGTCTCTGGCCACTCCCTTGGCGGGAATGCCATACACTGCAGCGCTTGACGAGAAGACCACCTTGTTGATGCCTAGATCTCTCAACTTGTCCAACAACTGCACAGTCATTATCACGTTGTTCTTGTAATATTTAGATGGATCTCTCACAGACTCTCCCACCTGAGTGTGTGCGGCGAAATGTATGCAGGAGTCTATGTTGTATCTGTTGATGATTTCCTGCAGGAAGTCAGTGTCTCTGGGCAGATGGCATTCAAATGCCGGTCCAAACTGCGTGGCCCAGGGCTTGGTCTTGATGTCTCTGTCGACCACGACCGGAGTGAACCCATTCTTGGTCAGCTCCTTTGCGGTGTGAGAACCGATGTAGCCGGCCCCTCCCACCACCAGCACCGACTTGCTGATGCCTTTAGTACTTGGCTTCGGGCGCATACGTCCTGTAGTCGCTTCCATCTCTCCTCCATTGCTCTCCCTTGCCTGTAATGATGTCGATCATTCTGTCCACCGTGCCGTCGGTCCAATCGGATATCTTGCCCATGTTTGGCGATGGTGCCTGCAACAACACTTTCAATTTTTGCATGGCGTCTCTGCTGCTCCATGGCACGTACATCCTGCTGTCGTCATTGGCGAATGTTTCTGGGAATGATCTATATGCCGGAAAAAGAACATTGCAGCCCAGTGTGTCAGCCTCGGACACTGTGTTTGACACCCAGTCCTGCAGTGCGCAGTTGAACAGCACCCTGGTGTCATTCAATAATTCATAGTAGTCATTTTTTTTCAAGTGTTCGTAAATTTTAATTTTGCCAGACTCCTCCAAGTGCCTTGCGCGATGAACATAGTTGATGTTGTTGGATCTCAATGGGCCGCCACAGAAAACAGAGAACTCCACAGCAGGCAATGACTCGTCGGCATGCCACTGTTCGATTAGATCCATGAAAAACCCTGGCTGCTTTTCCTGATCCCATCTGGCGGCGTAGCCAACTCTCACGGTTCTTTGTCCAAATGGTTTGATGGTCTTGATTCTTTCCAGCACTTCCTGTTTGCCGTAACTCAGGCCAGAAATGTTGTAGATAGGTGCGCGCCAGTTGGCTATCCTCATGTGTGCCACCATCTCCTCGTTCGTGGCAAGTATATGCACGTTGGGTATCTCGTTGCACATCTGTTCATAAAGGCTCATCCATCGGCTCATGCCCCAGACATGCACGAAGTCATCTGGATCTATGGACTGTGCGAGGCACCTTAGATATATCCTCGGCCTGTACCTCTCTGGCGACTGTTGTATGATGTAGGGCAGCGATTCCATGCCGGGTTGGAACATGTCCTCAAAAAATATCACGTCATCAGAAGTAACTTCTCCAGATTTCATCATGCGAACCAAATTCATCATCTGGCTCATGCCGAAATAGCTCCTGCCGTGTGCGTCCAGCACCTGTCCCGTCACTATGGCTTTGGAATTGTCTATGGTGGTGCCGGGCACGACCACGTAGTCTATGCCGCGCTTCTTGTAAACTCTCTCTGTCCAATCGGTCAATTGTAGCGTGTAGCGACCTTCATAGGGCTCCAGGCCCATGTAAAAAATCTTCATCATGTGCTTACAATCACCTCCTTCTGGCACTTCTTACCTACCAGCACGTGGGTGTGATACCCATGCATGGGATTGGTTTTCAAATATCTCAATAGGTCCGCCAAAATATTGTCATTGCCTTCATGTATTAAAAATTGATACAACGGTTCTGCTCGTCCATACAATGTCTCGTTAGAATCTAAAACTATGAATCCTCCCCATTCCACGGCAAAATCACTGAGATAATTTTCTCCGTAATGACGGAAGGTTTGATTGTTATTGATGTTAACGCCAGCATGTGGTTCAAATACTAATCTTATTCTCATCGAGCAATCCTTGTTAATTTGACACCACCATCACTTGTGTGTTTGATATGGTAATCACACTTCGCTCGCAGATGCAGCCATGTCCTGATCTTTTCATCCCGAACATATAGGGTCACCGTGTCTTCCATGTCATCATTGTAGCCGTGATACGCCCAGATGAAATCCTTGCCATAGGTATAACCAGCGCTGCCCATCATGGTGCAAACATTGGCCACGGCATCCACGAAGGTGTAGTCGGCATTTAGAGCCCCGCCACCTATGGGGAGATATCCTTTCCTCCGGGTCAGCGTCCTGACCGGAATGTTTACTTCTATGTTAACCTCTTGGGTATTCTGCTTTCGAGCCATTCTCTCCATCCTCTGATACTTCTATCGTTATCTTTCTGCCTGGATAACGTTGTATGATCGCAAGATACAGATCATCCGATATCATTTCACAACTTTTGTAATCCAGCGCCAGGGTCTTCTCTGTGTATAATTTTTCCAACCATCTCTTGAACTGCATGAACTCGATGTCTCTGTCATCGTGGAACACCTCTATCGCTACATGAAAATGGAATATGTGCCTGTGGGGATAGCCCAAGAAGCTCACGTCATATTCATCGCCAGTGGCCAATTTTGGATCTGTCAGTGCCGCAGGGTATTTGTGTATGCCTTCCTTGCGGAAAGTCACCCAGATCATCTTTGAGCTTTGACCTAATTTTTCTTTCAGTGCCTGCTCTCTTTGTGCTTCTATCATTTTATGATTTCATCCTTGCCATATTGATCCCAATCTGTGAATCCAGACTTTTCTTTAAAATCTTTCATGCTCATGGTCCACACTCCCGGATTGCTGTGTCTGAAAGTGACATCGTCTATCTTGAAGTGCAGTTGTTGGTCATCGTCGCTGCGCTCGAATATGATGGAGCAGAATGGTATGAACCTGGGCTCGTTCCATATCAGTGCGAATCTCTTCTTGACTTCTTCGTGATCAGCGTAGGGATAATCGATGGTGACATAATAACCATTGTCCAACAACTTTTTCATCTGGAAAATCTGCGTGCCTAGGTTGTACTGGAACGTCCTGTTGGCTCCATAATACACTGCCTCGCAGCCATTCATGGTGGCCAGTTCCAACACATCATCAGTGCTTAGACTATTTGTGGCCAAAAATAAAGTTCGTTTACCATATGCAATGGTGTGCTCAATTTCAACGCCAGTGAACACATTGACCTCGCTGTTGCTATAATGCCCTGTGGAATAATCTCTGTTCATGTTGCCTAATTGTAGCATGATAATTTAATTTGTCAAAGCTATTCGCTGTTTACCAGTTGTTTTTCCAGGTCCGCGATCTGATCTTTAAGCGACAATTTCTCCTTTTTCAAACGCATCAATATGCTTTTGCTTTCAATGCTCCTGTCATGACGTCGAAGCTCGGTAACCTCCTCCACCTTCCTGTTGAGGTAATCATGATGCATTTTAAGTTTTCTCAGTTGCTTGTTCTTGTTGGCCATTTTATCCTCCTTCGAATAGTGAACTGAAGTTGTTCTTGCCCTTGCCGCCACCAGTGGCTCTCTGCCATCTGGTGCCCCTTATGTCCGCCAGGAATGATGTGGCGGAACTGATCAACTCCATTGGTTTTTCCGACTCAAACACCTCCTTCACGAACGTGTTGAAATACAGTATGTTTCTCGGAACGAAATCGCTCATCTGATCTGTGTTGTCCGATTCCTTGATCTTTCTCCAGTGTTTGGCTTCCGGCTGGTGCTTGATCATCTCTATGTCATTCATGTCATTGGCAATCTGTACAGCTCTAATATGATTGTATACGTTGTGTGCCATCATCAATATATAACTGAAACTATCCCAAGAAGTTTTGCCTTCTTTGTTGTTTTTATTTAGGTCACCTTCTCCATACCAGCAAACATCTCCCATGTGTAATCGATTACCGATAGCACTCTTGAATGGGAATGGTATGGTGCTGCCTTTCAATCTTTTGTCATCTGGTGCTTTCTCCATGATATAACTCCATCTCTTGGGAGTGAATAGATTGTGTGTGTACACTAAGCCATTGGCTGTGCTTAGGAAAGCGGATGCTGAATCAAAACTAATCGTGACATCTGGATTCACATGTTTTCTTAACTGTCTCTGTATCTGTGTTAAGAAACAAGCCCAATCCAGTTGTGATGTACCCAACACGTGTATCCAATTTTTCTTGTCCAATTTCTTCTCATCTCTCATTATGACCAATCTTTTTAACAAGACTTCCATGTCGCACATGTTGATACCACCCATTGCCCATCCTTCAAACTCAAAATCTTTAATGGCATCATACCATGTTTGTGCCGTCTCCCAATCATCTCCTTGTAATACGTTCAAAAATTTAGTTTGTCCTAGTCTATTTTTTTGAAAGAATTTATTGTTATAGATTGTACCATTTAGAGTGTCTTGAAAACTCTTCAATCCTGTTTTTGGAGAGTTCAATTCATCTGCTGCCCAGGTTGGCACGTCCAGCGTCATAGACCAGTCAGCGGTTAATTCTAACCAATTTAGAATATTACTTCTAACTTTATTGGCTTTGTTACCTTCGAAATCCTGCCAATCAAAATTAATAACTCCTCGGCCTATCTGATACCCACCCGAATCACCCACTATGGTAGAAAATTTTCTGTCTCTCTGTATACACATGCTGTCAGCCACAGGTGCTTTTTCCACGTCTAGACAAGCATGTCCTGCTGAATATAAACCCACATCATAGGTAAAATAACCTTTCTCTGGATTAAGAAAGTTTAATCCTTCCACATCATTCTCAAAACCTTTAGGTATTCTTTCTTTAGATATGTGATCGCCTTTCGCTCTCTGCTTGCTGATGAAGGTGTTGTAGAAATTGGATATGGCCGGCAAGAATCGGGCAAAGTCCCTGTTCAGAGGCCCTAGATGTTCCTGCCTGTTATCTGGCATCACTGCGCCTGTGCTGGTATGATGTAACGATATACGCCAACTCCCGAATCCACTGTGACCTGCATCGCGCCTTCGTTGGAGAAATGCAAGGTGACCTTGGCGGAGTCGCTCAGTTTCAATATCTGGAGAACCTGCGCCACTGGCCAGCTCCAACCTTTGTTGAGAGTGCCCTTGACACCTGTAGCGAAAGTAAATTCACCGCCATGCGATGCCTGGTCACCAAACGTGAATATTAAATTGCCGTTGTCGGTCCTCACCACGAACGTGTTGTGTTCTGTGTTGGCCACAGATTGGAAGTTGAATCTCTGCACGCCCGCCACTGTGGGCTCGATCTCTACGTCCCACTTGACGCCTTTGAATTTGATAGTTTTCAATTTCTCATTGATGATCTCGGCGTTCATGAAACGATAATCGTTCTTGAAATCACCCTTCTCGTTCTCAAAGTGTATGCCCACGGGCACTTCGGCATTGTTTCTTGTGCCTCGGATAACTGTGATGTGTGCCTTGTCCTTGTATTCGGGACATTTCAGATGTATGTCCAACTTGTTCAATTGTGGCATCCCGAACGTGCCCGCCAATCCTGCCTGTGGCTGTTTGAACGTGCCTTGCAGTATCACCGACCGATCCTCGGCCATGGAATCTATCGCTGTTTCATCTGTTGTGCCTGTGATCTTGACCAGGTCTAGGAATCCTAAGCCGTACGTGTGCTTGACTATGTCTCTTAATATGTCTATCATTTTTTGCCTGTTCTTAAAAGTTTATTTTGTATTGTATAAGGTATTTAGAAAAAAATCAAGTGTTGAATTATTTTTCCACAGGCACTTCTATCACTTGATATAACACAGGATTATCTTTACCAGGTTTCTTAAATATGGCATAGTTATTTCCTGGAGAGAATTGATCCATCTCTAACACGTCATATCCAGTTTCTTGGATGATTTTTGTCATGGCAGATCGAGTATTGTAATTCCAATAGCCCCTTTTGGCCTCGTGAAGATCGCGATCATATTCGCAATTGGCATAATGTATAAACACATAGCCACCTGGTAAGATAACTCTGGATATATCTTTGAGATATTCTCTTATGTGTTCCTGCGTAAAAAATGTGAATGTGTCCCAACTGAAAACAAAATTCACTGCATTGTCCGGTATGTCATGGCATGCAGTTCTATCTGTGGTGTAAAACTTGATGTATTTGTGCTGCTGTGGATTGAACAATTTTTTAATTTTGCTGTGGCATTGCGGCAATATGTCCACATAGAAGTTTAATCTCCATGCCAAAAATAATCTACTAAATTTTCCGTACCCTGGCCCAATTTCTAGACTGTTGTATAGGGCAGAACTGGCCCCCATTTTAGAAAACTGTCCAATCTTGCTTTCAATTTTATCAAACAACAGTTTATCATTGAATCCCTCTCGCCTCTCGTGGCGCCACTCCATGTCCTTGGCATACCAGTCCTTGGTCTTGTCCAGTCTATCTATCTGATCTTGATTATTGATATCAACTGTGGTGGCCAACTCTTTCAATATTTTGAGATTATCATCAATTAATTTTTGAAAATCGTGTGATTTAATTTTTTCCAATTTCTCTATCAGCAACTTGATTTCTTCTATGCTTAACATGTCATGCCACCTCGAACAATCTGTTGAACGTGTTGCTGCTTTCTGTGGATCTCACGTCCCATTCCAGCACACCAATCAGATTATCAATCTTGCCATCCAGCACACTCTGTTCCATGCCATCGGAATCAAACGGCAATTCTTTGAACCATTCCGGCAATCTCTGCTCATCCACTGGATATGCTATAGACGTGTATCCAAGGGGATTATTTCTTAATTTGCACACGATAACCTTGGCTCCATCCGTTATTGGCATGCTGTATCGATCGCCATACATGTCTCTGCAGGTGTTCCAGTTGATCGAGGCTCTCACATGCCCGGGCATGTTGGCCTTGCCTTTCTTTTTCTCCTCTTCGTGATATTCCGTCACATTATTGGCACGCTTGGGAGATCCTTTTTCCCAGCCTGGCCTAGATTTGAATTCACCCCGGAACTGCTTGATTCTATCTAGCACTTCTGCCTCGGTTTTGCCTATCAGCACCAGATACAGTATGTCACTCAAGAAATCTTGAACGAATATCGGAGTATCTGATCTTTTGAGATCCAGCCCCATCGCTTTGACCTTGCCTTCCTTGCCTGCCGTGTCCACACGCTCGCCCTCCTTGTCAAAATACAAGAGAGCGTATCTTTTTTTGGTTATGAACAGTCCCTTGCTGGCCACCAGTTCTCGGCCTGCACGTATCACGTCACCGCGGGTCTTGGGACAATGGAACGCTCGAGTCATGAATGCTGTGAATGTGCCATTGACCTCTTCTGCTATCTTGTCATACAGGGCGATCACACTTTCCTTGTTCCACTGTATTTTACCAGATTTTATGTCATCTTGCAGCGTGGCATAGGCCGAGAAATACACGGAGTCAGTGTCACCATAGATCACGCTCTCGCCCACGTGGTCATATTTTCCTGCAATGATCTCGTTGGCCTTGGCGGCCATGTGTTGCGTGATGCATCTGCCGGTCAACGTCACTGATTGACCTATGCGCATGTCAAAGAAGCGGCAGCCCGGATTCAATATCGCGCCATACAGCGAGTTTAGATTGATTTTTTTGACCAGCTGCCTCTTGTCCCAGAATTCTCTCTCTATTTCATTTTCCCCGCACTCGGCCATCTTGTGCTGCATGTCTTTCCTCTCAGCATACCATCTCTTTAAAAGTCCAGGTATGACTCCTTCGAACTCATAGGTGAATATTGTTCCGTTGGCAGATATCATCCACTGCCTGTTGCCGTCGAACACAAGATCATGCAGCTGAGCTGCGCTCATCCTTACGCTGGTTCCATCTTCCCAATCAACAATTAATTCGGTGCCTTTGTCCTTGTCCATCACTGCTTGATATTCCCAACAACCAAATTGTCCTTCCCATGCAGTGGCGAAGGACTTGCCTTGGTGCTTGGCCCTGTTTATCTCCGCTGATGTGATCACAGGACGTATCTGTCCCACTATTGTTTCCGGACCCATGTTCAGCGCTCGGATCACGGATGGATACAGCGAGTTGATGTCAACGGAGCCAATCCAGTCGTGTATGCCTTTCTTGGGATAAGCCACATAGGCCCCCGCCGCTGATTCCACAGGTGCTGACTCATCTCTCTTTGCCCTGCCAGGCACTATCATGCCTCTGCGATGTGCCTCGTTGATGATGGCCTGCTCGGTCACTGCCACTGCTCCCATGGTAGTGTCCAGCAACACAGTGTTTTGGTGTGCTATCTCATTGGCCAACTCAATGAATTTCAATTTCTTTTCCAATTTTGCCAACAGGTCGCAGTCCTGCCTGTTGTACTCTATGAACATGCCGAAGTCATTGTTGTACAGCTGGTCTAAGGATCCTTCATACACTGTCTTCTTCTCGTCCAATTCCCATTCACCTATGGCGTCCAGGCGGTAGCTGTGCCGCTCCTCGTAGGTGTATTTCCTATATAGTTCCAATAGGTCCAGATGCACTCTTCCAGTCAAATCATAACTGATCTGTTCCCTGCCAAATTTTTCAAATGTCCTCTTCTTAGGTTTTTCTCCCCAAAAACACAGTCTTCTTGTGTCATCGGAGCTCAATACCTTCTGTATCCTGCCCACGACATAGGGTAGGTCATATCCTTCTGAGTTCCAGCCACTGATGACATCGCCCTCGTCCACCAGCGTGAGAAATGCGTCCAGCATGTCTTTTTCTTTCTCGAACAGCATCACGTTGCTGAATCTCTCCACCTGCAGCCTGGCATCTGCCATGCTGAGTGCCTTGGGAGGCACAGCAAACGTGACCAGCTGATCGGTCCAGTTGAGATAACATGTGATGGCGGTGATGGGCATGAATGGATCGTCCGTGGTAGAATACCCGCGTTGTGGATCAAAGTCCACTTCAATGTCAAAGAACACCACGTTGAGCTTGGGAGCATCCTTGCCAAGATAGTTCTCCTCCAGGCAGCGGAACACAGGATTGATGTCCTGTTCAAACAGTTTCTTGTTGCTCCTGATCTTCTGTTCTTTTATGAACTCCTTGAACGTGCTGCAGGTGACCTTCTGCAGTGTCTCTCCGTGTATGCTCCTGTGCTTGCCTCGGGCATCGGGATAGTAAAAAACATATCTTGCATCATAGTCAACGAACCGTCTCTGTCCATTGGGATCTCGCTCCACGACAAAAACTTTGTCGTCGTCTCTCCTGTAGAATGCGTCTATGTAGCTCATTTGAAAAATACCAGGTAATTGCCGATGCAGTTCATCACAGTGAACCAGCCGGCCAAAGTAGTTATCCATAGGTTCCTCCTGCGATAGGCGGAATAGGCCATGGTGGAAGAGCCGATCAGGTAAAGAGGAAACACAATCCACATCTTTGGATGTGGGCTGGTGAAAGTGAGAGCGAGAGATCCAAATATGGTGAATATCACACTGATCAGCTCAAAATAAAAAGCCACGCGATCAGTGCGGTAGCTCTGTGTCCAAAATTCGGCTATGAAGGCATGCACTAGATCTTGCCTGCTGCTGCCAATATCGAATCCAACAGGTCCATGTCATCGGCCACAGATTTATAATTGTCTTTGTGGGCGATCGCGATGGCCTTGTTCAGCATGGCTGGCTTGAGTTCCAATTCTTCAGCCAGTGCTTTCACTGTGTCTCGCAGTCCTGCTTTGAGATCATCTACCTCTCCCAACACCTGTGATCCTTCTTTGATCAGTTGTATCAGCTTGGTTTTTTCTGCTTCATTGAAATTTCTTCCTGACATATTATCTCCTTTTTTATGTATTATATTATTCTTTATATTTTAGATCAATGGATTTATATTTTACCATGATCTAGAACAAAATTATTAATTTCATCAATAACCTTGTGTTCAATACCTCTAAATCCATGATAACCCACAGAAAAATGCGGACATCCTTGATCTATTCCTCCATTAAGTTCTGCATATCTTGTCGATGTACTATTTGTATCATTAATAATTTTTTTAGCTATTTCGGGGTGTGTTCCGTTATTAGGATCTTCTGCGTGTTGAATAATCAGCAATGGTTTAGCCATTTTTATGAGAAAATATTTCATTTCATCTAGTCCTAATTCACGCCATCTACTTTTCCAATACGGATTTAGAAATATTATTCCTCTATAGAGATGATTATATTGGTTGACGTCGTGTATCATTGATATAATATTTGCACCTGTACAATGCCCCATTAGCCATAACTGCGTGTTACTTAAACTTTTTATGTGCTCTAATATCTTTTCAAC
>Ga0208048_1000596_pt1 | contig 19477 bp, 18 predicted proteins | sample Malawi_45m_30L_FD_184163 | JGI IMG/M metagenome (GOLD analysis project Ga0208048, IMG submission 184163) | Freshwater microbial communities from Lake Malawi, Central Region, Malawi to study Microbial Dark Matter (Phase II) - Malawi_45m_30L... | ecosystem: Environmental > Aquatic > Freshwater >...
GTTTTTGATGAGTGTTTCCATCCGCGAATTGCAGCGCTCACCGCACTTGCGGCCGTGGCTCGACCAGGCTTACGCCGCATGGATGACCGAGATCGGTGCCCGCGATGCTACCGTTGCTATAGCCCATGCCGAGCTCGAAGCGGCGATACGCTCCTCAGGCACGTTTGCCGTGATAATCGAGCGCGATCAGCTGCCCGTGGGCTTTGCGCTGATCAGGGGCACGGCGGCGATTGCAGGCCAATGCTGGCACTTGCGCGATTTCTTTGTTCTGGCAGAGTGGCGTCGACTGGGTGTGGGTGCTGCCGCAGCTCGTTTGATCTTCGGGCGGTTCATCGGCGATTGGCAGATCGTGACGCTCAGCAAAGACCGTGCAGCAGTCGTTTTTTGGCGCCGGGTGCTGGCGCGCCATGTGTTCGGTCGCACCACTGAAACTCGCAGTGCCGGCGAAGTGATTCAGCGCTTCAAGAGCAACGGCGCGAGATAGCGTCCGGTATACGAGCGCTGCACTTTGGCCACCTGCTCGGGTGTGCCGCAGGCGATGATCTCGCCGCCCGCTGCGCCGCCCTCCGGCCCGAGGTCGACGATCCAGTCCGCCGTCTTGATGACATCGAGGTTATGTTCAATGACGACTACGGTGTTACCCTCCTCACGTAGTCTGTGCAGAACGCCAAGCAACTGTGCCACATCGTGAAAGTGCAGACCGGTGGTCGGTTCGTCGAGCACATACAGCGTGCGACCGGTGGTGCGCTTGGCGAGTTCGCGGGCGAGCTTCACGCGCTGCGCTTCACCACCCGAGAGCGTGGTCGCGCTCTGTCCGAGTTTTAGATACCCGAGTCCGACATCGAGCAGCGTCTGCAACTTGGGTTGAACCGCCGGAATATTTTTAAAGAAAAGGGCTGCATCTTCGACGGTCATTTCGAGTACGTCGTGGATGCTCTTACCGCGATAGAGAATCTCCAGCGTCTCGCGGTTGTAGCGACGTCCGCGACAGACATCGCAGGGCACGTAGACATCGGGCAGGAAATGCATCTCCACCCGCATCACCCCGTCCCCTTGGCAGGCTTCGCAGCGCCCGCCTTTGACGTTGAAACTGAAGCGACCCGCGTCATAACCGCGACTGCGCGCTTCGGGCACCTGCGCAAAGAGTTCGCGCAATCCGGTGAACACTGAAGTGTAGGTGGCGGGGTTCGAGCGGGGTGTGCGCCCGAGCGGACTTTGATCGATATCGATCACCCGATCGATATGCTCGGTGCCCTGCAGGGCTTTGCAGGGCGCGGCGTTGCTCGGCCCACCACCGATTTCGGCCAGTGCCCGACGCAGCAGCGTGTCGTTGATCAGCGTGCTCTTACCCGAACCTGAGACGCCGGTGACGCAGGTCAGCAGCCCGAGCGGAATTTCCACATCAATATCTTTGAGGTTATTACCTCTCGCGCCGAGCACGCGCAGCAGTCGCGTCGGCTGCTGCGGTGTACGCCGCGTGGGCACCGGAATCTGCAGCGTCCCGGAGAGATACTGGCCGGTCAGCGATGCGGCATTATCGCGAATTTGCTGCGGCGTTCCGGCCGCCACGATGGCGCCACCGTGGATGCCTGCACCCGGTCCGAGATCGATCACATGATCAGCGGAGCAGATGGCGTCTTCGTCGTGTTCGACCACGATGACCGTATTACCCAGATCGCGCAGCCGATACATTGTCGTCAGCAGCCGTGCGTTGTCGCGCTGGTGCAGGCCGATCGAGGGCTCATCGAGGATATACATTACGCCGGTGAGTCCGGATCCGATCTGACTCGCCAGCCGAATGCGCTGCGCCTCGCCGCCCGACAGCGAACCAGCGCCACGATCGAGTGTCAAATAGCCAAGCCCAACGTCCACCAGAAAACGCAGACGATCCTGGACCTCGGCGACGATTTTTCCTGCGACTTCTCCGCGCCAGCCCGGCAAGGTCAGTTGACCAAAGAAATCGGCGGCATCGGCAACAGCGAGGGCCGTGAGCTCGGTGAGTGCGCGGTCGGCTACATGGACATGGCGCGCGATACGATTAAGACGGCTGCCGCCACAGTCGGGACAGCTGCGCCATCCCTTGTAGCGCGCGAGTTCCTCGCGTACGGCAGGTGACTCGGACTCGCGGTAGCGACGCTCGATATTGCGCAGCATACCTTCGAAAGGATGTTTGTGTCGGGTGGTCTTGCCGCGGCCGACGATGTAGGTGAATTCGATCTCTTCATTATCGCTACCATACATCAGGATTTCCCGCGTACGCGCCGGCAGTTCCTGCCAAGGCTCTTCGATGTCGAAGCCGTAATGAGTGGCTAGCGTGCGTATCAGCTGCAAATAATGGGCATTGTGTCGATCCCAGCCGCGTACAGCGCCGCCGGCTAAAGAAAGATGCGGGAAGGCCACCACCCGTGCCGGATCAAAGAATTCTTGCTGCCCGAGACCGTCGCAGGTCGGGCAGGCGCCGGCGGGGCTGTTGAAGCTGAACATTTTCGGCTCGAGCGGCGGTACGCTAAAGCCGCACTCCGGGCAAGCGTGGCGATTCGAAAACAGTAGACCTTTGCCCGCCAGGTTTTCTATGTGCACCACTCGGGCGGTACCCCCCGAGAGGCGCAAGGCGGTCTCGAAGGATTCGGTGAGTCGCTGCGCGGCGTCGGCGCGTATCCGCAGCCGATCGACTACTACCTCGATATCGTGCTTGCGACGCGCGTCGAGTTTGGGTGGCGGGTCGAGGTCGTGGATCGTCCCGTTGATACGCACGCGGACAAAGCCCTGCGATTGCAAATCGCGCAGCACGCCATCATGCTCTCCCTTGCGCTGCTGCAGCAGGGGCGCTAGCACTATCGCTGGCGTGCCCTCATCGAGGCGCAGCACCTGATCCACCATCTGACTGACGGTCTGCGCCTCGAGCGAGATGCCGTGCTCGGGGCAACGCGGGATCCCGGCCCGCGCATAAAGCAGGCGCAGGTAGTCATGAATCTCGGTGACCGTGCCCACCGTCGAGCGCGGGTTGTGCGAGGCCGCCTTTTGCTCGATCGCAATGGCGGGTGAGAGCCCCTCGATGTGATCGACGTCGGGCTTGTCCATCATTGACAGGAACTGCCGCGCATAGGCCGACAGCGACTCCACGTATCGCCGCTGGCCCTCGGCATAGAGCGTATCGAAGGCCAGCGAGGACTTACCCGAGCCCGACAGCCCGGTGACCACTACCAATTGGTTGCGCGGGATGTCGAGGTCTAGGTTGCGCAGATTGTGGGTACGGGCGCCGCGGATGCGGATGGGCAGCATGGTCAGGCGTTATTCGAGAAAAACAGCCGTTTAGTGTACCCCGGTAGGCTGCGTTGCTGACGGCTTTCTGGGGGTCTACGCCGGATTTTCGCGGTGCAGTGGGGGCGGGGGGCGATTAGAATGGCCGCTCGTTTTCACCGCTCTCCGCTGACCACCCCGACGCCGTCCCTGGGATCTGAGCCGCTGGCTCTGCCTCAACGATGGCCCATCGCCCGAACCGGGCCGGGCGACCCAGATTGAGGGCACAATTAGGGAAGGGCTCACCATGGCGCGCGGCATCAACAAAGTCATCCTCGTCGGTAACCTGGGGCAAGACCCGGACACCAAGGCCATGCCCTCGGGCATGACGGTCTGCAATCTTCGCATCGCCACCTCCGAAAGCTGGAAGGACAAACAGTCCGGCGAAACGAAAGAACAAACCGAGTGGCATAGCGTCGCGCTTTTTGGTCGACTGGCCGAGGTCGCAGGCGAATACCTGCGCAAGGGTTCGCAGGTATACATCGAAGGCCGGCTGCGCACCCGCAAGTGGCAAGACAAAAGCGGTAACGATCGCTACACCACCGAGATCGTCGGCAACGAGATGCAAATGCTGGGCGGCGGCGGGCGCGGCTTAGCGGGCGGTGAGGGCCGCTCATCCGGTTCCAGCTGGGCCGCAGCGGGTGGCGAGGCTGGCTTCGGCGAGCCCGTGCGCAGCACCACCGAAAAACACGAGTTCGACGACGACATTCCCTTTTGAACTGAGCGACTCGATCTTCAACGAGCGTTCCCGACTCATGGACGAATCCCAAACCTCTACAACCGGCCGGTATTACATCAAGACCTACGGCTGCCAGATGAACGAGTACGACTCGTCTCGCATGGGCGACGTGCTCGAGGCTGCTGTGGGTTTGCAGCCCACCAACAACCCGGCCGAGGCAGATGTGCTGCTAGTCAACACCTGCTCGGTTCGCGAAAAAGCCGAGTCCAAGGTATTTTCTTTGCTCGGTGAGTGGAAGCAGATCAAAGATTTACGCCCTGGCGTCATCATCGGCGTCGGCGGCTGCGTCGCAAGCCAAGAAGGCGATCAACTCGTCGAGGCGGCACCACAAATAGATCTGGTGTTTGGACCGCAGACGGTCCACCGCCTGCCGCAGATGATCGCCGACCTGCGCACCAGCGGTCGCTCGGTAATCGACATCAGCTTTCCCGAAATCGAGAAATTCGATCACCTGCCGGCGCCGCGCGCCGAGGGGCCGACGGCCTTCGTCTCGATCATGGAAGGCTGCAGTAAGTACTGCAGCTTTTGCGTCGTGCCCTATACGCGCGGCGATGAAATCAGTCGTCCGCTCGATTCGGTGGTCGACGAAGTCGCCAAGCTTGCAGCACAAGGCGTGCGCGAAGTCACGCTGCTCGGTCAGAACGTCAATGCTTACCGAGGCGCCATGGCCGACGGCGCGCTGGTCGATCTTGCGACCTTGTTGCATTACGCCGCCGCCATCGAAGGCGTCGAGCGCATTCGCTTCACCACGTCGCATCCGCTCGAGTTCGACGACAGCCTCATCGAGGCCTATGCCAGCTTACCCAAACTTGCCAACCATCTGCATCTGCCGGTTCAGTCGGGCTCCGATCGGGTGCTCGCGCTGATGAAGCGCGGCTACACCGCGCTCGAGTTCAAGTCACGTATTCGCCAGCTGCGCACCGTGCGACCCGACATTTCCGTCACCTCCGATTTCATCGTGGGTTTTCCAGGCGAAACCGAGCGCGACTTCGAGGCGACGATGAGTTTGGTGCGCGATCTCCACATCGACCACTCGTTCAGCTTTCTCTACAGTCGTCGGCCGGGCACACCCGCCGCCTCGCTGCCCGACGAGACGCCGTACGCAGAAAAGCAGGTGCGGCTCGCTCGTCTGCAGGCCTTGCTCGAAGAAAACGCTCAGGCACGCAGTCGCTCGCTGGTGGGTAGCGTGCAGCGTGTGCTGATCGAGCGGCCCTCCCGGAAAGATCAAAGCGAATTGGCTGGTCGCACCGAAGACAATCGTTGGGTCAACTTCCCGGGGCCCGCCAAGCTGCTCGGTCATTTCGTCGACCTTGAAATCACTGAGGCGAAGGCTCACTCGCTGCGCGGCCGCATTGTTGCCGCCGAGACCGTCCGTGGCTAACTCTCCTGCCCTGGCGCTGCGCGAGTTTTCTTTGGAGCCTCCCGACAACGAACGGCTCGCAAACCTTTGCGGTCCGTTGGACGAAAATTTGCGGCTGATCGAATCGAGGCTGGGAGTCGAGGTGCGCCGTCGCGGCAGCAGTTTCCGCGTGCAGGGCGACAAAGCGACCGGCGCCGAAGCGCTGCTGCGGGATCTGTTTCGTAATACCCGCACCGATTACATTACCCCTGAGACCGTACATCTTGCGCTGCGCGAGCATGATACCGAGTACACTCCGCGCAGCCGTCTGTCTCCAGAGCCAATCGTCGGATCCGCAGAGGTAGATGAGAACGCGCCTGCACTCGGCAAAGATGTCGATGCGGCGGCCGAGACTGGTGATACCGACACGGAGCTACGCACCCTGCGCGGCACAATCCGTGCGCGCGGTGCTAATCAGCGCGAATACCTGCGGCGCATTCGTCGTAACGATCTCACTTTCGGCGTCGGTCCCGCAGGCACCGGCAAAACCTACCTCGCGGTGGCCTGCGCCGTCGAGGCGCTGCAGGCCGACCGGGTAAGACGCATCGTGTTGGTGCGTCCCGCGGTCGAGGCGGGTGAGCGGCTCGGATTTTTGCCCGGCGATCTTACCCAAAAAGTCGATCCCTACCTACGGCCCATGTACGACGCTCTCTATGAAATGATGGGCTTCGATCGAGTCGCTAAACTCATCGAGCGCAACGTGATCGAGGTCGCGCCGCTGGCTTTTATGCGCGGGCGTTCGCTCAATGATTCCTTCATCATTCTCGATGAGGCGCAGAATACCACCACTGAGCAAATGAAAATGTTCCTCACGCGGATCGGCTTCGGTTCGCGCGCCGTTGTCACGGGCGACGTCACTCAGACCGATCTTCCGGTCGGCAAGCTCTCTGGTCTGCGGCATGTGCTCGAGGTTCTGCGGAACGTACAGGGTGTCGGCTATCAATTCTTTGAGGCGCGCGATGTTGTACGTCATCCGCTCGTGCAGCGGATCGTGCAAGCCTACGAAGCGCTCGACGGAGCCGGCTGCCCATGACACGTGTCAGTGCCCAGCTCATAGTCGAGGTACGCAGCAGCGTGCGTGGTGGCGTGCCGGGCACGACACGCATCGGGCGTTGGGTGCGTGCGGCCATCGGCATCAAGGGAAATGGTACGGAGCTTGCGGTACGCATCGTCGGTGCGGCCGAGGGTCAGCGCCTCAATCTACTATGGCGCGGCCGCGATTACCCCACCAATGTGCTTTCGTTTCCGGCGCCTGCCGATGCAGCTGACAACAAGGCGCGCTCGTCTTTGGGTGATATTGTGGTCTGTGCGCCGGTGGTCGCACGCGAGGCGAAGCAACAAAACAAGCGACTCGATGACCACTGGGCGCATGTATTGATCCACGGTGCCCTGCATTTGCTTGGTCACGACCACGAGCGTGAGTCGGACGCGACGCGGATGGAGCGTCGCGAGCGTCTTGTTCTGGCGCGGTTCGGCATTGCCGATCCGTACCGCATTTCTTCAGCCGTTTCGGAGCGAACGGCCGCGTCGGAGCGACGATGACCAACCCGCGATACGGTCCAATGAGCTGGGTACGAAAGCTCGGGCGCCGATTCTCCGGCGAGGCGGAAGACCGCGAAGATCTGGTGCAGCTCATGCGTCAGGCGCTCGACCGCGGAGTGATCGACGCCGATGCGCTGCAAATGCTCGAAGGCGCACTCGGCGTATCCGACCTGCAGGTACGTGACATCATGATCCCGCGTGCGCAGATGGTGCCCGTCCGCCGTGACGATCCCCCGGAAAAACTACTGCCGATTATCGTCGAGTCCGGGCACTCGCGGTTCCCGGTAATTGATGACGACCGCGACGATATCGTCGGCATCCTGCTTGCCAAAGATGTACTGCGGCTTTACGCAGCGGGTCGCGAAGACGATTTCGATATCCGCGAGTGCATGCGCTCGGCTGTCGTGGTCCCTGAATCGAAGCGTGTCAATGTATTGCTCAAAGAATTCCGTAGAAATCGTAACCATATGGCGATTGTAGTCGACGAGTATGGCGGGGTCTCCGGACTGGTCACTATTGAAGATGCGATCGAGCAAATCGTCGGCGAGATCGACGACGAGTTCGACGTCGAGGACGACAGCAACATTCGGAAAGAAACCGAACGACAATTCGTAGTGCGCGGCAGTACGCCGATCGCCGAATTCAATGAATACTTCTCTACGACCTTATCCGATGCCGAGTTCGATACCGTAGCGGGTCTCGTGATGCAGCAACTCGGACACCTGCCGCGTCGCGGCGAGACCGTGATCATCGAAGGCATAGAGGTGCGCGTTCTGCGCGCCGATCGTCGTCGGGTCGATGCGCTCAAGGTTATCCCGCCGCAAGACGTGCTCCCCATCGAATATCGCGGGAGCAGCGGCTGAGCGCTGACGCGGCGTTGGTTCGAATTCTGGGTGCCTGGCTGGACGGCATGGGGAATGCCGTGCGTGTACACCTCGTGGCATTTCTTGCCGGCGCGGCGCTGCCGCTGGCGTTCGCGCCATTCAATCTTTGGCCATTGGCCGTCATCGCGCTTGCGGTGCTTTTTTACTTGTGGGGCGGGGCCACGCCTATGCCCGGCGCATCAGCCTCTCAATTGGTGTCGGTTGATCGCGCGACCTCGCCCGGACACCTGGCATCGCCCGGACGCGCGGCGTCGATGGGTTTCGCCTTCGGCTGCGGCACCTTCGCGGCCGGCACTTATTGGCTGTGCGTCAGCATCCATGGCTTCGGGAAGGCGCCGGTGTGGTTGGCCTTGACCTTGATGCTCGGCTTGGTGGCGCTGATGGCCTGCTATTCGGCGTTACTGGGTTATGTCGCAGCACGCTTTTTTCCGCGGTACGGTGCGGTGCGTTGGTTGATCGCTATGCCGGCGGGATGGGTGTTACTCGAGTGGGTGCGCGGTTGGTTTTTATCAGGGTTTGGCTGGCTGTCGCTCGGCTATTCGCAGACCGGTACTTGGCTTGCCGGCTGGGCGCCGCTCGGCGGTGTATATACGATATCTTTGCTTGTGGCGTTACTGGCCGGTGCACTAGCATTTTGGTTCACTGAGAGTCGCTCCAGACATCTACAAGTACAGAAAAGACTGCTTGCATGGCAAGTGCTGCTTGTAATGGTGTTGCCGTGGTTACTTGGTTTTACGCTCGGGCGTATCGAGTGGACGCGCGCAAGCGGCGAGCCGGTCGGCGTCGCAATCATCCAGGGGGCTATTCCGCAGGATCAAAAATGGCTGGCAGAAAATCGCGATTATAGCCTGCGCAGATATCGGGACCTCACGCTGTCGGCGCTGGGTACGCCGCTTATTGTTTGGCCTGAGGCAGCTGCGCCGGAGCTGGCCAACAATATCGTGCCGTACCTCAGTGAACTGGCAAGCGCGGCCGAGGGCGCAGGTTCCAGTCTTTTGCTCGGCCTGATCCGTACGGAGCCTGCCGAGAGCGGTGACCGTCCACTTTATTTCAACTCGATACTGGCTATCGACAAAAAAATCACTTGGTACGACAAACATCATCTGGTGCCCTTCGGCGAGTTTTTCCCGGTGCCTGAGGCGGTGCGACGCTGGATGCGGCTCATGAGCTTACCGTACTCCGATTTCTCCCGTGGCGCAGCGACGCAGCCCCCGCTGCAAATAGGCGGCCTCGCACTTGCGGCTAGCATTTGCTACGAAGACGCTTACGCGAGTTCGCAACTCGCCGCCGCGCGGGCGTCTACAGCGCTCGTCAATGTTACAAACGATGCCTGGTTCGGGCGCTCGACGGCACGTCATCAGCATTTACAGATTTCGCAGATGCGAGCGATCGAAGCACAGCGCTACCTGGTGCGCGCCGCAAATGACGGTATTTCTGCAGTGATCGGGCCGCGTGGCGAGTTTGTGGCGCGCGCCCCTGATTTCCAGCAGGCAGTGTTGCACTCGGAAATCGTACCGCGTACTGGAATATCGCCTTATCTGCGCTTCGGCAATGTTCCGCTGTTGTTTTTGCTGTTTATCTCGATTGTATTAGCGGTCGTACTGCGATCGCGATCGTGAACTTTTCCCGCCTCGCGCTGTCAAGAGGGTTTGTGTCCATGCAGTGGGTCATCGATATGTCACGACGTCCGTTCGTCCGTCGCAGTGTTGCTGCGATCGCTTTCGCTCTTGTCTTAAGCGCGTGCCAGCCAGACAACTCGAGTGCGTCGGGAGCGCCGCTCGCCACGCTTGCGCAAGCACCCGCCGTAGGCACCGCGAGCGCATCTGCGCCGGCGGTGTCCTTGCCGAACTTCGCTTCACTCGTGCAGCAACAAGGCGCTGCAGTGGTCAATATTACGACCAAGGGCAGACGGGTTCGCGTGGGTGCTCCCGGCATGTCACCGGACGATCCTTTCTTTGAATTTTTCCGCCGCTTCGGTATCCCCGGCGCGCCGGGTGGTCGTGGCGATGCGCCGGGCCGCGAGGCGCCGGGCGACGATAATGACGGCTTGCGTCGTCCGGGCGGCGAGGGCTCAGGTTTCATCGTCAGCAGTAATGGCTACATCCTCACCAACGCGCACGTGGTCGACCAAGCGGAAGAGGTCACGGTCAGACTCACCGATCGTCGCGAATTCAATGCCAAGGTCATCGGTCTCGACAAACCGACGGACGTGGCCGTACTGAAGATCGAAGCGCAGGCGTTGCCGATGGTACGCATCGGTGATCCGTCGAAGCTGCGTCCTGGCGAGTGGGTGCTCGCGATCGGTTCACCCTTCGGTTTCGATAACTCCGCCACGGCAGGAATCGTCAGCGCCACGGCGCGCGGCTTGCCCGGCGGTGACAGCAACTACGTCAATTTCATTCAGACGGATGTCGCGGTAAATCCTGGTAACTCCGGCGGACCGCTCTTTAATCTTGCGGGCGAAGTGGTCGGCATCAACTCGCAGATTTACAGCCGCTCGGGCGGGTACATGGGGATCTCTTTTGCGATTCCGATTGACGTTGCGGTGAGCGTGCGCGATCAGCTCATCGCCAAAGGTCGGGTCAGCCGAGGCAAGATCGGTGTCTCTATTCAGCAGCTCGACGCCACGCTTGCCGAGAGCTTCGGTCTCGATCGGCCGCGCGGGGCCTTGGTGGGCGGTGTCGAAACCGATGGGCCGGCCGATAAAGCGGGTCTGCGTCAGGGTGACATCATTCTGTCAGCCAACGGCCGCGTGATCGAACGCTCCGAAGAACTGCCGACGGTGATCGGTCAGATTCGACCCGGCAGCGAAGTAACGCTCGAGGTCTGGCGCGATCGCGCGAAGCGCGCCGTTAGAGTTCGCGTTGGCGAGCTCGAGCCCGCGGGTCCGGTGGTGGCCGACAATCAGCGCGCCGAGCCGGAAAATTCGGCGGATCGTCTGGGGCTCGTGGTGCGTGACCTGACGAGCGAGGAGCGTAGCCAGGGTGGCATGCGGGATGGCCGCGGTGGACGCACGACGGTGCCCGAGGGTGTGCTGGTCGAGCGAGCGCAAGGCGCCGCGCGCGACGCCGGCGTGCAGCGCGGCGACTTCATACTCAACGTGAATGGGCAATCAGTCAAAACAGTCAAAGAATTCCGAGAGGCAATAGCGAAAGCGGGCAAGGCGGTGGCGCTGCTTGTGCAACGTGGCGGCTCGCAGATCTTCATCCCGATCCGCGGCGAGTAGGCGCGCTCAGCGGCCGCGCGTGGCGACTTCGCGGTAAGAGCGCAGGGTACGTCTGATCAAGAGCGCAGCGAGTGGCGCGAGCTCGGTTTCGAGCCGACGCCGCCGCAGACCTTCGTAGCGGTGACGGAAGCGGGCGACAAGGTCGATCTCAAGCAGCGCAGTGCGCATATCATGCTGGATCATGGCTCTCTCGAGCTGATCGAGGTTCGCGAGATCGTTGGCTATCATCTTGCGCCGTTGCTGTCACGCGGGCCTGCACTCTGTATCGTGGCCTATGGTTAATAAGGATCTGCGCAGCCGGCGTGCGCAGTGCAGCGAGCCCCGCATGTTTGCCGTGATGACGGCGTCGCGTACCATCGAGTATGGCGAGAATCACGGTGAAGCCCGATTTCTCTGGTGCATGCGCGATCCGGCGCGCACACCGGGTGCGCTCGAGTGTGTAGTCGAATACTTGACGCCAGCGCTGGTTTTTCAGCCCGCTGTGCAGTTCGATCGAAATGGGGCGGGAGCGCTATGCGGCGTAGAGATCGCGGGCGATAGAGTGGTGGGCTTCACCATCGAGGTGGCCGAACTTGCGGCGCTCGGTCGGTAAGAGGGGGAGTTGCGGACTGCGTCCGGCTGTTGACTACGCTTCAACGGGACCGATACCGCGCGGCGCGCGTCACGGGCTGCGGCAGAGGGCGCCGTCGTGTACCATCCCCATTCGCCGAAGTGGCGGTATTTACAGGCTTTTTGGCCACGAGCTGATCCATGGACGAGCGTTACGAAGCGGCCGCCGTTGAGCGTGCCGCGCAACAGCACTGGAATGCAGCGCACAGTTTCGCAGCCAAAGAAGACCCGTCGAAGGGCAAGTTCTATTGCTTGTCGATGTTTCCGTACCCCTCGGGTCGTTTGCACATGGGTCACGTGCGCAACTACACCATCGGTGATGTGCTGTCGCGGTTCGCGCGCATGCAGGGGCGCAATGTGCTGCAGCCCATGGGCTGGGATGCCTTCGGCTTACCGGCCGAGAACGCGGCCATGGCCAATGGCGTCGCGCCGGCCAAATGGACGCGCGACAACATCGTGTACATGAAGCGGCAGTTGCAGGCGCTCGGTTTCGCGCTCGATTGGGAGCGCGAGTTTGCGACCTGCGACCCCGCCTATTACCGCTGGAACCAATGGCTCTTTTTGCGCATGCGCGAGAAAGGCATCGCTTACAAAAAAACCGGTGTGGTGAATTGGGATCCGATCGATCAGACGGTACTCGCTAACGAGCAGGTCATCGACGGCCGCGGCTGGCGCACCGGCGCGCTGGTCGAGAAGCGCGAAATCCCGATGTATTACCTCAACATCACGGCCTATGCCGAGGAATTGCGCAGTGCGCTCGCCGGGCTCGAGGGCTGGCCCGAACGCGTTCAGGTCATGCAGACCAACTGGATTGGTCGCAGCGAGGGCGCGGAAATCAGCTTTCCGCTTGCCGACGATGCACGCGCTGCGTTGGCTGCGAGCGGTGAGTCGACTGCGATGGCGATGCTCAAAGTTTTCACCACGCGTGCAGACACTGTGTTCGGGGTTACGTTCATGGCGATCGCTGCTGAGCATCCGCTCGCGTTGGCTGCCGGTATGCACGATCCCTCGCTACAGGCGTTCATCGACGAATGTCGCCGCGGCAGCACCATGGAGGCGGACGTCGCCACCACGGAAAAGAAAGGTTGGCGCACAGGATTGCATGTGATACATCCGTTTACCGGTAAGCCCGTCGAGATCTGGGTTGCCAATTACGTGTTGATGGGCTACGGCGAAGGCGCGGTCATGGGTGTGCCTGCGCACGACGAGCGCGACTTCGAGTTCGCGACCCGCAACAACATCGACATCGTCACCGTCGTGCAGCCTAAAGATGGTGCGTGGCAGAGCGTGCAGGCGCCGTGGCAAGAGTCCTATGGTAAATACGGCATCACCGCGAATTCGGCCGAATTTTCCGGGCTCGAATTCAAACCGGCGGTGGCTGCGATCGCGACCGCTCTCGAGCGCAAGGGTCTTGGTCGCAAGCGCATCCAGTTTCGCTTGCGCGATTGGGGTATTTCCCGGCAGCGCTACTGGGGCTGCCCGATCCCGCTCATTCATTGCGAACACTGCGGCGAGGTGCCGGTGCCCGATGCGCAGTTGCCGGTAGTGTTGCCTGAAGATTTGGTGCCCGATGGCAGCGGCAATCCTCTTGGCAAGACAGCAGCGTTTTTCAAGGTCGACTGCCCGAGTTGCGGCAGGCCGGCGCGGCGCGAAACTGACACCATGGACACCTTTGTCGATTCGTCCTGGTATTTCCTGCGTTTTGCCTGTCCAGACAACGAGCGCACGATGGTCGACGAGCGCGTCAAATATTGGTTGCCGGTAGATCAGTATATTGGTGGCATCGAACATGCGATCCTGCATCTGCTCTACGCGCGGTTCTGGACCAAAGTGATGCGCGATCTCGGTCTACTTAATATCGACGAGCCTTTCGCCAATCTGTTCACGCAGGGCATGGTGCTTAATCACATCTATTCCCATCAGCCGGGTGAGGGGCGCCGCCACTACTTCAACCCAATCGACGTCGATGTCGAAGAACAGGATGGTAGCAAGCGTTGCTTCGTGGCGCGCAATGACGGCTCGCGCATCGAGGTTAAGTACGACGGTCTCGGCACGATGTCGAAGTCGAAGAATAACGGCGTCGATCCGCAGAGTCTCGTCGAGAAATATGGAGCGGATACTGCGCGACTCTTCATGATGTTTGCAGCGCCGCCCGAGCAGACGCTCGAATGGTCGGACGAAGGCGTGCAGGGAGCGTTCCGGTTTATCCGCCGCCTGTGGACGGCCGTGTATCAGCATGTGGCGGCGGGCTCGGTGGTGCCGCTCGACAAGTCTGCGTTGACGGCAGTGCAAAAAGATGTGCGACGGGTAGCCCATCAAGCGCTGGTCAAGGTCACCGACGATATTGGCCGTCGACGTACGTTCAATACCGCGGTCGCAGCGGTGATGGAGTTGCTTAATGCCGTCTCGCGTTTCGAGGACCGCTCGCCGCTGGGACGAGCAGTGGTGCAAGAAGCACTCGAAATCGCCGTGATCGGTTTGTCGCCGATGGTGCCACATGTTTGCCATGTGCTGTGGCTGGCACTCGGGCATGCCGAGGCGATCATCGATGTCAGTTGGCCGGCGGCCGATCAAGCCGCTCTGGCGCAAGATGCCCTCACGCTCGTAGTCCAGGTCAACGGCAAACTGCGTAGTCAGGTGACGGTAGCCGTAGATGCTGATGACGCGACCATTCGTGCCACGACGCTCGCCGACGAAACAGTACGGCGCTTCGTCGGCGATGCCGCACCAAAGAAAATCGTAGTCGTGCCGCGCAAGCTGGTCAATGTGGTGCTCTAAGGGTATGCCGCGCAAGGTTCACATCAGGCTTCCCTTCGCGCGGTGGGCGGCTGCGGCTGCGCTGCTGGCGACCCTGCTGCTTGCGGGCTGTGGCTTTCATTTGCGCGGCTCGGTACCGCTCGCCGCCGATTTGCGGCAGCTTGCGTTGCGTGCGCCGGATTCGCAGAGTGACTTCGCACGCGCCATGCGTCGTGCCCTTCTTGATGCCGGAGCGCAGCTGCAAACCAGCAGTAACGCGCAGCTGATCATCGAGCGCGATGAATTATTGGAGCGCGTAGCCTCGGTCTCGGCACGTAATGTACCGCGCGAATACGAGCTCACCTATATCGTGCAGTTTTCGCTCAGACTCGGTAGCGAAACGCGTATCGATACTGAAGAAATCACGGTAACTCGCGATTTCAGTTTCAATGAGCGTATTACGCTCGCCAAAGCGCGTGAGCGAGAGCAGCTGCGTGCCACCTTGGCACAGGAGGCGGCCGATATCGTGATGCAACGTCTGGGGAGTCAGCACTGAGCGGGGCGGCGTGCGCCTGATCGACGTATCGTTGCGCGCCGCCCTCGACGGCCTGTTTGTTGGCTATGGACTCACCATCGCGGATGTTGCCGCGGATGCGGCGATCCCGGGATCTTTCTGGGGCGAATGTGAGGCCGGACTTGTTGGTTCCACGCTTTACCTGCGTGCAGATACCCCGCTGCACTCGGCGCTGCACGAGGCGGCACATTACGTCTGCATGGATGATGCGCGACGTAACGGTCTAGAGCGTGACGCAGGCGGTGACTTCGCCGAAGAAAACGCGGTCTGCTATCTGCAAATTCTTTGGGCAGATGCCTTGCCCGCGGTAGGGCGGGAGGACCTGATGGCCGATATGGATGCCTGGGGTTACAGCTTCCGCTTGGGTTCGGCGGCACGCTGGTTAGCAGAGGACGCGGCGGATGCGCTCGAGTGGCTACAGCAAAGGAAGCTGATCGATGTTGCGGGTCGATTACGGCTTCAGCGCGCTGCATAGCGATCGGTAGCCGTAATCAGTTCGCTCAGGATGCCGGACTCGAAGGCCGAGTGACCAGCTTCGCCGACGATGCGCAGGTCCGCTTCCGGCCAGGTACGATGCAGATCCCAGGCGCTTTTCATTGGGCAGACGACATCGTAGCGACCCTGCACAATGGTGCAGGGCAGGTGGCGAATACGTGGTACGTCATCGAGCAACTGATTTGGGCTACGGAGAAAGCCGCCATTGATGAAGTAGTGGCACTCGATCCGTGCAAACGCCTCGGCAACTGAGCTCTCTTCGAATTTCGAGACGTAGTCTGTATTGAGTCGCAAGAAGCTGGTCGCCCCTTCCCAGATCGCCCAAGCACGCGCGGCCTGTTTGCGCACTTTGCTGTCGTCGCTGGTCAGTCGTTGGTAGTAGGCGCGCATCAGATCATGGCGCTCAGCAGGCGGAATGGGCTTGACGAATTCTTCGTATAGGTCGGGGAACAGCGCGCCCGTTCCATCCGCTGTTTCATAGAACCAGTGGAACTCCCAGGGACGCACCAAGAAAATGCCGCGCAGCACGAGTTCGGTGATCCGCTGCGGATGAGTTTGCGCATACGCCAGCGCTAGAGTCGAGCCCCAGGAGCCGCCAAATACCTGCCAGTGCTCGATACCGAGGTGCTTGCGCAACCCTTCGATGTCATCGACCAGATGCCAAGTGGTGTTTTCGAGCAGGCTGGAATGCGGACGACTCTTCCCGCAGCCGCGTTGATCGAAGAGCACGATCCGATAACGGCCAGGGTCAAAGAATCGACGCATACGCGGGTCAGTGCCACCACCTGGTCCGCCATGCAGAAAAACCACCGGCTTGCCGGCGGGGTTACCGCTTTCTTCCCAATAAATTTCGTGTAGGTTGGAGACTCGCAGCCAGCCGCTGCGGTTCGGTTCGATGGGCGGATAAAGTTCGCGATGCATACTTGCTGGGGTCCGTTCGCGCAGGTCTGTGCGGTTAGCGGTTCAACATCGGACCGAGCGGCGCGCCACCGACCAGATGCACGTGCAGGTGATAGACCTCCTGACCACCATGCGTATTGCAGTTGATGATCAGACGATAGCCGTTCTCGGCAATACCCTCACGCTTGGCGAGATCGCGGGCGACGATGAACATATGGCCGACTAACGCTTCGTCGCTGTCTTCAATGTCGTTAGCGGTTGGGATTGGTTTGTTCGGCACGATGAGGATATGCACTGGTGCCCGAGGATGGATATCGCGGAAGGCGGTGACCCGATCATCCTGGTGAATGATGTCGCTCGGAATTTGGCGCGCGATGATTTTTTCAAATAGCGTAGGCATAGCGGTCCGACTTGGTCAGTATTTGTAGATTTCGACTTTGTTGGCGTCGAGCTGGTACGCCGCTGCACCGAGGCGCGTGGTTTTATTGGTGGTCTTCATACGACCGGTGATCCAGTACGCCTCATAGATGGAGTCGAGTGCGACGCCCTTGGCCATACGCACGTAGACGATCTGGTTCGGCGGCGGTGGCGGCACGTGGATACAGGCGCCGAAATAGGGCACCAGGAAAAACTCGGTCACCAGGCCGTCTTTGCCGACATCGAGCGGGACGATGAAACCCGGTATCTTGATGTTGGAGCCTTCGAGGGTTTTGTTGATGGAGAAATCCATCACCTGTTGGGCAGCCATACCGCCTTCGCCCAGATAGTCGTGCACCGCCGGGGGTGGCGCTGCGGCAAAGCGCTCGCGGGCATCGAGCGGCAGCAACTCGTCCCAATCGATTTCGCGAGCGGCAGCCGGTGCCGTATTCTTTGGAGTGACGGCAGGCACCTGAGCGCCGATGGCCGGCGGGGTGATACCTTGAGCGATCATACCCAGCAGCATTACGGCAGCAAAAAGAGCTGAAAAAAGACGCTTGGTAATCATCGACGTCTCGCTTTTCTATAATGGCTTATTCGCAAAATCTTTGGTGGCTACAGCAGGCCCTAATATCAGACCCTAATGGTGAGTCCGTCACTCAAGGTATTCCGGTAGGCACGCCACGCTGGCACCACCCCGATGAGCAGGGCGGAGACGATAACCGTACCCAGAATCGCGAGATCGTAACCTGTGAGACCACTGGGATCGAGGAAGATTCCGAAACGGCGCTCGAGCAGGGGCCGGGTCGCGAAGATCAGGCCATAGCAAATGGCGACCCCAGCGGCGACGCCGGCACTTGCCAGCATGCCGGCCTCGGCTACCAGCAGCGTGAAGACATGGCGAGGGCGTGCACCCACTGAACGCAAAATGGCCATCTCACGCCGCCGCTCATTGAGACTGGTGAGAATCGCGGTCAGCATGCCGAGCAGTCCGGCGAGTACCACAAACGCGGCAACGATCATCAGGGCGGTATCAGCGATGCCGACCAGATTCCAAAGTTGGGTCAAGGCTACCCCGGGAATGATGGCGAGCAAGGGTTCCGGTCTGTATTCATTGATCGCCCGCTGCATGGTGAAGGTCATGACCTTGCTGCGCATGCCAACCATGAATGCGGTGATCGATTCGGGGGTGAGATCGCGGGCGCGAGCTTCTTCGGCGCTCACCCGCCCGCCCGGCGGGGCTTGTATGCCGCTTTGCCAATCGATGTGAATCGCGGTGATAGCTTGAAGTCCGACATGGACAGTGCGATCGATCGGTGTACCTGTCCGCTCGAGCACGCCGACCACGGTGAAGGGTTTGTCTTCGTGCTGTGCAAAGCTCACGTTACCAAGGCCATGCGCGATGATGATCTTCGAGTCAGCCTTGTACCCGAGCTGCTGCGCAACATCGGCGCCGATTACGGCATCGTACAGCTCGGTGAAAGGCCGCCCTGCGGCAAATACCAACTTGCGCTCGCCGGCAAAGCGGTAGTGCTCAAAGTATTGACCGGTAGTACCAACGACCCGGAAGCCACGGTGCGAGTCACCGAGCGAGATCGGAATGGTCCATTCGACATCAGGATGACGCGCAATTTTCTGATAGCTCTGCCAGCTGACGTTGGCGGTTGCGTCACCGACCCGAAAGACCGCATAAAGCAGCAGATTGAGCTGGCCCGAGCGCGCGCCGACGATCAGGTCGACGCCCGAGACAGTGTCGGCGAAGCCCTCACGGGCCGCCGTACGCATTTTCTCGACGCCGAGCAGCAGGGTGACACTGATAGCGATGACGCCGATCGTTAGCATCGCGGTGGTAAGTCGATTACGCAGCGAGCGCAGGGCGAGCAACAGGGTCTTCATGCGGCCTGCCCCGGGTGCGCGGATGCTCGCCCCGCACGGTTCAGATCACCCAAAGAAACCACCCGATCGAAAAGGTGGCCGAGCGAGGTGTCATGGCTGACGAATAGCAGCGTAGAGCCTTGGGTTCGACACTCGCTCATCAGTAGTTGCAGAAAATCTTCGCGCGCATCGTGATCGAGCGACGAGGTGGGCTCATCGGCAACAATAATTTCGGGGTTGCCGAGCAGGGCGCGTGCTGCTGCGACTCGTTGTTGCTGTCCGATGGAGAGCTCGGTGACCGGACGGCTGAGGAGGTCGCTGACACCAAGCCCGAGGGCTGCGAGCAAGCGTCGTCCCTCGGCCTGCAAATTGCCGCCAACGTGGACTGTCCGCGCGGGTGAAAAATCAGCGGGCAAAATTACGTTTTCCAGCACGCTCAAATACGGAATGAGGTTGAACATCTGGAAGATGAAACCCAGATGTTCGCCGCGAAAACGATCGCGCGCGCTGGCCGAGAGCGCACTGATTTCGGCGCCAAGCAGACTGACCTCGCCACGTGCTGGTGTCAGGACGCCGCCCAAGAGGCCGAGCAGGGTGCTCTTACCGCTGCCGCTCGGGCCGCGCAGGAGCACACGCTCGCCGCGAGCGACGCTGAATTGCTCGATATCGATGACCGGTGCTTTGCCCGGCCAGGCGTACAGCAGGTCGCGGGCCAAAATGGCCGGCGCGGACGTCGAATCGATCACTCGCCTACTTTAGCGGAACCCGCAGCTCACCGCCT
>Ga0208048_1000599_pt1 | contig 19406 bp, 19 predicted proteins | sample Malawi_45m_30L_FD_184163 | JGI IMG/M metagenome (GOLD analysis project Ga0208048, IMG submission 184163) | Freshwater microbial communities from Lake Malawi, Central Region, Malawi to study Microbial Dark Matter (Phase II) - Malawi_45m_30L... | ecosystem: Environmental > Aquatic > Freshwater >...
CTGAGGGTATGTCACCATGGCGCCTGACCCAAGGGCGAAGTGGTGGCACCTTCGTCATCTTGATCATCTTCTTCTTGCTCTTCAATCGAAGCGCGCTTCCCGCAAAAAGGGGGGAAGCGAAATGGTTGATTGCCTTCGGGCTTGTTGGAGTCATTCTGGTTCAGGCGCTCTATTTCATAGCTATCAGTCGCATCTATCTCGGTACGGCGCTCTTAATCGAATTCACAGCACCGATTTGGATCCTGCTCTTCCTTAGATTCGTGCTGAAGAAAAGGGTAGATAAGTTGCTCTGGCTTGCGCTCGCCCTCTCTTTCTCGGGACTTATCGTCGTTGCACAAGCATGGAAGGGTTTGACGCTCGATGGAATTGGATTGATTGCCGCTCTCTTCGATTCGATCGCGCTCGCTGCGTACTTCCTTTTGGCGGAGAAGATCGGGAAGACACGGTCAAGTGCCGCCATGATGGTTTGGGGTTTTGCCGTCGGGACTCTAGTTATGGCGATCTTCTTGCCGCTATGGGATTACCCCACTCAATACCTAACGATGCAGATGCAACTCCCAGGAATTCTCTCTCAATTCTCACTTCCCGGATGGGTACTCGTTCTCTGGGTCATAGTCATGGGAACACTTGTTCCTTATCTCTTCGTCATCGGAGGCCTACGAATCCTCTCTGCATCGACAGCTAGTGTGATCGGGATTCTCGAGCCAGTATTGGCCAGCTTCTTTGCCTGGTGGTTGTTAAGCGAGGCGCTCAATAACATCCAACTTGCTGGCGCTATAGTCGTAGTTATCGGTATTTATCTAGCCAACCGGGCGAAGGATCGGAGCGAAAATGTTTGATGACATATTCGAATCAAATCGAAATTTCGCCGCCAACTTCTCCTCTTCACCTTTGACTGGTAGTGCCGCCAAAGGGCTTGCCATTGTGACCTGCATGGATTCACGCATTGATCCATTGGGCGTGACTGGAATGAAACCCGGAGACGCCAAAATTCTTAGAAATGCTGGCGCGCGAGTCACTGAGGATGTGCTCAGAACATTGATCCTTGCCACTCATCTTCTTAATGTCTCCCGAGTATTAGTAATGCCACATACCGATTGTCGAATGGCGAGTGCCGATGAAGCAGCGATTCATGAAGCCATCTTTGAGAGTTCAGGGATTGACACCAGAAGCGTAGAAATTAGGACAGTAGAAGATCAGATTGCCACACTTCGGCAGGATGTCCTTAGAATCGAAACAAATCCTTTCCTGATCAAAGGAATTGAAGTGGCTGGTGCGATTTATGATGTCAAGAGTGGAAAGCTAGAGAGAATTATTTAGTTGTCTTTCGGATACTGCTCTCGGGCGCTATATGCAGGTGGCATATTGACGAATCGACTGTAATGAAGTTGTGCTGAGACGGTGATCGTCTTGGTTGGACCATTACGGTGCTTTGCAACCATCAAGTCGGCCTCACCGGGGCGGTTCTGAGAGTCATAGACATCATCGCGATGAAGCAAGATAACTACGTCAGCATCCTGCTCGATAGAACCAGATTCACGAAGGTCGGAGAGCATCGGTCGTTTATCCGATCTCTGCTCTGGGGATCGGTTCAACTGTGAGATCGCGACCACTGGAATCTCAAGCTCTTTAGCCAAGAGTTTGAGTTGTCGGGAGAACTCAGAGACTTCTTGCTGGCGATTCTCTACCCGTTTTCCAGAAGTCATCAATTGGAGATAGTCAATGATGATCAACTTCAAGTCATGTCGCTGCTTCAAGCGACGAGCTTTTGCGCGGATTTCCATCATGGAAAGGTTCGGTGAATCATCAATGAAGAGCGGGGCTTCAGAGATCTCTCCCATCCTTCGCGCGAGACGAGCCCAATCTTCATCGCTCAACTGCCCGGACCTGATGGAATTGAGGGGCACTCGTGCTTCGGCAGAGAGCATTCTCATAGTGATCTCACTTCTGCTCATTTCTAGCGAGAAGATCACAGAGGTCGCTTTGTTGTGGATTGAGGCGTTACGAGCGATATCCAATCCGAGTGTTGACTTACCCATTGCTGGGCGAGCAGCGAGAACGATCATGTTTGATGGATGTAGACCATTGGTGAGAATGTCTAACTCTTTAAATCCAGTCGTCACACCCTCGACTACGGTGCCACGCGAGATTGCTTCGATTTGGTCAAGCGCCTCAGGGAGCAAGGTATTGAGTTTGACGTAATCCTCAGAGGCCCGTCGTTCAGTGACGGCAAAGATCTCTGCCTGCGCTTTATCGACAGTGTCATCGACTTCGCCCTCACCGGCGTAACCAAGTTGTACCACTTTGGTTCCCGCTTCGATCAACTTTCGAAGTATCGATTGTTCTCTAACAATGCGTGCGTAATAATTCGCGTTTGCTGCTGTTGGGACTGAACTCAGAAGCGTGTGAAGGTAAGGTGCGCCGCCAACTTTGGCGATTTCGCCGCGCTTGGTTAACTCTGCTGAGACTGTGACCGGATCGACTGGTTCGCCATGTCCATAAAGTTCGATGATCGACTCGTAGATGATTTCGTGAGCTGGCCGATAGAAATCATTTGACCTAAGGATCTCAATGACATCTGCGATCGCATCTTTGGAGAGCAACATTCCACCAAGGACAGATTGTTCTGCTGCAAGATCTTGAGGTGGCGTTCGTTCGAATTCTGGGATGTCATTGCTAGAGCGCCGCGACGGATTCGGGAACTCAGCGATACTCACAGGCGTATCTTCTGACCTACCTCCGACAACGCCTATTTGGTCCGAATTCCGCTGTGCTCAGCCTTGTGGAGAGGGTGTGGAGATTGTGGATTGAGTTGTGGATTGCGGTGGAGAATTCACCAATTTCTGTGGGTAAAGCGCTCGGTTCACGCTCACGAGGTTGTTGATAAAGATTATTCGGCGCTGTCCGAATCATGAGATGAAAAAGGCGGGCACGTCTCATGCCCGCCTTTTAGCTGCAAGAACTACTTACTCAGCAACCACCGTCACCGCGATCGTGGCTGAGATATTTGCATGAAGACCCACCTTAACTTGGTACTTGCCGGTCTTCTTGATGTGACCGTTAGTTGAGATTTTATGTCGGTCAATATCTATTCCAGCTTTCGCTTTGATGGCAGCAGCGATCTCTTTATCTGTAACCGAACCAAAGAGACGACCTTCGCTACCCGAACGAGCCTTGATAATGAAATCTGCGCCTTCTAGCGTTGACTTCACTTGGTTTGCATGTTCGGCGTCTCGAATCTCGCGAGCCGAACGAGCTCTGCGAAGACCTTCAATCTGTGACTCGCCACCTTTGGTCCACGCGATGGCATTGCCATTCGGGATCAAGAAATTGCGACCATAACCGTCCTTGACAGTGACGATATCGCCAGCATGGCCAAGCCCTTTTACTTCACGAGTGAGGATTAGTTTCATATCTTCACATCCTCCTATCGAGCCGAGTTTGGATAGGGAAGTAGTCCCATCTCACGGGCATTCTTGACTGCGCGAGAGATCATCCGCTGTTGTTGGACGGTTACGCCGGTGACGCGAGCTGATCGGATCTTGCCACGATCGGAGATGAACCTTCGAAGCAGTGCGACATCCTTGTAGTCGATGTAATCGACGCCCTTAAGCGGATTAGCACGCTTCTTGAATTTCTTGATCGCTGCGCCCTTGGGCAGCTTTGGTTTCTGCTTCAGTGTTCTATTAGATCTAGCACCCATGATTCTTCGTAATCTCCTTTATTTCTGGGGTTTTCAAGGCCTGTTATAGGTGTTATCGGAGTCGACTAGAAGGGAGGCTGTTCTTCGGCGACCGCAGTACCCCAACCGCCACCTGCTGGTGTGGTTGATGCCCATGGATCATCGCTTGCCTCTGCTGCGGTGAAGGTCGAAGCTCCGCCACCTTGGCGCGTCGTCTTCGTTACCTTCGCGGTCGCATTACGAAGTGATGGTCCGACTTCATCGACCTCAACTTCATAGACAGTCCGCTTCTCTCCTTCTTTCGTCTCATAGGAACGTTGCTTCAATCGTCCTGAGAGGATCACACGCGTTCCGCGAGTGAGTGACTCAGCGACATTCTCTGCCGCCTGTCGCCAGATATTGCAATTGAGGAAGAGGGTGTCCCCGTCCTTCCATTCATTGGTCTGACGATCCATATATCGTGGCGTCGAAGCCACAGTGAACTTCGCGACTGCTGCACCATTTGGTGTGAATCGCAATTCAGGATCGCTAGTCAAGTTCCCGATCAACGTGATGTTTGTATCTCCTGCTGCCATTGTCTTTTCCTCTTCTCGCTACTTATCAGTTATCTACTTTTCGGGCGCGGATCTAGTTGAGTACTACAACTTTGGTGCGAAGGACTGCTTCGTTGAGATTGAGTTGGCGATCCAACTCTTTCACCGCTGCAGGATCACAGTGCATGTCAACGACTGCGTAGATGCCTTCGCTCTTCTTCGAGATTTCGAAGGTCATGCGACGGCGTCCCCAGATGTCGAGTTTGTCGACTCGACCTCCACTTTCTTTGACGATCTTGAGATACGTCTCAAGACTTGGTGCGACTGTGCGTTCCTCGAGTTCTGGGTCGAGAATGACCATTAGTTCGTAGTGACGCATGCGTTAACCCCACCTCCTCTGGACTAAACGGTCGTGGGCTCTCCACGACAGGAGGGTTCAAGCGCGCTTTGCGGAGTGAGTGCTAGATGACTAGTCATTTCCCCGCGAAGGGAGGGAGAGCCTAGCCCGAGATAGCTGGTGGGCGAAAATCCCTAGCGAAGCTATGCGGATAAGGATGGAGAGTGCATAGAGGGTGGGCGAAAGTCCGGTTCCGCCCGAATACTCAACGAGGTACTGCCAGATGGCTAGGTGATAGATCGCCTCACCTACCTGCCAGATCCAGAACCAGACCCTTCCCTCACGCCAACCCTTAGAGCCAAAGTCCATCGCCATCAGCGCCAAAGGGGTCAGCCAGAGAACGTATTGCGGCGAATAGACCTTATTAATCGAAAAGAGAAAAGCTAACGAAAGAAAGGAGAGAAGCGTTAAGAGTCGAAACGCACTCTCGCTATCAAGGGATTTGGCACTCTTTATATCTTTACCCCACACCCGCCAAGCAGAGGCAAGTGCTATGAGAACAAGAAGAAGGGTCGCAAGGTTCGGTGAGATAAGTGAAGCTAAATCCAAGCCGAGAAGTGAGGCGGCATACCAGAGTGAGCCGAGGTCGACACCCCGATCTTGATTGAATGTGAAGAAAAGCAACCAGCCATCGAAATACATGATTGCTGTGGTGATATTGAGCGCTACCCAAGTAACCACCAGGTATGAAGCGAAAGCAAACCACTCCCGTTTCTTAGTAAGGAGAAAATAAAGTGCAATTACCGGTAGCAGAAATACCGGAAAGAATTTTATTGCTATCGAAAGGCCAAAATAGAAACCAGCAAAATCAAATCTCTCGCGGCGCAGATAGCAGAATCCGATCAGCATTGGAAGTACAGCCCAGAGATCCCAATTGATGAAGAGTGAGCTAGCGACAGCTGGTGCCAATGGAAAGAGATACCAGAGCCTTGGAGTGATCTTCCAAAGAAGAAAAGTCGTTGCGATCAAGAGGGAGATGAGGGCGAGCGCATTGATATCAAAGAATTGGAGATAAGAATCTGAAAACCTTGCCAAAGTGGAAGCTATATACCCAGTACCAACCGGATACTCCATAGCGTTCACTGAATCTTGGTAAGGGTTTACTCCGAGGTTTAGCCCCCTGCTGCCAAAGAGGGCAGGAATATCTGAGTAGCAGAGATGGGTGTAGTTATCGGGTGATGCGAATCCGTTGTCTCGACAATGATCGGATTTGATCAATGAGATTAGACCAACCAAGCCAGCAAGGAGAACTGGCTTGGCCTGATCACGAAGCATGATTTAGCGAGTCGTCTCTTCCTCAGGTGGCATTAAAGCGGTAGCGCTCTCTTTGGTGTAAGTCATCACTACACCGCGCATATCAACTGGCTCTAGGCCATTGATATTCACCGGTGGTCGGAACTTTGATTTTGGCACGCCGTCGAGCGCCCGTTTCGTATATTCGGTCCAGATTCGCGCCGGGAAAGTACCGCCAGTAAGTGAAGTTATTCCTCCGATACCGCGAAGAGTTGTCAGAGCATCATCGCGAAAGAAAGCGACCGAGGTCGCAAGTTCCGGTGTGTAGCCCGTGAACCATGCCGAAGTATTCTCATTTGAAGTTCCGGTCTTGCCTGCCGCTTGTCTTCCAAGTCTCTTGACTGCAGATGTCGCCGTACCTGCAAGGACTACTCGCCTGAGAGCGTAGTTGAGATCGCGCATCAGGTCAGATGAGAAGACTTCTTGCGCTTCGATTCGCCCCTGATAGAGCACACCTTTATTAGGACCAAGGACTTCATTGACGATAAATGGTTTGGCGTAAACACCTTCGGCAGCAAAAGTTGCATATGCAGCGGCTACATCGATCACTCGGGGACTTGAGACACCCAAGACAACAGATGGCGTGGGAAGCATCGCAACCGACTCTGGAATTCCCGCACGCCGAGCAGCGCTGACAACATTCTCAAGACCCGCAGCAATCCCAAGTGGCACATAGATCGTATTGATGGAAGACCCAGTCGCACGCAACAGCGTGACATCACCATAATCTTCATTACCGTAGTTATTGACCTTATATGGCTTTCCCAGATCATCGAAAAATTGAGGTGAATCGCCATTCCAGATAGAGGTCAAAGGGATTCCTTGTTCGAGCGCTGCTATCAATGCGAAGACTTTGAAGGTTGAACCCGCTTGCGTGATTCCTTGCGTCGCATCATTGAGTTGACGTTGCAGGTAATCCTTGCCGCCATACATCGCAACAATCTCGCCAGTACCAGGGCGAATCGATAGGAGACCGATATGAAGATCTTCCGGGGCATCCTTAGGCCCGACTTCTTGTACAGCGATCTGTGCCGCTTCCTGCGCTTGCTTCTCAAGTGTCGTACGTACGACTAATCCACCGATCATCAACTCCTCATCTGGAAAACCGAGGATGTTGAGTTCTCGTTGCACCCATGAGATCAAATACCCACGTGGCCCAGCCAGTCGACCCGAAGAGAGGCGCGGATTGACTTCGACTTTCAACTCTTTGAGTTTCGCGGCTCTGGTCTCATTGAGCCAGTCGGCTTCAACCATTCCATCAATGACATAGAGATAGCGAGAATCGAGACGGCTCTGATTTCCTTCTTTGTAGTAAGGATCATAAAGCCCGGGCGAACGAAGAATCGATGCCAAGATCGCAGACTCTTTCACCGATAGCGACTCCACCCCGTGACCAAAGTAAGCCTGCGCCCCGGTCTCGACGCCATAAGCACCACGCCCGAAGTAGATGGTGTTGAGGTAATTCTCGAGAATCTCATCTTTGGAGAGTTGATTCTCGAGCTTTATTGCGATGATCAACTCTTTGATCTTTCGCGTCCAGGTTCGCTCTGATGTCAGAAAAGCAGTCTTGGCATATTGCTGGGTGATGGTCGAACCACCTTGCAACTGGCGGCCCAAAAGATTGTTGATCGCAGCTCTCGCAATCGCTATCGGATTTACTGCGCTCTGACTGTAGAAATTCCTATCTTCAGCGGCAAGGACTGCATGGCGAAGGTGCAGTGGGATCTTTGCCAGTGGGATGACAGTTCGATTCTGTGCGCCGAGTCGACCTAGTTCGCTCCCATCTGCATATTGGATGATCGTGGCTTGGCTATTGACATACTCATTCGGGTCCGGGATATCGACCATGAAATATGCGATGCCGAAGACGACCGATCCCACGACAAAACCAAAACCGCCAAGCAAGATTGAAACTCTTCCAACGATTCTGCGCCAACGTTTTGCCATCGAGTAATGCTTCCGTTCAGCCTGATCTTCGTTGCAGCGGCTCGTCCTCGACAGTCTTGGCGCGTCTCGGTGGCTTTCGATTGACGCCATCGCCAAGTAAGAACGAGGCAGTCAAATGGTTCCAACCGCAATCGTTACAGACCTCTACTTCATAGACACGGAATTCGCCGAACTCAGATTGCATATCCCGTAACTCTGCCAAGCTCTTTATCCGCCCAGAATATTGACCGAGTTGATCACCAAAGGTGTAGCGAAGTTCGACCATCTTCTTGCTGCGGCAGACTGGACAGGAACGATCAGTCCGCTCACCATGAAATTTCGCTGCGCGTCGTAGATAGGGGTCAGCATCACATGCATCCATCGCGCTCGAGAGTCCTTGGAATAGAGCGGCAAGGGTCGCACGCTTTCTGAAGGTGTAGTCGACACGAGCGCGCTGCGACCAAAACATGTGCTTATGGTAGTAATGCCAAGCGCAATAGGCTAACGCAATAGAGGCACTCACAATCAGGGCCGAGGTGAATTTGAGATGAGAGTGGCTATCCCACGAAACTCACGAATATCTCGTCTCTTCGCCTTGCGCTGGAGTGGTCAGTTGACCGATGGCATCTTTCAATCAGGGCTTGCATCTTTCATCCTCTTCTCACCTGAGCGTCAGAGCAATACACTCGCTGCCGCTACCGCATTTGCCATTGTCTTACTGCCGTATTCGATTATTGGACCATTTGTTGGCACGATTCTTGATCGATTCTCTCGACAACGGATTCTCTTCTATTGCAATCTAATGCGCGCGGTCATCGCCTCACTCGTCTCGCTCTTGATTTGGCAAGGCGCCACCGGGATCTTGATGGTCACACTCATTCTCGCAGCATTCGGCGTCAATCGGTTGATCCTTGCAGGGCTCTCAGCAGCGCTACCACTGCTTGTTGCAAAGGACGAAAGAATTAGAGAGCGATTGGTGGCGATAAATGCGACCGCTGTAACGGGTGGCACGGTATTTGTTGTCGTAGGTGGTGGTGTTGGGATTGGTTTTCGGAATCTGATGGTGGAGGTGAGCGCTAACCATGCCGACTCAATCGTCATTCTTCTAGCCGGTGCTGGTTTCTTTATCACCGCCTTCCTTGCACTCTTATTACGCAAAGCAGAACTTGGTCCAGAGCTTCACGAGATAAAAAAGGCTTCTTTCTTCGCTGGAATTGATGAGATGCGTGATGGATTTAGGCGTCTTAAGGATTGTCGGGATGCGATGCTTGGCATAATCGCAACCGGTGTGCACCGCAGCGGCCTCACCGCGCTCACCTTGATGGCACTTATCTTGCAACGAAATTCGTTCAACTCATCCAGTGAACCAAACGCAGGTCTCGCTGGATTTGCTCTAGCAGCAGTGATAGCTGGTGTTGGGATTGCACTCGGCGCAATAGTGGCGCCGCTTGGTGTGGCGCGATTCGGGCGCCACCGGTGGATCAGATGGATGCTTATGGCTAGCGCAATCGCACCACTCTTCTTGGCGCTCAAGCAGAGTGAACCCATCCTCCTATTCACGGGTTTTCTCACCGGAGCATGTGGTCAAGGGGTTAAGGTCACTAATGACGCACTCGTTCAATCACAGATCATTGATCAATATCGCGGACGCGTCTTCGCTGTCTACGACGTGATGGTTAATTCCGCCATAGTCACAGGTGCGCTAGTCGCTGCCCTACTTCTACCGAAGGATGGCGCGGGTGGATTACTACCCCTCGTGGTTTGCATCTCTTATCTCATTGTTGCGAGCGCGCTTCTTCGCCCTAAGCATTTCCATTCAAGCGCCACCAGTTGAGCAACTCTTCTTCGGCTCGCTCTTTCCCGAGTGGCCCCTCTTCAAGTCGAAGTTCTAAGAGGTGTTCGTAGGCTTTACCGACAACGGGTCCTGGTTTTATCCCAAGAATTCTCATGATCTCTTCGCCATCTAGCTCTGGCCGGATCTTCGAAAGTTCCTCTTTTTGAGCAAGTTTGGTGATTCGCTCTTCGAGGGAGTCATAACTCTTCGCAAGAGAATCGGCCTTAGCGCGATTACGCGTAGTGCAATCTGCACGAGTGAGAACATGGAGATGCTCTAAGAGATCACCAGCATCTCGGACATAACGACGAACGGCAGAGTCAGTCCATTCACCATTCCCATACCCATGAAACCGGAGATGAAGGAAGACAAGTTGTGAAACTTCCTTGATTAAATTCGCGTCAAATCGCAGAGTCTTCAATCGATCTCGCGTCATCTTCGCACCAACTACTTCATGGTGATGGAACGAGACGCCACCGCCGTCGATCAATCGTTTTGTCTTGGGCTTGCCGATGTCATGTAAGAGCGCAGCAAGGCGAATCACCAGATTGGGACCGCCGAGGCGATCTTCCAGCGCAATCGCCTGTTCCAGGACTTTCAGTGAATGTTGGTAGACATCTTTATGATGATGGTGTTCATCAACTTCAAGTTGCAGTTTTGGTACCTCGGGTATGAAGATCTCTGCAAGACCGCTCTCTACCAATAACTCTATTCCGATTCGAGGTTGATTAGAGAGGATGATCTTGGTGAATTCCTCTCGGATTCGCTCTGCCGAGATGATCTCTAACCGTCCTCGCATTGCTGCGATCGCAGTGGAGAGATCTTCGCCAATAGCAAAACCTAACTGTGCGGCGAAACGAATCGCTCGAAGCATTCGTAATGGATCATCTGAGAAAGAGATCTCTGGTGTTAGCGGAGTTCGAATCAACTTCTTCGCTAGATCAACAACACCCTGATACGGATCGATAAATTCTGGAGAGTCGGTGGTTAGCTCTAGAGCCATAGCGTTGATAGTGAAATCTCGGCGGGAGAGATCGACATCAATCGTCTCACCAAATTCCACTGCAGGCTTTCGTGAATCTTGCTGATAACTCTCTGATCGATAGGTGGTGATTTCGATAAGGAATTCATCGCCACGGCCAGAGATGGTTCCAAAACGCGCTCCGGTATCCCAGAGGTGTTCTAACCTTTTACTCAGGATTCGCTTGGTGAGATCTGGATGCGCATCAGTCGTGAAATCAAGGTCATTTCCTAATCGTCCGAGAATCGCATCTCGCACTGACCCACCAACTAATGCCAGTCGCTTGCCATGCGACTTAAAATCTCTGGCAAGCTCGAATGCGATTGGCGCACGTTTCATCAACGTACTTGTTGCAATCTCTACGCCTGCTTGCGTGATCGGATCCATCACGGCTAAGGCTACTGAAAGAAAAACTCCCCGAACTTGAATTTCTCGAACGCTCTCCTATTATCGAAATGCAACTGAAGCCACTACCCTTCACTCATGACCCCGGCACCAAGTGCGGGTGGCGAAGAGAAGCGTAAGAAAAGCAGGCGAAGGCGCCCGCGTCGCAAGAAATCCGCCTCCGCGATAGCTCAAAATAATTCAGAGCCAATTCCATCGCGCAATCAAGGTGCCAAGAGAAAGACCAACCGTCCCACTCGTTATGCCAAGCGAGTTGATGAAGTCAGCGCTGGAGGACTTGTAGTTGACTCAACAGGAACTCGTGGTCTCTTGATTGCTCGACGTGATCAGAAGGATCAAACTCGCTTGATCTGGTCACTACCAAAAGGGCATATCGAGGAGGGAGAGACCCCCGAACTTGCTGCACTACGTGAAGTCGCCGAAGAGACCGGGATAACGAGTGAGATAGCACGCTCCCTTGGAGTGATTGATTTCTGGTTTATGGCAAGTGGAAAACGAATTCATAAGACAGTCCATCACTTCCTCTTCAAGGAAGTGGGCGGCTCATTGCAACCACAGGTTACTGAAGTTGATGATGTTGCATGGATTCCGTTGGAGGAGCTCGTCGCCAAACTTGCCTATCCTGATGAGAAGAAACTCATTGCTCGATCAGGCGACCTCACACCGTGATCACGCTACAGAGATTCTCTCCAAGATTTTTGCTTTGTATGATCGTCTCCTTCCTCTTGATTTCGTTCACACTCTTGCTACCTGCTCACGGCGAGATCAAACCGTTGAGCGATGGCAAGAGCTTGATCGTTGTCTCTGACTTGCCAAATCGAAATATCAATGGTGCTTTCTTTGATAGATCTTTGGAAGCCAAACTCGGTGATACTGGCTCTCTTGGTCAGTTACTTCGTGAAGCGGCCAAAGTTTCAGTATCGAAACGAAGTTTTGCAATAGATCCTATGTTGATCGAAGAAGTCAACGATCTTGCAGATGGTTTCCAGATAATCGATAGTACCGAAGTGCCAGAGAGCCCCAATGCCCGGCAATGGCTCGAGCGTTTAAAGATCGTTGTAGGTGAGAGTGAGGTCAACGCGCTCAATTATGGATCGCCGAATCTGGCGTGGTTAGCAAAGGCAGCTCCCAGTGAATTGAGGATCCACCATCGCCTCTCTGCTGAATTACTTCAAGCCTTGCTTGCACGACCAGTCTCAGTGAACCCTCCAGAGATCACTGGCCAGCTGGCTTCGATTAACCCTTCGATAGCCGACCGTTATACGCAGATGCGTAGGGCGATTAGATCGATCAATCAATACGCCAATAATCCAAGAACAATCTCATTTCGTCTTCGCATTGGATCGATTCTTAACCCGGAGGTCCCTGCCGATCGAACTCTGGAGCTGACTAGGGAATTGCAGAGAGAAATATCTTCATATCAAGATTCGATTCGAATCAGTAAAGGGCGCTTCACACTTACATCTAGCAGCGAAGAAGTTCCTATCACTCTGATCAACGATTTCGATAATCCCATGGAAATCAGATTAAAGATCAAGTCGACCAACAGTAAAGTAGTTGTCGAGTCAACCGACCCCGTTCTAATCGATGCGAATTCCAAACTCTCGGTTGCAGTACCTGTCACAGTTCTTGCATCGGGTCAATCTGAACTTCTTATCACTATGAGAACTAGTGGCGGCATCAATGTTGGGGACCAAGTACGTCTTCCATTGACCTTGACTGTGATAAGTCCGTTCACTACATGGATCACAACTGGATCGGGTCTCGTTTTACTCATCGCAGCAATAATTCAGAGCATGAGACGAGTAAGGCGCTCTCGCAAGACCGCGAATCCATCCACTAAGGTGGCTGATCATGAGTGAGGCGATGATCAAATCATCAGCACTAATGGCTTTCGGCACACTGATCTCTCGTGTCACAGGATTCATTCGAAACATCCTGATAGTCGCGTTACTTGGCACCTCACTCCTTGGCGATACATACAACGTTGGTAACACGATGCCGAATATCATCTATAACCTGATACTGGGTGGTGCGCTGACGGCCGTCTTTTTGCCTCAGATAGTTCGTGCCGCCAAAGATCCTGATGGTGGTTCACTCTTCATATCCAAACTTGCTACCTTGGTAATGAGCATCTTGGTAGCTCTGACGGCAATCGCGATGATTGTTGCACCTTTCTTTCTCACGCTCTATGCCCCCTCCTTCGATGGTCGCGAAGCTCAGGTCACACTCCTTTTCATCTGGTTCTGCCTACCGCAAATACTCTTTTATGGGCTCTACGCACTACTTGGTCAGATCGCCAATGCCAAAGGAAGTTTCGGGCCGATGATGTGGAGTCCGATACTTAATAATCTTGTAGTTATCGCACTCTTCAGCTATTTCCTTCTTTCGTTTGATGAAATCACACTTGGAACTATCACCGACCAAAATGTTGCGATCATCGGCCTTGGCACAACGTTGGGGATTGCAATACAAGCCCTGGCTTTGGTCCCAGTAGTCAAAGGCCTAAAGGTTGGCATCAAAGCAAACTTTAAGTTTCGTGGCGCAGGACTTGGGAAGTCGATAACCCTAGGAAGTTGGACGCTTCTTTACGCATTGATAACACAGATGGGGTTTGCGATCACCGTCAACTTAGGAACCCGAATCACAAAAGAGGCAGCAATTCTTGCTAATGATTCTTCGCTTCTTACCTCTGGACTTGGTTTCACGCCATACCAGAATGCTTATCTCATCTTCCTCTTGCCACATTCAATATTTGCTATCTCTATCGCCACCGCCATCCTCCCTGATCTCGCACGTAAAGTTCAGATGAGTAATCTTGAAGGTATCCGCTCGGATCTCGTTCACTCGCTAAGACTCCTAGGAGTGGTTTTGGTCCCAGCGATGATCTTCTTTGCGCTCTTCGGTAGGAACTTGGGTAGCGCGATCTTCTTCGGGATCCCAGTAGAGGATGCAAGATTCATTGGAAAACTGCTCTCTGCCTTCGCGCTAGCCGGAATTCCGTTGGCACTTAATATGATCTTTACTCGCTCGCTCAATGCCTTTGAAAACACTAGATATCAAGTAGTGGCAAATACCGTGATCAATCTAATCGCGATATCTCTTTCATTCCTTGCCTACTCGATTCTAGAGATTCAGTGGAAGAGCTTTGGAATGGCTATCGCTTTCTCAATCAGTTACTTTATTGGTGTCTTTGTCACATACCGTGGCCTTCGCAGATTCCTGCAACACTTGCCGCACCGTCTCTATCTCTTGCTTTACCTCAAGTTAGCCCTTATTTCATCGGCACTTTTTGTCGTTGCCATCGTTTTGCAACAACTCGCGTCGAAAATGGATTTCGTGCAAATCAACCAAGGGTGGGGGAATACTCTCTACCTCGTCTTGGTTCTTGCTCTTGTGACTCCGCTCTATCTCCTTATAGCAAAGAGGCTGGGTGTCAAAGAGGTCGGCGAGGTAGTACATCTCTTTACCCGAGGTAAGGTCGCACCCTGACGCATGAGGGGGAAGCGTGAATAAAGATGTCGCCGATGTGGTGATTGTTGGTTCTGGTCCTGCTGGCTACACCGCCGCCATCTATGCCGCCAGAGCCCAGCTCTCTCCGATCCTTTATGAGGGTTCGGTTACTGCGGGTGGTGCGCTGATGAACACCACTGAGGTCGAGAATTTTCCTGGATTCAAAGAAGGAATCATGGGTCCTGATCTCATGGACCAAATGAGAAACCAAGCGCTTCGATTCGGTACAAAAATCATCACTGATGACATCGTCAAAATGGAATTGAACTCTGAGATAAAGACTCTCACTGATGGCTCTGGATCGATGGTGAGAACAAATAGCGTGATTCTTGCTATGGGATCTGCTTACAAGGAAATTGGTTTGCCGAATGAGAAGCGTCTCTCTGGTCGCGGCGTCTCATGGTGTGCTACCTGCGACGGTTTTTTCTTTCGTGACCAAGCGATCGCAGTAGTTGGTGGTGGCGACTCGGCAATGGAGGAGGCAAATTTCCTCACGAAATTCGCCTCAAAGGTGACAGTCATCCATCGGCGCGATTCACTTCGCGCGTCCAAGATCATGGCAGAGCGAGCCATGGCAAATCCAAAGATTGAGTTCCTCTGGAATTCAGAAGTAATCGATGTGTTGGGTAGCGAGAAGGTAACTGGGCTCAAGATTCGAAATCTCAAAAGCAACGAGGAGAGTGTTAAGGATTTCACTGGTCTCTTTGTCGCTATCGGCCATCTTCCTCGAAGTGAACTTGTGCGAGGCGAAGTGGATCTCGATAGCGAGGGGTATGTAAAGGTGGAAGGGCGATCGACTAAGACCAACCTCGAAGGCGTCTTCGCTTGCGGAGATCTAGTCGACCATACTTATCGCCAAGCAATCACCGCCGCTGGCTCTGGTTGTCAGGCAGCCCTCGATGCCGAGCGATTCTTGCAACATAGCTAATCGATTTTTCCTAAGTATCATTAGCCGAATGAAAATGAGAGGTAGATATAGAGATGGCAACTGAAAAAGTAACTTCTGCTAATTTCAAGAGCGTTGTGCTTGAAAGCAAAGTGCCTGTTGTCGTGGACTTTTGGGCGGAGTGGTGTGGTCCATGTCGAGCAGTAGCGCCCGTGCTTGAAGAGATCTCCAATGAGTACTCCAGCAAGATTAAGATCGTCAAGATCAATACTGATGAGGAACCTCAGTTGGCGATGCAATATGGCGTCAGCTCGATCCCCAATATGAGCGTTTTTCAGAGTGGTGAAGTAGTAAAGGCAATCATTGGTGCCAAGCCGAAGCCAGTTCTTCTTAAAGAGTTGGATGAATTCATCAGATAGTTCGAGGTTTTGATGATGACCTTTCGATGACCTTTCGATGACCGAGGAGTTGGTATGACGGGCGAAGTGTTGGCTCGTGGCGACTCGGGAGATCCTGTCTCGCGACTCACTAACGCCTTACTTTCCTTGGGTTTCTTAACAAAGGCCGGCTCACTTTTTGATGAGAGCGTGGTGGAAGCAGTACGCGCTCTGCAACAGAGCCGCGGGTTGAAGGTGACCGGCGAATGTGATCACAAGACACTTCAAGCACTTGAAGAGGCTCGGTGGCGTTTAGGTGATCGGGTTATTGAGCTGACCACTCCGATGATGCGGGGGGATGATGTTGCAACATTGCAACGGAGATTGCTCGGAATGGGATTCGATGTAGGTCGAGCAGATGGGATTTTTGGGCCCAAGAGCGTCATTGCGCTCAGGGAATTCCAGCGTTCGGTTGGGCTAGAAGGTGATGGGCGTTGTGGTGAGACCACAGTGGTCGCGCTGATCAGATTGACTCGCACTGTCGCAGGCGGACCCGCGACTGCGCTTAGAGAAGATGCGCTTCGCAATCGAAAAGGGCCATCGCTCTTGGAAAAAGTCATTGTTTTGGACCCGAGTTGGGGTGGGGCTAACCCGGGCCACAGCTTTGGCGCAATCACCGAATCTGAGTTCACTTTTGATTTGGCTTCACGGTTAAGTAAACGCCTTGGCGAACTAGGGGTCGAGGTCCATCTAACGCGGACCGCGGATCAATCTCCTAGTGAACCGGCGCGAATTGAGCTCGCAAACAAGGTAAGTGCAGATCTTGTCATCTCACTCCATTGTGACAACTACACGAATGAGCGCGCTCAGGGAGTTGCTTCCTATTACTTCGGCAACGAAGGTGAAGGAATCAGGTCAGTGATTGGCGAACGTTTCGCCACACTTGCACAGCGTGAGATTGCCGCAAGAACTCAGGTGCTCAATTGCCGGACCCACGCAAAGAGTTGGGACCTGCTTCGGTTAACCAAGTCGCCTACAGTTCGAATTGATATTGGTTATCTATCTAACCCATCCGACCGAGAACGGATAGTTAACCCTTCATTTAGGGATATCGTCGCCGAAGCGCTGGTGGTTGCAATCCAACGTCTCTATCTCGATGCCGAGAGTGATGCCAAGACTGGAACTCTTCGAATCGAAGATTTGCGCCGCGCTGGCATCCGCCAGTAATACAAATAGCTGTTTTTATATCTCAACCGGCGAATTTGATTCTCTAATTTAACTTTCGATCACTCTGACGATTCGTTGTAGATCTTGGCCATCACCGTACTCAATCACGATCTTCTTTCGCTCGATTTTCACTCGTGTGTTGAGTTGATTCTCTAATCTCTCTTCCAGCTCTTTAAACTCTGCGCGAGCAAAGGGGTCACTCTTCTTCGCGTTCTCACCACTTCGCTCTTTGCCTCCTGATATTGCAACGATTTCCTCCGTTGCTCGTACTGAGAGATTCTCATTAATGATTCGTTTGGCGAGAGCTTCCATCTCTACTTGATTGGTAAGGCCGAGAAGCGCTCGTGCGTGGCCAGGTGTGATTGCGCCTTCAATTACTTTTCTCTGAATCGAAGCGGGAAGATGCATTAAGCGAATCGTGTTGCTGATCGCCGCTCGAGACTTACCCACCTTTGAAGCTAGCTCATCATGCGTGACACCAAGATCTTGCAAGAGTTGGGTGTAGGCAGATGCCTCTTCAAGAGCGTTGAGTTCACTACGGTGGATATTCTCAATCAGCGCCTCACGTAACATCTCTCTATCGCTGGTTTCACGGACAATTACTGGGATTTCCCGAAGACCTGCCGCTTGGCTCGCACGAAACCTTCGCTCTCCCATGATCAACTCGTACTGACCCTTGACAACTTCACGGACTACTGGAGGTTGCAGTAAGCCAACTTCACGAATCGAGTCACTTAATTCTTTGAGGGCAGCAGCATCAAAGATGGTTCGTGGTTGTTTGTGGTTAGGACGAATAGATGAAATGGGAACAATGCGCGCAAACTTTTCGTCATCTTCAACTTGTGAATCTGTCGAAAAGTTCGATGGTGTTGATTTCGTTGGGATAAGAGCATCCAGATTTCTGCCAAGTCCACCACGTTTGCTCATCATGCACCTTTCGCCGTCAGAGATTCACTCGTTTTTCCTGCGCCACGATTTGCAATCTCACGGGCGATTGCCATGTAGGCGGTGGCGCCAGTTGAGAGTGGATCGTAAGTCATCACCGTCTGTCCATAAGAAGGAGCCTCAGAGACACGAACTGCTCGTGGAATTGGGATATCTATCAACTCTTTTGGATAGTGTTGACGAACACTCGCTGCGACATCATTTGCCAATCGTGTTCTTCCATCAAACATAGTTAGAACAATTGTGGTCAATTGAATTTTCGGGTTGAGGTGCTCTCCCACCAAAGTCAATGTATGTAAGAGAAGGGCAAGACCTTCTAGCGAGTAATACTCGCACTGGATTGGAATAAGAAGTTCTTCTGCTGCAACAAGTGCATTGATGGTAAGAAGTCCAAGGCTTGGTGGGCAATCGATGATGACATAATCGATTCGTTCACCATTTCGTGATGTTTCTTCAAGGAGATCATTGATCGCCTTCTTCAATCGCATCTCGCGGGCAACGAGTGAAACTAGCTCTACCTCTGAATTTGCTAGTGATTGTGTTGCTGGGGCACATTCCAGAAATGGATAGCCGTTGACACGGATCAGAACATCGCGAAGTGGTGTGTCATGGTTGATCACTTCATACATCCCCGGAAGTTCATCGCGGGGGATACCGAAAGCGGTGCTGGCATTTCCTTGCGGATCTAAGTCAATGACGAGAGTGCGTAACCCACCCATCGAAAGCGCAGCCGCCACATTGACAGCTGTGGTCGTCTTTCCAACTCCGCCTTTCTGATTGGCAACAGTGAAGATTCGAGTCTTGGTGGGCGCGGGCATTGGTTCTCGAAGACGCTTGACCCCAACAACCTTTGTAGATGTTTCACGTGAATCCCGAATCTCGCTCACGGCGATAGTTAACCCTAGATAAATGACACCAGTGGCATTTAGTCGAGATCGGGAGATTTTCCCTTCAGGAAATGCGACGAATTATGACAATTCGACTGATCGATTCTTGCCACGGGATCTCTTTAAGTTCGACAGCCATCGATTTTCGGCGCTTGTTTTGAGGAAGCTCATCGATTTCAAGTGCTGCGCGTTCGCCTTTCATTGCAAGAAGGGACCCGTCCTTCTCAACGAGATGCCATGCTGTCTCTACCAGGCGAGGAAGTGGTGCCACCGCCCTCGCTGTGACGTGGTGAAAGACCCCTTTAGCCTGCTCGGCCTTTGAGTGGACGACCCTTAGTGGGAGTTGTAGGAGTTGAAGGGCTTCTTCTAAGAAATCAACCCGTCGTTTCAGTGGCTCCATCAAGGTAACTGTGAGATCTGGACGGGCTAATGCAATCACTATCCCAGGTAGACCGGCCCCGCTACCGACATCTAGCACGG
>Ga0208048_1000601_pt1 | contig 19373 bp, 18 predicted proteins | sample Malawi_45m_30L_FD_184163 | JGI IMG/M metagenome (GOLD analysis project Ga0208048, IMG submission 184163) | Freshwater microbial communities from Lake Malawi, Central Region, Malawi to study Microbial Dark Matter (Phase II) - Malawi_45m_30L... | ecosystem: Environmental > Aquatic > Freshwater >...
TGGCCGAAGTGATCGCTACGTCCTTCCTCAAATCCTGCGAGTGCTTCACCCGCGTGTGGCCGTCGGTTGTCGTGCTCGTCGGCTATGCCTTCGCGTTTTATTTCCTCTCGCTCACCTTGCGGTCACTATCCGTCGGCATCGTCTACGCCATTTGGAGCGGAGCGGGCATTGTTTTGGTCAGCATCATTGCCTGGATCTTCCTCGGTCAGAAACTCGATGTTCCCGCCATCATCGGCATCGCACTGATTGTCGCTGGCGTGGCGGTGATCAACCTTTTCTCAAAAAGCGTCGCGCACTGAGGCGCGGGGCGATTACAGTCGCGCTTCCTTGTAGTTCTCGCAGAACCAGCGGTAAGCGTCGGCGATGCCGTCGCGCAGGGAAATCTTCGGACTCCAGCCGAGTGACTTGATCTTCGAGATATCGAGGAGTTTGCGCGGGGTGCCGTCCGGTTTGCTCGTGTCGAACTCGAGCGTGCCGTCGAAGCCGAGCACATCGCAGACCGTCTCGGCCAGTTCGCGGATGGTCACGTCATCGCCGCAGCCGATGTTGACCAAATCGGGCTGATCGTAGTTCTCGAGCAGGAACACGCAGGCGTCGGCCAGATCAGTGGTGTGGAGGAATTCGCGCCGCGGGGTTCCGGTGCCCCAGACCGTGATCGACTTCGCGCCGGATTTTTTCGCGCCGTGCACTTTGCGGATGAAAGCGGGCAGCACGTGCGAGTTGTGCAGGTCGTAGTTGTCATGCGGACCGTAAAGATTGGTCGGCATGCCGCTGATGAAATTTTTGCCGTATTCGCGGGCGTAGGCCTGGCAGAGTTTGATCCCGGCGATTTTGGCGATGGCGTAGGCGTCGTTTGTTTCCTCGAGCGGACCGGTGAGCAGGGCGCTCTCCGGAATCGGTTGCGGCGCCAGCTTCGGATAAATGCACGAGCTGCCGAGGAAGAGGAGCTTGCGCGCGCCGAAATCGGCCGCGGCCTCAATGAGGTTGTTTTGGATAGTGAGGTTCTGCACGAGGAACTCCACCGGCTGCTCGTAGTTTGCGAGGATGCCGCCGACTTTGGCCGCGGCGTCGATGACGATGGACGGACGCTCTTTTTCGAAAAACGCGCGCACGGCCGCGCGGTCGAGAAGGTCGAGTTCCTTGCGACTCCGGCCGATCACTTCGGTGAAGCCGTCCGCCCGCAGCTTGCCATGGATGGCGCTGCCCACCATCCCGCGGTGGCCGGCCACGAATATTGTCTCGTCCTTCTGCAAGCTCATCGGATAGAACGGGCAAGCTATGGCAAAGACCCCCGCGGCGGCAAGGAACGGCCGTCTGGAAGTGCTCAAAACCTACAAACTCTACGTGGGTGGCGCGTTCATCCGCTCGGAAAGCGGCAAAGTCGTGCCCGCGCTGACCCCGGACGGCAAAACGACGCTGGCGCAGGTCTGCCGCGGATCGCGCAAGGATTTCCGCGATGCGGTTGTTGCCGCGCGCAAGGCCTTCGGCAAATGGAGTGGAACGGGTGCTTATCTCAAAGGACAAATCCTTTACCGCGCCGCCGAGATGCTCGAGATGCGCGCCGGCGAAATAGAACGCGAGATCGTTCGCAGCACCGGATGCTCCGCCGCCGCCGCGCAGCGCGAGGTAGCCGATGCGGTCGAACTGCTCGTGCATTACGCGGGATGGACCGACAAATTCACCGCGGTCTTCGGCTCGGTGAACCCGGTGTCCTCGCCGCATTTCAATTTCACCTATCCGGAAGGAACTGGTGTGGTCGTGATCTTTTCTCCCGATACGCCGTCCTTCGTTTCCCTCGTCCATCTTGTTGCCGCGACCATCCTAACCGGAAACACTTGCATCGTTGTTGCCTCGGAAAAATATCCGCTGCCTGCATTGACCTTCGGCGAAATTCTCGCCACGAGTGATTTGCCCGGCGGTGTGGTCAACATCCTTTCCGGAAAACGCTCGGATATTGCCCCGACGGCCGCCACGCATATGGTCGTCAACGCCATCGTCAACGGATGCGAAGATGACGCTCTCGACAAAATTCTGCACGAGGGCACCGCAACCAATTTGAAGCGCTACGCACGGCATGCGGTGTCATCCGAAGCGTGGCGCAAGGCCGACCGGTCCGACTGGATTCTCGACACGGTCGAATTCAAAACCGCCTGGCACCCGATTGGGTGGTAGGACTGCAGTCCGGGGCGATGCACGTTCCGTCCCTCATCGAGAAGAAGCGCGATGGTGGCAAGCTGTCCACCGTAGAGATTTCCGCTTTGATCGGCGGTTATGTGCGCGGCGAAGTGCCTGACTACCAGATGGCTGCCTTCGCCATGGCCGTGTTTTTCCGCGGGATGGGCGACGCAGAAACGACGGCGCTGACCATGGAGATGCGCGACTCGGGCGATGTCTTCCAATGGCCTGCGGGGACGCCGCCTAAAATCGATAAACACTCGACCGGCGGAGTGGGGGACAAAGTTTCCCTCGTTCTCGCTCCACTGCTTGCTTGCGAAGGAGTGTGGGTTCCCATGATTTCCGGCCGCGGACTCGGCTCCACCGGCGGCACGCTGGACAAACTCGAAAGTATCCCGGGATTTCAGGTCAATCTGACCTGGCCGGAAATGCTCAAGCAATCGGAAGCGGTCGGATGCTTCATCGCGGGACAGACGGACAATCTTTGTCCGGCGGACAAAAAACTTTACGCCTTGCGCGATGTGACCGGCACGGTGGCGTCGCTGCCGCTCATTGTCGCGAGCATCATGTCGAAAAAACTGGCCGAGTCGCTCGACCGGCTTGTCCTCGACGTGAAGTTCGGACGCGGAGCTTTCATGCAGAAACGCGAAGACGCGCAAAAGTTGGCCGATGCCATGGTCGCTGTCGGGTGCGGAGCCGGGGTGGAAACGCACGCGCTGCTCAACCCGATGAACCAACCGCTCGGTTGCACGGCGGGCAACGCGCTCGAGGTGGCCGAATGTGTCGAGGTCCTCAAAGGCGGAGGTCCGCAGGATCTGATCGATCTCACCCTCGATCTCGCGGCGAAGTTGGTTCCCGCTCCGCGCGAGAAATTGCGCGCGCGTTTGTCCGACGGCACGGCCTGGCAAAAATTTGTCGCCATGGTCGAAGCACAGGGCGGCGACGCAAACTCGCTGGAAAAAATGCGCGAGATTCATCGCGCGCCGGTCATGACCGAGATCGCCGCGCCCGCTGCGGGAAAACTTTCCAAACTCGACGCGTTGGAGATCGGGCGCTTCTGCGTCGAACTCGGTGCCGGTCGGGCCAAGGCGGGCGATGCGGTCGATTTTGCCGTCGGCATGGAGTGCCTGAAGAAAGAGGGTGACGCAGTCGATCAGGGCGAACCGATCCTCCGTGTTCACAGCCGCACGCCGATCGACGCCGCTGCTCTCTTTGGCCGCATCGCTTCGGTTGCTTGATCTTGTCCATGGCGGCTGATTGTTGTTTGGTTTGATCCATGCCGGTCGCCTACCTCGCCCCCATGCCCGCACCGGGCACCTGGGACAACTGCCATGCCTGCGAGGCCCCGTATCGTCATCGCCAGCTGAGTCGCGGTGAAAAACTTTTCTGTTCGCGCTGCGGCGAAAAACTTGCCGCCCCGTGGCCGGAGCGTGCCGTGCAGATCGGCCTCGCCCTGTCGCTCACCGCGCTGATTCTCCTCGTCATGGCCAATGTTCTTCCCGTCATGACCTTCGATGTGGCGGGCGCCGAGCAATCGAACCGCATCATCACCGGCGTGCAGGGTCTCATTGCCCAGGATTACGGTCCGATCGCCGCGCTTGTCTTTTTTTCCGCCATTCTGGCTCCGGCGCTTTACCTGATCCTCGCCTGCTACGTGCTCAGCGCGCGCGCCTTGGGGCGCCACTGGCCGTTCGACTTCCAGGCGTGGCGCATCGTCGAGCGTCTGGCGCCGTGGAATCTCATTCCGGTGTTCGCCGTGGCCTGCCTTGTCGCCGTGGTGCGTCTCGATCTTCTCGGCACGGTGAATTGGCAAAAGGGCGCGCTCTTCGTCGTGCTCGTTTCGCTTTTCTTCCCGCTGCTCGAGCAATTGCGCGAAAATGCGGGACAGGAAAGCGACGCGTGCTTGCGTGTCGAGTCGGATCTGCGCTTGCGCCGCCAGCGCGCCATCGCGTTGGTGGTCAGCGGCGCGATCCTTTATTTTCCGGCCAACATTTTCCCCGTGATGACCATGGCCATCACCGGCGAGCGGGCTGACCTGACCGTGTGGGGCGGAGTGATGGAGTTGTATCATGTCGGACTGTGGCCGGCGGCGTTCATCGTTTTTCTGGCCAGCATGTGCGTGCCCATCCTCAAGCTGGCCAGTTTGGCTTGGCTTCTCTGGATGGACGGCAAGCCTGACCGCCGCGTGCAGCGCACCAAACTCTTCCGTCTGCTCGAGACGATCGGCACTTGGTCGATGGTCGACATCTTCCTGCTTTCCGTGCTGGTCGCCGTGGGCCAACTCGGCTCCTTGGCCAGCGTTGAGGCCAAGCCGGGAGCGACATTTTTTTCCGCAGTGCTTGTCTGCACGCTCTTTGCCGCGTTCAACTACGACGTGCGCATGATCTGGCGGGAGGAAAAACGGTGAGCCCCGAAGCTCCGCAGGACCACGGTGAGGTCGTGCGCAAAAGCGGCGGCTTGTCGTGGGCGTGGCTTTTTCCCCTCATCGCGCTGGCCGCGGCGGGATGGATGTATTGGGAACACATCAGCACGATGGGTCCCGAGATCCAAATCCGCTTCAAGGATGCGCCGGGGATCGAGGAGGGAAAAACACCGCTTCTTTTCCGCGGACTCGTGGCCGGCCGCGTGGTCGATGTGAATCTCGACGAAAATTTAGACGAGGCCATCGTCCATGTGCGCCTGGAAAAATTCGCCGAGGGCCTCGCTGTGGAGACGACGGATTTCTGGATCGAACAGCCGGAATTCTCCCTGCAGGGTGCGTCGGGACTCACCTCTCTCATCCAGGGCAATTCCATCCGCGCGCGCAAAGGAACCGGACCGCGCCGCATGCGCTTCGAGGGACTCGAAAGCAGCCCCGTGCTCGCGCTCGACGAAAGCGCGGTGCGTATCCGTCTCGAGTCCGAACAATCGCAATCCCTCGACCGCGGCGCGCCGGTCAATTACCGCGGCGTGCGCGTCGGGCGAGTGCGCGAGCAATCCCTCTCGCCCGAAGGCAAGCCCTACATCGAGATCGAGGTCGAACAGAGCAAGCGCGGACTGCTCAAGACCAGTTCGCGCTTTTGGACCGTGCCCGCGTCTTCCGTCAGCATCGGACCCGGCGGAATCAAAGTGGATGTCCCCGGACTCGACACGCTGATCCAAGGCGCTGTTGCTTTCGATGACTTCGGCGTGCCGGGCAAGCGTCTCGAAGAAGGTGCCGTGGCCCAATTGCTCGACAGCGAGACCATCGCCGAGGCTTGCAGCCCGCCGATCAACATCACCTTCACCAGCGGCCGCGGCCTGCGCGCCGGGCAGACACGGATGACTTACCTCGGCGTGGTTGTCGGTATGGTGACGGACATCAATCCATCGGGCGGCAAAGTCCGCGTGACCGCGCGGTTCTATCCCGGTTTCGATTTCCTCCGCCTGTCCGGCTCGCAGTTCAGCATCATCGAACCGCAGGTTTCTCTCGAGGGCATCAGCGGCCTCGAGACGATTCTCACCGGGCCGGTCATCGATTGCTTGCCGGGGCGCGGTTCGGAATTCCGCACCGACTTTGCCGGCCACGTGCCCAAGGAAGAGGATCAGGTGGTCGAGCAGAGCGAGGCCGGACGGAAATTCCGGCTCATCTCGCGCGCCACGGGGACGGGAGAGGGTGCCCCCGTGCTTTACCGTGATCTGCAAGTCGGCGTCGTGCTGGAAAAACGTCTGACCAAGGACGGCAAAAACATCGAGTTGGTCATCGGCTTGCAGCCCGAATATTCGCATCTCGTGCGGCAGAACACCGTGTTCTGGGACGAGAGGGGACTGCGCGGATCGATCGGATTTTTCAGCATCCGACTGCAGACGGCCATGCCACTTCCTTTGACCGGCAACGGAGCCGTTGCCTTCGCCACGCCGGACGACTCGGCGCCCTCCGCCGCGGCCAACACGAGCTTCGTGCTCTACGACAAACCGCAGCGCGAGTGGAAGAAGTGGAAAGATCCCGCGTTCCGTTGACCCCTCACGCTCAGGCGTAGGGCAGGAAGGCAGTGTGCACCTCGGGCGGCACGTCGATCATCTTGTAATCGCCCGAGGAAACGAAGAGGAGGCTCTGCTGGCCTTTGCCGAGCAGTTGGTTCTGCGAATCGAAGATTTCGTGTTCCAGCGTGACGAACTTGCGGTTGTAGCCACCGATGCGGATGCGCACGCTCACCGTCTCGAATTCCCGCGTTTCCCGCACGAATTTGTGTTCGAAGGATCGCGTCAGGATGTAGAATGGCGTGTCCTTCAGATTGAACTTCGGCATGACGCGGTTGAAGAACAGTTCGCGCGTCTTGCCCACCCACATGGCATACATGCCAAAGTAAACGTTGCCCACCGAGTTGGTGTCGGCATAAGTCGCGACGAACGAGTGGACGAACCATTTGCCCTCGAAGTGTCCGCCCAGCGGATGCTGCACCGCCTCGACAATCGATTTGGCCGTGGCGACCAAAGTGGCGGAAGCTTCGGCCGCGGCGCGCGGAGCGTGCGGTTCGGCTGCGGGCATAACCGGCGAGCTGAGCGGCGACACATCCTCGGCCGGAGCGCCGAGTTGGTCGGCATCGCTGACAAAATCTTCCCCGGCCGTCGGTTTGCACAAGGTCCAGATGACGTAGCCGAGCGGCAAGAGCGACCCGATGATCATGAAAGCCGGATAACTGAGGAAATACCCGAACGCAAAAATGACCACGGCGAGGCTGCCGATGCAGAACATCTTCACCTGCGGTATGCGGTTGGCCGGGGTGTTGACGTAGCAGCGGGCCAGCGCGAGCGCGGAATAGCCGACGAAGAACGTGGCGTAGAAAATCATGAAATACTCGAGCTCCAGCCCGATGGCCGCACCGGCCAGCGCGATGGCGCCGCAAAATAGAAAGAGCGGGATCGGCGAGGTGACGAGCGAGGTGGGAATGAGCGCGAAGATGGCGTTGACGCTGGTCCGCACGTTCGACTGCAGAAACCAGCGCAGGGCGATGTATCCGCTGTCCAAGGTGGTGAGGATGCACGCGCAGAGGAAAACGCAGTAAGCCCCGAAGATCCACGGGTGCGCCGCTGCGCTGGCGTGCAGTAGGCGCATCACCGTGTCGTGTCCGTAAACGTGTCCGCCCAAACCGGTGTGCAGGAACTCGGTGCCGCTGATGCCCAAAGCCCAGACGGCGAGCATGCCGTGGAAGACGAGAAGCAGGAAAAATTCGAGCGCTCCGACCAAATATCCGGCCGCGACGGAAACCCGTTCGCGGTGCATCTGGATGGCGCGTTGCCATTGCTGCAGGTCGAGCCAGGGTCCGAGCAGGAAGCCGATGATGATCGGCACGGCATAGCCCCAGAAGTTCCAGTCGTCGGTCGGCAATTTCTCCACGGCGATCGGCGGCAAGCCGTTGGAAATGCGGTAAGGCGCGGACCAAAGGATGGCGATCGCTCCCGCGATGATGAGGAAGATGACGCCGTGGCTCCATTTGATGCGCCGGATGTTGAACTCCTCGCCGAAAAGGATGCCCGCCGCGAGGATGACGAGCAGGATGAGCGGCAGATAGAGAACTTCCGGTTTCAGACCGAGCGGCATCCATCCGTAGCGGATCAGCGCGAAGACGGTCAGGGTGATGGCGATGAGTTGGTAGAGGAAAAAAACGAGCCGGAAGGGCCGCGACCATGAAACGAAAAATTTGCCGAGCGATTCGGAACCGCCCTGCTGGCGCCGCGCGAGATGGTGCGTGATGAACCCGAAGACGATCAGTCCGAGACAGTTCGGGATGGCGAAGCTGAGCAACCCGGGCAATCCGAATTGCGTGGCGAATTGGACCGAGAAAAAGAGTCCCAATCCCCACATCCAAGAAAGCGCGACCGTGTTTCCCCAAAGCAGGGTGTTAAGCCAACGGGGAGGTTTGATTTCGGAGGCCGGCATAGGTCGGAACCCGAAACCTAGCACGGCGGGCAAAGCTTGCCCAACTTTCGCTACGGGTCAGTAGCTGTGCGGGGTCAGCTTAACCTTGCCGCGGAAGATGTAGTAGACGCTGACGGTGTAAGCCAAGACGACCGGCATTCCGATGATGGCCATGATGAGCATGATGAAGTGCGTCTTTTCCGTGGAGGACGCGTTGTAGATGGTCAGGCTGTGTTCGGGGTTGGGCATGGAGAGCACCATGTTCGGATAGACGGTCATGCCGAAGAGCGTCATGAGCAGGATCATCGCGCCACAAGATGATAGGAATGCGGCGAACTCGTTGCCTTTGTGGTTCTGGCGCGGGATGTTCATCACGACGAGCACGTTGAGGATGAAGATGGCGAGGCTCCACGGGCGCGCGCGGACAATTTCAAGCAAATGCGGCGCGTAGACGAGGGTGGCCACGTTGAGGACGATGTAGAAAAAGAGAAAGATACCGATGGTGCGGTTGACCCATCGCTTGACCCGCGCTTGCAGTTCTCCTTCGGTTTTCATGACGAGATAAATCGACCCGTGCATGGCGAAGAGGGCGATGGTGGTGAACCCGAGAAGGATGGCATAGGGGTTGAGCAGGGCGAGGAAGCCGCCGATGTAGTTGCCGCGAGCGTCGAGTTCGATGCCTTGGAGGATGTTTCCCATGGCCACGCCGATAAGGAATCCCGAGCCTATGCTGCCGAGAGAAAATCCGACATCCCATATGGTGCGCCACCAGCCCCAATTTTCCTTGCTGCGGAATTCGATGGCCACAGCGCGGAAGATGAGCGCGCAAAGCAGGGCCATGAAGGCGAGGTAGAAGCCCGAGAAGACCGTGGCATAAGCCATGGGAAAAGCGGCGAAGAGCGCTCCGCCCCCGGTAACCAGCCACACTTCGTTGCCGTCCCAGACCGGGCCGATGGCATTGAGAAAGATGCGCCGGTCTTCGTCCTTTTTGACAAAAAGATGCAGCGCGCCGACCCCGAGGTCGAAGCCGTCGAGCATGGCGTAACCCGTGAAAAGGACGCCGACCAAGATGAACCAGAGGGTGTTGAAGTCCATGGTGTGATCAACCGGCTGCGCTGGCCTGTCCTTTGCGGCGTTCTATCAGAGCGACCCAGCTGGCCGGCATTTCCTCGCTCTCCTCCTCGTCATCCGGACCGCGCCGGATTTTGCGGGTCAGCAAATAAATGAAGACCGCGAAAAGCAGGACGTAGATGAAAGTGAACATGATGAGCGAGGCCAGCACGTGGTTGGCTGCGACCACCTCGCTCAAGCCCTGCGATGTGCGCATCAATCCGTAGACAATCCACGGTTGGCGTCCCATCTCGGCGGTGAACCAACCGGTCTGGTTGGCGATCTGCGGGCCGAGCACGGAAAGAACGAGGATCCAATAGTAGGCACGCACCAGCGGATTGGACGTGTTGAAGAGTTGTCCGCGCCACCACAAAAACATGCCAAGCCACGCGATGCCGATGAGCGCCATGCCCACGGCGATCATAATGTGATAAAATTGGAAGACGGCTTGCACCGGCGGCCAGTCTTCTTTGGGGAAAGCGTCGAGACCGGTGACAACGGTATTGGTCGATCCACCGACGAGGATGCTGAGCATCCCGGGAATCTGCAGGCCGACCGTTTCCTCTTTTTCCATGTCGATGTAACCCGCGATGAACATCGGGGCATTGGCCTGCGTTTTGAACACACCTTCCATCGCGGCAAGTTTGGCTGGTTGGTTGTGCGTCACGCCGTCGGCCGACTTGGCGCCGGTGGCCAACTGGAGCAACGAAGCGATCGCGGCGAAAATGAGCGCGATCTTTATCGAGGTCTTGGCGAATTCCAGGTGGCGTCCGCGCAGGAGATAAAGCGCGCTGATGCTGATGACGAGAAATGCGCCGGCCTGCCAGCAACCGACGATGACGTGGGAGAGCCTTTCCATCGACGAAGGATTGAAGAGCATGGCCCAGAAATTCTCGACCACCGCGCGGGAATGGAGGATTTGGTCGGCGGTCGGCACGAAGCCCGGTGGCATGATCTCCCCGTTGTATTCGATGCGGAATCCGGCGGGGGTCTGCATCCACGAGTTGGCGATGACGATCCACACCGCGCTGAAATGCGCCCCGAGGCAGACCATGCACGTGGCGAAGAAATGCATCTTCGGTCCGACCTTGTTCCACCCGAAGAGAAGGATGGCGAGGAAGCCGGACTCGAGGAAAAAGGCGAAGATACCCTCCGCGGCTAGCGCGCTGCCAAAGATGTCACCGACAAAGCGTGAATATGCCGCCCAGTTCGTGCCGAATTCGAACTCCAACACGATGCCGGTGGCCACCCCGATGGCAAAAGTCAGCCCAAAGACGCGCGTCCAGTAACGCGCCATATTGTGGTATTTCGGCAACCCCGTCTTCAGCCACATCGCTTCCATGATGACGAGCACGACGCCCAGCCCCATGGTCAGGGGCACGTAGATGTAGTGGAACATGATCGTGAACGCGAATTGGATCCGGGAGAGAATTTCGACGTCCATGAGTGCCGGAATATTAAATCAAGGTGATGGTCCGAGGGAAGATTTAGGTGGATCGCGCCGTCCCCGGCGCGATAAGCAGATCAGAAGCTCGCGCTGGGCCATCGCGATCCACCTTGCTACTCCGCGGGCACCAAGCGCACGACTTTGCCTGGTTCGTCGTAAACCAAATAAAGAAAACCGTCGTCGAATTCCCGCACGTCGCGGATGCGCCCCGTGTCTTGCAGGACGATTTCCTGTTTGGTCACCGCAGTGCCGTTTAATTCCAAGCGCACCAACTTTTCCGAAGCGAGTCCGCCCGCGAAAAGATTGCCGCGCCAGCGGGGGAATTTGTCCCCGCGGTAAAGGGCCAGTCCGGACGCGGCGATGACCGGTGTCCATTGCACGACGGGATCTTCCATTCCGGGGAGCGATTGGTTTTCGGTGATCGTGGTCCCGCTGTAATTGATCCCGTGGCTGGCCAGCGGCCACCCGTAATTGGCGCCTTTGCGGATGAGATTCAGCTCATCTCCGCCGCGCGGTCCGTGCTCCGTTTCCCAAAGACGATCGGTGGCCGTGTCGTAAACCAGTCCCTGCGCGTTGCGCGATCCGTAGGCCCAGATCGACGGCATGGCTCCTTTCTGTCCGATAAATGGATTGCCATCCGGCACTCGCCCGTCGTCATGCAAGCGGTGGATTTTTCCGGTCACGCTGGACAATTTTTGCGCCAAGTTTTCCGGATTGGTCGGGCCGCCGCGATCGCCGATGGAAAAGAAAATGTGTCCGCGTCCATCGAAAGCCATGCGGCATCCGAAATGCAGACCGCTGCCGGTGGCTTGATCCGCTGGCGGATCGAAGATCATTTCCCGATCGGTGAGACGATCGTCCTGCAATTTCGCCCGCGCAATGGCGGTGAGCGATCCTTCGCCGATCGGTTTGGAATAGGCGAGGTAGATCCAGCCGTTCTCCGCGTGATCCGGGTGCAGCGCGATGTCGAGGAGTCCGCCTTGTCCCCGCGCGGCAACCGGAGGCACGCCGCCGATTTGCGTCTTCGTTCCGTCCGGAGCAACGCGTTGCAGTGTTCCGCGCCGTTCGGTGACAAGAAAGCACCCATCAGGCAACTTGGCCGCGGCCCACGGATGATCGAGTCCATCGGCGATCGTCTCGACGCGGAAACGATGCACTGAAGATGTAAGCACATCCGACGCGGCAAAGACGGTCATCGGCAAAAGAAGCAGGATGGTGGCGAGCTTCATGGTTGTTCGATGATCACAAGTTCGCCCGCGCCGTCGAAGCGAAAAACGGCGCGCTTGTTGCCGAGCGGCGGTTCGGCCGGCGTGTTGTTGCGCCAAGGTGCGGCTGACACGTTGGGCTGCTTTTGGTCTGCTGTGCTCATTATCCAAGGAGCCCCCGCCGCCGCCGCCGCGGCCCACGTTGCATTGCCGGTCGGCGGTTTGCCCGGGGAAGTGACTCGACCAAACGGATTGAGCACGACTCCGTTGTTCGTTACCGCCGTGTTCATCACGTAGACGCGCATCGCGTTTTTGTTCTTTGGTTCAGCCAGCCGCGCGTAAGCGCGCGGCATAAGCGAAGTGACGAGATATCGTCCCTCTGTCTTTTCGATGCCAAGATACGCGGCACATTCGGTGACGATACGGCCACCGCGCCCCTCTTCATATTCGAGCACTTGTCCGGGGAAGAGTGGCGGCAGCAAGCCGTTGTGGTCCGCCGGATAATGCAGCACCGCCGTTCCCATCTGCCGGATTTTGCACAGTGCGTCCGTGCCATCGGCACGACTGATCAAACCGGGAACGGTCCCGGAGGCCAAGGCGGCAAGCACGGAGATCACCGCGATAGTGACCAGCAATTCGACAAGGCTGAATGCGCCGCGCATGGAGGTATTCTCCCGCGAATCGGGCTTTTGCCAAGCGGGTGCCGCGCGTAAACCCCATGTGCGGAGCAACGAACGCGCCGTTGGAGCAGATAGACCGCCCCGTCGGCTGCGGATGATTTTTCGCAGTTCCCTGCTGCCGCGCTGAAAGCGCGCCGGGCGATCAGACCGCCGCGAGGGCCGCCGCGGTCGGACGGTGCTCGCACTGCGGATCATTGCAGACGCCGTAGAGCGTCAGCGAGTGACGCTTCACGGTGAATCCGGCAGGCGCCAGTTCGTCGATGCCGGAGGTGCAAGCCTCGACTTCGAACACTTTCTGGCATATCTCGCACAGGAAATGATGGTGGTGCTGCGGGTGCTTGCGCTCGTAATGAGGCGGAGCTCCCGGAATTTCCACCACCTCGACCGCACCCATATCTATGAGGATGCGGAGTGCGCGGTAAACGGTGGCGATGCCCAACCCCGGTGAAAGGGTGCGTGCCACGGTCCATATTTCTGCTGGCGTCATGGGTCGTCCCGCGTCCTCCAGCGTTTTCTGGACGGCGGACCTCTGTCTGGTGGCGTAGTTCATTTATGTTGGTTCCACTGCGAGTGAGGCGCAATGGAGACGGCAACGTCCGTCCAGTCGTTAGAATATGCAAACTTTTTCTTGCACTGTGACAAACGCGCTATACTTTATGATAACACGTTACCAAATCACGTCTCGCATGAAAATAACATTCCCGCGCATGTGTTTTTGCCTAATCGCCCTTGCCTTCGGGGTGCTGTCCGATGCCTCCGCTTCGGTCCGCGTGGTCACGTCTTTTTATCCGGTCTACATCGCGACTCTCAACGTGACCGAGGGTGTCGAGGGAACCGAAGTGCACAACTTGGCTGCGCCGCACGTCGGCTGTCTGCACGACTACCAACTCACCACGGCGGATGCGCGCGGGTTGTCCGAAGCCGATCTCCTGCTGGCCAATGGCGCGGGCATGGAAACCTTCCTCGGCAAGATCCGCGCGCAGAATCCCGCTTTGAAAATCGTCGAGGTGAGCGAAGGCATTTCGCTCATCGACGGAAATACGCATGTCTGGGTCAGTCCCGACTTGGCCGCGCGGCAGGTCGACAACATCGCGGCCGCGCTTTCCGCAGCCGACGCGGCGAACGCCGGCCGCTACGCGAGCAACGCCGCTGCTTACAAAGCGAAGTTGTCCGATCTAGCGCAGCGCATGAAAACCGGATTGGCACCTTTCGCCGGCGCACCGGTCATTGCCATGCACGATGCCCTGCCGTATTTCGCGCGGGACTTCGGACTCGAGATCGTCGGCGTGATCGAACGCGAACCGGGCCACGAACCGCGCGCCAAGGAGCTCGCTGCAAATGTCGATTTGGTCCGTTCGCGCGGCGTGAAAGCGATTCTTGCCGAACCGCAATACTCGGACAAAGCCGCGCAGACCATCGCGCGCGAAACCGGTGCCCGCGTGGTCCAAGTCGATCCGGTGGCGACCGGTCCGTCCGATCCGAACGAAGCACGCGGCGCTTACCTGCGCGCCATGGAGAAAAACCTCGAGACCTTGCAGAACGCGCTGCGTTAACCCGCGCGTTGCGGCCTGATGGCCGTCACCCTTAATCTCCGATCTCATGCAAGTTCCCGCCGCCGATTCACCGGCCCACCACGGCATCGCCCCGCACCGCTGTGGCGAATGCTGCACCACGATGAAGGGCGTCGGGGTGCGCTATCGCGGAGCCCCGGTGCTCGAAAATATCGATCTGCATTTGCACTGCGGCGAACTCACTGCGGTGATCGGCGAAAACGGCGCGGGGAAAACCACGCTGATCAAATGCCTCCTCGGGGAAATTCCCCACAGCGGCGAGGTGCATTTCCTCGACGCCGCGCATCGCCGTCCGGACAGCCCCGTCATCGGCTACGTGCCGCAGCACAGCAGCTTCGACAAAGATGCGCCGGTCAGTGTGCTCGATCTCTTTGCTGCGTCGCTCGCCAAACGTCCCGCTTGTCTCGGCGTGTCGAAGTCCGTGCGCGAAGCAGCGCTCGAAGGATTGCACCGCACGGGAGCAGAGGGCCTGATCGATCGTCGCGTGGGAATTTTGTCCGGCGGTGAGTTGCAACGCGTTTTGCTCGGACTCGCCCTAACCCCGATTCCCAACATTCTCGTCCTCGACGAACCGATGTCCGGCGTCGATCACAGCGGACGCGAACAATTTTACGAACTGCTCTCCAAGCTACGTCGCGAATACGACTTTGCCGTCCTTCTTGTCTCGCACGATCTCGTCTCGCTGGCCCGTTTCGCGGACCACATGGTCTTCCTCGACCGGCGCATTGTCTGCGAGGGCACGCCGAAAGAAGTCCTGCACGATCCGCGCGTGCGCGAAGCGTTCAGTCTGCACTCGCTGACATGATCGAGTCCTTCCTCGCTCCTTGGCACGCCGCCGTGTCCGTCCTTCCGTTTGAATGGGCGCGGTTCGGTTTCATGCGGCTCGCCTTGCTTGCCGTGCTGCTCGTTTCGCCTCTGCTCGGGGCGCTCGGCACCGTCGTCGTGGCCAACCGCATGGCCTTTTTTTCCGAAGCGATCGGTCATGCCGCGTTCACCGGAATCGCCTTGGGCGTTTTGCTCGGTCTGGCCAGTCCGATGTGGTCGATGATTGGCTTCGCGCTCTTGCTTACGCTGGCCATCGCTTGGTTCCGCCGTCGCGGCGGACTGTCTTCCGACACCGCCATCGGTCTGGTCATGGCCTTCACCGTTTCCCTCGGCATTGTCATTCTCTCGCGCGGCGGTGACTTTGCGCGTTACACCAACTTTCTCATCGGTGACATGCTTGCGGTCACGGCTGCAGACGTGGCGTGGCTTGCCCTGCTTGCCGTCTTTGTCGCTGCCTCCTTTTTCTTTTTCTTCAACCGCCTGCTTCTCGGCTCGCTCAGTCCGGCCATCGCGCGCAGCCGCGCCAAAAACTCCGGCGCGGCCGAGTTGGCCTTCGCCTGTCTGCTTGCCGTGGTTGTCACCTGCGCGCTGCCGTGGATCGGCATTCTTCTCATCAACGCGCTGCTCATCCTTCCCGCCGCCGCGGCGCGCAATCTCGCCAGCAACACCAGTCAATTCTTCGGCTGGTCGGTCGCCATTTCTTTCCTCGCCGGCATCGCCGGATTGGTGGTCTCTTTCTACGCTTCGACGGCCACCGGTGCGACCATCGTCCTCGTCGCCATGGCCATTTATCTCCTCACGCTTCTGCGCCGCACCGCCTCGTGAAAAAAAGAATCGTCGCGCTGCACGGTTTCCTGGGTAAGGGCAGCGATTGGGATCCGGTCCGTGCCGCAACGCGGTCCGATGTCGATTGGATTTTTTTGGATCTTTTCTCGGCCGGCGCTGCGTCGTTCGCGCCACCGGCCGTCGAAGGTCCATGCTGGCTGGCCGGATATTCTTTCGGGGCGCGGTTGGCCCTGCGCTGGATGCAGGATGCGCCGGACCACTATCGCGGCGCGCTGTTGCTCTCCGTTAATCCGGGCAATTTTCAAACCGACAAGGAACGCACCGCGCGGCGCACATCGGACGAGAACTGGGCTTCGCGATTCAGCGGGGATTCTTGGGATGATTTGTTGCGTGATTGGGATGCGCAGGGCGTTTTCGGCGGGCGACCGGGTTTGCCGCGCCTCGAGACGGATTTCGACCGCGCCAAGCTTGCGACGGCGCTGACCAAGTTCTCTGTCGGCGATCAATTCACCGATCCATTGCGGTTGCCATCGCGGATCGCCTGGCTCGCCGGATCGCGCGACGCCAAATTTTGTGCGCTGCTCGACAATATGCGCAACGCCGGGTTTCCCGGGTCTTTTCTCCGCATCGAGGGTGCGGGTCACCGGTTGTTATCCGACGCACCCCAAGCGATCGCGGCCGCGTTGGACGATCTGGTTGCTTGATTCCGAGGCGCCGGAAAGGGGACGCTTCTCCGATGGCCAAGCTGATCATTGCCGCCAGTCCGCGCTCGGCGGACATGCTCTACGCCACGGACTTCCATGCGCCTGATGCGTTTCTCTTTCTTTCGCACCGCGGCAAAAAAACCATTGTGCTCAATGACCTCGAAATCGACCGCGGTCGTCGCGAGGCGGAAGTCGACGAAGTCTTGTCTGCTTCCGATTTGGGTCGCGACTTCGGAAGTCAATCGCCGGCGCTCATCGCGGCCGGCTTGCTGCTTCGCCGCAAGATTAAGCGCGTCGAGGTGCCGTCCGATTTCCCGCTCGGCTTTGCCCGCGTGCTGGAGAAGGCGGGCATCAAAGTTTCGCCGGTCGAAGGCCACTTCTGGCCGGAGCGCGAAACAAAATCAAAGCGCGAGCTGGAAAAAATCCGCCAAGCCCTCCGTATCACGTCGATCGGTCTGCTCCGCGCCGTCGGGATCTTGCGTGCGTCGAAAATTGCGCGCGGCGGTGCGCTCAAGTGGGGCGGAAAAATCCTCACCAGCGAGGTGGTCCGCGCCGAGTGCGACTCGGCCATCCTGCGCGCGGGTGGGATTCCCGATGGCACCATCGTGGCCGGCGGAGCACAGGCTTGCGATCCGCACGAGCGCGGACACGGACCGCTCCGCGCGCACGAGTTGATCATTCTCGATGTCTTCCCGCGCGATGCGCGCACCGGATTTTTCGGGGATCTTACGCGCACCGTGGTGAGGGGACACGCGACCGAGGCGCAGCGCGATTTGTGGAAAACGGTTTGCGCCGCGCAGAAACTGGCCATCCGCTCGATCAAGCCGCGGGTCAAAGGCGCCGCGGTGCACAAAGCGGTGCACGAGTTTTTCGCCGCACGCGCCTACCGCACGGAAAAGAAACGCGGACGCTGGACCGGGTTTTTCCACGGAACGGGACACGGACTCGGCCTCGATCTGCACGAGGAACCGCGCATCTCGGCCACCGTTTTCCGTCCGGGTCAGGTCTTTACCGTCGAACCCGGTCTCTACTACCCCGGCATCGGAGGCGCGCGCCACGAGGACGTGGTGACCGTGACCCGCGCAGGATGTTCCCTGCTTTCCAAGCTCGCCGTGCCCTTGGAAATCTGATTTTTTTGAACGTGAGAGACGGTTATTTGTCTCTTTAGCTGCCTGAACCATGAGCGCATCCACCTACCTCCTTTTGATCGGCGTCCCTCTCGTGCTGGGCCTCTATGCCCAGATGCGCGTGTCCGGCGCCTTCGGTAAATACAAGAAAGTCGACGCCAGCTCCGGAGTCACCGGGGCGCAGGCCGCCCGCGAAATCCTCAACGCCGCGCAAATCCACGATGTCGAGGTCCGCGAGATCAACGACTTGCTCGGCGACCACTACGATCCGTCGAAAAAACGGCTCTGCCTTTCCTCGGATGTCTTTCACACCCCGAGCGTCGCCGCCCTCGGCATCGCGGCGCATGAAGCTGGCCACGCCATCCAACACGCGCGCGCCTACGCTCCGCTCAAATGGCGCATGGCCATCGTGCCGGTCACACAGTTCGCTTCGCAAATTCTCCCGCTCGTCATCATCGGCGGATTCATGTTCCACATCGCGGGGCTCATCACGCTGGGCATCCTCTGCTACGCGGTGCTTGCCGTGTTTCAGTTGATCACGCTACCGGTCGAGTTCGACGCTTCCAAGCGGGCCAAGGTCATCCTGCAGCAAATGGGCATGGTCCAACCCGGCGGCGAGGCTGCCGGCGTGAACAAAGTTCTAGATGCCGCTGCCCTGACCTATGTGGCCGCGTTTGTCGCCGCGCTGGGCAACCTCGCTTATCTCATGATGGCGCGGCGGCATGAGTAGCCGCCGGACGGCTTCTCCTCCGGTTGCGCTGACTATCGCCGGGTCCGACTGCTCCTGCGGCGCAGGGGCCCAAGCGGACCTCAAAACATTCTCCGCCTTCGGCGTCTACGGACTCACCGCCATCACCTGCGTGGTGTCGGAAGTCCCGAACTGTGTCGAGCACGTGCAGGCGGTGAAGCCCAGGGTGCTGCGTTCGCAGATCCGGATCCTTTTCGACAACTATCCGATCGGCGCGGTGAAAACCGGCATGCTCTATTCACGCCAACTCCTGCGTGTCGTTTCCGAAGAATTGGCCGATCGCCTCGGCATGTTCCATCTCGTCGTCGATCCGGTCATGGTGGCGAGCAGCGGCGATCCCTTGCTCAAGAAAGACGCGATCCGGGCCTACAAAGAGGAACTTCTTCCTCTGGCCGATGTCATCACGCCGAATCTCGACGAGGCGGCTGTCCTTCTCGGGCGCAAGATCACGACGCGACGCGCCATGGATAAAGCCGCCCAGGAATTGCGCGCCGCCTTCGGTCCTGCCGTCGTGCTCAAGGGCGGACACCTCCGCGGCAACCGCGCCTTCGATCTTCTTTGCGATGGCAAGGGCATCCACGAATTTGTGCTGCCCTATTTGCGCGGACGCGAAACGCACGGCAGTGGATGCACGCTGTCCGCGGCCATCGCGGCAGGTCTTGCTTCCGGTCGGACACTCGCCGCTTCGGTCGAGGCGGCGAAAAAATTTCTCCATCGCGGTATCGCACGGCAACTTTCCTGGCGCCGCGGCAAAAACCGGACGGGTGCCGTCCGTCACGCGTGACCGTTCTCGTCGTCGGGGGAGGCGGGCGCGAGCACGCCTTGGTTTGGAAACTCGCGCAGTCGCCGAGCGTTGAGCGGATTCTCTGCGCACCCGGCAACGCGGGAACCGCAACACTGGCCGAAAATGTTCCGGTCAAAGCGACCGACCTCGGGGGAGTTGTCGCTCTCGCCCAGCGCGAGAAAGTCGATCTTGTCGTGGTCGGGCCCGATGATCCGCTCGCGGCCGGATTGGTCGACCGTCTGCAGGCGGCGGGGATCCTTGCGTTCGGTCCGACCGCATCCGCGGCCCGTTTCGAAGCGTCGAAAAGTTTCGCCAAGGATTTCATGCGCCGCC
>Ga0208048_1000608_pt1 | contig 19231 bp, 14 predicted proteins | sample Malawi_45m_30L_FD_184163 | JGI IMG/M metagenome (GOLD analysis project Ga0208048, IMG submission 184163) | Freshwater microbial communities from Lake Malawi, Central Region, Malawi to study Microbial Dark Matter (Phase II) - Malawi_45m_30L... | ecosystem: Environmental > Aquatic > Freshwater >...
CAATATTTTACACAAAAGACAGCAATCGGGCATTCGGGTCCAATGGCTGCCACTGAAACGCCCACAAGCGCTTCGGTAGGAACCGAACCCAACTTATCTTTTTTGAAAGGATCGTGTCATGACGACCAATACCGTAGTCGCTGTACCTTCGATCAACGCAGCCGGCAGCGTTGCCGCCAATCCCTTGATGAACCTGTTTCGTCCCAAGCCAGCGAATGCTGTGAAAGCAGCCGGCGACGCTGTGTCCATGGGCGTGACTAATGCTGTGCAAACAGCCGACACGCTGCTGGCGAGCTATGCCCAGCTGAAGGTTGAAGTGCTCGACCGCTCGGATCGGGCGCTGTGGGCACTACTGGGACAGGTCTATGCCTATGTGGTGTCGGTGGAAGGATCTGCACTGCGTCGTGAGACGCGTAACGAGTTGATTCGCCAGATAGGTGTGCGTGATGGCGCACGTATGTCCACGGCAGCCACCACGGCTGCGATTGTGGTGCGCTATGTGTTTGCGGACCAGTCGCGCCAGACCTGGAGTAACTACGCCACTGCCATTGACAAGGGCATGGCGATTGGGGTGACCACGGACAGCTTTGCGGGATTTCTTGAGCAGTACGGCGGTGTGACCAAGGTGGTTGAGCATGTGTTTGATCATCAAGCCGATGATCAAGCCAATGCCGAAGCGACAGCTCGAGCTGTTCGGGAAGACAAACAAAACCGTGTTGGTTTGGTGGGTCGCCTGTGTACCGCGCTTGCCCATGCTTCCACGGTCGAGCTTGCCTATCCCGATCCCTTGCATGTGTGGGTACCTGAGCAGCCCAACAAGGACAAGAAGTCCAAGGGCAAGACCACTGGCAACGACGACAAGTTGGATCCCAAGTACGAGCCAGGCAAGTTCGTGGTGTTTTTATCTGTGCGCGATGCATCTTCGGGCAAGTACCGAGTGGTGCAGGGCAATGTGTTTGATCGTGTGTTTGAAGATCACATGCTGGCAACCATTGCCCAACGTATGGGTGCACCTACCGACGAGTTAGCACAAGCCGTGGTTGGGCTTGAGCAAGCGGTTGGGTTCGCCGGTAATTAAACGGACGCAGCAAGTTCAGCACCGGCAGCGATCAACAGCAATCAACAGCAATGGATCTGGACACAGGGCAAGTGTCCAGACGCTGGACACACAACGCTACTGCTGAAGATCGCTGCATCCGGTGTTGCTTGCGACTAGCGATCGACTTAGCACCCGGCGATCAACCCTGAACGCAAACCCATTGCTGAGTGAATGAACTGCAATGCACTTGGCTATTGGTGAATGGGCATGAATTCAGGAAGCGAATCATGAAAGTGAATCGAAAAAAAAGGAACAGAGTAGGGTATCGGCTTCGCCTCATCTGATGTCTTTTCTCTTTTCATTTCATCACAGGACGGGCTGGTGCGGGGGTTTAAGAAGCGCAGCTTCTTACTATAAGTGTGTGTATTTTTGAAAAGATCTCATCGTATGTTTTCACTACAAATCGATCCTCGCGTGCTGGTAGCGTTACGCCGGGCGTTTCCCAAGCCCCCGGCGTGCGCTGAAAAAGCCCTGGAAAAATACCGGCGCTTGCTCGAGGGTTTGGTATTTAAAGCCATTCAGCGCGGGCGCGACCCCTACGACTTGAAGGTGGGGACTTATTCGATCCCAGTTTCGATACTCACGCATCAAGGTCCACAACTGAATGCTGGTAAGTGGCGATTACATGCGTGGCTTAAAGCCAATGATCTTGACCTGGTGAAAGTGCTTGAATTGGGCAGCAATTTGAATGGCGTAGTTTCTCGGGTCAAGCTGACCGACTTGGTCACGATTAATGACGCGCAATCGGATCTCGCAGCACAGCTTGCCACAGCGACTAGCGCTGCGGATATTGATGCAATCTTAACCGGTAGCGCTATCGCCAACGGCGAGCTATTTCACCGCCTGTATCCGGACTACTTCACAGCACTATCGAATCAAGCCCGCGACGCTATATACGACTTGGCACCCATTGATATCGGCTCACTACAAGCCTATATCACTTGGCTCAATACCAAAGCCACCAAATTGAATCCCACCCGCATTGAGCAGTTGACCGCCCAAGCCATGGTGATTCACGCCATTGCCAAGTACACCCGAGGCGTTTTGCCCATGCGCCGTAAACCCAGCGCCTTTGGGCGCATGTACTACGAGGGAGTCAGTGTCCAGAATGTGGACAAGACCTTGCGGCGCGCCATGCTGGGCGACTGCTGGGAATACGATATCCGCGCCTCAGTCATTACCTGGAAGCTGACCTTTGCGCGGGAGCTTGCTGCCAAGATTGCACCGGATAAAGCCTGGACTAGCGTGTTTTGGGCTTCGCTCTTGTATGTCGAGAACCGTGCTGAATTCATGCGCGATGTGCGCGCGGCGACCTTCGGCACGAATCCAGGGACCAGCAGGGCGTTCCAAGACAGCTTGATCAAGCAAGCAGTCACGGCTATCGGCTTTGGTGCAAGAGCGCAGAGCCAAGGCTGGCGCGAGCAGGATGGCAGTTGGCGCTCGGTGGCGCTTGCCAATATCCTGACGAATGCCGATGAGCGAGCGAGATTTCTTGAGTCCGACATCATCACGAAGTTCATCGATGAGCAGACACAGCTAGACAAGTACCTAGAAGCGGGCGCTAAAGAGCAATTACCCGATATCTATTTTGGTGAGCTAGTCACCGCTAAAGTTAGACCCAGCCGATCTAAAGCGGTAGCGTACCTCTACCAGCATCAAGAGACGCAAGCCATGAACACGGCACGAGCAGTGCTTGCTCAACATGGCGTCAAGCCGATTGCCAATATTCACGACGCCTTCATTATGCGTCACAAGTTGCCCGTATCGATTCAGCACGCGGTGATTGATGCCATGCGAGTGAGCATGGATAACGACCTCTACACCATCAAAGCTAGTCGGCTGGAAGGGTTCAGGCTGAGTCTGTAGTTCAAGGTGATCAAATACTCAGTGGGAACAATACATCTATCTCTTCAACGGAGGCGATGTAGTGTGTGAATTTAATTTAAACACCGAGCAAGTGTCCAGAGTTTGGACAGAGGTGTGATTTGAGCGGCGCAGTATTTCAGTAAGCAATGAATTACTAGCTAGACCACCGTCATGCGCGCGACGAGTAATTGGTTTGCCAGCTCTCGCAGCGCTGCATCACGGTTAGCCGCTTTGATTTTGCTGGTATCTAAACTGATATCGGTATGGTTACCTTGGCTCGCCAGGGTGACCGTCATCCTGCCGACTTCGGTTTGAACGGCATAGCTCACGGTAAATCGGGGGATGAGCTCACCGGTGACTTGCTCGGCGCTGACTGCGCTGTCGATCGTCGTGCGCCCAGGCAGTGACCAGTAACTGACCATATCGGTGTCGCAGCGCTTGATCAGCTTATTGACCACAAACAGCGCATCTTTTTTAGACACCCCGCGTAGTTGCTGGATTTCTGCACCCAAGTCTTCGCCGCGCGCGATGCGTGACTTGACGCTTTCAAAGAACTTGCGATCAGCGACCCGCGCATGACAGCGCTCAATGGCGCTGTGGGCGAGTTCTTCAAAGTAGTCGGTGACTTCTTGGCTCATGGTGTCAAGAATCTTTACACTACGTTGGTGCCGAGCAGGGTGGCCACGGCAGCACGTGCCGCCTGTACCGTATCGACATGATGACTTGCTACCACCGATCTGATGGCTGGATGGAGGTGCGCTTCGTCAAGTAGGTGTCTGGACACCGAAATCTCCTGTGTATATGACGGCGGTGGGAGCGTGTGTCCATCTGCTACGTCATGAGAAGGCACGATTTTGCCGGAGAAACAGCCGGCATGATCTGTTCATGCCTTATGCATGCGGAATGACGGCTGAGAATTCACGCTTTACCGATTTTGTGCTTGGCTCAAAGTGTAATATTGTGAGAAGTTTGCTACTCAAGCTTGTTACCCCTTACTCGAGCTAGGCGCCACGCTATGTTTTCAGAAGAACTACATTACAAGAGCCTATTTGAAATAGCCAAGCTACTGGCCACTCGTAAGCTTTCGCCTGTGGAGCTCACGAAATACCTGCTCGACCGTATCGAGCGGATAGATCCTCAATTGCTTTCCTATACGTTGCCTACGCCTGAACTCGCATTGCATCAGGCCAGACTGGCGGAGGAGCAAATTGGGCGGCGCCAAATTCTCTCGCAACTGCATGGCGTACCGGTGGCTGTCAAAGATCTCTGCTACACGCAGGGTATTCCGACGATGTCAGGCATGCCCTTACACAGGGATTTTCGCCCTGGTTACGATGCTGCGGTCGTTAGAAAGCTCAGGGAAGCTGGCGCTGTCTTGATCGGTAAGCTGGCGCTGACTGAGGGTGCGTTTGCGGACCATCATCCGGACGTACCGCCACCCATCAACCCATGGCACCGAGATCATTGGTCTGGCGCATCATCATCAGGCTCAGGGGTCGCTACGGCGGCAGGATTGTGCTTTGGCTCTTTGGGGTCGGATACAGGTGGCTCGATCCGTTTCCCCTCCGCTGCTAACGGTGTCACGGGTCTCAAGCCGACCTGGGGAAGGGTGTCACGCTTTGGATGTTTTGAGCTGGCTGCGTCTTTAGACCATATTGGGCCCATGTGTCGTACTGCGGAGGATTGCGCAATCATGCTTCAAGCGACTGCCGGTGAGGATGTTAACGACCCCACTGCGAGCCGTTTGCCCGTACCCGACTATCTGGCCTCTGCCGAGCGAGAACTGAGCGGCTTTCGTGTTGGGATCGATGAAAACTATGCCACGCGCAACATCGATCTCGATGTAAGCCTTGCGATGAATGAGGCGCTGCGTGTCATGCGTAATCTTGGCGCGCAGATTGTGCCTATTCGCTTTCCTGATGTGACCGAGGTGGTGAATGACTGGGGAGCGGCATGCTCTGTTGAGACTGCGGTCGCCCATGAAGACACCTACCCATCGCGCCGATCCGAATATGGTCCCGGCCTCTCCGGACTACTCGACGTGGGCCGGAGTCTGTCAGCGATGGATCTGCAGCATATATTGTTACGACGCGCCGATTTCCGTGGAAAGGTCATCGCTGCGTTATCCGTAATCGATGTAATGCTGATACCCGCGCAGCCATTTGCTAGCCCGACCGTATCGCAAATGTCGACGCTTGGGCAAGTACCTGAACAGTTGGCAGCTCTGTTGCGTTACACCGCACCCTTTGACATGTCGGGCCACCCGACGCTCACTGTACCGGCAGGTTTCACGGCCAAAGGTTTGCCTGTCGCTGTGCAGTTCGTCGGGAATTTGTTTGACGAATCTGCTGTTATTCGTGCCGGCCGTGCATTTCAGTTTTCGACCAACTGGCACCAGAGACATCCTTCGATCTAGCATCCGTCCTCGTCAAGCTGCTGTTGGCGTCGTTTTGTGCACTGCATACTTTTTTGTGCGCTGCCATTGAAGTGCTACGCTTGTTTTTGATGCCTTTTGATTTGACTGGATTAATGCGCATATCGCTGCGCAACATCTAGGCGCTAAAAATCATAAAAACAATGCTCAAAACCCCGCATCCGCTTGTGGGTTTTGCCTTCGGGTTTTCAGCCACGAAATCCGAGTTAAATGTTTGAATGTATTCATACGAAAAAATGAGTTAGATTATTACTTGTCTGCTCTTCGAGCTTTGCAGAGGGATCCAATGGTCATTATCGCCGTCCTGTTCAGTGTCATCCTCGCGCTGATTCTGATTGCCATCCTGGTGGCATTCCTAAACCGCTTCTATCGTAAATCGTCGCGTGATGTTGCATTGATAAGAACGGGTTTTGGTGGTCAGCGAATCATTTTGTCTGGCGGCTGTCTGGCCTTGCCGTTTCTCCACAAAGTTGACGAAATCAATATGCGTACCATGCGCATGGAGGTTGCTCGAACCGGAAATAAATCGCTAATTACCGGCGATAAAATGCGAGTTGATGTGGAGTTCGAGTTCTATCTGCGCGTTCAGCCCACCATTCAGGGCGTAGAAACAGCGGCACAGGCGATCGGTTCGAAATCCCTGAATCCAGAGGGTGTGCGCAATCTGCTCGAGGGACGTTTCATTGACGCGGTACAGGCGATCGCATCAGCAGAAATGATGGATAAGTTGCATGCCGACAGAGCAGATTTTGTTCGCCGGATTCAGGAGTCGGTACGTGGCAACCTGGCTCAGAGCGGAATACAACTCGAATCTGTTTCTCTGACGCGGCTGGACCAGGCGGCATTCACTTCATTAGATGAGAACAATGCGTTTAATGCGGTAGGTATGCGAAAGCTGGCGGAGATCATCGCCGAAAGCAAGAAGAAACGCGCAGAGATCGAGGCTGATGCTGAAGTATCGGTCCGTCAAACTCAGCTCGCCGTCATCAAGCAGCGCCTTGCACTGAGCAGGGAAGAGGAAGAAGCTCAGATTTCACAGCGCCTCGACATCGAGAAAATGAAAGCAGTCAGCGACGGAGAGGCAGCACGCGCTCGCGAGGCTGCGATGATCGAATCTGAATCTGCGCGCCTGGCCCGTGAAAAGCAGGTTAGACAGACCGAAATCGAGAAGCAAAAAGAATTGCGTCATCTCGAGATCGATGCGCAGCTGAATTCTGAGAGTCGCAAAGTAGAAAGTGCGATTGCGCTGGCGGCTAAACATGCCGAGGAGGCGGCCGCCCAGGCCAAGGCGGAAGAGGCAAGAATTGCAATCGTCCGCGCCCAGGAGAAAGTTCAGACCGAGCGCGAGCGTGCAGTCGCAGAGCGTTCGCGAGAAATCGCTCTCATGCGCGAGAACGAGCGCGGTGAGGTGGCGCTTTCCAAGGCCGATGCCGAAGCCAGGGTGCTGCTTACCAAAGCCAAGGCGGAGGCCGACGCGACCTGCACTGAGGCAGAGGCAGAGCGTATTCGCATGAAGGCAGAATCGGAAGGCAAGCTCGCGATCATCAGTGCAGAGAACGCGCGTTCTTCAGAGCTGATCCATATGCAATTGGAGCAGTACCGCCTTGATCGCTTGCCAGACATCATCGAACAGATGATGAAGCCTGCCGAAAAGATCGACAGCATCCGGATTCATCAGGTGACCGGCTTCGGCGGTTCTTCTACGCCGGGCGAGGGTACCGGCGGCGGTAATTCCGATAAAGCACCCGTCACGCAAGTGATGGACAGCATCATGGGTATGGCACTCCAGCTGCCAGCATTAAAAACCATCGGCGAGTCGATTGGTGTTGATCTTTCTTCAGCCGTTAACTCTTCCAAATCTTCAGAGCCCGCGCCGAAAGAGACGAAGGACGCTCAGGACAAGAAAAAGTAGTGACCAAATAGATTTTAAGGTAACACCGAGCTGCAGTAGCAAGCATTGAAAAGCAACACACGAGTAAGTATCCCTGGATTGGTTTGACTTTTTGAATAGGAGTCCCTCATGAGTTTCAGTCGTCGTCATTTCCTTGGTTCCATGTCGAGTGTTGCGCTCGGCTCCATGCTGCCGTTCTCTGACAGTTTTGCGCAGGGAGCCCCGATCAAGGTGGGCTCAGTGCTTGATAATTCGGGTAACCTCGACATCTACGGTAAGCCGATGGTCATGGCAACCTCAATGGCTATTGATGAAATCAATGCGGCGGGTGGCTTGCTGGGTCGCAAGCTGCAAGCCGTTCAGTACGATACGCAGTCGGATATCGCGCTGTATACCAAATTTGCTCAGCAGCTCGTTCGCCAAGATAAGGTCGATGTAGTTCATGGCGGTATTACTTCCGCATCTCGCGAGGCCATTCGTCAGACCTTCACGCGCGCCAATACGCTGTACTTCTACAATGTGCTCTATGAGGGTGGTGTCTGCGACCGCAACACGGTCGTTACAGGTACAACGCCAGCGCAGGCGGTCGAACCCATCATGGACGTCGCGATGAAGCAATGGGGTAAAAAAGTTTACATCCTTGCGGCGGACTACAACTACGGCCAGATTACGGCCAAGTGGATTGCACACTATGCAAAAGAGCGTGGTGGTTCTGTTGCCAAGACTGATTTCTTTGCATTGGACGTATCCGACTTTGGTTCAACGATCGCCAAGATCCAGCAAGAGAAGCCGTCATTTGTGATTTCGGCACTTGTGGGCGGTGCGCATATGTCGTTCTACCGGCAGTGGGCCGCGTCTGGTATGAACAAGAAGATTCCATTGGCTTCTACCACCTTCGGCGTGGGTAATGAGCACCTTGCGCTTTCGGCAGCAGAAGGTGACGGTATTCTCATCGCCGGTAACTACAGCCAGGAGTCCGCTGATCCAGCGAACAAAGATTTTCTGGCCCGCTGGAACAAGCGTTTTGGCGATACTAAGATCGTTCACGAGATTGCGGTCTCGCAGTATCAGGGGATCATGCTGTGGGCCGAGTGCGTGCGGAAGGCTGGATCGCTCAAACGCGAGGACATGCTCAAGGCGATCGAATCGGGCGTCTCAATCGTCGGGCCTGGAGGTACGGTCGCCATCGATCCGAAGACTCACCATGCCGCGCTAGACATCAAGGTGATGGAAGTCAAAGGCCAAAAGCTGACGGTCAAGAGCACAGTGAAGCAGCGTCCGCCGTTGGATACCGCACGTTACTGCGATCTGCTGAAGAACCCTAAAGAGAACAAGCAATTTGAAGTCAACATTTAATCACTTGTTCTCATCATCCTACTGAAGATTCTCCCTCATGGACTACGGTGCGGTCGTTGTTCTTGAAATCCTTTACATGATCGCCTTCCTCGCGCTGACTAGCGCGGGGCTAGCGGTCGTGTTCGGGATGATGCGTGTGATTAATCTCGCGCATGGGGAGTTCGTGATGGTGGGCGGCTACACCACGATTGCCTGCTACCAGGCCGGCTTGGATATCTGGTTTTCCATGCTGATCGTTGCACCCTTTGTCGTGGGTCTACTGGGGCTGATCATCGAACGACTGGTGATCCGTTTCCTGTATGGCCGGATGATTGACACCATGCTAGCAACCTGGGGGTTGAGTCTACTGATCGTTGGGTTGGTGACGCTGATCTTCGGTAATTCAGCTGTCAGCGTTCAGGCACCCATCGGTTCTTACGAGATCGGTCAGTACCAGATGGGCGGATACAACCTGTTCATCATCGCAATCGCGACGTTGCTATTGCTGGTGATGTGGCTGGTGATGCGCTTCACGCGGTTGGGTCTGGTGGCGAGGGGGGCGATGCAGAATCGTGATGTCGCCTCCTCGCTCGGTTACAACCCCGAGAGAATCTACATGTGGACCTTCACTGTGGGTGCAGCTTTGTCTGGTCTTGCAGGTGGCGCGCTTGCGCCGCTGACCGGGCTGCTACCGTCAGTCGGTGGATCCTATATTGCGAAATCGTTCATCACGGTCATCACCGGTGGTGCGGCGATCATCACCGGTACAGTATCCAGCTCGCTGATATTTGGTACGGTGAACCAGATCGTATCCTTCGCGTCGATGCCGGTCGTCGGTGAAATTGCGATGCTTGCACTGGCTATTGTCCTCCTCCGCCTGATGCCGCAAGGAATCACTGGTCGTTTCTTCAAGAATTCCGCATGACAAATAGCTCTAATTTCGGCACAGGCCGCATTAGTTGGCTCTGGTTTGCTCTTGCATGTCTGGCGCTGCTCATTGCACCTGCATTGTTTGACGTGAATACGATGACGGTGCTGCTGATCTGGTCATTATTCGCGTTATCACTCGGTCTGATGTGGGGCTACGCGGGTATTCTGAGCTTCGGTCATGCAGCGTATTTTGGACTGGGTGCCTACACCTTTGCCGTCGCTTCAATGAACATCGGCGAGAGTACGCTCCCTCTGTTACTCGCTCTACTCATTCCAGCGCTGCTGGCGGCCGTCATCGGTGCGATGATGTTCTACGGGCGCATCAGTGACGTTTACATGGGTGTGATCACGCTGGTGGTCACCCTGATCATTTTTAAATTCATCAATTCGACGGCTGGCGATGCTTACCGCATTGGTGAGGCGAGGTTAGGTGGGTTTAATGGGATACCCGCGTTTCCGATACTGAATGTGCCCGGTCAGACTGATATCCCGATTTTTGGTCTCGGGCTTTACTACGTTGTGGCCGCTTCGCTCCTGATCTGCTATCTCCTCTGTCGCTGGATCTTGGCCTCCTGGTTCGGACGTGTGCTGGTTGGTATCCGTGAGAACGAATCACGCATTGAGCTGCTGGGATACAGCGCGCCGCTCTATAAAACCGCTATTTTCACCGTGAGCGCAGCCATGGCTGGATTGGCAGGATGCTTGTTCGCGAATTGGGCTGAGATCGTCACGCCTGGCTTGTTTAGTCTAGGACAATCGGCAGAGGTAATTATCTACACGATCGTAGGCGGATTGGGCACGCTGATAGGCCCGATGCTTGGTGCGGTCGGATTAGGTTTCCTGAAGCTCCTGCTGGGTGAGCAGACCTTGATTGATAACTCTCTGCTGCTCGGCGCCATCCTTGTGCTGGTGGTGCTGCTGCTCCCGAGCGGCATCGTACCGACATTCATGCGATGGCGACAGAAGCGCAGTCAGGCTACAGCGGCGCGTCATCGTGCGAACAGCACACGCCGACGTCGTCGTCAACACGGAGATGGTGCGTGAGCGAGACCGTGGTAGAGACCCGTGATCTGTCTGTTCGCTTTGGCGGCGTGCATGCGGTGAACAATGTCAATTTCAGCCTCAAGGATCGCGAGCTGCGGTGCTTGATCGGTCCTAATGGCGCAGGCAAAAGCACATTTTTTAAATGCCTGACGGGCCAGGTACAGGTCGGCCATAACAACGGTCGTGTTCTCATCAAAGGACACGACGTGACTGGCTGGCGTCCATACGACATCGTGCGTCTCGGTGTGGGTATCAAGACGCAGACACCGTCAGTCATGAACGGCCTCACTGTCGAGGAGAACCTCTGGCTCTCTGCGCGTCGTGTGAATTCGCGCGAGACGGTGCGAGAGGTTGTACAAGCCGTGATGGCGCAAGTATCGCTCGAGGGCATTGCTCGCAGGCAGCTCGGTGAACTGGCCCACGGACAGCGCCAGCTGGTAGAGATTGGTATTGTTCTCGCGCAGCGGCCGTGGCTTATTTTGCTCGATGAGCCTGCAGCGGGCATCACGCATGCCGAGGCAGACCGGCTGGTCGAGATCATTCACGAGGTGAATCAGAAGGCGACGATCGTCGTCGTTGATCACGATATGCAGTTTGTGCGTAGCCTCGGCGGACATGTCACCGTACTTCATCAGGGCGCCGTGTTGCGTGAGGGCCCGGTCGATACTGTGCTGGCCGATCAAAAGGTGAGGGAAGTCTATATCGGGAGTCGAGCAAAATGAATCAGCTGCACTCCGATGCCAATAACGATGCCAAGAGTGACGTTGTACTCGAGGTTGCGGAGCTGAAAGCAGGTTACTCCGGTATACCAGTACTGCGAGGTGTCAGCTTTGACTTACGCGAGGGCGATGCGATTGGTATCGTCGGCCATAATGGCATGGGTAAGTCGACCCTTCTCAAGACACTCGTTGGCCTGGTACCGGCTACCGCCGGGCGCATCGGCATCGATGGCCTTGATGTCACCCGGATGCCCGCCCATGAGCGGAGTCGCTTGGGTATCGGCTATGTGCCGCAAGGGCGCGGCATTATGCCGGGACTGACAGCGCTCGAGAATTTGCGATTAGGCTGGTCCGAAGATTCAGGTGATACAGAACAAGCTGCCCTTGAGCGTGTACTCGATGCGCTGCCCCGGCTCAATAGCGTACTTGACCGAAAAGGCGGTTCCTTGTCGGGTGGGGAGCAGCAGATCCTGGCGCTCGGACGCGCGCTCATGCCGGCGCCCTGGTTGCTGTTACTCGATGAGCCCTCAGAAGGAATTCAGCCCTCTATCGTGCAGGAGATCGGTGAAATTCTCGCCAACTTGCGCAAGCGCGAAAAGCTCTCATTGATAGTGGTCGAGCAGAATCTTGATCTTGTACTCGACGTTGCAGATCGCATCTTCGTGATGGAGCGTGGACAGGTCGAGCGAGAAATGGCGATCAGTTCGATTCGCACAGGTGGTCTCTCCGAGTTGCTGGGCATGGGCGCAGCACGAATGACACGTGAGAGTCGGGCGGTCAAACCGGCATCGCAAGCCGCGCCTGCACCACGCGCTGCATCGTCATCGCCGTCTGCATCAACACGGTCCTCAACTGATATCGCCTATCAGGCGTCGCCCCGGCCAGCCAATGCATCAACGGTGCCGCAGCACCGGCCAGCCGCGGCGGAATCGCCCTTCCCAGCACACAGCACGCAGCGAGGTAGTAGCGTATCGCCTGCTGCCGCACACGTTCATACCGACAGAGGTGATCCAATGACGAGAGTCAAGCGCCCCACGCATCAGCAGCTGAAAAAGATCGTGGAGTCCCTGCACATGAGTATGTCCGATGCCGAGGTGGCCGAATATCTGGAAGTCGTCGATGGCACGTTGGCCGCCTATGACAAATTAGCCGGTATGCCGGATTACTTGCCTCAAGTGCGTTATCCGCGAACGCCAGGACATCGCCCTACCGCCAATGAGAACCCGTTAGGTGCGTGGGCTGTGAAGGCGGATGTGAAAGGTGCGCCTTATGGTCCGCTGACAGGCAAGACCATTGTCTTGAAGGACAACATCTGCCTGGCAGGTGTACCCATGATGAATGGTTCTAGTACCTTGGAGGGCTACGTACCTGATGTAGACGCCACGTTAGTGACACGGATTCTTGACGCGGGCGGCACCATTGTTGGCAAGGCCGTATGTGAGCATTTCTGCCTCTCTGGAGGAAGCCACACGTCTTCGTCGGGGCCGGTACACAATCCGTACAAGATGGGTTATTCCTCAGGCGGATCATCGAGTGGATCAGGCGCGTTGGTCGCGGCCGGTGAGGCAGACATGGCCATTGGCGGTGATCAGGGCGGGTCGATCCGCATACCTGCATCGTGGTGTGGTTTGGTGGGCATGAAAGCTACTCATGGCCTGGTTCCCTACACTGGCGTGATGCCGATCGAGGCCACCATTGACCACGCGGGCCCAATGACCAACACGGTGGCAGACAATGCGCTGCTGCTCGAAGTTATTGCCGGCGAAGATGGCCTGGACCCACGTCAATACAATGTTCGGACCGAAAAATATACAGCAGCGCTTGGCAAAGGTGCTGCAGGCTTGAGAATCGGCATCTTGACCGAGGCTTTTGAACTCGATTCCTGCGAGCCGGATGTCGTAGAGAAAGTCAGGCTCTCTGCCGAGCGGCTGCGCAAATTGGGCTCGATCGTCGAGAATGTATCGGTACCGATGCACCTGGATGGTCCTGCGATCTGGTCGGCCATTGCCCTGGAAGGACTGACAGCGCAAATGATGCACGGGAATGGCATGGGCTTTAACTGGGAAGGTATGTACACCACCAGCTTGCTCGATGCCCATGCGAGTTGGCGTGCGCGCGCGAATGAGCTCTCGCGCACGCTGAAGCTTTCGATGATGGTAGGCGAGTACTTCATCACCGAATATCGTGGCCACTTCTACGCTAAAGCGCAAAATCTAGCACGCATGCTGCGCTCTGCTTATGATGATGCGCTGTCGCGCTACGACATGCTGCTGATGCCGACGATTCCCATGAAGGCCACACCGTTGCCACCACTGGATGCGCCGTTGTCGCTCTGGTGCCAGCGCGGCTTCGAGATGTTGACGAATACTCAGCCCTTTGATGTCACTGGCCACCCCGCAATCACGGTCCCCTGCGGCATGAGTAATGGACTTCCCGTAGGGATGATGCTGGTCGCCAAGCACTTCAATGAATCCATCATTTACCGCGCTGCTCATGCCTTTGAACAAAGCGGTGACTGGCGAGATTTTTAAGGCTTCTCGTGCAGAGCAATCCTTTCCACTCGGACTGGCTACGAGGCTCTCAGCGTAACGCACAAAAGCCCCGTGGTAGTACGTCGTATGCGGCTGGAGAGACTACGCCTCCTCTGGAATTCATAACGCTGCCCGACTTTCTCAAGCAGTGCGTTGAGCGGCACGGCGCACGCGATGCCGCAATTTTTGATGCAGAGGGTATGCGGCTTTCGTGGTACGACCTCGCAGCACGAGTTGATCGAATGGCCGCAGGATTGCTCGCTCTTGGTCTGCGTAAAGGTAACCGCGTCGGCATCTGGGCGCCGAATCGTCATGAGTGGCTGGTGACGCAGTTCGCCACTGCCCGAATTGGACTCATTCTGGTCAACATCAATCCGGCCTATCGTAAGTCCGAGCTGGAGTACGCGCTGCGCAAGGTAGGATGTCGTGCACTCGTGATGTCGCGCCGCTTCAAGACCGGTGACTACCTGTCCATGATCAGTGATCTCATGCCTGAGTTGAACATGAGGGGCGAGAAAGGGCATATCGATTCTGTTCGCCTACCCGATCTCAAACATGTGATTCTGCTGGACGACGGGCCTGCTCCTCCACGCTGTCTAAACTATCGTGACCTGTTATCTCTCGCGGGTCCTGCACAAACCGGTCGTCTTGACGCCCTGACGGCAGCACTGGACCCCGACGATGCGATCAATATTCAATTCACCAGCGGTACGACCGGCTCACCGAAAGGTGCAATGCTTTCGCATTTTAGTATCGTAAACAATGCTCGGTATACAGCGTTGACCATGAACCTCAGCGAGAGAGACCGTTTGTGTATACCGGTTCCTCTCTACCACTGCTTTGGCATGGTACTGGGCGTACTCTGCGCCGTTGCCTCGGGGGCGACCATGGTGTTTCCTAGCGAAGGTTTTGACGCAGGTGAGACCCTTGCGTCGCTAAATCGTCATCGCTGCACAGCACTGCACGGAGTACCAACCATGTTCGTGTCCTTACTTGAGCATAAGGACAGAGCACAATTCGATCTTAGTAGTTTACGTACGGGCATCATGGCGGGTGCGCCATGCCCAGTTGAGACGATGCGCCGCGTGATCCACGAGATGCACATGAGTCAAGTGACGATTGCCTATGGGATGACAGAAACAGCACCTATCTCATTCCAGACGGGGCGTGACGATACTCTGGAGCGCAGGGTATCTACGGTCGGTCGGGTCCAGCCACATTTTGAAGCGAAGATCATCGACCGAAATGGCCGCATCGTGCCGCTAGGCGAGCCGGGCCAGATCTGTACCCGAGGCTATGGTGTCATGCGCGGCTACTGGAAAGACCCGGAAAGAACTGCCGAAGCCATCGATGAAGCAGGATGGATGCATACGGGTGATCTCGGCGTGATGGATGCCGATGGCTATGTGAACATCGTCGGCCGCGTCAAAGATATGGTAATTCGTGGCGGTGAAAATATTTATCCACGTGAGATCGAAGAATTTTTACTTCAACACCCGGCAATTCTTTCAGTTCAAGTGGTCGGTGTGCCAGATGATAAGTATGGCGAGGAACTTGCTGCCTGCATCATCTTGCGAGATGGCGATTTGCTGGACGAAGATGCTGTGCGTGTTTTCTGCAAGGACCAGATCGCCCATTTCAAGATGCCGCGCTACATTGAGTTCATGCAAGAATTTCCGATGACGGCGACTGGCAAACCCCAGAAATTCAGTCTACGAGAGCGCTTGATCCAGAAGCACGCACTGCGTGTTGTCGCTACTGCTTGAACAGTCACTTATGTCCCTTGCGGCTCGACTGAGCGAACAGGTACAACGTACGCCGGATGCAATCGTTGTTAGTGACATTCGCAATACTTACCGATTTTCTGATTTCTACGAGCGCATCACACGTATTGCTGGAGGTATGCGCGAAGTGTACGCGTTGGACGCTGGCACTCGCGTCTTGCTCTTCATGGAGAACCGCGGTGAATTCCTCGAACTGTTATTCGCCTGTTGGCACCTTGGCTGTGCTGTTGTGCCTGTCAATTCGCGACTACATCCGGAAGAGGTTGCACACATTGCTGCGGATGCTCAAGTAGCGCTAGCTTTTGTTTCTGGCGCTTGTGGTGATGTGATTCATCGACTACATGCCTCGGGAAATGTGCCTGTCGTTGATATTGATAGTACGGTCTATCAGTCACTTCCGGCATGCCAACCCGTAGCGATGGCAGCGGCGGCGCCCGACACGCTTGCCTGGTTGTTTTATACCAGCGGGACTACCGGTAAGCCGAAGGGGGCCATGCTCTCGCATCGAAATCTTGTATTCATGTGCGAGGCTTATTGCTCCGATCTCGGCTATCCCTGCGCCGGCGATACCCAATTACATGCTGCACCGCTTTCCCATGGGGCGGGCATGTACGCGCTGCCGCACTTGCTTGCCGGTGGTCGCCAGCAAATACTCGCGCAGTTTGATCCTCAGGCAGTGATCGAGGCGATCGCTGTGTATCAGGGCGTGAGTTTCTTTGCCGCGCCGACGATGGTGATGCGCCTCGTCAATTATCCAGATGCGCATCCCTCGCTGTTCGCCCACCTGAAGTTCATTGTTTATGGTGGTGCACCCATGTATGTGGCCGACCTTAAGAAGGCACTCTCGCTATTTGGACCGCGTTTGTATCAGCTCTACGGTCAGGGCGAAGCGCCCATGACCATCACGGGTTTATCCCAGGCCAATCACATGGCTGCTGACTTTCAAGCAAGAGAAGCGAGATTAGCCTCGTGCGGATACCCGCGTAACGGCGTGGAGGTTGCGGTCTTTGATGCGGAGGGCAATGCACTGCCGTCCGGGGTAGTCGGTGAGATAGTCACCCGAAGCCCTTGCGTCATGCAGGGCTACTGGAATAATCCAGAGGCGACCCGGGATACGTTGCAGGACGGGTGGCTCTACACCGGCGATATTGGCAGCATGAGGGATGATGGTTTGCTTACACTACAAGACCGCTCAAAAGATTTGATCATCAGTGGTGGGAGCGACGTCTATCCGCGTGAGATCGAAGAAGTGTTGCTCAGGCACCCTGGTGTTCGGGAATGTGCATTGGTTGGTAAGCCCGACAGTGAATGGGGGGGCTGCCCGCAGCATTTATCGTGCCGGCCACCAAGCCTGCACCAACGATAGCGGAGCTTGAATCGCTCGTATTAGATCATTTGGCGCGTTTCAAACGTCCCAGAGTCTGGATATTTGTCGATAGCTTGCCCAAAAATAATTACGGCAAAGTCCTTAAAACGGCGCTCAGGAGAGAACTAGCGAAGTGGGATTCCTAAAATGGGCGAAAGCGTTTACACGTCACTGAAGCTTTTATCCACTACAGCGGCACATGTCGGCAGCCGCTTGAGGTAGACGATACGCCTCAGGTCGCTCGCTACAAAGAGCCCTTCGCTAAGTCTCGGTGCGGGTAGAATCAAACATTCATTCCGCTCAAGGCGGCTGAAGATCGGGAGCCTAGGTGATATGTCAAATAACATACGCGTAATCGTTGCAGGTGCAACTGGCTGGACAGGAAGCGCAGTCACGCGAGCTATTATTGATGCACAAGATATGGTGCTGGTGGGTGCGGTGACACGTTCGAGTGCAGGGCAAGATATTGGCGCACTTATCTCTGGCCGTGAATCTGGAGTAATCATTGCTTCATCGGTTGAAGAGGCACTCAATACGCCCTGTGATGTGCTAATTGATTACACCCATCCCAATGCTGTCAAAGCGCACACTTTACTCGCGATTCGTAGGGGCGTTAGCGTGGTGATCGGTACCTCTGGGCTTGATGCAGAAGATTTTTCAGAGATAGAGCAGTATGCGCTGGAGCATAGGGTGAGCGTTTTCGCCGCAGGGAATTACTCGGTCACTGCCGCTCTGATGACCCGCTTCGCTTTGTCTGCTGCGCGGTATGTACCCGATGTTGAAATCATTGATTATGCACACGAGACAAAGCCTGATACGCCGTCGGGTACGGGTCGGGAGCTCGCCGAAAGGTTATCAGCGGTTCGCCTACCCGGTACCTCCACACCTGTTGCAGAACTCACTGGCGCTCCGGAGAGCCGTGGGGCATTGATCGATAAGGTGCAGGTTCATTCCGTACGTATGCCCGGCCATGTGCTAACTTGCGAGGCCGTATTTGGTGCACCCGATGAAAGGCTGGTCATTCGGCATGACGCCGGCAGCTCTGCGGAGCCGTACGTCAAAGGGACTTTGCTTGCCGTGCGTCGGGTAGGTGACGTAGTAGGCTTGCGCCGCGGGTTGGATCAGTTACTCGACGGGTAAACCATATCGACCAATCAATTAGTGACGCTTCAAGTAATCAATTACCCATGCCGCGGTGCTCAGCAATAGCCGCTTGCACCGCCTGTACCGTATCTAAGTGATGACTTGCTACCACCGATCTGATGGCTGGATGGAGGTGCGCTTCGTCAAGTAGGTGTCTCGCCATGGCCAACTCCGTGCCCGGATCACTATCGAACCTAGGTCATTATGTACCCATGTGCCGATGTGGCGCTAGCTTGCTATTTCGTGCGAGATGCGGCTTGTTTCAGGGCGTCTTTAAGCTCGTCAGTGGCGCGAGGATTGGTGGCTTTGAGGGCAATCTGCACGCCCGTGGTTGCGGCAATGAGGCTGACCACATCTTGGCGTATCGAGGAAATCTGAGCGTAGCGACGAATCTCCTCGGCTTCCGCCGTTGTGGCATCCGGAATGGCGCCGGCTAATTGCTCAGCAATCATCAAGGGTTTTAGGTGACTGTAATGCCGCTCAATCATCAAGACAGAGGTGCCCATTTGATTGGCGAGTTGTCCGAAATTGACGCCTTCCAGTACCCTTTGCGTGGCGTAGTAGTGGCGAAGACTATAGAGGCTGCGGTCTTTGCCGTCTTTATCGCCCTTGCTTAAGCCCGATTTTTCTAAGCAGTCGGCAAACGCATTGACCAAGTTGTACGGCTGTGTGCCATCACGCAGTCTGAACAACAGCTTGGGCGACTTGGATTTTACGACCGCTTCCAAGTTCATGGCAGCCAGCTCGGGATCGAACTGCCGCAGCTTATCTAATAGGGGCCACAGTTCGTTTCGAGCAACCAGTGTGCGACTGCCACGCTTGCCCTTGGGGAGCGTGATGTGAATGACCCGCATGTTGGGCTTGTCCACAAACTCGATATGCTTCCACGCCAGGTCCTCGGTCTCGGTACCGGGCCGCACACCCGTACACGCCACAAAGGTCACATACAACCCCAGAAGTTCGCGCAGCCAGCGACTGCGCTCAGTGCGCGCCGTGGCACTCCAGACTTGAATGAACGCTTGCAGTTCTATTAGCTCTTCGGTGGTGAACGAGCCGCGTGTGGCAGTGGCTTCCCCCGTATTTTTTAGG
>Ga0208048_1000612_pt1 | contig 19101 bp, 12 predicted proteins | sample Malawi_45m_30L_FD_184163 | JGI IMG/M metagenome (GOLD analysis project Ga0208048, IMG submission 184163) | Freshwater microbial communities from Lake Malawi, Central Region, Malawi to study Microbial Dark Matter (Phase II) - Malawi_45m_30L... | ecosystem: Environmental > Aquatic > Freshwater >...
ACCAAATCGGCCCATAGCGCACAGGCGACTGCATGGCGAGTTTTTCGGATGTTGACACTTCCAAAGTAAACCGCCAATACATAAAAAGTCGTCTCGGTCGACCCTTGGATGATTGCTGCGAGTTGCCCTTCAAAGGAATCAACGCCATAGGTCTTCATCACATCAACCATGAGGCCTCGTGCACCACTTCCGCTGAGAATCTTCATCAAACCGACCGGGAGCGCAGCAACAAAACGATCATCCCAGCCAAGTCCTCTGACGACTGAGCCAATCGCTTCAACGATGTAATCCATGCAACCCGAATTTCTGAAAACAGAAATAGCAACAAGCATGGCTATAAGATATGGAATAATTTGTACCGCAACGCTAAAGCCTTCTTTTGCGCCTTCGATAAAGCTTTCGTAGACATTCACACGGCGCATGACTGCTGACAGCATGAACAAGCAAATAACGGACATGATGATCACGCTACCGATCACACCCATGCGTTGATTAAGCTGCTGAGCTGCCAGGCCTTGTAACGAAAAATAGAGCGCTGCAATGAAAGCTCCAAACAATCCAAAAAAGCTAAGAATGGGCAGTGAGGTTAGGCGGATGCGCTGTACCCAGGCGACGGCGATCAGGCCTGCGCTAAACGATACAAAAGTTCCCATTAAGGCGGGCAAGAAAATATCAGCGCCATTAAAGCCCTTTAGGCCTTGTTCGATCGCCATCGTCTGTCGGATGGCAATCACGGAGGTTGGGATCAGGGTAATGCCTGCGGTATTAAGCACCAAAAACATAATCATCGCGTTAGACGCTTGATCCGCTTTGGGATTCAGCGACTGAAGCTCTTTCATGGCTTTGAGTCCGAGCGGCGTTGCGGCGTTATCCAAGCCCAGCATATTGGCCGACATATTCATCACCATGCTGCCCGCTGCGGGATGTCCTTTGGGGACTTCTGGAAAAATGCGACTAAAAAAGGGGGCAAGTAATATGGCGAATTGTTCAATAAGTCCAGCCTTTTCGCCAATGCGCATGATGCCCAGCCATAAACTCATCACCCCGACAAGTCCTAGCGATATATCAAATCCAGTCTTGGAGGCATCAAACAGACCCGACATAAGCTTGTTGAATATGCCAAGATCGCCCTGTAGCATTTTGACAAGCGCCACCGCGAACCCGACTAAGAAAAATCCGACCCATATGGCATTTAAAAGCATCTTGCGTTTTTTCCATTCAGCAGTTGGCAATCACAAGCTCAAGCATAAGGGCTAATAGGGTGGACAGCCTGCATGGACTGATATTGACGCCCGAAGGCTTGATGCAAGGCGACTTGATTTGGGAGGGGGATCGCATCAAAGCGATGCTCGCTCACGATAAACCCACCCGCGAAGGCGCAAACCTTCTCCCGCTGATTGTCCCCGGATTTATTGACTTGCATGTCCACGGTGCAGCAGGGCATGACTTTATGGACGGGGATGAAGCGGTCAGCGCGATCGCTGCGATGCATGCAAGGCATGGCACCACAGCAATGCTCGCAACCACGATGACGGCACCCATCGAGGCGATAAAAAAGGCATTAGTAGCGATTTCAAATCTGATGAGGCGGCAGTCGAGCACGCCATTGGTCGAAGCAAAAATTCTCGGTGTGCACCTCGAAGGGCCTTATTTGAGCGCGCTAAAGCTCGGTGCGCAGCCGCCGCATGCGAAAGTAGCGAGCCTTGAGGAGATCATGTCCTTGCAGGCGATTGCGGATCTCAAAGTTATTACGATCGCTCCTGAGACCGATACACATTTGCAATTGATTGTTGCCCTACGCGAGGCTGGATTTACCGTGCAGCTTGGTCATAGCGGTGCAAGTTATGAGCTTTGCTGCGAAGCCTTTCGCTGCGGTGCCGTCGGAGTCACTCACTTATTCAATGCAATGTCTGGCTTTCATCACCGTGCACCGGGGATGATTGGTGCAGCACTGGCACATGCTCAGTTTGCAGAAATCATTCCAGATCTTTTTCACGTGCACCCCGGCGCGGTGCTGGCTGCCTACCGCGCGATTCCTGCGCTTTATGCGGTGACCGATGCCACCGCAGCAGCAGGCATGCCCGATGGTCGGTACCAACTCGGTCAACAACAAGTCTTTAGCTGTCTGGGTGCCGTGAGACTTGCTGACGGAACGCTTGCAGGTAGTGCGCTGACGATGGATCAGGCTTTTCGTAATCTTATAGCGATTGGCTTAGGTATCGAGCAGGCGAGTGCCATGCTTTCTGCCAGGCCAGCGCAAATCCTGGGTTTGCAGGACCGAGGCCGGATTAGCGAAGGCTGCCATGCCGATTTGGTGGTCTTGGAGCGCGATACATTGCGAGTTCGGCAAGTTGTGATTGGAGGGCAAAGACTTGAGCTTAATGCGGATTGAAGCGTTGGAGGCTCCTTTGGTGGTCCAGCGACTGATCGAGGAGTCATCTAATTCCATGTACTTAGATTGCGTTCCACTATTTAAATCTAAGGAAACCCTACTCATCGGGATTGGACGTGGAAGTTCGGGTTTCGCTTGCGATTATGTACTAACTCTCGCTTCAATTTCATTCGGATTGATGTCTATGCGAGTGGAGCTCTCGTTGATTAATCGATATCGAACTCGCTGGAATATTCCCTCAACCGTTTTGATGGTCTTTTCGCAATCTGGAAAGAGTCCTGACTTGTTAGAGGCTGTTCATCACTTGCAATCCTGCGGTGCCACGGCTATCGCATTACTTAATAATAACGATTCGCCGCTTGCGGCACTTGTTGACCACCCATTTAATATTGAAGCCGGCCTTGAAGGTAGCGTTGCGGCAACAAAGTCGGTATTGGCTCAGATGTGCCAAGGCCTCCTAATTGTCCTAGCTGTCCAGAACGCTAGTTTTGATTCACCCTCTTTCGAATCTTTGACCGAGTTGTTGAGTCACCAAGTCCTAAGAACACTCCCCGATACGCTTCGTAAGGCTTGTAGTCGTGCTGATTCAGTTTACGCTCACGCTTGGATTGAATCGATCATTGGGTGTGGTTTTGTTCTGCTGCTTACTCGCGGTTTAGCAATGCCAGCAGCTCAAGAGATCTCATTGAAGCTTCAAGAAGTATGTCAAATCCAGTCACATGCAATGTCCGTGGCACAGTGGAGGCATGGCCCGCAGGCTGCCGTTCTAGAAGGTAATCTCGTAATCGTCATTAAGACACGTAGCTCCTTTGAGCAAGAACTTGAGCAAGCAATTCACGACCTCAACGAAAGGGGGGCTAAAGTGTTGGTGGTTGTGATTGGAGAGTTTCCCTTGCCCCAATCGACTGACTATTCAACCTTGGTGTTGGATGCGCCAATGCACCCCTGGTTGGATTCAATCGTCGTGCTTCAATGTTTCTACCTGTTGATCGAGCATCTTGCTAAAAGGCTTCGTCTTGACCCAGATAAGCCGCCTTGGCTCTCGAAAGTGACTTTGACAAACTAAGTGCTGAAGAGTTAATGGATGAATTAAGCCTTTTGATCTGGCTGCTTGGCTATTTAGTGCTTCTTTATGGACTTGCCCGTTGGCGATCTCGCAAGGCAAGTAATCAGGACTTTTTCGTGGGCGGTCGCCAGAGTTCTTGGCTGATGGTTGCCTTCGGCATGATCGGCACATCCTTGTCGGGTGTGACCTTCATCAGTGTACCGGGTTCGGTCGGCACGATTGGCTTTAGTTATCTGCAAATCGTCTTAGGGCACTTCCTTGGCTATGCTGTGGTTGCTTTTATTCTTATACCGATCTACTACCGCGAAGGCAAAGTATCGATCTACGCATGGATTGAATCGAGGGTTGGCCTTTGGGGTTCACGTATGGCATCGGTTCTGTTTATAGTAGCGCGAACCCTGGGTGCAAGCGCAAGGCTTTACCTTGTCTTTCGCGTACTACAGGACTTGGTTTTTGGGCCGCTGGGCTTGGCCTTTGAATTGAGCAGTTTATTGATTGTCGTACTCATTCTTTTGTACACACAGCATGGTGGTGTGAAAACCATTGTCTTTACCGACTGCCTGCAAACAGCGACGATGCTTGCTGGCCTGATTTGCTGCTTAGTGATTGTTCTTAAATCAATGAGTCTTTCTCCTTTAGCCTTTTGGTGCGAGGCGGCAAGCATGGGACTTACAAGGCTTTGGGGTGTTGACCCACAAGCTTCGGACCATTGGATAAAGCAAATTTTAGCGGGCGCAGCGATAGCACTAGCGATGACTGGGATGGATCAAGAAATGATGCAAAAAACACTGTCGGTCGCAAAGCTTAAAGATGCACAAAAGAACATGATGCTACTTGCCCTGTGTATGCAAGTTGTCGTTTTTGTCTTCTTGCTTCTTGGCGCAGCTTTGTCAATGTTCGCTTTAAAGCAAGGTATTACGGCGCAGGGGGACCGGCTTTTTCCATTCATAGTCATGACTAGCATGCCTGAATGGTTACAAGTTGTATTTTTAATTGCACTAGTCTCAGCACTATTGCCAAGTGCCGACGGCGCGCTGACAGCGCTGACGTCGTCGGTCTGCCATGATCTACTAGGCTTTGAGCGTGGCAAGGTATTGCCAGAGCAGAGCCGTCAAATCATCCGCTTGCGGGTACATCTTGCTTTTGCTATTTTGCTCTTAGGGTTTGTTTGGGTCTTTCGTTATATGGATCAAGCATCCATGGTGTTACTCATCCTAAAGCTCGCCGCGTTTACCTACGGTCCGCTGATGGGGCTCTTTTTGTTTGCAGCTTTGAGTAAGCAGGCCCTAGCTGCAGGCCAAGTGGTGCTTGCATGTGGCTTGTCGATCGTGCTGAGCCTTACGATCGATTACTTCCAAGCTACCTGGTTTGAGACTTGGCGAATCGGTCTAGAAATCCTTGTGATTAATGCGTTGATTTGCACAAGTTTTCTATTTGCCTTCACGAAGAAAACTATCTCCTAAAGCGGCACGTAAATCGCCCGCCTTCGCATCGAGCCATGCCTCGGCTTGGCCTGCCGCTAGCTGGCATTTGAGCATAACAATAGCAACTTTGACCCGATAGCCGCAGGCAAGCAGCGCTTCCTCGGCCTGTGCTTCGTTTGCTCCGCTTGCCATCATCGTCAAACGCAGTGCGCGTCGATAGAGCTTTGCATTGGTCGCCCGAAGATCAACCATTAAGTTGCCATAAACTTTGTGAAGCTTAACCATGACCGCGCTTGAGAAGCTATTGAGGGCAATTTTTTGTGCAGTACCAGCTTTGAGCCTTGTGCTACCCGAAATCACCTCAGGCCCGGTGTCGAGGACGATCGATAGTTCGGCGCTTTGCAGCAGTGTTGATCCTGGATTGTTGGCCATGCCAATGGTTAGGCAGCCAAGTGGCTTTGCGGCTTCAATGACTGCAATTGCAAAGGGCGTATAGCCCGATGCTGCAATAGCAAACACGACATCGCTTTCTTTGGGTTCGAGTGCCATCAAGTCAACGACCGCTTGTTCTCGGTTATCTTCGGCACCTTCCACCGCGAGAAACATAGCGCTAGATCCACCCGCTAAAAGCGCCGGTGCTCGATCGCGAGTCCACGAGAAAGTTGGGAAAAGTTCAACTGCATCAAGTACGCCCAAGCGCCCGCTTGTACCTGCGCCCGCGTAAATCAGGCGTCCGCCGCGAGCAAGTCGCTGGGCGCTTGCATCAACAGCCTGCGCTATAGCACTTGAAGCATTCATCACCGCGATAGCGGCGTATTGCTGATCGCTCACGAAGGCTTCGACGAGCTCGTGAGTGGCATATTGATCCAGCGCAACATGCGCACTACTTGCGGTTTCGGTGTTGACTTGAAGGCTTGGATTCATGAAATTGAAAACACTTAGATTTGCCAGGTGAAGGCGATTGCATCGCTAGCCTCACCCACACGATTGAGTAAGCGCAGAACATATTGTTCCTTAGCCTTTAGGACAATGGGGTTGAGGTTCACATCCCCATGGGTCATTGACCATGCGCTTTGCTCGTTAGCGCGATGATGTAAAACCCAGCGTGTAGCCGTCGTGCCCCAAGGTTGCGAGCCAAGTGGTCTTTCCCAGCTTAAGATACCTCGCTGATCGGGCGCGATAAGTTGAGGACGCTCAGGTCGGCCCTTGCTGAGCCAGGGACTCGAGGGAACAAGACTTGGCCGTTGATAAGGCCCCTTGTGAAGCTGGGTAGCGATCTGATCTCGATCATTCAAGAGCGCGACCATGCTGAAATGTATATGCCCTGTAGCAAGCGGTTGACGGCCCTGTCGTTCGATCTGAGCAAGGATTTCACTAGAAGTCCACATCCTGCCTGCTTGACCGATCGAACTCGTATAGAGCCCTGGCCACAAATGCCTCTTAGACCCCAGCCGTTCAGACCAGTACTTCAACAGCACTTCAAACGATTGTGATTGTTGTTCAATTTTCCAGTACAGTTGTGGGGCGAGATAATCAAGCCAAGCCTCACTGCACCAGCGTTCGACGTCGGCAAAGAGCTGATCGTATTGACTGAAACCTTGGATGCCTGCAGGTCTTAAGGCAGGCTTCCCGATGCCAAATGGACTGATACCAACCCTTACCCATGGCTTTTGCTTGTGAACGCGCTGATAGAGCTTTTGCACCATGGTATCAACATGGCTGCGTCGCCAATCGGGCTTATCAAGCCGTCCTCCAAGCTGACGATAGCGCTTGTATTGCGCCTCATCTGGAAAATCTAATGCGGGTTGCCTTTTATCCTTAGCTTGAATCGGATAGGGATAAAAATAGTCATCAAGATGAACGCCATCGATGTCATAACGACTCACAACATCGTCGATGACATGTAAAGACCATTCAAGGGCTTTGGGTTCGGCAGGATTCATCCACCATTGATCGCCATACTTGATAACAAGCTTGGGCTGCTGCTTGGCAAGGTGTTTGGCGTGAAAGCCTGACTTCGCACTTGCATGCCTTGCGCGATAAGGGTTAAACCAGGCATGAAACTCAAGGCCATGTTGCTTGCAGCTTTGAATCCAATAGCCAAGTGGATCAAAGCCGTCTGCTAGGGCTGCCCCTTGTTGCCCAACAAGAAACTCGCTCGTCGGCTCGATCGCCGATGCATACAAGGCATCTGCTGAGGGCCTGATCTGGACAATCAACGCGTTAAGACCAATCAATGCTGCCTGCGTGCATATTCGATCAATTTCAGCACGAAGTGAAGCGCTGCTTAGTCCTGGTTTGCTGGGCCAGTCGATATTGGCAACACTCGCTACCCAGGCCGCACGGAACTCTCGCTCAATCGAAGGAAGTTGTGATAACGATAAAATATTGATACTTGACATTTCAACCTGGCTTTGGGCATTAGCTGGCGGCTCAGTCCTTATCCGAGGGCTCTTTTCAGACGCCTGCCCATGATTGGTGATGGCGCTTCCTTGATCCTTAGCGCTTGTCGGTCTGTTTCCATCAAGCCTTTGGGAGCCTTCCATATTGGAATCTGGATCGAGCTTGATTTCATCATCAAGAACTTTGCTCAAACTGCCGCAACCTGTTAGCAGACTTGTTAATCCCAGGCCTTGAATCCCAGTCTTTAGCGCACGTCGACGTCGCGAATTAATCGCTTTGACCATGGCTTACTTGTCCTGGTTCAGTACGGCAAGAAGAGCAGCGGTGTGGGCATCTGGCTTGCCATCATAACGGCTGGGTCGGTAACGCATTTGAAAGGCAGCAACGACACGACGGGTGGCTTCGGTCGATTGACCATCTTGTTCAACCTGATAGCCCAGTCGCGACAGTTGTCCTTGAAACCATCCGAGCGAAGGCAGATGTGCTTCAAAACCAGGCAAGCGCTCAGCAACGACAGCCTCATCGGGCCACCGAATGAGTCCCTCTTGCGCAAGCCGCTTCCATGGAAAAAGTGGGCCTGGGTCGATCTTCCTTTGGGGCGCGATATCGCTGTGGCCCAGAACACGATCAGGTCGAATCTGATGCCGCTTCATAATGTCGCGGACCAAAGGGATCAGAGCGTCGATTTGGCTGTCAGGATAAGGTACGAAGCTTTGGCTGCCGTCTGCCTGGTTGACAACACCTGGGTGAACAATTTCAATACCAATCGATGCTGAATTGAGATTGCCGTGACCGGCCCAATAGCTGACACCGGCATGAAAGGCACGCAGATTTTCATCAACAAGTCGATAGATTCGAGGTGGGGATTCGTCGCTAAGCAAATAGTGCGAGGACACCTGGCCGCGTGTCAGCACTTCAATAGAACGCTCTAAATTAAGCTGCGTATAGTGAATGATTAAAAATAGTGCTCTGCTTTCAAAGCCGATCGATCGATAAGACTGTGCATCGATAATCGTTGGTGTGCTACCACAAGCGCTAAGTGATACAGCTGCACCGGCAAGTGCGATACGGCTAAAAAGACGCCGTTCAGCATTGGGTGTTTGTTTTGTTAATTGTCGCTGCGCAAAGACGCAGGCTGCTTGGGCTGCTGGCATACGGGCTGATGTGATTGGAAGAGGACTAGTTAGCGAATGTACAAGACTTTGCTTAATCAATGGGTGAAGTGAGAAGGCGCCACCTGCAAGTCCAAGGGGTCGTTGGCCAAAGTTATCGACCATGGTGTTTGCAAGGCGAGCTAAGGCTTGTCCCGCAGCGCGCAAAATTGCTTCGCTGTCTTCATCGACCTCGCTGGCAACAGCTAAAGCAAGCTCACCGAATTTGCCGCGATCGGCCTGATTGATCCATGCGCGTTGCGAGGGCCAGTCAAAGGCTTGCATCGCCTCACATAGGCGACGAGCCAACGGCATGTTTTGCAGGCTGCCCGGTTTGGACTCTTCGCTTCGCCAGATATGCTGCAAGGCCTGTCTTGCAATCCAGTGGCCACCGCCTGCATCGTCAATAACTGGCCCACGCCCGCCGCAACGGTGAAAGCTTAGCGAGCTATCCCAAAACCCTGCAATCGAACCGGTACCGGCATAAATTAAATAGCCTTCACCAGGCTCAAAGTGAGCCAGGCAGGCTAACTCGATATCGCTCATGATCTCGATACGATCGAGCGCTAGGTCGAATTGCGCGCTCAGTGCATGTGCGAGCTCAGCGGCATGCTTACTATCACTACCCGTGATGCCAATGACCAGCGCAAGGAGTGGGGCGGGGCTAATGCTTGTTATCAGCGCTTTGATCCCCTGCAGCGCTTGGAGTGCTTCCGCCCAAGGCCCACGAAGCTCGGTGCTTGTACCTTCAGCCAGAATCTGCGTATCGATATCGCTAAGGCACCATCGCGTGCCTGTACTACCAATATCCATACCAATGATCAACGATTTGGGTTTTTGATTTGTCCGCACAAATAAGTCCACAAAAAGTAAGCTGCATTTAAGCTTGTGATTTCTGCGTGGTCATAGGCTGGCGCAACCTCGCAAAGGTCGATGCCAACGAAATTCAAATCGTAGCTTTCTTCCAATAAGCTCATGACCTGGTTAGGTGTCAGGCCTGCAGGCTCAGGTGTTCCAGTACCTGGAGCAAACCCTGGATCAAGGCAATCGATGTCGATGGTTAAATACACGGGCGGATTGCCGGCTTGCGCTAAGCGCTGTCGAAATGGTTCGAGTTTTTTGTTCCAATCCAGGCCCGAGAAACAATTTCGTAAGTCTCTTGCTTGCAGGATCAGCCCGCCTTCAGCTTCGAGGCGACGCCAAACAGTTTCACTTGCCGGCGATCGCAGACCCACTTGCATGCTGCATCGAGGCAGCAACAAGCCTTCTGTCAGGGCTTCATGGACCCACGTGCCATGGCCACTTGGTTCGCCGAAGTGATCGGTCCAGGTATCGCAATGGGCATCGAGGTGGAGTAGGGCGATAGGTCTATGATATTGTTTATATAATTGACGGAGTATAGGGAGGCTGATCGAATGGTCGCCACCGAGCCAAACCATATGATGTCTTGCCAGCAAGTAAGCAATTTGCGGTTCAAGGGCCGCGCGTACATTCAGGATGTCGGATAAGGGGAACTGCAAATTGCCATAGTCGCTCATGAGCGTGAGCGGCGTGCAAGCAAAATAAGGATGCAATGCGTCGCAGAGCATGCGACTTGCTTTGCGAATCGCCTGAGGACCCTCGCGCGCGCCTGGCCGGTTGCTTACCGCCCCATCGTAAGGAATACCGGCAACGGCAAAAGGTGTTACAGCCTTTTCATCTGCACAAGGCCAAGCCGAGGTTCCGAGGCCTAAAAACCCCTCATGCATGCTGAACGCTGGCCTTTGGGAAAAGCTCATGATTCAAGATAAGCTTGATAAAGCATGATTTTCATTATCCCACGGCAAGTGACCTACGATGCGACGAATAGCACTACTCGGATTCTGTTTGTTTTTAGCAGCTTGTGCAGTCACGCCTGATAAGAGCATCACACCCACATCGGTATCGGGCAAAGCGTTCCGTGAGCCCGTGGCGCTACACGCCGAGCTTATCCAAAGGATTCACAACACGGCAAGGCATTTGGGATTTGACGACTCAAGTTATGCTTTCATGGCTCAGGCAGTACCGCATCCCTATGAAGCAAAGCAGGTCAAAAAGATTTTGTCCTACCGAGCCGATGCATCGATGCAACCGGCTTCAACGATCAAACTTTTAACCAGTGCTGTGGCACTTGAGCGTTTAGGTCCAGAACATCGCGGTTTTACTGAGATGCGCACGGCGGCTGCCACGGAAAACGAACAATTGCGTGGTGATCTTTGGTTGATTGCGGGTGCAGATCCCGAATTTGGTTTGTCAACCCTTTGGGAAATGCTAGTCAAGTTGCGCTCGCAGTCGATCCGTGTCATCGAAGGTGATTTACTTGTCGATCGTCATCGGTTTAAGCCATCACGCTTTGATGAGGGCCATGCACCATTTGATGAGGCGCCTGAATTTCCTTATAACTATATCCCAGATGCTTTATCGGCTCATGGGGGTCTTCAAGATATTTTGATTCGAGCCGATCGAAGTGCAATCCAGGCCAAGCTTGTGCCCGATCTGCCGGGTATCGTGATCGATAATCAGCTACTTCTCAACGATGCGCCCTGTCATCGATGGTCGGGTAGTGGTTGGAAAATTCCTCAGCAAAGGCTCCAAAGCGATGGCCGAACGGTGATCGTGCTCAGCGGAACCTTCCCAAGGCAATGCACGCAGCAAGCGAAGCTGCAATTGGTCGATCGCAATCGATTGCTTGAGGCCCAGTTTCGCTGGTTGTGGACACAACTAGGGGGTGATTGGCATGGGCGTCTTCGCGAAGTTGCCGAAGACGATGAAGCGCGTTCAAGCAAGACCAACAACTCAGCAACAACACTTCTCGTTCGCCGAGAAGCAAGACCATGGGGCGAGTGGATCAGACCTTTGAATAAGCGATCCGATAATGCGCTCACGCGTTTGCTCTTTCTCGAGATAGGTGCGCATGTTGCTGACTCTAACATTAGGAACGTTTCAAGTTTTGACCTCGCGGATCGGGAAATCAGAACCTGGCTGACAAAGCGATCGATCAATGTCGAGGGCTTGGTGCTCGATAATGGTTCGGGTCTTTCACGCACCGAACGCGTAACGGCAAGGCAAATGGTATCGATACTTATTAAGCTGTCTCAAGAGCATCGCTATCATGATTTGATGATGAGCCTTCCGGTTGCGGGCGAAGACAATACCTTAAAGCGCCGCTACACCGGGAGTTTGGCCAACGGCAGCGCTCGTCTAAAAACTGGAAGCCTTTGGAATGTGAGTGCGATTGCAGGGGTGGTTTACGATCGCAAGCAGCGTCCCTGGATGGTATCCGTTATGGTGAATCACCCGAAAGCTTCAGCCGCAGCGCCACTGATCACCGAGATCGTCGACACCATTGCTTCTTTTCATTTAGAGTAAAAAGCGCATGTTTATAAGCGCGCTTATGCACTAGCCTGCCCTTTTCAAGCAGCCCTAAAGCACGGCTGGTTCAAGAAGGCGAATCGTTCCTTCGCTTGCATCGATTTCAGCCTGAGCGCCAATGGGTACCGTAAATTTCTGACGGATATGGCCAATGGCGGCACCACGAAACACCGGGTAGCTGCGCTGGAGAAAATAGTCGTCAAAGACCTCGTCAAGCGTTGACCTTCCAAAGCCTTCGCCTGGCGTGCATTGCGTAAAGGCACCGATCACCACGCCCGCAAGACGATCGAGAGCCCCGCTGAGCATGAGCGTTGAGAGCATGCGATCGACTCGATAAATATATTCATTTGTGTCCTCGATAAAAAGAATCGCAGCTTCAAAGGAGGGCAAAAAGCCTGAACCTGCCATCGATGAGAGAACTGCAAGATTGCCGCCTATCAAATGGCCTCGCGCGCGACCTGGACGAAGTGTTTGAATGCGGAACTCACGCGGTGCAGGTAAATCAGCTGTATCTTTTGGGTTTCGCATGGTCCACGGCAATGCTTCTTGGACAACGCTTCGAAATTGCTGCTGACTGAATAGGTTCCACTCGGAAACGCCAGCCGGTGCGTGAAAGGTTATTAGTCCGGTTCGCGCGTAGATCGCGTTTATTAAGGCGGTGATATCCGAAAAGCCGCCAAAAAATTTGGGATTTTTTTGTATAAGTTCGTAGTCGAGTAAAGGCAAGATCCGGTTAGCTCCTGAGCCGCCCGTGATGGCAAGAATCCCATCGACTTCTGGATCGGCAAACATCGCATTGATATCAGCAGCCCGTTGCTGATCACTACCTGCATGGTGTCCCCGACGCGCTCGTAAATGAGCACCTTCCTTGACCCGAAAGCCCATGGCTTGAAGCGTATCGGTAGCGATATCGAAAGGCATACGCTCGTGAATCGTATGCGAGGGGGCAACCAGTCCCAGTGTGTTTCCTGTGCGGAGTCGTTTAGCTTTGATCGGTGGTAGCCCGGAATTTACAGGGAGCATTTTCGATAATGGTATGGCACTAGGTCCAAACAGACTTGGATTTGCTAGTCCGAGGGATGAAAACACCAAAGGGCTCGTTCCCAACGAGAGAGCTACTGCCTTGATGATCTGCCTTCGACACTTAAACAACACGAGGATACATCGCTCGAATGATTGTTCTGTCTCCGAAGTCAAAATGCCACCACTCAGTAGTTATGCCGCGAAAACCTCCGAAAGTCATAGCTGAACGGAGCAATTTGCGATTGCTGAGGTGTTTTGACGTAAGCCGACCCTCCTCAAAATGTTTTCCCTCCAAGCTTGGGTGGGAAAGTTCGTCCATCTGATCGAAGTTCGAACCCATATCAAACTGACAGCTAAAGCGATCGACCAACGTTACATCGACTGCCATGCCATAGGAATGGATCGATCCTTTGATGGGGTCAGCGAAATAATCTTCTAAATGGGTTCCATGAATCTGTCTCCAAATCGATTCTTGAACTCTTTGCGGGCGGAGGGCGTCTAATACAAGGATCGAGCATTGATCATCAAATTTCTTCAAAAAATCTGACGCGATATTGAGTCCGCGGGCAGCTTCATGATGAAGCCAGGAACAATCAATATTTTCATACAATGGATAACCGGCAAAATTATCCACCCCCTCATACTTCAAATCAACAAGGATACCCGTGAGGGTTTTGAGGGAGACGAAGCGATGATCAGTCGAGATAAGCTCGACTGGAACATCGCTCACATTCATCGATGAATGTACCCAATTGATTCTATCAGTTGAATCGATAGGTCGCGCGTAACAGGAAAGCTCTAAGTCTTGGGTCAGCAACACGCGCATCCCAGCCCGCACCTGCAACATTGTCAACGTTGTGATACGAGAATGGGGGCGTCTTATCAAAAATATTCTTGATGCCAGCCGATAAGATCAGATTTTTTATACCTGTATAAGCTACGTTAAGGTTGTAGGTTGTGTAGGGTGCGATGCGATTGCCATACCCCAGCTTGGCTAAATCAACCCCGCTACCATAACCGTCGACTTCTGCGTTATACCCGGACGAATAAAACTGTGTTAGCGTCGTTGTCCAATTTCCACGAGCCCAGTTAATGTTAGCACTGTGCTTCCAGCGCAGTTTTAAGTCCCACAGATAGGTAAAGTCGCCGAACTGACCAACTCGATCAACCCAAGGCGAGCTCTCGTCCTTTCGAACTTCGTAACGACTCAGATAGGTTCCATCGAGTCGAGCAGTGACCCGTCCAAAATCACCACTTGTCTTAGCGAGGACACTTAAATCATAGCCTGAGACACGATCCCCGGCGACATTTATGTATCCCGCACGAACATAATCAATCTCGCCAGAAGGTTTACGAATAATATACTCATCGAAGATCTGATAATTCGCAACAACCTCTTGAGCTGTTCGCGTAGCAATGCGGTCCTTTAAGTTGATATTGAAGTGGTCGACGCTGGTGCTAAGCCAATTGGTTGGTTCCCACACAACCCCAATGCTCCTCTGGTCCGAACGTTCAGGTTTTAAGTTGGGATTACCCCCCGTGATGACCGCGGGTCGAATTTTGCAATATCTGACATCTCCGGGATTTTTCGCACACAAGATAGGATCGTTGATGTCACTATTGAACTGGCCGGTATTTTGACCTTCATATAACGGCCCAAAATCTGGGGCGTGAAATCCTTTGTTAAATGAGCCTCTAAACAACAAGGACTTGGTGGGCGTGAATCTGGCAGCAATCTTAGGATTTGTGGTCGTTCCAAATCCGTCATAGTGATCTTGGCGCAGTGCGAGTTGCGTTTCTAGTACATTCTTCACAATAGGAACCTGCATCTCCGCAAAAAATGCTCTTACGTTTCGAGTCACTTCATTTAAGGTTGCAGGGGAGCCTGCACCAATGATTGCTGGCGCATTGAGCGTTCCGTTATTGAAGACGAAGGACTCCTTACGAAGATCTACCCCAAATGCAGTTGATGCCGGACCGCCGGGAGCATTGAATAACTCTCGCGAAATTAATGCGTCAAACTGACTAATTCGGGCTTCTCCGCCGTATAGTTTCCCGATATATTTTGCGCCATTAATGAGGTCTATCGCTTCCTTTGTCTGAACTTGCCCGGGAAGCAAGAAAGGGTTGATTTTCCCCGTGTCCATTGCTGCTTTGAATTTCGCCTCTTCGAAATAACCATCTAGATAAGTCGTTGTCGACTTGCTTGCCGCCGTTGAGAGTCCGGCACGGTAATCCCATCCTGCAACGACGCCCTCAAGACTCGCTAAAGCTCTAAAGCTATTGGTCTCGGTTTCCTGGGTCCTAAGTCCGCAGTCAAGACAACGCCATCGAATCCGAATTGGCTTGGTGGCATCGTAAAATGTTCGCGGGTCCGCAGCATCGTTCGTTGCCTTGAAAAATTGAGGCAACAAGGTAGCAAGGTTGAGGTAATACGGTCCACCGACTGGATAGTTAGCGCCCCGAGCAACCGAGGTTATCTGATTATGTGTGTATTGGGCTTCAGACTTTACGTTTGAAGCAGTTAACTCGAATGACGCGACTTGGTTGTCCGAAAGTTTGAACATGCCTCTTGTGACAAGGTTGAGGCGATCAACGGGTTGTTGTAGGCTCCAATCTTTTCCATAATCGTAGGCGCAGGCTTTGTTGTTGTTAAGAAAGCCGGTGATATCACCTCGATAGGGGTATGTGTTGGGAAGTGTCTGACACTTTCCTTGAAAAGCCAAAAGGTTTGCTCTGTTATACGATGTGGTGTCACCGGGTAACTTGTAGGAGGCGCCCAACGCTGTGCCTGCTGCTGCACCAATGGTTGCAAACGGCGTTCCCGTTGTGTCCATCGCAAGACCGCGGGAGGGTTGGTAACCATTGTGGAAATCGCGTTCAGCCCCAAGCAAACGGTCTTGGGAATCAGCAGAAAAACTTGCCATCAAGTTAAAGCCGTTACGTTCGAGCGACCCGTTACCCCACAAGAACCTCGCACTGCGGATGTCACCTCCGCCATGCTGGGTCTTGTCAATGAAGGCACTTCCCTCCACGCCGCTAAAGTCTCTTCTCAAAATAAAGTTAATGACTCCGCCAATCGCATCGGTTCCGTAGATTGCTGAGGCACCATCGCGAAGAATTTCGACCCGTTCAATCGCTGACATTGGTATCGTGTTCAAGTCAACCGACTTCCCGTTTAAGCCATGGCTTGCTACCCTTCTTCCGTTGAGCAGAACTAAGGTATTTTGAGGTCCAAGTCCCCTCATCGAGATGCCCGCCGATCCATTGTTGGCTGCTCGTCCACCGTAAAAGAGGCTGTTTAAGAAATCACCCCCCTGGTTGCTGACCATGTTGTCTTGTCCATTGCCATTGACAGACAACGTTGCAACAAGTTGTTCTGCGCTAGTAATGCCGGCTCGCTCAATCTCCTCGCGATTTATTATTTGCAAGGGTAGAGCACCCTCTGATTGCACCCGCTTGATGCTTGATCCCGTTACCTCTACACGGGCCTTTTCCTGAGACGACTGGCCAATCGCGAAGGCGCTTGTAACTGCTGAAAGCACGGCAGCAGAAAGTCTGATCAATGCAAACCGATTCATATCCAATCCCCGAAAGAAACCCGATACCTGACAGTACACTTTCTTAGTATGAATGACAACACAGTGACAGTTCTCCAAAACAAAACCAAAACGCCCTGGCATTGGGTGCCAAGTCTTTATCTCATGCAGGGTCTGCCCTATGCGGTGGTCATGTCGCTCTCGCTCGTCTTATTCAGGGATCTGGGCATCTCCAACGCAGACATCGCATGGATGACCGCGTGGCTTTATTTGCCCTGGGTCATTAAGCCGCTTTGGAGCCCTTTTCTTGCATTAATCGCTTCCGAACGACGCTGGGCCCTTTCGATGCAGGCCCTGATAGCCCTCGGCTTTGTTTGCCTGGCGGCGGTGCTTGCGATGCGGTGGCCTTATTGGCTTTGGGCAGTCTGGGGTTTTCTGTGGTTGATTGCTTTGGCTTCGGCGACCCACGACGTTGCAGCCGATGGTTTTTACCTTCGCAGCCTTGATCAACAATCACAGGCAAGTTTTGTCGGTGTCCGCAGTCTAGCTTTTCGACTGGCAATGCTGAGTGTATCCGGCGGCTTTGTTGGCTTGGTCGGCATGCTTCTTGAGCAATCAAAGGATCCGTTTGATGTTTGGTCGCAAGCGTTTTTGATGCTGGCCTTGGGTGTGGCAATGCTTTGCTTTTGGCATGGCGTTGCGCTCCCTGGCAAACAGCAAGGCCAACCCAAGGCAGCGAGCCAAAACGGGGCAGAAATCCAAGCCCATGCAGCGATTCAAGCCGACACACCAAGTGCGTTTGCCCAGTACCGACGGGTATTTGTTGATTTTTTCAGGCGCGGTGATCTGTGGCCTTTGCTTTGTTTTCTGCTCTTTTATCGCTTTTCTGAGTCTCAACTGTTGCGTTTGCTGGTTCCATTTCTCATGGATGCCCCTGACAAGGGCGGGCTTGGACTGAGCCACGGCGAACTTGGCATGAGCTATGGGGGGCTTGGGGTGCTCGCTTTGAGTCTGGGTGGTTTGGGAGGCGGCTATTGCATCGCGCGCTGGGGACTGCGGCGGCTTCTATGGCCAATGGCTTGCTGCTTAAATGTTCCCAATCTGGCCTATGCTTTGCTCTCCTGGTATCCCGAAGTTGACAAGTATTGGGCCTATTTGGCCATTACCGCCGAGCAATTTGGCTATGGTTTTGGATTTGCAGCCTATCTGGTTTTCATGATGCGGGTGTCCGAAGGCAAGCATGCGACTGCCCACTACGCGATTTGTACCGGTTTTATGGCACTGGGCATGATGGTCCCTGGCATGCCAGCAGGGTGGATTCAGATGCAAATCGGCTACGCAGGTTTTTTTGTTTGGGTGCTTTTAAGTGTATTGCCTTCGTTTATGGTGGTTGCCTGGGTTATGAAGCGAGGCCTGGGTTTGGAGCCTGCTTAGCCTAAACGCTCAGCAATCCAAGCGTCGATCTCGGCACCGAGAGCCGGCATAAGCCAAGGCGTGACAGTCCTCTCCTGGGTAGCATGGCGCATTCCAAGCGTCGACATGATCGCGATCAGGTAGCGCCGAGCCCCAGGTTTGATCGAAGAAACCAGGCCGGCGTTGGCAGCATACGACCAGGTTGATCCAGTTTTGTGCGCAAAATTGACGCTTGCACGGTCTTCTTGGGCTAGGAAGTTTCCAGGCCAGCGTTCTGGTCCGATTTGCGCTTGTCCTTGAGCATTGATCCAAAGCTTTGGTAGGCGTGCTGGGATACCTTGCACCCAATTTGGAAGTCCGCAAAGCAGGCTGCTTGATAAGACTTCGTGGAGAGCTTGACGCTCCATCCACTGCCAAAAGCGTTTGGCACTGCTCTCAGATATAAAATGTTGACCGATATGCGAAGCTGGCCTTGAATCTAATTTGGGGGGGGTACTCAGCCAGGGGGGCCTAACGCCGGCCTCTCCAGTAGCATCAAGCATTAGCCACAGTAAACGTAAGCAGTCCCAGGAAGTCATCTGCAGTTTACCAACGCCCGCACCATCAGGGTTACGCCATCCGCCTTGTGGCGTGCTGTTGTCAAATCTTAGGCCATGCAGATCAAAAGCTTGGAAATGATTATTTATATCGTTACGGTTGAAAGATCGATCAATCAAGCCTCGTTCGTGGAGTAAGGCCACAAGCGCATCGGTCGCTTCGTTGCTGCTTACGCTAATCATACGATCGCAACAATCACTGATACTCAGCCGCTCTTTGCCTACGATCACCATCTCCTCCCATCGAAGCGCGTTTTTGTCGATGAGCAGGCAAACACCCACGGCAACCATCAGCTTAATCACGGAGGCCGGATAAGGCGCAATAGCGCGATGGGGCCCTTCGCCGCTTAGATGCTCCAGATGTTTAAACTCGCGCCAGTTTGCGCCCGGTAGCCATGCAATCGAATCTTTGGCGTCATTAACTGGATCGGCAAAGTAGCTGATGTTATGCGGCCCAGTTGCGGTCCTCGGATCAAGGTCTCCCCTTAGGCCTTCGCTGTTGCCTGCCTGAATCAAAACCTGTGCCCAAGATGCAGACCCTATCTTGCCTAGCGGTGGCAGCAATGCAATCGAACAATCAATCGTCGGGAACGGGTCGCGCATCGATGGGCTTGTTGCTTGGATGGCTTGCGAGAGCGCACGCCGCAATGCCGCGGCCAATTCATCATGGGTTGGCATCATCCGATCATCGTTCTTGACCGCTG
>Ga0208048_1000614_pt1 | contig 19074 bp, 16 predicted proteins | sample Malawi_45m_30L_FD_184163 | JGI IMG/M metagenome (GOLD analysis project Ga0208048, IMG submission 184163) | Freshwater microbial communities from Lake Malawi, Central Region, Malawi to study Microbial Dark Matter (Phase II) - Malawi_45m_30L... | ecosystem: Environmental > Aquatic > Freshwater >...
CAAGTCGATATTGCGTTCGAAAAGTGCTGGATCGGGCGGCGGCGGCAGCGGTGAGGCGCGAAATACCGCCGCCTCGATCGACTGCCGAATTGTCTCGTCGCCGTTGCAACTGCGCACCTCGGCGCTCACCACCGTACCGCCCGGCGCCTGGGTCACCATGATGCGGCAATCAAGCCCCGCGACGACCGAAGCCGGACGAATCCATGCTCGCTGCACCCGCGCCTGAATCGCTGCCGCCCATTGTGCCGAGAGCGAGGCCTTGCGCGCAGCCGCCGTGCGTGCCGCCGAAGCCGCCTCTGCGGCTTCCACCTCGGCAGCCAAGTCCCGCTGTAGTGCGGCTTCGCGCTCGGCACGCACTCGAACATCCTCCAGACGACGCTTTTCTTCGGCTGCGACTTCGTCGGCGAAGCGCTTGGCGTCCGCCGCCGCTCGGGCCTCATTGGCTTTGCGCGTGGCCTCGTCCGCAGCGCGCGCCTCGCTCGCTTTGCGCACAGCCTCGCGATCCGCGGCAAGCTCTGCCGCCGTCGGCTTGGGCGGCGCCTCGGGTTTCCGCTCGGCCGGCTTTGGCTTGGCGATGATCTTTGGCGGCTCGATGGCCTTTGGCGGCTCGATCTGCGGCGAGGGAACTTCCGGTAATTCAGGCTCCGGAATCGGTTCGGGCGCGGGCTTTACGGGACGAGCCGCGCGCGCGAGGCGCGCGAGCTCTTCGCCGGTGACTGGCACGGCCTCGATCGCCACGGCCTGTGGTGGCGTGACCTCATCTTGCCAAAGATATTTCCAGGCATCGAGGCTGAGCACGAAGATGACGAGCAGCAGCGCCACATGCACGGCGATCGACAACAAATAGGGTCGCCAGCGCTCGGTCACGCTGGGCATGACGACCTCAACGCGCCCCCCGGATGTTGACCGGATCAGTCAAAAATCCGACTTTTTGCGCTCCTGCACCCTGCAGTAACACCATCGCCTCGACTACGCGACCATAGGGTACGTCGCGATCACCTTTGACGAATACCGGTAGACCAGGCGCATTGCGTAGCACGGCGGCCACGCGCGCTTCGATCATCGAATCTTCGAGCGGCTCTTCGAGTCGCTCACCCTGATTGAGGTAGAGCCGACCCTGACGATCGACCGAGAGGACAAGCGGCGGCCGGTTCTGCAACTCGGCCGGATCAATGGCCGGTGCATGGGCATCGGGTAAATCAACTTTCACACCTTGGGTAAGTAACGGCGCAGTCACCATGAAGATGATCAGCAGCACGAGCATCACATCGATGTATGGGACGACGTTGATCTCGCTCATCGGCTTACGACCGCGCCCTGTAAGTGCCATCGGCTCGGACCTCAGTGACCGCTGCGCGTCGCGTGACGCTGCAGAATGGTCGAGAATTCTTCCATGAACGCGCCGTAGCGCGCCTCGAGACGCCAAACTTGATCGGCGAAGCGATTGTAGGCGACCACCGCCGGAATCGCCGCAAAGAGGCCAATGGCGGTCGCGATCAGCGCTTCGGCGATGCCGGGCGCCACGGTCGCAAGCGTCGCCTGCTGCACGGAGCCGAGACCCACGAAGGCGTGCATGATGCCCCACACAGTACCAAAGAGACCGACGTAGGGACTCGTCGAGCCCACAGTCGCCAAATTCGAAAGGCCTTTCTCGAGGAATTCAATTTCTTTGATTTGCTGCGCTTTCATGGCGCGTCGCGCACCCTCGAGCAGTACCTCAACGGCCTCGACGCCCTGCTGGCTCAGGCGCGCGAATTCACTAAAACCCGCCTGAAAAATACTGTCGATACCGATGGCATTACCGCGAAACTCGATGGTCTTGTAGAGCGTGGCAAGATCGCCACCCGACCAAAAATCGCGGTCGAAGCGTTCGAGATCTGCCTTAGCACGCCCGAGCGCTGCGCGCTTACGAAAAACGATGCTCCAGGAATACACCGAAGCGCCGACCAGCATCAGCATCACGAGCTGTACGACGATGGTGGCCTCGACGATCAGGCGCAAAATAGACAAATCATTCACTGGATGTACTCCCCAATGCGCTGCGGTCTCAGCGTCCTCACATCCACGCACACCACACGGACCCGCGCCTCGACCAAAAGTTCGCGCTCGTCCGCTGCACCTGGCGCGTACACGGCGTCTGATTCGCCGGCTACGCGCCATATCCTTTGCTGAAAGATGGCCGTGGTGCGCCCCTCGGGCTCAACTTCGCAGCTCACCTCGAGAAGATCATCGAGGTACGCAGGGGCTTTGTACTCGATGTTCACGGCAAGCACCATGAATTGCACCCTGCGCGTCTCTACCAAAGTCTGCTGCGAGATGCCCTTGCTGCGCAACCAGTCGGTGCGACACCGCTCAAGGAAGCGCAAATAGTTTGCGTAATAGACGACACCGCCCGCGTCCGTGTCTTCCCAATAGACTCGAACCGCCACCCGAAAAGTGCTCACGCACCCTCCTCGAAAAGCGGCATCGCACCCCCCGGATGTTGCGGCGGTGTAAACCCGAAGTGCAAATACGCGGTACGCATCGCCATGCGTCCGCGCGCCGTACGCATCAAAAATCCTTGCTGAATCAAAAATGGTTCGATGACATCTTCGAGCGTACCGCGCTCTTCGCCGATCGCTGCCGCGAGGCTGTCGATGCCCACCGGCCCGCCATCAAACTTTTCGATGATGGTGGAGAGCAGCTTCCTATCGAGCATGTCAAGGCCGACCGGGTCGACTTCGAGCAGATCGAGCGCGGCCACGGCAAGGCGGGCCGTGATCGTGCCATCGCCTTTGACCTGCGCGTAGTCGCGGGCGCGGCGAAGCAGACGATTGACAATACGCGGCGTACCGCGCGAGCGTTCGGCGATTCGTATTGCTCCTTCGGGCTCAAGCGGCACCTCGAGAATACCGGCGGAACGTTGCACGATACTGGTGAGATCGGCAACGTCATAAAATTCAAGGCGCTGTACGATGCCAAAGCGATCGCGCAGCGGCGAAGTCAAAAGTCCTGCGCGGGTCGTGGCTCCCACCAACGTGAACGGCGGTAGCGACAACTTGATTGAACGCGCCGCCGGACCTTCACCGATCATGATATCGAGCTGGTAGTCCTCCATCGCCGGATAGAGCACTTCCTCGACAACTGGTGCCAGACGATGAATTTCATCGACAAAGAGCACGTCACGCGGCTGCAAATTGGTGAGGATCGCTGCGAGATCGCCCGGTCGCTCGAGCACCGGGCCCGAGGTCTGGCGCAAACTGACGCCGAGCTCAGCAGCCAAAATATTGGCCAACGTAGTCTTACCAAGGCCCGGCGGGCCAAAGATCAAAACGTGATCAAGTGCCTCTTCGCGCGCACGTGCGGCACCCACAAAGATTTCGAGTTGCTCTTTGACGGGACGCTGACCTACATAGTCGACGAGCCGATTCGGCCGGATAGCCCGGTCGATCGCCCCATCCTCGCGCCCACCCTCTGCACTCACCAGCCGTTCATTCATCGCAAGGCTCCCTGCAGCGCACGACGAATGAGATCTTCGGTAGTGTTGAGACCGCCCTCGCCCGCGGCGGCGACCTTGATAAGCCGGGTCGCCTCGGTAGGCTTATACCCTAATGCGACCAACGCCGAGAACGCCTCGCCCTCGGCGCCGGCAGCTGCGAGCTCGGGCGCAGTAATCGCTACCGCCTTGGCATCAACTAAGCGATCGCGCATCTCGACCACGAGCCGCTCGGCAGTCTTACGACCGACACCGGGAATCCGTGTGAGCGCGCTGACATCGTTGGTGGTCACGCAGGAGGCGAAGCCTTCAACCGTGGTGCCTGACAAAATACCGAGTGCAAGCTTTGGGCCGACGCCCGATACTTTGAGCAAATTGCGAAAGAGTTGACGCTCGGCCTGCGTCGCGAACCCATAAAGAATATGCGCATCTTCGCGGATCACGAGATGCGTCAGCAGACGCACCTCCTCGCCCACCGCCGGCAGTCCATAAAAGGTCGACATCGGCGCTTCGAGTTCGTAGCCCACGCCACTCACGTCGAGCAGCAGTTGCGGCGGCGCCTTGACCGCAATACGGCCGCTTAGCGAGCCGATCATCCTTCGGCTCCGGTGCCGTGCACAGCGTTCGCGAAGCGATCCGAAATAAGCCCCACCAGGCGCCGATGCTGCGCATGACAGAGCGCCACGGCGAGCGCATCAGCGGCGTCGGCGGTGAGTCGCCCCTCCACCTTGAGCACTGCGCGCATCATGTGCGCAATCTGCATTTTATCGGCGCCACCAAAGCCGACGGTGGCGAGCTTGATGGCCCGGGGCGCGTATTCGGCGATCTCGAGACCGTCGAGCGCCGCTAGTGCGGCCCCTCTCGCCTGCCCGAGTTTAAGCGCACTGTCGACGTTGCGGCTGACGAATACTTTTTCGATGGCAATCTCCTGCGGTGCATGCTGCGCGACCAGATCCCTGACCCCCGCGTGCAGCCGCGCCAATCGCGTGGCCATAGGCAGACCGTCGACTTGGATGCACCCGTGGGTAACGCAGTGGGTGTCGGCGCCCACCACTTCGATGACCCCGAATCCGAGACGACGCGAACCAGGATCGATGCCGAGGATGCGACAGTTGAGGCTGGCGGGCGGCGGCGGCGACTCGACCGCCCCGGGAGCTTCCGGTCGGTAGTTTCGCCAGGACTTGGACCGATAACGCGCCATGCGCTCGCGACCCCGGAAATACGCCGAAAAATGACCCGCGTATGATAGCTGGAAACACCGAGTGCCGGCAGTCGACGCGGCAACCGTATCATGCAAATCGCAGAGTCTATGTCCGACGCAATGCAGCGCGCTCTTGCGCGCGCGACGAGCACCTTGCACGCCGCGGACTTCAGCGCCGAGCGCCTCGCCAAAGCCGTGCCCGCAGCCCGACTTATCGGTGCTCTGACTGACGACATCACGCTCGCCGCAGGCGTCTTGTTGCATGAGGCCGCAGCAGGCAAGCCGCCCGATAAAACCCCTCGCAGGCTTTGAACCTGCGGCCTGTGTTGCAGCTCAAGATCTCACCCACCTCGGCGACTTTGGCGGGCAAGCACCGTGGTACGACGGCGAACGGCTTGAGGACGCGCAGGCCGAAGTCTTGCGCGAGATGCTGCTCGCCATCGTCGCTGACCCGCGACTTGTGGTGGCCCGTATCGGCGTTCAACTTGCGCGTCTGCGTGCCGCCAAAACCCTACCCGAAGCAGTGAGTCGACGACTCTTGGGCGAAGCGCGCGCAGTGTTCGGGCCCCTCGCCAATCGGCTCGGCGTCCGGCAGATCAAGTGGGAGCTCGAAGATCTCGCCCTTCGATATCTCAAACCCGAGCAGTACAAGACCATCGCGAGTGCCCTCGCCGAGCGACGGGTCGATCGCGAGTGTTACATCGCCGATCTGCGTACCGAGATCAATGATTTACTCGCTCGGGCGGGTATCAGTGCCAAGGTCTATGGCCGACCGAAAAACATCTTCAGCATCCATCGCAAGACACGACGTAAGGGCCTCTTCTTCGAGCAGCTATTTGACGCGCGTAACGTGCGCATCGTCCGCGCGAGCGTGCCCGATTGCTACGCCGCACTTGGCGTCGTGCACGGGCACTAGAGGTATATACCGGGTGAGTTTGACGACTATATCGCCACATCCAAAGATAATTTCTATCGCTCGATTCATATCACCATGATCGGTCCTGGCGGGAAGTCGGTAGAAATCCAGATCCGCACGTACGAGATGAACAAACAGACGGAATTCGGAGTGGCGGCGCGCTGGCGTTACAAGGAAGACGGTTCGCTTAACGCGAGCTATGAGCGTAAGATGCAGTGGGTGTGCTAACTGCTCGAGCCCACCAAGCCCAGCGCTACTGCCAACGACGCTGATTTCATTGATTGCCTTCGTTTCGAGCTTTATGAGGATCGCGTCTACGCACTCACGCCCCTCGGCGAAGTGATCGACCTGCCATGCAGCGCGACCCCGCTTGATTTCGCCTATCAGGTACACACCAGCCTCGGCCATCGCTGTCGCGGCGCTAAAGTGAACGGCCGCATCGTACAGTTGACGTAACCGCCAGAGAACGGATAAGTCATAGAAATCATCACGGGTAAACACGAATCACCGAGTCGCGATTGGTTGATTCAGGGGGACTTTCTCGCCTCGCCGCGCAGTAGCGCCAAGCTGCGCAGCTGGTTCAGGCGAGTCGATGCCAGCGAAAACGAGGCGGCCGGTCATGCCCTGGTAGAGCACGAGTTATCGCGACTCGGCATTACCCTCGAGTACGTCCCCACGCTCGTCAACGAACTGAAGACCAATGATTCGGCGCAGCTTTTTCGCTAACTGGTTGAAGGCGAGATCTCGGGGACGCAGCTGCTGCAAGCGGCAACGCTGCTCGCGTCGGGCCCGCACGTACGCCGACCGATGCGCTGCACACTCGGCCGTCAGCACCCGCCAAAACCCGACGACCGCGTAAGGCTTCGAGCACCGCTCAAGTACGGAGTCCGGTCGAGATTGAGGGCGTCAGCGGTCTGACGATGACCTTTGCCAAATGCTGCGCACCGGTGCCGCCAGAGGTGGTGCTTGGCTATTTGACCTTGGGTCGCGGCGTTACGGTGCATGCTGCACGCCGCGCGAGCTTGCTGCGCATGCGCGCCACCCATCCGGCGCGTTGCCTGCACGTCAACTGAAGCGAGGATAAGTCAGCGACAATCCCTGTGGAGCTGTCAATCGTGGCCTGAGATCGCCGCGGGCTAGTGCGTAATCCTTCGGATTTCGTCGCCGCCGCCAATCTCAGCTTAGAGAGCCTACAGAGGACCACCGATCGGGCGCGCGGCACGGCAACCACGATACTGCGCACCCGCACGCGCGATTTCATACAACTGGCTGATCTCTCGCGTCGCCTGGCCGCGGTCGACAACGTGATCTCGGTCAGGCGCGGCGCCTGAACGACGATCAGCGGTTCGGCATATCAATCGCACGTTTATCCGCGGCGAGCGCGGCTTCGTGCAAGGCCTCGGACAGCGTAGGATGTGCGTGGATAGTACGCTGCAAATCTTCGGCGCTGGCTGAGTACTCCATCGCGAGTACGGCTTCCGCGATCAACTCGCCCGCCATCGGCCCGATAATGTGCACGCCCAAAATTTGATCGTCGTCTTTCGCGACGATGACCTTGGCAAAACCCTGCCCTGACTCCATGGCTCGCGCTCGACCGCTCGCCAGAAACGGAAAGCTGCCCACTTTGTATTCGCGGCCGCTTGCTTTCACCTGTTCTTCGGTCGCACCGACCCAGGCGATCTCCGGCGCGGTATAGACCACCGACGGTATGGCGTCATAGTTCACGTGCGCATAGAGCCCAGCGATACGATCGGCCACTGCAACTCCCTCTTCTTTCCCCTTATGCGCGAGCATCGGGCCACGCACACAGTCACCGACCGCCCAGATATTTTCGGCGCCGGTGCGGCAATAATCATCCACTTGGATGAAACCGCGATCATCGACGGCGACACCCGTGTCGGCACCTAGCAAATTATCGGTGTAGGGACGACGACCAATGCAGACGATCAGTCGGTCGACCGTCAAAGATTGCACTGCGCCCGCTGCATCAGTGTAGCTGACCTCAACGGCATCGCCTTTCACGGCTGCCGCAGTGACTTTGGCGCCGAGTCGCATATCGAGACCCTGTTTCTTGAAATGCTTAAGCGCTTCTTTAGCGAGCTGCTGATCCGCCATCGCCAGAAAAGTGGGCATCGCCTCGAGAACCACCACGTCGGCACCGAGCCGTCGCCAAACGCTGCCGAGCTCGAGCCCAATCACCCCCGCACCAATCACGCCCAGACGTTTCGGCACGCTCGCGAACTCGAGCGCACCCCAGCTATCGACGATGTACTTGCAGTCGAATGGCGCCGTCTTAAGCGGCATGGGCTGTGAACCACTCGCCAGCACCACATACTTGGCGGTAAAAACTTTGACGCTGCCGTCGTGCGCCGTGAACTCGACCTGCCGCCCCGCGAGCAACTTGCCGTGTCCTTGCAGCGCCGTCACGCCCGCTGCGTTGAGCAGTTGCACGATACCGCTGGTCATGGTCTTGACGATACCGGACTTTCGCTTTTGCATAGCCTCGATATCGATTGCCACCGACCCGGTACTGATGCCGTGTGTCGCGAACTCGGACTGCGCCCGATGAAAGAGCTCGGAAGACTCGAGCAGCGCCTTCGAGGGAATGCAGCCCGCATTGAGACAGGTACCACCGAAAGCCGTGCTGCCGTCGTAGTTCCTCCATTCGTCGATGCAGGCGACCCGCAAGCCATTTTGCCCAGCGCGGATGGCGGTCGGATATCCGGCGGGGCCGCCGCCAATAACAATAACGTCAAAACCACTCATCGGATTCAAAGTCCGAGCAGCATACGACCCGGATCCTCGAGGCTATCTTTGATCGCCACCAGAAACTGCACGGCCTCGCGACCATCGATGATGCGATGGTCATAGCTGACGGCAAGATACATCATGGGTCTCACGACGACCTGTCCGCTTACCACCACTGGGCGATCCTGGATCTTGTGCATGCCGAGGATGGCGCTCTGCGGTGCATTGACGATCGGCGTCGACAGCAATGAACCGAACACTCCGCCATTAGTGATCGTAAAAGTGCCGCCCTGTAAATCTTCGAGCGCAAGTCCACCCAACCGCGCTCGATTACCGTAGTCGACGATCTGGCGCTCGATCTCGGCAAAGCCCATGGTCTCTGCGTTGCGCAGCACCGGGACCACGAGCCCGCGATCTGTCGAAACTGCCACACCGACGTCATAGTACTCATGATAAATGATGTCGTCGCCGTCGACGGCAGCATTCATCACCGGAAACTTGCGCAGCGCCTCGATACTCGCCTTGACGAAGAACGACATGAAGCCGAGCTTCACCCCGTACTGCTTTTCGAAACGATCCTTGTGACGCGCCCGCAATTCATTGACAGCCATCAGATCGATTTCATTGAACGTGGTAAGCAGCGCCGCCGTCTGCTGCGCCTGCACCAGGCGCTCGGCAATGCGCTGTCTTAGCCGCGTCATGGGCACGCGCTGTTCTGCACGCGGTCCCGGGGACGCGGCGCTCACGGCTATGGGCTGGGGCTTCGGGGCTACAGCCACGGCCGCGGGTACTGCCGCCTGCTTAGCAGCATGCGCCACGACATCGCGCTTGGTCACCCGACCATCGCGACCCGTACCACTGACGGCCGCCGGGTCGACACCGGTTTCTTCGACCACGCGCCGCGCGGCAGGGCCGAGTTTATCCCCTGAGGCCTTGGCGGCCGGCGCAGACGCGACGACCACACTCGGCGCCGCCTTCGCAGCAGACGCCGCCGTAGCCGCGACGCCAATCTCGAAAATTGCGAGCAGATCGCCGCTCTTGACCGTCGCGCCCGACTGAATCTTTATTTCTTTGACAACGCCTGCAGCGGGCGCCGGAACTTCAAGCACGACCTTGTCGGTTTCGAGGTCGGCAAGATTCTCGTCGCGACCAACGGGTTCACCGGGCTGCTTACGCCAGGCAACAAGCGTCGCATCGGCAACGGATTCAGGAAGCTGAGGAACGCGAATTTCCATGGTGTTGCTCAAAGTTTTCGTGATCAACGCTTGCGACGAGCGCCGGCGGCGACACGTGCAGGCTCGGAGGCCTCTTCGGATAGACGCTTGGTGATGCGGGTGTCGTCTTCGCGGGCAATCGAGGTCAATGCGGCGCTCACGAGATTCGCCTGCTCGATGTCGTGCAGCTTACCGATGCCGGTCGCTGGCGCTGCGGCGGGCGGGCGTCCTGCATAGAGCAGCGATCGCTTGCCCGCGAGCGTACGTTCGAGTCGATGACGAATCGGGTACCAGGCACCCTGATTCTGCGGCTCCTCCTGACACCAGACGACTTCGCAGGCGTTGGGATAGCGATTGATCACGGCTGCATAATCTTCGACCGGAAACGGATAAATCTGCTCCAGACGAACCAGCGCGACGTCGGTTTGTCCCGCGGCGCGCCGCATCTTCAGCAGATCAAAATAAACCTTGCCGCTAGAGAATACGATGCGTCGCACCTGACTCGGCTCGAGCTCGTCGACCTCATCGATGACATGGCGGAACGAACCCGTCTCGAGATCGGCCAGCGTCGAGACCGACATCTCGTGACGCAGCAGACTCTTCGGCGTCATCACTACCAAGGGCTTACGGAATTGACGCAGCATCTGCCGGCGCAGCATGTGAAACATCTGCGCGGGTGTCGACGGTACGCACACCGACATGTTGGCCTCGGCACAAAGTTGCAAAAAGCGCTCGAGCCGCGCGGAAGAATGCTCCGGCCCCTGCCCCTCGTAGCCGTGAGGCAGGAACAACGTCAGCCCGCAGAAGCGACTCCACTTCGATTCGCCGGAGCTTATGAACTGATCAATTATCACCTGGGCACCGTTCGCAAAATCACCGAACTGCGCTTCCCAGATCACGAGTACTTCCGGGTCGGTCTGCGAATAGCCGTACTCGAATGCGAGCACAGCCTCCTCCGAGAGCACCGAATCGATCACCGTGAATCGACGCTGGCGCTCGGCGACGTGCTCGAGCGGCACATAGGTCGCACCCGTCTGTTGATCATGCAGCACGGCGTGACGATGGAAGAAGGTGCCGCGCCCGGAGTCCTGACCCGAGATGCGAATCCCGTAACCATCCTCGAGCAGCGCCGCGTAGGCGAGTGACTCCGCACACCCCCAGTCGAGCGGCAACTGACCCGCCACCATCTTTACGCGATTGTTGATAACCTGTTGGACACGCGGATGTAGCACATGACCCTCGGGCACCGCGACCAGTCGCGCACCGAGCGCCTGCAAACGCTTCTTCTCGACACCGGAACGAACTGGTGCCGCCCAGTCGACGTTGCGCATGTACGCACTCCAGTCGACGGTGTGCTGATTGCCGATCATCCCGAGCGAGGCTTTAGCCTGCGGCCGGCCCCCATCGAGACCCGCGCGGTACTGCTCGATCAACCCATCCGCCTCGAATTGCGTCAGCACGCCATCGGCAATCAAGCGATCCGCGTAGAGCTTGCGCGTGGTTGGATGCTTGCGAATCACGGTATACATCACGGGCTGCGTCGCCGCTGGCTCATCGGCCTCGTTGTGGCCGAGCCGCCGATAACACACGAGATCGATGACTACATCTTTGCGGAAACGCTGCCGATACCGCATCGCCAGCCGCGCCACGAACACCACCGCCTCCGGGTCATCACCGTTGACATGGAAAATCGGCGCCTCAAGCATCTTGGCAACGTCCGAGCAATACATCGTCGACCGCATGTCCTGCGGGTTCGACGTCGTGAAGCCCACCTGATTATTTACGACGATATGCATGGTGCCGCCGGTGTAATACCCGCGCGCCTGCGACAACTGCATTGTCTCCATGACGACACCCTGACCGCCAAAGGCCGAGTCACCGTGAATCAGGCAGGGCACCACGCGCTCACCGAGCACATCGTTGCGACGCTCCTGACGAGCGCGTACCGACCCTTCCACAACAGGGTTCACCACTTCGAGATGCGAAGGATTGAACGCGAGACCCACGTGGACGTTACCGCCCGGCGTATGCAGGTCAGCCGAGTAGCCCTTGTGGTACTTCACGTCGCCGGATCCTTTGATCTGGGCGATGTCGTACTTGCCTTCGAACTCGCTAAAGAGCGCCGACGGCGCCTTACCAAGCACATTGACGAGCACGTTAAGTCGTCCGCGATGCGCCATACCGATCACGAATTCTTCGACGCCGACACTGCCCGCCGATTGAATGAGCTCATCGAGCAAAGGGATAAGCGCATCGCCACCCTCGAGCGAGAAGCGCTTTTGACCTACATATTTGGTGTGTAGGTAACGCTCGAGTCCCTCGGCTGCAGTCAACTCCCAAAGAATATTCTTACGCTCATCGGCCGTGAACCGGTGATGCATGCGGCCGGCCTGAAACTCGTCCTGCAACCACAGACGCTCTTCGGTGTTCGACACGTGCGCGAACTCGGCACCGACCGAACCGCAATAAGTATGCTCGAGCGTAGCGATGATCTCGCGCAGAGAAGCGCGGGCAGGTACCTTGTCTGAACGACTGCCCGTGAAATACTGCGTATCGAGATCGGCTTCGGTGAGCCCAAAATAATCGAGGTCGAGCACGCGCGGGCGCTCGCGACGAGCGAGGCCAAGCGGATCGAGTTTGGCCACGAGGTGCCCGCGGTTGGCATAAATCTGCACGAGGCGCGAGACCGCGCCCTGCTTGGCGCTGGCGTCGCCGTCGAGCGAGGCGGCCACCGCACGACCCGCTTGGTGCGCCACCTGCGCGCGGGCCGCGATAGCGTCCTGAATGGAGCGGTGCGAAGGCTCGGGCGCCGCCGGCCGCGGCAGCTTGGCAAAATATTCACGCCACGCCGGGGACAGCCCCGCAGGGTCGTTCAGATACTGCTCGTAGAGTGACTCGACGTAATCGGCATTACTGCCGTAGAGCGGAGAAGTAGAAAGCTGCTCGCTGCGCGTTGCGCCCATGTAAATCCAAACCCCCGACTACCCGTCGAAAGCCCGATATTCTACCCGAAGGACTTTGCGGCCGTGCCGCGAGTGGATAAGGGCGAGGTGTGGCGCCTAGGCTAGGTATGGCGCCCCCGGCCGGAGTTGAACCGACGACCTACCGCTTAGGAGGCGGTCGCTCTATCCACTGAGCTACGGGGGCGAGGTATGCCGGCAGCGAACGTGGGCTAGTTTACGCCGGAACGCCCTCGCGCGAATGCGTCGCCGTGCCACCGGCAATCGTCGTTAAACCGCGATGATCGTCCTCGAAACCAACTTACTCTGCGTGCTGCTGCAGCCCGAACTCGATAAGGATGGTGGAGCGGAGGAGGATCGAACTCCCGACCTTCGCATTGCGAACGCGACGCTCTCCCAGCTGAGCTACCGCCCCACACGAGCACCGTGATACTAACATCCGGGGTCCGGGGTCGAAAGGGACATCTCTTGCCCTATCATTACGATCTGTGAACCCGATTATCTACGCCATTCCGGTCTTCATGATCACGATTCTGCTCGAGGCATGGGTCGCGCGCCGGCGCGGTCTGCAGGTTTATAACCTGCCTGATGCCATCACCAGCCTCAACTTCGGCACGCTGAGTCAGGTGTCTGGCGTCTTTGTGCGCGTATTCACCTTTGGCATTTATGTTTACGTATTCGAAAATCTGCGTCTCTACACCCTCCCGCAAGATCAACTCTGGGTGTGGGTCGCAGCGCTCATCATCTATGACTTCACCTATTACTGGGTGCATCGCTGCGGCCATGAACTGAATGCAATGTGGGCCGCGCATCAGGTACACCACTCCTCCGAATGGTTCAACTTGTCGACGGCATTGCGCCAAACCTCCACGGGCGCATTTTTAGGGTCTCCGTTCTATCTGCCGATGGCAATCGTCGGCGTGCCGCCGATCGTGTTCGGCATGGTGGCGCTTATCGATCTGCTGTATCAGTACTGGGTACACACCGAGCTCGTACGTAAACTCGGCTGGATCGATCGGGTATTTGTCACGCCTTCAAACCATCGCGTGCATCACGGCCAGAACGATTACTGCATCGATCGTAATTACGGCGGCATTTTCATCATCTGGGATCGCCTCTTCGGCAGCTACGCCGAGGAGCGTGACGATGAGCCCGTGGTGTATGGCATCCGCAAGCCGCTCGCGAGCTATAACGTGGTGTGGGGCAATTTGAACATCTATGCAGATTTGCTGCGTAAATCACTCACGGTAACGACCTTTGGCACCGCACTGCGCACGTGGATCGATCCGCCTTCGGGGCGTGGCGCTACCCTCGCCCATCTCGACCCCGCGACTGTTCAACGCTACTCGCCGACACCGAGCTCCACGATCAAAAATTATGTGCTGCTGCAGTACGTACTTCTCTCTTTCGCAACGCTCTATTTTTTAGCTAATCACGGTAACTTCGCGATGACCGCCAAGGTGCTCTTTGCGGCCGCCATCGCGGCCACAGCCATGAGTCTGGGCTGGCTGCTCGAGGGGCGCTCGTTTTCAAGGCACTTCGAAACAGCGCGGCTGCTGACGATCGGCGCAGCGGCACCGCTGCTGATTTAGCTGAAGGGCGCTTCAAGATAGCGGGCGCGCGGTCCTGACGTATTTCAGTGGGCGGCCGACCGAGGTGCTCGCGAAACGTGAAGTAAATTTCGCGGGCGTCGAGAAGTCGGAAAATCTCTGATCACTGCTCGTCCGGCCTCGGCGATCGCGGTCGAAAACTAACTCATGACCATGCATCAATCGGCGCTGTGCATCCGCGGAGTGGTACATTTACTATGCGAGACGCTGCACAGCGGTGACAGGGTCGACGCCAAACCCGCGCAGGCGGTTTGTGCGCCGATCAAAAGCGCCTAACCTAGATAGACCTGGATTCGGTCGACAAGTCGATCGATGCCCGCGTCGACACCCGACTCGCGTCTAGCCGCCACTGACGAGTCCGCCCGAGGCCCGAACACCGGAGCCGCACAGCGCGGCGCGGGATCAGTTAGTCTGCGTCGATGGAGTCGGACGCCGCTCGCTGGCCTCGAGTTGCCCTCGGAAGTTTGTTTGCCCGCTGGGTCACATCCGAGCGACGCCAGTGTCTTACGCGCAGCTGGCGACGAATTTGGCGCCGCGCCGCTCGGCGGCTCACGGCCGTCCACTATTTTCATCAGGCAGACGATCCGTACAGTCAGTTGGCGGCGAGCCAACTCGATGAATTTTGCGCGCGTTATCCACTTCGTCTCGAGACTTACGCTGTGCCCCCACCGGATCGCGCTGCGGCGCCGCAGGCCGAGGCACTGCAGCGGTGGTCGCAGCGTGACGCCGCTCGTTGGGCGCAGCACTTCGGACTCGCGCTTCCTGAGCCGCTTCTGCACCCCGACCAGCTAGCGCTCGCGCGCCGCGCTTCCCCACGCGCGCTCGAAGACGGTGCCGCCCTACGACGCCGGCTCGGTCACTATCTTGGCGGCATGTTTTATTGCGAGGGTGAATGGTACTGGGGTCTCGATCGATTGCATTATCTGGAGTCGCGCCTTGCCACTGAAATGAAGCACGAGGCCGCACCGGCACCCCTTTTTTTACCACCCGCACTGCAACTCGCGCCTACGACCCCCGCGGTAGAGACACCAGTCCTCGATTTTTTTTGTTCGCTGCGCAGTCCCTACACCTGGCTCGCGACCCCGCGAGTACGCACGCTCGCCAAGCATTACGGGGCCTCACTGCGTTTGCGTTTCGTATTGCCGATGGTGATGCGTGGTCTACCGGTACCGCTCGTTAAGCGACTCTACATTCTCAAAGATGCCAAGCGTGAGGCGCTGCGACTCGGCTTGCCTTTTGGCGATGTGGCCGATCCGATCGGCTTACCGACGGAACGCGGTCTTGCGCTCCTACATCATGCTGTTCAGGAGGGCTACGGCGAAGAATTTCTCGAATCGTTCCTGCGCGGCGTCTTTGCCGAGGGTATCGATGCGGGCAGCCGGCGTGGTCTTGAGCGCATCGCAATACGCGCCGGACTGAGCCGCGCAAATATCCACGATGCGCTCGCCGATCACTCGTGGCGCGCGGTTGCCGACGCCCATCGCGAGGAGTTGTTGGCCTCGGGACTTTGGGGTGTGCCATCGTTTCGGGTCGCCGGTTTACCCGCTCTCTGGGGACAGGATAGGCTGTGGATGATCGAGCAAGATTTGCGCGCCTTGAGCGCCTCATGAGCCGCATGAACAAAAAATTTCTGAAGATCTCTGCCGCGATCATCGCCACAACCGCTACGCTCGCCGTGGGCGTTCAGCTGTTCGGCGGTTGGACGGGTCTCGCCCTGCGTTACGTGCGCCATGTCATGAGTAAAGAAAGCGCCCCTTTCAGAGAAATCCGTTGGCAACAAGGACCCTCCAAGAGTTTCTCGACTGCGCAATCCTCAGCGACCGGTCGCCCGAACGTGCTGCTGATCGTCGTCGATGATCTCGGGTATGCCGACCTCAGCACCTTCGGTGGCGGCGTGGCCGAGGGCCGGGTGACGACGCCTAACATCGACAGTCTCGCGCAGCGCGGTGTGAGTTTTGATACAGCGTACGCAGGTAATCCGACCTGCGCGCCCTCGCGCGCCGCGATCATGACCGGACGCTACCCGACCCGGTTCGGCTTCGAGTTCACACCGACACCGTCGCTGTTCATGAAGCTGATCGCCCGCGCGGGCGCGCGACATAGCGCTGAGGCTCCGCCCGTTTATTTCGCGGACCGCGAGATCGGACAACCCGCTTACGAGGATATGGGACTGCCAACCTCGGAAATCACCATCGCCAAAGTATTACAAAGCGCGGGTTACCACACAGCGCACATCGGCAAGTGGCATCTCGGCGACAGCCAGAAATTCCGCTCGTATGCACACGGCTTCGACGAGTCGCTCAGCCTGCAGCACGGCGCCTCAATGTATTTGCCGAGCGCAGATCCGCGCGTTGTGACCATCGAACCTGAGCACAACATCATCGACAAATTCATTCTTGCCAGTCAGCCTTGGGGCGTACGCTTCAATGACGGCGAAGTGTTTAAGCCCGATCGCTACCTCACCGATTACTTCACTGATCAAGCGATCCGTTTCATCAATGCCAACCAGCATCGACCATTTTTTTTGTTCCTCGCCTATAACGCGCCACATACACCGTTACAGGCGATGCGCGAAGATTATGATACACTGCCGTTCATCGAAGATCGCGTTTTGCGCGTCTACGCCGCGATGCTGCGCTCGCTCGATCGCAACATCGGCCGTGTACTCGCTGCGCTGCGCGAACGCAATCTTGATACCAACACGCTCGTAATCTTTACAAGTGATAACGGCGCACCGCATTACACAGCCTTGGGTGCACGCAATGCCCCGCTACGCGGTTGGAAAGCCACTTACTTCGAAGGTGGTATCCGCGTGCCACTCTTTCTAAAATGGCCGGCGGCCTTGCCGCAAAATGTACGCCGCACAGGTCCTGCTGCACACTTTGATATTTTCTCGACCATCGTGGCCGCCACCGGCGCAACGGGCCCAACCGACCGCGTCATCGACGGCGTCAATTTACTACCCTATGCACGCGGCGACATCACAGGCCGACCCCACAACTCGCTCTTTTGGCGTACCGATCGCTATCTCACGCTACTCGATGGCGAGTGGAAATTGCAGCTAACCGAGATGCCACGTAAAGAGTGGCTCTATAATCTCGCGCTCGATCCAAGCGAGAGAAAAAATCTCGTCACCAACGAGACCGCGCGAGTCGTCGCCATGAGATCCCGTATTATGGCGTTCGATCGCGAGCAGGCTGCGCCAATCTGGCAATCGCTGGCGGCGGTCGCAGTGCCGCTTGATCGCACGGTCACAGACCCACCGCGTATAGGTGAAGAATATGTTTATTTCTCGAACTGAGAGGACGCATGCAAACATTTGAATTCATCGTGAACGGTCAACAGCAGACGGTGGAAGATGTTCCCGCCGATATGCCATTGCTTTGGGTGCTGCGTGACCGACTGGGTCTCACGGGCACGCGCTTCGGTTGCGGGATAGCGCAGTGCGGCGCCTGCACGGTACATATTGAGGGCAATCCCGTGCGCTCCTGCTCGGTGCCTGCGAGCGCGGCGGTCGGCAGCCGCATCACCACCATCGAGGGACTCGCTGCCCCCGATGGCACACTTCATGCTGTGCAGGAGGCTTGGCTGGAACACGACGTTGCGCAATGCGGCTACTGTCAATCGGGCCAGATCATGAGCGCAGCCGCCCTACTTGCTACTAATATCACACCGAGTGATGCGGATATCGATGCTGCCATGGCCGGAAATATTTGTCGCTGCGGAACCTATGTGCGAATTCGCAAAGCGATCCGCTCAGCAGCCGCGGCTCTGCGAATGCGCATATGAGCGTGCTCCATATTCAAAAATTTGATCGGCGCCGTTTTTTGCAGCTCTCAGGTCTCACTGGCAGCGGCTTGTTGCTCGGCGTTTCCGTTACCCACTCAGACACTGCGCACGCCGCTGCCGAAACGCGCGTACCAAGTACCCTAGCACCAAGTGCGTTTTTGCAAGTTTCACGCGATGGCATTGTGATCTACGCCACGCAGCCCGAGATCGGTCAGGGCGTGCGCACCTCGATCCCGATGATTTTGGCGGAAGAGCTCGATGTGGCTTGGAAGGATGTCGAAATCCGCACCGCGAGCATCGACGCTACACGCTATGGTGCACAGGCCGCCGGCGGCTCAACCGCAATACCTCGCAGTTGGAATCCGATGCGACGGGCGGGCGCCGTGGCGCGCGCCATGCTAATAGAAGCCGCTGCGCGCACTTGGAACGTGTCGGCCAGCGAATGCCGCACGCGCGACAGCGAGGTCATGCATGCCGCTTCAGGGCGACGCATGCACTACCGCGATCTTGCCGAGGCCGCAGCAACGCTGCCCGTACCCGATGCGGATACCCTCCAGCTAAAGACCCGCGACGAATATCGACTCCTCAACTCACGAGTACGCACCACTGATGGCCGCGATCTCGTCAGCGGACGACCGACGTACGCCAGCGATGTGCGCATTCCAGGCATGCTATACGCGATGTACGTCAAATGCCCGCGCATCGGCGGCAAGGTGCGCGTCGCTAACCTCGACGCGATCCGCTCGCTGCCCGGGATAGTGGATATATTTGTACTTGAGGGTAATGGCGATCTCACCGAACTGAAGCCCGGGGTCGCGCTCCTGGCGCGCGATACCTGGTCCGCCTTGAGCGCCCGGCAGGCGCTGCGCATCGAGTGGGATGAGGACAGCGCGGCAAGCGACGACTGGCCAAGCACCCTCGCTAAGGCGCGTGAGCTCGCGCAAGCCGGTGGTGATGGCGCGACAGGCAGTGATCTCATCGCCGAGCGCGGTGATGTCGCGACCGCGTTCGCCTCAGCAAAGAAAACGCTGCAATCGACCTACAGCTACGCGTTCTTGTCGCATGCGCAACTCGAGCCGCAAATCTGCGTGGCGCGGCCCCTCGCGGGAGGCGCCATGGAACTTTGGCCACCGAGCCAGACACCGCAACGCGCGCAAACGG